>Ga0302046_10003923_pt1 | contig 13328 bp, 8 predicted proteins | sample RVTome_11_FD_200261 | JGI IMG/M metagenome (GOLD analysis project Ga0302046, IMG submission 200261) | Soil microbial communities from uranium-contaminated site in the Upper Colorado River Basin, Wyoming, United States - RVT147D111 (version 2) ...
GACTGGCAGCCGCAGGGCAAACAAGAGCGCATAACCCTCGACCCAAAGTAAGGGGGCCAGGTCGGCCCAGCGCCGCTCCTGCAGACGGCGGTAGGCCCAAACCATGACGCCCGGCGTCAGCGCGGTCAAGGACCCGGCCAGCAATGGCATCCACAGCCCCAACCAGCGGTTGGCCAATGGCAATGCGAGCAGTTCGGCATATTCAGCTTGCTTGGCGTAGAACGTGCTGGGCCAGGGCTGGCCGGCCAGCCGGAATTGAAACAGCAGGTATGGGCCAGCCAGCGCCACCATCCCCAGGCCAAAACGCAGCCAGGCTGTCGTCCGCTGCCGGCGATCGCCAGCCGACAGGAGGGCTACCCAGGCGGCCGGCCCGAGCAAAGTGAGCAAATCCGGCCGGATCCAAACTCCGGCTCCGACCAGCACGCCGGCCAGCAGACCGACCTGTCTACGCCGCCAAAGGACGATCGAAAGGCCGAGCGCCAGGAAACCGGCGGCCAGGGTTTCCATCCCCGACAAAGCCGACCAGAGCAGGTGCCACTCGAGCACAACCAGTGCCGCTCCCAACCAGGCCAGCCAAGACTCCGTCCTCAGATGTCGCCCAAGCTCATCCTTAACGAGCAAGCCGAGCGCCAACAACAAGGCTGCCCCGACAACGCCCGCCCATAAGCTGGGCGCCAGGCCGACCAGGTGTCCCGGGATCAGGAGCAAGGTCCACAGTGGCGAGGTTGAGCCATTCGACGGTTGACCGGCAAAGCGCCAGCCTTCGCCTTGCGCCAAGCTGCGGGCATAGGTCTGATGGATCCAGGCGTCGTCGAGTGGGAAACCGGGGCCCTCGAGCAGCAGGCTAGCCCAAGCAAACAGCCCGAGCGCCAACAGCACAACGGCCCCCAATAGGATGGGGCCCAAGCGGGGTATCAGGCGGTTGCCTTGGGGTTGGATCAAGGCCCGCTCCCGACCGAGTACAAGTGGATGGGACTGGCGCCCTCGATCGTCAGGGTGTGCTCATAGGTCATGGAGCTCGCCCGGGCAGGCTCGGCGTACAACTCGTTGAGCCCGAGTGGGTGGTTGCGTTCGAGCACGACCCAGTCGACAGCAAACTCGCGGACAACCTCAGCCAGTTCGGATTCACCTCCGACGGGGATAACGACCGCCGGCAAGCCGCTCGCCAACCAGAACCCGGGGGGATTGTTGACGGCTACCGTGCCAAGAGAAGGATCGTGCTGGCGCAACCAGGCGCCAACCTCGGCGTAGTCCAACTGGCTGGTCCCCCAACCTCCTCCGGTTTGCTGGGGTCGAACCTGCCGGATATAGAGCAAGAAGCCGGTGGCCACGGCCGCCACGGCCACGACGCCCCAGCCAAAGCCGGACCAGGCTTTCGCCAGCTGCCAGCTGCGGCGCGGTGCCAGCCAGCGGAGGCTGGTGTAGAGCCCGGCCGAGGCCAGCGACCAGAGCAGCGGCATCAAAGCGGCCGACGAGTGGAAGAAACCGCCGCGGGTTCCTGGGTGGGGGAAGGCCAGGCTCATGGCCAGCAACAGGAGCAGACCGTAGGCCGCCCCCAGGCGGACGATGGGCCGGTCGCGCTGTGACCACCCGCCGATGATCGCAAGCGGCAGTTGGAAGACCAATCCGTTGACGACCCACAGCGTGACCAGGTTCTGGCCGAGCGCCGACAGCCGGTCGCCAAGGATCGACCGCCAGCCGGCCTGGAGCAGGTGCTGCGGGGTTAATTGGCTGGCTGGATAGAGGAAAAGCTCGTCGTAGTTCCGCAGCCAAAGCGCCCGCCCCGCGCCTGGCGGCAGCGGGCTGCCACTGACGGCCATGAGGCGCAGCATCCACGGCCCGAAGACGACCAGGTAGCCCACGACCAATGCGGCCAGCGAACTCGCTCGCCGCTGGCGCCCCAGGAGGGCGGCCATGGCCAGCGGCAGGCCGAGCAGCACACCATCGGCTCGTGTCAGGTGGGCCGCCCCCACCAACAGACCGGCCGCCAGCCACAACCATGCACGTTGCCGCCGGTAGGCGGCCGCGCCGGCGACCAGGCTGCCGCTGCCAATCCAAGCGTATAGGCTGAAGGCATCGGTCGTTACCAGGTACGGAGAGAAGAAGCCGCTGGGGGCTGCCAGCAGGCCCGCCAAAAAGGCCTGGTCGGGTTCGAGCCCCATCCTGAGCGCCAACCACGCGGTCAGCAAAGGCAATCCAGCGGCCAACAGCAAGAACGGCAGCTGCGCAAACCTGAAGGACTCACCCGCCAGTCTCATCGGGACGGCGGCCAGCAGGCTGGTCAATGGCATCCAATATAGATGCGCCGGCTGAGGTAAGCCATTCGGATCGGCCAGGAAGTTCCAGATGAAGGGTTGCTCGAAGCCCAAGCCGCGAGCCCATTGGATCGCGTTCGCCTGGTAGTAATCGGCATCCGTGTAGCCGGGCGCATCAACCCAATAGGCGGCCAGCAAAGCTGCCCCCAACCCGGCCGCCGCCAGGATGGCCCAGCGTAATCTGCTCATGGCGCCAACCGGTAAAGTTCGTAGGCGCCGCCGAAGGACTCCACAAGTGGCAAGGTGGCCAGCAGTTCGTGTAGGGCCTGCCAATCCGACTCCAGGTAGCGATCGTCTTCGTCTTGCAGGAAGGCGACCCCGGCTTGGTTGACCAGCAGTTGACGGTAGCCCGCCGACCGCCATTGTTCAAGCTGCGCCGACACCGGCAGCCCGGCCCGTCGAGCCAGCCACCAGCGGTCGATCCATGAGTCCGGACTGCAGGTTGGGTAGCAGTACAGTCCGCGCGGCTCCCACAACAGCAAGACGAGCTCCTCCGGCGATTGGCTGATTTGCTGCATCGCACGGGCGTAAGGGCCAAGCCGGCGTGCAAGGTAGGCGGCCCGAGGTTCACCACCAAGCCAGGCAGACCAGGGGGCGGCCTCCATGGTTGACTTAAGCGCCTGGTAGACACTCATGGCCAGGACGACAACTACCAGGCTGGCGGCCAGCCGACCCAAGCGGACGCGCCCTATCCGAACCTCACCCAGGGCATCGAAGCCAAGGGCGGCCAGGTAAGCCCAGGCCGGGAACAAGACGAAATATAGGCGTGTTTGGCTCAGGATCACACTGAACGCAGCGGCCGTCGCCCACACGAGCCAGCCGACCAGCAGGAAGCGCGCGATGGCGCCGGCGTGTGCCGGCAATTTGCGCCTGCGCAATAAGGCCGCCGGGGCCAGTCCCATGAGCAGCGGCCCAATGCTGGCCGCATAGCCGGCGGCGCCTTCAACGCCGAGCCAGCTGGCGGCCAGCGGCTGCACGGCGGCCAGCCAGATGGGCAACGGGCGGTCAGCGTAGCTAAAGAACGCAGACCGCTCCGGGGTCATGTTGTGACCCAACCCCAGGTGGGGGTACAGCGGGTGCCCAGCCCCGAGCCAATTCTTGATCAGCCAAGGCAACACAAACAGTGCACCCCCAGCCAGGGCTACGGCGATCGAGCGCCCTCGACCGGGCCGGCTGCTCGAGACCATCACCACCAGGCCGGCAATCAACCCGACCCCCGCGGTCAGCTTGGCGCCGATGGCGGCCCCGGCCAGCAGACCCACCAGCAGCGCCAGTCGCCCGTCCAGCGTTGTCCGCCAGCCGACCAGCGCCAGCAGCAAGCCGGCCCCATAGAACAGAGCGAGCCAATCGACATAGGCCCAGCCAAGGGCGGCCCACAACGAGTAGCCGCACAGCATGGCGGCTGCCGCCACCCAGGGTGCTTGTGCTGAGAGCTGGCGAGTGAGAGCCATGACAGACAACAAGGCAGCCAAGCCGATCAACCAACCCAAGACAGCAGCCGCCTCCGGGCCGCGCAGGAGCCAGGCCCAGGAGAAGAGCATCTCGCCCCCCCATGGCTGCCCCCAGAATGGGTTGTCTGGAATGAAACCTACGCCACCCTCGGTAGCAAACACCTGGGGCAGATGCAGGTGGTAGACCAGGGCATCGAAGTGGACAGGGGGTGCCAGGGCCTCGGCCAGCGGGGCCAGCACCAGAAACGCAACGCCGATCGCCAGGATCTTGCCAAGAGACGACGATGGGCGCAGGCCAACCAGGGCGGCTGCCAGATCCTTCCAGGCCTGTCGATAGCGACCAAAACCGGCCACAAGCGCCAGGCCGAGCACCAACCAGGCAGCCACCGGTGTCAGCAGATTCATTGCACCCAGGGTGACCAAGACCAGCGCCAGGCAGGCCCAGCCCAAGGCCAGCTGCAGGAAGGGTTTCCAGGTCGGCTGAACCGTCGGCTGGGGCAGGAGGCGCGCCCCGACCCCCAGGGCTCCCGCCATGAGGAGCAGGGGCAACCCAAGATTGGCGGCTGCGCCTGACAGGCGAAACAGATCCTGGGGGCCGATGGGCTTGTGCCACACATAGTAGCCGGCGACCGTCAGCAGCAGCCATGTGACCGCCAGCACGGACAAAACTCTGCTACTCCGCCAGGTTGGCGGCGCTTGTACGCGGCTGGGGAAGTCGGCTGGCGTTGTCAACGTGGACCTCGGCCTTCCGTCCATCCGGTCTCGGGCAATTGGGCAGGGACAGCCGCCCACCAGCGCACCCACCACAACGCCGGGAAGACCAGCAGCCACGGGAACCACAACAGCCATGGGGGTATGTCTCCGCTGGCTGTGGGCAGCAGCGCAAAACTGGCCCAAGGAACGGCTAGCAACGCCAGGCCCAGGACCAATGCCATCAGGGCGCCGGTTCGACGCCAGCGGTCCAGCCATACTCCTACGCACATGAACAAGCCGGGCAGCAAGAGCAGTGCCGAGGCGGGTTTGGGCACCGCCAACAGCGGGTAGCCAATGGCCAGGGTCAGGCTGGCCGCCCAGCCGAACCAGCGCTGGCCCTTGCCGGCTGTCACCGCCCACTGCCAGAGCAGCAGGACCGCCAGCAGCGCGACCAGGAGCAGGCCCAGGGGTCCGTTAACCAGGTCCAGCACAAGCGAGCCGTCCTGCCCCGCCTGGCGCAGGCTAACCACAGCCGACAGCCAGGCAACCGGCCAGCCTGGCAGCCAGCTCCAACTGAGTACGCTCAACCCGGCCAACCCAAGCCACGGTGTGGCGACCAGCAGCCAACGCCGGCCGACGGCGCCCCACACCGTCAGAAACACCAGACCAAGCAAACAAATCCAAGGTTCAAACCCGGCCAACGCCAACAGCAAGCCAGCCGGGAAATCGAGGCCGGAACGGGCAATGGCCATGCTGCCGACCACCAATCCGACGGCCAGCGCCGTCGGTGTCCCCGACAGGACCGCTTGCGCACCGTAGTACCAAAGGAAAGAGGCCAGCATTAAGCTACCGGAAACACGCGGTTCCGGACGCCATCCAGCCAGGCGCAGGCTGGCCCAAACGATCAACGGCAGGCTGACTTGCGCAAGGGAGAGCCAGATGGCCAGCACCCAATCCGCCGGAAGCACCGCCAGCAACGCGAATGGCGCCAACCCCCAGACGGGCCGATCGTAAGGCTCGGTGAGCGCCTCGTCTTGAAGCTGGGTCAGTTCGCCCTGCAGGACCTGCGCCGAGCTTGCCAGATCTTCCACCACGTAAGGCGATCCATCGGCAACGAACAGTGCATGACCCGCTGCCAGCTCTAGGCCCAACGCCTGGCTAAAGCCGGTCTGTTGAATCAACCGCTGGTTGGCAAATGGCAGCAGAAAGGCCAATGCCGTCAACCCCACCAACAATCCGCCGACCGCCACCGGTGATGCCGGCCGGCCAGGGCCTCGCCTGTCCATGCTCATGGAAGCATCCAACCGACCGGTTGGGTTGAAGTGAGTTCCGCACGGATGGGCGGGCCAAAGTGCAGCAACCACAGGTCTCCCACCGCCTCTTGCCCGACCAGGGTGTAGTGGTCCGTGAGCCAGGCGATGGCGGGGTGCTCGCCCTTGCCCAACTGTCGATGCTCGTCGATCGCACGCTGGAAGACCACGAACCAGACGGCGGGCGCACCTTCAGTAGCCGACTCGATGTCCGGCTGGGGCGTGAGCCCAAGTGCTGCGGCCGATTCGTGTGCCAGCGTATCGTTATGAGAGCCCGGTTCGTCAGCCAAGAAAGCCATGGGCAAGTCCGGCCGGTAGATGACCATGGGAAAGTAGCTGAGCTTGTTGTCGTGCACGATCCGGTCACCGGCTCCGACGCTCGCCGATAAACGCTCAGCCGCCTGGTCAAACGGTGAGCGCGGGAAGGATCGGAACGTGTAAAAGGATGGAAGTCCGATCGCGGCCGTAGCCAGCATGACGACCAGCAGCACCCAGCCGAGGCCGCGCAATGGGGGCCGCACGATCAACAAGCCAACCACCAACGCATACGCCACCAAGCTCAGAATGAAGGCCCGGGGGACAAAGACTGGTCGCATTAGATAGGAAGTAATCCAGAGCAGCGCCGGAGGCAGCAACATGAAACCCAGCGGCATCCAGCGGAGCTGGTCGCGGCCACGCACCACGCCGTAGGCGACCAAGACGATCGCCAGCAGCGAACCGAATACGACCACCGGTATTAAGGAGTCGGCGACAGGCAGGTTGACGTGCAGGCTCACAATGGCCTGGACCAGTTCGAGTAGACCCGGCTGCGGCGTCCAGAACGCCGCCTGGATCTTCTGGATCTGGCCAGGAACAAGAACCAGCCAGGGCGTAAAAAAGAGCAGGGCCGTTCCCTGGGCGACCAGCAGTGCGCGCTGCTCGGCCCACCGGCGCCGGAGGAGGAGCACCAGATTGGGCACAACCAATGTGAAGATGGCCAGGTTGTGGGTGTAGAGCGCCACGGCGGCGCAGGCCGTCACCGGCCAGATGGCGCCGAGCAACCCACCCTCATCGCGCCCGATCAGTCCAATCATCCGCTGGCAAGCCCAGGCATAGCCAGCCAAGGCGACTGCCAGCAAGGTATACATTCGGAGTTCCTGCGCATGGTAGATGAGGAACGGCGAGACAGCCAACAAGATGGCTGCCCAGGCTCCGGCCTGTGGCTGAAAGTAAGCCCGTCCCAACACGTAGGCCAACCCAATCAAGCCGACACCCAAGAAAACGTTCATTAGCCGCGCATAGGCGATTGATTCACCAAATGCCAGCCAGCCCTTCAACAGCAGGTAATAGAGCGGCGGCATCGTATCGGCCGCCGTACCCGCCAGCAACTCGGGGACCGGCCTTCTGGCCAGCAGTAGGCTGAATGCCTCGTCGTACCAGATGGGCCGGTCCGCCAGATACGCCAGTCGCAGACCGAGGCCGACGACCAGCGACATGCCAAGCAGGAGGCGCGGCGGAAGGCGGTTCATTGCCCCGCCGCCGCTGTGGAGGAGAGGACCAACCTTGAAGGCCGCCAAACAATCGCCGCCAGCAGCAACAGTGGAATGGGCAGGTAGTTAATGGCGCTCTCCTGATTGCCACTGACGGTCACCAGGAACAACACCCAGCTGCCGAAGAACACGGCCGCCAGGGTCAGCCAGACAATCGATTGGGGATTGCCGGCCCGACGCCAGCTTTCGAAGAGCAAGAAGAGCGGTAACAGATAGACAGCGAAATGGGTCGTCGCCGTCCGTGGCGCCACGAAGTGGGTCGCCAGCAACGTCAACCCAGCCACCCACAGCATCCAGGCCTCGGACGCAGACCGGAACCGCCACCACACGGAACCGAGCGCTGCCAGCGCTAGCGCGGTCAACCCCCAGGCCAACAGCGGCGGGGTGGCCAAGTAGTAGCTGGTCATGATCCAGATGGCGGAACCCAACTCCGTGTAGGACGGATAGCGCACCAGTTGATCAAGGAAGCCTGCGATCCAGTCCGGCTGAAGCAGTGTCACGCCGCCCAGTAGGGCCAGGAGCGTCAGCCCGAAGGAGCGCAGCAAACGGCCCCGGCCCGATTGCCAACTCCACCACAGGAGCCAGCCAACGATCAAGAAGGACATCTGCGGTTTGACGGTCGCCAGCGCCAGCATGATCCCGGCCCAGCCCAATCGGCCGCGTACGACCAAGACCAGGCTTGCCATCAGACACAGGAAAACCAGCAGCGACAGCTGGCCCAACAGAATCGCCCGCAGGTTTGGATAGACAAAAACCGACCACACCAACGTCGCCATCCAAGCGGCCTTGGTCGGCTGCCAGCCGGCGGCGATTTTGGCGAGCGCTGTACCGGCCAGCGCAGCGTGGATCAGCAGCGTCATCCAGGCGGCCTGGACCGTTGCAAAGTCCCGGCTCAAACATGTCGGCCACGTCAGCCACAGCGTGTGCAGCGGGTATGCATAGGCAGCCTGATCCTCAGTGGGCTGCGCCGGTCGGCCGTACATCCCCTGCTGGATGCGCAAAGTCGTGGCCCCATCGTACGGACTTGCGCCTTCCCACAACAGGGCGCAGCCACCGGCCCAGCGCGGGTAGAAATCGTTGGCGCCAGGCACCTGGCTGGTGAATACCTGGCGGGTTACCCAGGACTGGCCGGCAAAGACCGCCAAGTAGAGCAGCGCCAGTGCGGCCATTCGGGGCCAGCGCCCGCCCCTCATTTGGCGGTCTCCGCTTGCCCGCTCGCCGCCGGCGCCTGCAGCACGACAGCCAATTCATCTTGGAAGATGACCCGCCAGCCCTGCGCTTGCAGCGCCAGCGTGATCGGGGCAGACGGCGCCACCAGGGCGCTCTGGAACCCGCGGCGCGCCACCACTTCCTGCCACCCAGGATCGGCACGCCACACCTGCAGATACTCACGCAACAGGTCCTCGCCGAACAAATCGGTGCGGCCATCGACATAGCTTTGGTACGCCGGCCATAGCCGCCAGAGCAAGTAACCGCCCCAATCGTAGCTGTGCAGCAGCGGGCCTGGTGGCGATTGCTCGGCCAAGTAGTCAACGGCAGCAACCGGCAGGCGCGCCTCGATCGCCGCCTGGTTGAAGTGCTCGTTCAGGCGCGGCGCCATCCAGACCAGCGTAGCGATCACCAGAAGCATCAGAAGGACACAATTGGTAACCGTGACCAGGCGCGGCGGCAATGGTTTGGCGGCAGGACGGGCCGGCAAGCGGGCAAGGGCAGCGGCACCGTGCCGACTCAAGACCGGCGCCAGCGCCAGGGCGAAGATTGCGATGTTGCGCGCGGCGGCCAATGACAGATAGCCGAACCCCACGTACAGCGCAAGTTCGGCGGCGTGCTTCGGGCGACGTGAAAGCGACATGGCGACCGGTACCAGGAGCAGGAGCCAGGCAAACGGTTGGACCTGGGCAGCGTGAAAGTTGGGGCTTTGCCATTCTTGAATGTAGTCCTGCAAAGCTCCGATCGATACCGTCTGGAACGGGTACGCCAGCAAGCCCGGGCCGTAGGGATTGAAGCTAACCGCGACAGCTGTCACCAGACCGACCAGCGCCAGCGGGCGGAACCCATGCCAGCCACTGGCCAGGCGGTTGCGCCAGGGGGCGGCCGCTGTCAGCGTGCCTTGCACAGCGGCGCCGGCTCCGTAGGCGCCAATCAGCAGGAAGCCAATTGCAAAGCCGCCATGCAGATTGGCCCACAGCACCATGAGCGGCGGCAGGAGCCACAGCCGATCTCGCCGGTCGCTGCGCCAATCCTCCAGGACCGCCAGGTAGGCTGCCGCCAACAAGAAGCTGAACATGTGGGGTCTGGCCGCCCAGAAAATGGCAGCAGCGCTGGCTGCCAGAATCAGAACGAAGGCATTCAGCAGATGTCCACCTTCAAGCCGCGGCCACAAGATCCAGAATGCGCCGACCGCCAGGGCGGCGGTCAACAGATTGAGGCCGGCCAGGCCAGCCAGACGGTAGCTGGCATACAGGCACAGCTGCGCAAGCCAGCCCGGGTTGACCCAAGGCGACCCCTGGCGGGTGAATGAGAAGACGTCGCTGCGCAGTAATTGACCGTGGTCCACCATCCAGCGGCCGGCTGCCAGATGCCACCAGGTGTCGGTGTCGGCGGAAACACGGACGGCGATCGCCGCCACTGCCAGAAATGCGACCGCTTTGGTCAGCCGCTGAAAGGTCATGGCCCTGCGCTCATATCAAGCTGATCGGGGTTGATCGGCTGGCTGAGATCGAAGAAGACGTGGTAGGGACCAATTTGACGTTCCTGGTATCCAATGTCGGCCCGATCAAACGCGTCGGCCAATCTCCGGTCGAGTTCCGGGTGCAGGCTGGTGACATAAACAATTCGGTCCGCGCTACGCGCCTGCGACAAGTAGCCGGGGATGCGCTGGTCACGGGGAGTGTAGCGAAGGTCGGCCTTGTACGGAAGCACGGGGGCCAGCTGGATGCGTTCATCGGTCAAGAAGGCAATCCGGTAGGAGACCCAATAGTTGGTATAGCCGGTGCGGAGCTGGCGTTGATCAAGGAATTCAATCAACGCCACATCGGCCGTGTTGTCAAAACGAGTAATGGGGTCAAATTGCGTCGTCAGTTTGTCGGGGGATGCCGCCGCCCGCAGCACGCCCCAGCCATTGAGCACCATGAACGCCAGGACAAGCCCAATGGCGCTGGCCCGACGCCAACGCCAGGCGGCCTGCACGGCATGTGCCGCCCCAACGAGCAATGGCAGATACAGCGGCAGCAAATAGCGGCCGGTCGAATCGATGCCGAACTGCGTCCCAACAAAGGCCGCAACGAAGAACCCGACCTGACCTAACAGCAAGACGGTCCCAAGAGGCAGCGGCCTGGCGTTGTGCCGCCACTTCACGAGGAGGAAAAGAAAGACTCCCGCATACAGCAGCGTGCCCGCGAACAGCCAGGGCGTCGCCAGATAGTCCGGCGCCCAAGGGAAACGCAGACCAAGTAAGGCCGGCAGGCCCAAGAGCATAAAGCCGAGCAAGCGCTGCCACCAGGTGCTCTCGAAGGGTGTATCGCTCGTAAGGACGGAGAGCGCGGCGCCTCCCTGTTCCAAGTTGTAAACCCACCAGGGTGCACTGCCGATGAGAAAACCGAGCAGAACCAGGCCGTACAGCGGGAGACGGCGGCGCTCAAAGCGAAGCAGATGAATCAAAGCAACCGGAGCCAGGTACACCACGGCCAAACCCAAAGTCCAGAACGCAAGGCCGGCAACCAGGCCAAGCATCAGCCACAAGAGCGGGTGCGCCGGCCGATCCGGCTGCGCCGTCTCGTAGCCAACCAGCAATGTTAGGTTGCCAAGCACGAGCACTTCACCGTAACCGCCCAGGGTGGCCGACGTATAGGTCATAACCAATACCGGCGGCACTGCGCCCAACAACACCATCCAACGGGCGACAGCCGCCCCATATAATCGACGGGTCAGGAAGTAGCTGGTGATAAGGAAGAATAAATAGAGAGCAATCTGGACGAGACGAATCGAGAACAGCTCATCACCAAGAAGCCGGAAGGCGCCGGCAATGAGCCAGGCGTCCAGGCTGCCCATATAAGATTGCCCATAAAAGAAGGGGGGACGGGCGCCAGCATTGATATGGCGCGCCATCAATCCAACGATCGCCTCGTCGCTGTTGAAGGGGACAGCCCGAGCCAGCCACAAGGCCAGGCGAGTGGACAGTGCCAGCGCCAGACTGAGCACGAGGATGAGGCCAGCCCGGGAGGCGCTGTCGCCTTGGGCCCCGTCGACAGGCTTTGGGAACAAGTGCTCAGTTGTGGAGATGGTTGCTCCGTTCTCGCCGCCAGGCGCCGAGGACAAGCCCTTGTATAATGCCGACATGCCCCGGCGACTGCGGCAGTGGCTCCCGGTAGGCGTGGCGCTGCTCGCCTTCCTCGCCCGTTTGATCCCCGGCCCACGGGTGATCGACGATGCCTACATCACCTTCCGATACGCCCAGAATTTGCTGGCGGGTTATGGCCTGGTCTACAACCCGGGCGTGGCCGTGCTGGGCACCACCACCCCGCTCTACAGCCTGCTCCTGGCCCTGGCCGCCCTGCCCTTCGGTGGAACCGAGGCCAACTTCCCCTGGCTGGCGCTGGTTCTTAATGCCGTTTGCGACGCAATCGCCTGCTGGTTGCTCGTCCAGCTTGGCCTGCGGCTTGGCTCGCCCGCCGCCGGCTACGGGACTGCCCTGGTCTGGGCCATCGCACCCATGTCGGTCACTTTCGCCATTGGCGGCATGGAAACCAGCCTCACGATCTTGCTCGTGCTGGCGGCATTTTACCTGTATCTCGTTTCGCACCCAACTGGGGCCGCGCTGGCAGGCAGCCTGACCCTGCTGGCCCGACCTGACGCGGCTTTGTTTGTTGCCCCACTGGCCCTCGACCACCTCCTGGCAAGTTTGAGCCTACTTCGTCAACGCAGGCTGGATCCAGGCCGCCTGGCCCGGCAGGCGACAGCCTTTGTGCTCCCATTGGCGATCTGGACCGTCGGCGCGACCTTGGCCTATGGCAGCCCCATCACGCGGTCGATCGGGGCCAAAGTCGATGCCTACCTGCTGGCGCCGGATGCGGCCCTGATCCGACTGCTTCAGCACTACGCCACCCCTTTCCTCGGTCATAAGACGTTCGGCCTGTGGTGGATCGCTGTCGGCCTGGCGTTGTTTCCGATCCTTTTTGGCCTCGGGGCGCTCTTCGCCATCCGGCGCAACCCGCGCAGCTGGCCGCTGTTCGTCTCGCCCTGGCTCTACTTCGCGGCCTTTTCGCTGGCCAATCCTTTGATCTTCCGTTGGTACTTGGCGCCACCCCTCCCCTTCTATTTCCTTGGCATCCTGCTTGGCGGACATCGGGTGGCTAGCGACCTGCGCCGGCCCGGCAGCGCCTGGCTGCTGGCGGCCGCCGCGCTGGCGCTCACATTGCGCGGCTGGTGGCTGCACCCGGATCACGGTCCCGATCGTCCAGCGCCGGATATGGCTTACATCGAACTGGAACTTCTGTATGAACGGGTCGGAGCGGAGCTGGCCGGTGAGATCGGCCCCGGCGAGACCCTCGGCGCAGCCGACATTGGCGCCCTGGGTTACACCACCGGAGCCGTCATTATCGATACGCTCGGGTTGGTGTCGCCGGCCGCCGGTGCCTACTACCCGGCCGACCGCAATCTGTATGCCATCAACTACGCCATCCCGCCGCAACTGGTTTCTGATCTGGAGCCCGACCATCTGGTGATCCTCGAGGTCTACGGCCGCAACGGGCTCCTGCTCGATCCGTCATTCGTTCGCAGTTACCAATTGGTGCAGACCATCCCAACCAACATCTACGGCAGCCGCGGCATGCTCATCTTCCAGCGCAAGGCCACTCCATGATTCGACGGCGGTGGTGGGGCGCCCTGGCCACACTCCTGCTGCTGGCTCCGGTCTTCCTATTGCAGCTCGATCAAGTTCCGTTCCATCCGGACGAGAGTTCCTTGCTCTACCAGAGCCGCGATCTGGAGTTGGCCCTCCACTCCACGCCGTCTTTGTTTGACTACACGCAG
>Ga0302046_10003925_pt1 | contig 13322 bp, 9 predicted proteins | sample RVTome_11_FD_200261 | JGI IMG/M metagenome (GOLD analysis project Ga0302046, IMG submission 200261) | Soil microbial communities from uranium-contaminated site in the Upper Colorado River Basin, Wyoming, United States - RVT147D111 (version 2) ...
CGGAGCAGCGCCTCTTGTACCAGGTCCTCGACCTCGGTGTCGGTGAACCCGCTCGCCCGGAAGTAGCGCCGGAGGCGCGGCCTCAGCTCGGCGTCCAGGCGGCGGGCGCTCTCCTCGAGGTCCACCCCCGAGCGATGACGATGGACGAGGCGCTCCAGGAGGTCGGCCACGATGGTCTCGGGGCGATCCTATGCCAGAGTCGCGCGCTCGTACGGCCGCGGCGCCCGAGCCATCCGGAGCTCGTCCTCCAGCACCGCTGCCACCGTCGCGAGCGGCCTCCGCACCCGCGGCCGACGAGCGGATCGGGCAGGTCCGCCGCCTCCGACGGCGCCAGGGTCCCGCGTCGCTCCGCTACAATGACGGTCGGCCCGCGAAGGAAGGGTGGCCGGATCCGCCGGCCGACAGGCACCGTCGATTTCGGACCTCGGGAATCCGTCTTGAGGGATATGCAGAGACTCTTGCCGCTCGCCGGGCCGTCCCCGCTTCGACGCGATCCTCGCGCGATCCCGTCGGACTTCGCCGACGCCCTCGACTCCGAGGCCGCGCTGGCCGCGGTCGCGGTGGCGCTTGGCGCCCGCGGGGTGGCGGGGTGGTCGGAGGCCGAGGAGGCGCTCGCCGCCGCCTGCCCACCCCCCGATCCCGAGATCCTCGCTGCCGTCGAGACGGGAATCCGCCGCGGCGAAGACCCGCTCGGCGACCGGTTCTGCGCTCTCCGGCCGGCCCGTGAACGCCGACTGCGCGGCGCGGTCTACACCCCGGCGGCCATCGTCGGCGCGATGCTCGACTGGGCCGAGCGGCACGAGGCTCCGGAGCGGGTCATCGACCCCGGCTCGGGGTCGGGCCGCTACCTGCTGGCGGCCGGCCGCCGCTTCCCCGGGGCGCGGCTGGTCGGCGTCGAGATCGACCCCCTGGCGGCTCTCCTGGCCCGCGGCAACCTCGCCGCGGCCGGCCTCGCCGCGCGGGCCGCGATCGAGGTCGCCGATTTCCGCGCTTTCGTGCCTGGTCCCTGCGCCGGACGCACCCTCTATCTCGGCAATCCGCCCTACGTCCGGCATCACCTGGTATCGATCCCATGGAAGGACTGGCTCAAGCGCGAGGCCGCGGCGCTCGGGCTCGAGGCGAGCGGGCTCGCCGGCCTCCACGTCCACTTCTTCCTGGCGATCGCGCGCCGCGCCGCGCCCGGCGACTTCGGGGCGTTGATCACCGCGGCCGAGTGGCTCGACGTCAACTATGGACGCCTGGTGCGCGATCTGTTCGCCGGACCGCTCGGCGGCGAGGGCATCGTGGTCATCGAGCCGACCGCGGCGTGCTTCCCCGACGCCGCGACCACGGCGGCGATCACCACGTTCGTGGTCGGCCGCCAATCGCGCACGATCCGCTTCGCACGAGCGCCGGCTCCGGGAGAAGTCGGTGACCTCTGCCGTGGCAAGCGAGTGGCCCGGAAGGGGCTCCAGGCGCAGGCCCGGTGGTCCCGTCTCGCGTGCGGCCGGAGCGCGATCCCAGACGGGTTCATCGAGCTGGGCGAGCTGTTTCGGGTTCACCGCGGCCAGGCCACCGGCGCGAACCGTCTCTGGATCGCCGGGCCGCACAGCGCGCTGGTGCCGGAAAGCGTGCTGCTTCCGGCGGTGACGCGGGCGCGCGAGCTCTTCGAGGTCGGCCCGGCGCTCACCCGCGTGTGGATGCTGCGTCGCATCATCGACTTGCCGAGGGACCTCTCTGCTCTCTCCGACGAGGATCGGGAGCGGGTCGAGGTGTTTCTTCGCTTCGCGGCGGGCGCCGGTGCCCGTGCGAGCTACATTGCGCGCCACCGGGAGCCCTGGTGGTCGGTCGGCCTCCGGGCGCCGGCTCCGATCCTCGCGACCTACATGGCGCGCCGGCCGCCGGCGTTCGTCCGCAACCGCGCGCGGGCCCGCCACATCAACATCGCCCATGGGCTCTACCCGCGAGAGCCTATGGCCGCCGCGGTTCTCGATCGCGTCGTGCACTTCCTCCGCGGCGCGTCGTCCCTGCAGGGTGGCCGCGTCTACGCGGGAGGGCTGACGAAGTTCGAACCGCGGGAAATGGAGCGCATCCCGGTGCCTCGCCCCGAGCTGCTCTGGGAGCCGGCGTGATCCCGCCTCCGCGTTGGACTTGTGCGCAAGTGGATGCCGGCGAGCGAGGCCGCCGGCCACTTCCGCGCCGGTCGCCTTCTGCGCTCGCCGGCCGAAGCTCGGATGCGACTATGCGACCGTCGCCAACGTCTCGTTGCCCGCCACTGGAACAAGCTCCGTGAACACGTTGTCCATGTCGAGCAGAAACGCGATCGTGCCGGACGCGGCTTCGTTGATCGCGCGCCGGAGCTGCTCTTCGTCCATCGGCTTGGCCGGCTCATCGCCCTGGCGTCTGGCCTCCTCCCACGCGAGGTGGTTCTTCCAGAGCTTGCGCTCCGCTTGACAGAGGTTCGCGATCGTCACCCCTAGCGAGAGGGCGTACTTCTCCTTCCTGATGTCCATGACGCGGTCGGACGCGTCGCCCTTGAGCGTACGGCGCTTGTAGTCCCGCCAGCCGGCGAAGTCCTCCTCGAGGACGATCGTTGGGATGCCGAGCTCGATGCCCTCGAGGTCGCTATAGCTCTCGGGGTAGTTGGTCGCGAGTTCGCTGCCCGTAATGTCCTCGAGGTTGCCGGCGATCGGCGCGCCTGCGCCGTTTTGGGGGTCGCCCCTGCGCCAGATGAGCGCGACGCCGGTCTCTTTGCGGACCTTGCGCGGATCGTGGCGGTCGGCGCTCGGCTTTCTGGGCTTCGAGGCATGGAACTCGGAGACCACGTGGGCGATGAGCGGCCAGGTGATCGACTTCATACCGCCGCTCGAGCTGATCCAGGAGACGGTGGCGTCGAGCTGGTAGTCGCCCAGGTTGGTGTCCCTGTTGACCGTCACGCTGACCTGCAGACGTCCCGCGGCGAGCGCGCCGCGGCTGACGCTGATCGTGATGCCAGGGTCGTGCGGGGCGATCTCGAACTCGCCGATGTCGGGGATGAAGCCGTCGCGGGCGTTCACTTGCATGTAGAAGCTCGTCGCCTTCCCGGGCAAAAGGGTGAGCTTGGCGGGGCCCGTCAGCGTGGTCGGCTCGGCGTGAAGATCCTCCTGCTGCTTCGGCTTGGGCGGCTTCGGCCCGAGCCCGTCCGTGGGCCGGCTGACGCCGATGCCGGGCACTCGCTCGCGGATCAGGTTGTTCAGCTTCTTGCGAAGCTCGTGGGAGATGCCGTTACCGGAGGAGCTGAGAGCCTCGCGGACGAGCTCGCGCTCCGCCTCTGCGAGATCGGTGTCGTTGGCGAGCCATTCGGCGACGGCATGCTCGAGCGCGACAGCCTCGGTGCGGTGGATCATTCGATCGCGGAAGGAGGAGAAGATTGTCACGCGCTTCTTCTGCGGGATCGCGTCGAGGTCGACCTCGACGATCAGCGCCGAGGCGAGGCGTGTGCGCCCCTCGACGCGGGTGACGAAGCCCTGCCGATTCCAGTTGTGGTGGACCTGCCCGCCGGTCATGAATAGGGTGTGGTAGCCGCGGGCGAGGCGGCGGCGGACGCGGTCGGCGCTGTCGAAGAGCCACCAGCGCACCGTGACCTTGCCCAGCCCAGGCACGTCGATCTCCGCGGGGCCACCGCGCCGCTTGAGGCCCTCTGCGTTGGAGACAGCGACCTTGTCGAGGCGGCGGCCGAGTCCCATCAAGCGCTCGGCGCCGCGGCCCTCGGGCCGGCGGTTCGCACTGCCGGTGCGCTTATCGGCGAGCAGGTAGGGCAGCGTCGGGCGGAAGAGGTTCGTCTCGGCGAGCGCGTAGATCGACTCTTCGTGCTGCCAGGTCGAGGTCCCGAGCTTTTCGCCCTGGTAGTTGACGTGGACGACCAGCGTCCCCGGCTCGAAGTCGACCTCGCTCGCGGGGACGGAGAAGACGGTCCCGTCCGCGTTCGCGAGGTAGCGGAAGAACGGCAAGCGCACGTCCTCACGGTCGTCCTTGCGCACGATCGCGATGCCGACTCGGTCCTCCTCGCCGCGCTCGAGCAGCGCCGGATGCTTGCGGCTCACATAGACGGTCGCGTCGCTGTACATGCAGGCGACGGAGCCGCCCTTGCCAAAGAGCCCGTGGAGGTAGAACTTGTCGAGCTTGTTGCTCTCCTCGAGCGAGAGGATCGTCGTCGGCATTTCAGGCGGGGCGAGACCGAGCCCGTAGTCGCGGAAGCTGATCGTCGGCGTGCGTGCGGAGTCGTTCGAGTCGTGCAGTGCGACCCGGCACCGCTCGGCGAGATTGCGCGCCTCGGCGTCGCTCAGCTCCTCGAGGCCGCCGCTCGGCACGCCAAGAAAGCGGTGCACGGCCTCTTTCGGGCTCATGCAGGAAGAGTCCTGGTGCAGCCGAGCCTCCAGTTCGAGCACCGCGTCGAACATGTTCGTTACGCGCTCGAAGGGTGCTGTGCGTGGGTCGGCGCCCCCGGCGACGGCCGACCAGTTGGAGCGGCGCCCGCCGAGGTACTCCTCGCGGTTTACGCCCTTGCACTTCAGCGCTTCCTGGAGGCGGTTGACGTCCTCGATCGTCCGCGCGGTAGTCGCGGCCTCGACGATCTCACTGGGTTCCATCACAGTGCTTCTCCTTCGGCCAGTACAGGGTTCAGTCGGTCGAGCTCCGCGGCGCCGCGCTCAGTGAGCGCGTAGCGGTTGTCGGGGCGGAGCTTGGGTTCAACCAGACCCCACTCGCGACCGCGGGAGACATAGCTCATGGCGTTGGTCGCCGCCTGGGTCCCCTGCCACCAGGAGCTGCATCGCTCGACGAGCTCGGTGCGGTTCGGCTGCTCGCGGAGGAGCTCGAGGACCGAGAGCCAGGCGTTCAGCTCGCTGCGGGCATGCTCGCTGAGGTGGTCGGCGAAGATGCGCCAGGCCGCCTCTCCGAAGGGCGGGCCCAGGTCGCCGGTCTTGGCGAGCCCGCGGAGGAATGCGAGGCCGGCGTCGGTGAGGGCGATGTACGGCTCGCCTTGGTCGCGCTCGATGCCTACCCACCTGAAAACGAAGACCGGGCCGGGATTGCCACGTGAGGTCGGGAGCCCGAACGAGTGGGCGAGGAAGCGGCGCTCGGCGGCGTCTTTCTTGGCGGTGTTCGTCGGGAATCCGACTCCCGCCTTCACGGGCCGGCCGCTCTCCGCGTCGTCGGCCGCGAGCCGCCGCCCGATGCCCCAGCCTTCCTTCAGCAGCTGCTGCGAGAAGGTCTCCCACCTGATGGACGCACCCGCCTCGACCGTAAGCCGGCCGAGGAGATTGCACGCCCAGATCGTTGGGTAGTCACGGTTGTGGAGGCCAAAGTTGGCCTCCGGACCCGCCGTCACCGGCAGCGTCGGCACGCGTGCTCTCGACGCCCAATCCGCGAATAGACCGACGGTTTCGGGCAAATCGGGTACGAACGCGACTGATAGCTTGGGCACAGCTACGAGCTCGGCCGGCCGGGTCTGCGGGGGAGGGGTCGGCTGCACAGCGCCGTTGCCTTCCTCGGCGAGCCGGTCGATCAAGGCTTCGTTTACGAACTCGGCCCGGTCGAAGTACGCCCCGTCGCTGCGCAGGATCGCGGCGTCCATCCGGCGCACGGTGTCCACCGGCAGGTAGAGCTTTACGAGGCGCCGTGGGATGTTGTCGAGGTCACGGATGGTAGCCATATGGCGCTGCACAGTACCAGAATGGTGCGCCCTCCGTCAAGATGCTCCAGCATTCAGGTCCGCGTATGGCAGGCCAGCCTGAAGGGGGGAGGTCCGTCGGCGAGGGGCGGTCGAGTGCCAAGTGGCGCGACCCGGATGCGGCGACTCGGCTTCGGGTAGCAGGACATCGCCCTGTTGGACCACGACCCGGCGTCTCGGATCGAGTGGGGCGCGTGGTACAGTGGATCAGCGAGGTGAAAGCGATGTCCACGGCCAGAGTTCACGACGCCTTCGGGACGTTCTTCGAGGTGCTCCGCAAGCTGGAAGCTGAACCGGCGGCCGGCGCGGCGACGGCGACGCCCGCGGGAACGCCGATGCCGTCCCCGACCGACGACCTCGCCGTACACCTAATGAGCAAGCTTCCGCCGGATGGGAGTCCGCGCCCACTGGTCGACCTCCTCGGCGGGAGCGGCCTGGGTTTCACAGAATTGACGCATGCTCTGGAGGCGCTGCGGCGGCGTGACTTGGCCGTCGTCCACGGCGCTCCGGGACATGAGTGGGTCGAGCTGACATCGGCAGGTAGGCGAGTCGCCGAGCTGATCTCGGCAGGTCCGCGAGTCGCCGTGGGGGCGTGAACAGTCTTGGTTGTTCTGGCGCGTTTCTGCTAGGTGGCCTGGTCGGCACGGGGGAGCTGATTAGCCGCTATCGGGACGCCCCCAGCGCAGTCCTGCGCTCGGCGGCGGCGTGGATCTACCTCGCACTGAACGGTCTGGCCTCGGTCATGGCGCTCACACTCGTTCGTGCGTTCGACATCGAGTTCGGGCTCGACAGCGGTTCTCCGGTGCTTCCATGGGTCCAGGTGCTGGCCGCCGGCTTCGGCGCCCTCGCGGTGCTGCGCATGTCCTTCTTCACCCTTCGTGCCGGCGGTCAGGACATCGGGATCGGTCCGAGCAGCTTGCTACAGATCATACTCGGCGCGGCCGACCGGGCGGTCGATCGGCGGCGGGCGAGCTCGAGAGCAACCGAGGTGAAGAAGATCATGGTCGGCGTCGTGTTCGGCAAGGCCGACGAAGCCTTGCCAGCCTATTGTCTCCAGTTGATGCAGAATCTACCCGCAGACGACCAAGCGACGCTCGCACGTGAGCTTGTCGGCCTGCGGAGCTCGAAGATGGACGACAACACCAAGGCCTTGACGCTCGGCCTGCTGCTGATGAACGCGGTCGGTCCCGCGGTACTCAAGGCAGCGGTGGAGTCCCTCGCTGACAAGATCAAGGCCTGAATCCGGACCACGCCTGGAGAAGACACGCCATGAACATCAACGACCTGCTCAAGATCGCGATCGAGCGCAAGGCCTCCGATCTCCACCTCAAGGTGGGCAGCCACCCGGTGATCCGGGTCGACGGCCAGCTCCATACGCTCCAGGACTTGAAGCGCCTGATGCAGGAGGACACCATCGCGATGGCGTTCTCGATCATGAACGCGCGCCAGAAGCAGCGCTTCAAGGACGACCTCGAGATCGACATCGCCTACTCGGTGCCCGGCCTCGGGCGCTTCCGGTGCGCGATCTTCCAGCAGCGCGGCACGGTCGGGCTGGTGCTGCGGGTGATCCCGGCGCGCATCCTCTCGATCCGCGAGCTGACCCTGCCGCCGGTGCTCGAGTCGATCTGCGAGGAGCGCCGCGGGCTGCTGCTGTGCACCGGCACCACCGGCTCCGGCAAGTCGACCACGCTGGCCGCGATGGTCGACTACATCAACGGCTCGCGCACCGAGCACATCGTCACCATCGAGGACCCGATCGAGTTCCTTCATAGAGATAAAAAATCCATCGTCAACCAGCGCGAGATCGACGTCGACACGCGGGCGTTCTCGACCTCGCTGCGCGCCGCCCTGCGCCAGGACCCCGACGTCATCCTGGTCGGCGAGATGCGCGACTACGAGACGATCGAGACCGCGCTGCTCGCCGCCGAGACCGGGCACCTGGTGTTCTCGACCCTGCACACCCTCGACGCCACCGAGACCATCAACCGCATCGTCTCGGTCTTCCCGCCCCACCACCAGAAGCAGATCCGCATCCAGCTCGCGCAGGTGCTCAAGGCGGTGATCTCGCTGCGCCTGCTGCCGCGCGCCGACGGCATCGGGCGGGTGCCGGCGGTCGAGGTGATGATCACCACGCCGTACATCCGCGACTGCATCGAGAACAAGGAGAAGACCAAGTTCATCCGCGAGCAGATTTCCCTCGGCACCAGCCAGTACGGCATGCAGACCTTCGACCAGTCGCTGTTCCAGCTCTACCGCAACGGGCTGATCACCCTCGACGAGGCGCTGCGCCGGGCGTCGAACCCCGACGAGTTCCGGCTCAAGATCCAGGGCGTGCAGTTCACCGCCGACATCTCGCGCGACCAGATGGAGGAATCGCTGCGGATGAGCCAGGAGAGCGACATGATGAGCGAGGAGTCGCCGTTCGAGCTGGAGCAGGGCTGACCCCCCGCCGTGTGGGCGTCAACGGAGCGGCCGCGGTGCTCGGAAGAGGCCCCACCCGGCGCCGACATGGCCGCCTGCCAACGCCCGGCTGCTTTCTACGCATCCAGCTCAGCGGGAGCGATCGCCGGAGCGGCCGAGCGTTCCCGAACGACGCCGATCAGCCCCGAACGGTCTCGGGCGGCCGCGAGCGGGGATTGACTTACAGTGAGCGCAGAACTACTATGGCTTTGTCTTGGCCAACAAGGACCGCGCGACGGCGATCCGTTCGCCGTCGGTCTGTGGGATTTTATCCCGCGTTTAGCGGGTTTTCGGGAGGATGGACGTTCTTGAACGACTTCGCGCGTCCCGCTTCCTTCTCGGTACTGGCACGGTACGGAGCAGAGGCGCCGATGTCTAACGGTCGAGGGGTACGTGCCCGCTCCTCCGCCACCCCGGTGGTGAGATGGGCGGTGCTGGTCCGCATCATCGAGCCACCTTCTGCGGACGAGGCGCAGGCGTTGCTCGCCGCCCTGGCGAAGAACTGGACGAGAGCGGCCCCGCGGTATCACGATCTGGTCGCCAGGACGGCGGGGATCGAGCCCGACTCCCTGCACTTCGTCGAAGACGAAACCGTTCGGATTGGTTTCGACGGCAAGACCCCGACCATCGACTTCCCGCGACTGCGCAGCCACGGTTCTGCGACGTTGCCCTTGGGCCCGTTCGATACCCGAATCTGCATCGCGCTCTGTACAAAGCACCAGCGGCCAGCGAAGCAGCTCAGCTCCAAGGTGTGGTCCCGTGTCGGACTGCCCATGAGCGGGGACACCGCCGCCGAGATCGACCTCCGTCGGCTACAAGCCGTTGTTCCCCACTTTCGACAGATCAGCCGCACCTCGGCCCGATGGGGGTTTGACATGCTCAAGGCGGTCCTCCGCGACACTCTGCCCGTTCGGAAGGCGAGGCGCAAGAGCGAGCTTGAGGTATCGGTCCTGGGCAGCGCCGACGCTCGTCTGTCTCCCCACTATGAGCGGCTGTCGATGGAGGAGGGCGTGACGGCTGACGAGCTGTTGGCGACGCCGGCGGCCGTCAAAGCCCTGTCGCGTTACTTCCATCCTCTCGCTGGCGCCGACGAGGCGCTCGCCGTCGCGAGCGACCACGACGACCGTTTCTGGTTCTCATACCCGACGACCGTGCCTCTCGCCAATGGCGATCTTCAGCGCCGCGACGTCCTCTACTTGATGAGATCGAGCGAGGAGGCGGCGCACGCCCTCGGCGTCGGGTTCGACGATTCCGCCCGCCACGAGCTGCCGCGACGTTCCGCGCTCCAGGTTTCTCGCTGGATCGCGAACCGGGTCTAGGGCGGCGGATGGCGGCAGGGCGCTCCAACGGCGGAGATCTGGTGAGCGAGGTGCGCGGGCACCTCCCCCGCGCTCCTCGCTTGACCGCCGAGGAACGGGCCGTCTCTCGGCTGCGCAATCCGTTCGTCCTCCTCCATCACAGGATCGCCCGCAGCTCAACGGTGGATCTGGGCTCTTCGCTGAGCAAGAAGAAAGGGACGGTGAAGCTCGCACTCGTCTCGATGCCAGATCTTGGGCTCGACGCGGTCGATCGCGACCCGAGCAGACAAGCCGACATCGTTGAGCACTGGTCGGCGCGCAAGAAAGATCTTGCGGCGGTCGACCGGGATGCCTGTCGGCGCGTCCTCGTTGCGATGTCGCCCGCGTTCTCCGAAACGTATGCAGCAACCTACATGGAGGCGGTGCGCTGTGCGGCGATCGACCACCGCGCGGACATCATCTGCTTCAACGAGCTCGGGTTCCCGACCCTCGGTCAGCAGCCCCGGGCGGATGCGCTCGCCTTCACGGAGCAGCATGTGCAACCTCGGGACGATCGGGACCGAGGCCGCCTGATCGTGTGCGGCTCCTTTCATGACCGGCGCACTCTCTATAATACCGGCGGATTGTTCTTTCCGGGCTGCACATCGCAGCACGGCATCCCCTTCCACAAGCAGGTGAGCGCGGTGTCGGTGAACGAGAGGATCAGCCTGCCACCCGAACGAGTGACTCCCTGCGTAGGTGTCTTCGGACTCCGCGTGGCTGTGCTCATCTGTCTGGATCTGGCCGACTTCGCCTCGGTGGCCGCGGTGGTGAAAGCAGCCGACTGGATCGATCTCGTGCTCGTGCCCTGCTACACCAAGTGGACAGACCAACTGGAGAAGATCGCAGAAGCCATGAGCCGGGCGATGCCGGGCATGGTCGCGATGGTCAACTATCAGAGGACGGGACACGAGGTGGTTGTCTCTAAGTTCGGTGAGGCGCTCAGTGCTCGATGTCCTCGACCCCAGCCGAGCGGTGGCGCTGTGATTCACACCTTGATGATCCGGGTCGACGAGTTTCGTAACCGGAAGCTGCAGAAGCAAGTGGACATGACGGTCAGCGACCGCATGGAGTGGCTCTTCGGCCGTCTGAGTCGACCCGCTCGACTTTGAGACCAGGATCGTTGGCGCCGCGCCCGAGCTGTGACGACAAGGCGGCCGAGCTGCTCGCCCGCCGCCCCCACTTCCGCGCTCAGCTCGCGACCAAGCTCGCCGCCCGCGGCTATCCCGGCGACGAGGTCGCGACGGCGCTCGACCGGCTCGAGCGTCAGGGCTACCTCGACGACCGCCGCACCGCCGCCGAGTTCGTCGAGCGGCGGCTGGCGCGCGGCCCGCTCGGGCGCCGGCGGCTGGCCGCCGAGCTGGTCCGCCGCGGCGCGCCGCCCGAGGCGGTGACCGAGGCGCTCGCCGGGCTCCCCGCCGACGATCGGGCCGCCGCCCGCGCCGCCGCCGCCCGCTGGCGCGGCCGGGGCGGTCCGGCCGCGCTCGCCCGCCACCTCGACCGCCTCGGCTTCGGCGGCGCCGCGATCCGGGAGGCGCTCGAAGGGGCGGGGGAGGAGGAGGCGGCGGCGCCCGCGGACGACCCAGCTTGAGGTCGCCGCCGATCCGGCGGCTCGGATCGGGCGTCTCCGGTCCGGCGGCCGCCGAAATCGGCCGCGGCCCCGACTGCCGGCCGGCCGGCCGTGTACAATCGGCCGCTCGACGAACCGACAATTGCTCGGACCGGCTTCGCCCGGGCCGCCGGCGCCCCCGATCCGCGACCGACGGTCGGGAGAGAGCCGGTCGCCTCCCGGGCCCGGGCACCGAGCCCGGGAGGAGACCATGCCCACAGCCGATCTCTGCCGCTGCCGGCCGCGCCGGCGCCTGGCACTCGCCGCGTACGCCGCGGCGCTCGCGTTCTTCCTCGTCGCGCCGCCCGCCGGGGCGGTCGAGTGGCAACCCGCGGAAGGCGGCTTCGGCGGCCGCCTGGTGCTGCCCGGCGGCGGCGTCCTCCACGCCACCGACCGGCCGGTCTACGGACTGCGTACCGTCGAGCTGTCCGAGCCCGGCCTGGCGCTCGTGCTGTGGGAGGAAGAAAGCGACCTGGGCGAGCGCACGCCCCACTACGCGGTCCTCGCGGACGACGGCTCCCGCCTGCGCGGCCGGGTGCGGCAGACCGCCTACACGGTCGAGCTGGTCGACCACCGCTTCGATCCGCTGGTCGAGGGCGAGCCCTTCGTCGAGCCCGCGCTCGCCGCCCGCCCGGGCGACCGGCTCCACCTGCTCCAGCTCGTCGCCGCCGCGCTCCCCGAGCTGCAGGACGAGATCGCCGCCGCCGGCGGCGCGATCCACCGCCACCTCACGCGGCACACGATGATCGTCGAGCTGGACGCCGCGGCGCGCGCCGCGGTCGCCGCGCTGCCGTTCGTCCGCTGGGTCGGGCCCTACCACCCGGCGTACCGGCTGGAACCGGTGCTGCGCGCGCCCGCCGCGGCGGCGGCAGGCGGCGCGGCCGGCGCCGCCGAGACCGCCGCGGAGCGCTACTCGATCCTGCTCCTCGAGCGCGGCGAGGCGGCGCAGCGCGCGCTCGGCGCCGCGATCGCGGCGCTCGGCGGCCGGGTCGAGCTGACCACGCCCGAGGGGTTCCGGATGGAGGCGACGCTCAACCTCGGCCAGCTCGCCGAGCTGGTCCACGACGGCCGGGTGCAGTACGTCGACCGCTGGGGCGGGCCGGGTGGGACCGACATGGACCAGGTGCGCGAGGTCGGCGGCGCCGACTACATCGAGTCGGTCGCCGGCTACACCGGCCAGGGGGTGGCGGGCGAGATCTTCGATACCGAGCTGCGGGTCACCCATCAGGAGTGGGCCGCTTCGCCGATCGTCCACAGCACCTCGACCGTCGGCGCGCCCCCGCACGGATCGAGCGTCACCAGCAACGTCTTCGCCCGGGGGATCGACGCCGCGGCACGCGGGATGCTCCCCGACGGCCAGCCGATCTTCTTCCGCTACAGCGAGTCGAGCCAGTTCGGCGGGCCGATCAGCCGCTACACGATCAACCAGGAGCTGCTCGATCCGCTCGGTCCCTACCGGGCGCTGTTTCAGACCGCGAGCGTCGGCAGCCAGCAGATCCCGAACTACAGCAGCATCTCGGCCGAGACCGACGACCTGCTGTTCGTGCACCAGCTCCTGAGCACGCAGTCGCAGTCCAACACCGGCAACCAGAACTCGCGGCCGCAAGCGTGGGCCAAGAACATCGTCTCGGTCGGCGGCATCCGTCACCAGGGGACGGTCGACCGCTCGGACGACGCGTGGACCGGCGGAGCCTCGATCGGACCGGCGGCCGACGGCCGGATCAAGCCCGACCTCTCGTTTTTCTACCACTTCATCTTTTCCGCCTCCAACGGCAGCGACACCTCCTACACCAACTTCGGCGGCACCAGCTCGGCGACGCCGCAGACCGCCGGCCACTTCGGCCTGCTGTTCCAGATGTGGCACGAGGGGGTGTGGACCGGCCACGGCGGCGGCGCCACGGTGTTCGACAGCCGGCCGCACCTGGCGACCGCCAAGGCGCTGATGATCCACAACGCCCACCGCTACGACTGGACCCAGGGCGGCGCCAACGCCGACCTCGACCGCTTCAAGCAGGGCTGGGGGACGTCCGACCTGCGCAACCTCCTCGACACCGCGCCCGACACCTCGATCGTCGACGAGAGCGTGGTGCTCGCGCCGCTCGCGAGCCACAGCCAGCCGGTCACGGTACAGCTCGGCGACGAGCAGCTCCGCGCGACCCTGGTCTACGTCGACCCGATGGGCACGCCGGGCGCCGGCGTCCACCGGATCAACGACCTCTCGCTGCGC
>Ga0302046_10003927_pt1 | contig 13318 bp, 11 predicted proteins | sample RVTome_11_FD_200261 | JGI IMG/M metagenome (GOLD analysis project Ga0302046, IMG submission 200261) | Soil microbial communities from uranium-contaminated site in the Upper Colorado River Basin, Wyoming, United States - RVT147D111 (version 2) ...
CGAGGCCGCAACGATTAAGGCCCAGACCGCCGATGAAATGACGAGACAGATGCAGGCGAAACGGTCCGCTGTGAACTTGCCGTCGCGCCAGTCGTCGCAATGCTCCGAGACGAGCGCCGTACCGAAGTCGCGGAGAAGATGCGGCCACAAGCGCAGAACGGCGCGACAGCCTCCGCGGGCGAATGCAGCCTGAATGAGCTCCGTCGTCACTTCAATGAGGTCGTCACCGAATAATTGCCGAGTTCGGGCCGGATACATCTTGATGAGCGAAACCACGGCACGGACCGACATTGACACGGCATATGGGCGATACCCCCTGCTCACGGATTTCTCACCAGGTTGTTCCACCAGCCGGCTTCCTCGGCCCGACGCAACAACTGTGCAAGTCGATCCAGTTCTCCGCGGAGCGCCGATCTGCCGCTCTGCGTGATGCGGTAGCACCGTCGCGTGCCTGCGTGTGCCCGTTGATCCAATTCGCGTATTTGCCTGCTATCGACCAGTCGACGAAGAGCCACATACAACGTGCCGGGGCCTGGCTCAATTTCGCCGTCGGTGGAGCGGGAAATCTCCTTCATCAATTCGTAACCGTGACAAGGCTGTCGCGACAGAACCAGAAGAATCTGCAGTTCGACGTGGTTCATTGGTCGCTGGCGCGACTGCCTTGAAGCCGCTTTGCCGGTCATTCACGCTCCCATATATCGATACACGATATATCGTTTGACGATATATGACAATCGGGGCGGTCAGACAAGGAAGCGCCACTCCTACCAGTCATGGCCTCGCGCGTAGCCTAGCTCGATCAGAAGATCGCCCGCTACCCGCTTGAAGATGCGCCGGTCCCGAGCGTCGAGGTCCCGCTTCCAGGGGCTTGAAAAGGCCGTGCTGACGGCGGCGAGCGCCTCGGCATCGAGCGCGCGCCGGCGAAACACGTTCGATTCTGGCCCGCAGCAGATGCGCACGTGTGAGTCGAGCATCGTCCGGAGAAGCGTCGTCCCGGAGCGCCCGTAGCCGCCGAGCACGATCGCGGTGCCGATCACCCTGACGAATCGGGATTTGGGCATGCCTCGAGTCCGGTCATGACCAGACCGGACTGTAGTGCATCCACGGTCGCGGGAGTATATTTGGCTGGAACAACGGGGTAATCGCACAGGAGTGCCAGTCATGAAGATTGCAGCATCCGTGCAAGAGCATCTCAGGCGCGAGGCCGTCGGCTACGAGTTGATCGAACACCGACGGACATTGGACAGTGCCCATACTGCGGAAGCGGCTCATGTCCTCGGCGCCCAACTAGCCAAGGGTACAGTCTTGAAGGACGAGAATGGATTCCTGATCGCGATCGTGCCGGCCACACGCCGAGTCGATCTCGGGGCGATGCACAGGCACTTTGGGCGTCCGCTGGGCCTTGCCACCGAACTTGAGCTTGCGACTTTGTTCACCGACTGTGAACCGGGGGCGGTCCCGCCGCTCGGTGCCGCTTACGGCATTGACTGCGTACTCGATGACAGCCTCATGGATGTGTCAGACGTCTACTTCGAGGCCGGCGACCACTGCGGACTGGTTCACGTCAGCGGGACTGATTTTCGGAAACTGGTGAGAGACGCGGTCCACGGGGATATCAGCCGACAGGCGCGTTGATAACCAATCGACTCGGCGGCGCGACCGCCAACCGATATCCAACGGCGGCCTGGTAACCAGGAAGGACAGGAGAACGACGATGCCACTACGTATAGGCGACGAAGCGCCTGATTTCACCGCAGAAACAACCGAGGGGAAGATCCGGTTTCACGAATGGATCGGGGATCAGTGGGTCATTCTGTTCTCGCATCCCAAGGACTTCACGCCGGTGTGCACCACCGAACTCGGGTATATGGCCGGCCTAAAGCCGCAATTTGACAAGCGCAAATGCAAGATCATCGGACTGAGTGTCGACACCGTGGTCGACCACCAGAAATGGACCAGGGATATCCAGGAGACACAGGGCCACGCCGTCACGTACCCGCTGATCGGCGATTCCGATCTGCAGGTCGCCAAGCTCTACGACATGATTCATCCCAATGCGAGCGGGACCGCGAAGGAGCGCACGCCGGCGGACAACGCGACTGTGCGGTCCGTCTTCCTGATCGGGCCTGACAAGAAGATCAAGGCAATGCTCACCTATCCGATGAGCACGGGTCGCAACTTCGATGAACTGCTGAGGCTTCTCGATTCCGTCCAGCTGACGGCGAAGCATAATCTGGCGACGCCCGTCAACTGGAAGCCCGGAGACGATGTGATCATTCCGCCTTCGGTGAGCGATGAACAGGCCAAACAGAAATATCCGCAGGGCTGGAAAACCCCAAAGCCGTATCTGCGGGTGCTGCCGCAGCCGAAATGAGGACGTTACCAAGCATGATGGCAAACACGATTCGGAGGGTGCGCTACTCGTACCTGACATCACCGAGCAGGCCAGGCGAGGCGGCCCGCGTTCTTGAAGCGCTGCGCGAGGCGAACATTAACTTGCTCGCTTTCGCCGGATTTCCGCAGGGGCGCAACAGGGCGCAGATCGATCTTGTCACGGACGATCACGAAAATCTCAGGACTGTCGCCCGGCACGAGAAATGGAAGCTGAGCCGGGTCAAGCGCGCTTTTCTCGTGCAGGGACCGGACGCCGTCGGCGCGGCGCTGGCACCCCTCGCCAAATTGGGAGGAGCGAAGATCAATGTGATTGCGGCTCACGCGATCGCGGCGGGAGAGGGCCGATTCGGGATGATCCTCTGGGTCGCGCCCCGCGACTACAATCGCGCCGCGAAATTGCTGCAAGCGGTCTGACGAGCGTAATCGGACCAGCGCTGCAACCCCGGGGTCCATCGATTCGAGCCGTCGTGGTTGCCGGCGAGTGTGAATTTCGCTTCTACGAGGAACTGAACGACTTTCTGTCGCCGGCGCGCCGCAGGCGCGCTTTCCGCTACCGCTTCAATGGCACTCCGGCGGTCAAGGACACCATCGAAGCACTCGGGGTGCCGCACACCGAGATCGACCTCATCCTGGTGGACGGCGACCCGGTACGCTTTTCGCACAGGCTGCGTGGCGGCGAGCGTGTCGCCGTGTATCCGGTGTTCGAGCGGCTCGACATCACGCCCATCGCGCGGCTGCGACCTGCGCCGCTGCGCATTCCACGTTTCGTCGCCGACGTACATTTGGGGACATTGGCGCGCTATCTGCGCCTGCTCGGCTTTGACACGCAATACGACAACAATTCTGTCGACGCGGAACTCGTGCGCCGCTCGGTGGCCGGGCGAAGAATTCTCCTTAGCCGCGATGTCGGACTTCTGAAGCGCAAGGTGCTGACACGCGCGCATTACGTCCGCGCGACCGATCCTCTCCGTCAGCTCGAGGAAATCGTCCGCGCGCTGGATCTCCATTCGAACATCAGGCCATTTACGCGCTGCATGCGCTGTAACGGTCGATTGCGCCCGTTTCCGGCGGCGCGCGTCGCCGGAAAGGTGCCCCCACGCGTGCGCGCAATGACACGCCGCTTCGCCCGCTGCGGAGGCTGCGGCCGGCTCTATTGGCCGGGAACCCACTTCGAACGCCTGACGCGCATCGTCGCGGACCATGCTCCTGACCGCCCAGAAACCGCGCCACGCTCGAAGGGAAAGCCATGAAGATTAATTGCCCATTTCTCGATGCCGTCGGGAATACGCCGCTGATCCGGCTACGCCGTGCCTCCGAACTTACCGGCTGCACGATATACGGCAAGGCAGAGATGATGAATCCGGGCGGCTCCGTGAAGGACCGCGCCGCAAAGTACATTCTGATCGACGGGCTCGAACGCGGCCTAGTTCGGCGGGGCGGCATCGTCGTCGAAGGCACCGCCGGCAATACTGGCATCGGCCTGACGCTCGCCGGCAATGCCCTGGGGCTGCGCACGATCGTCGTGATGCCGGAAACCCAGTCGGTCGAAAAACAATCGGCGCTCAAAGGCATGGGCGCAGAGCTTCGCCTGGTACCGGCGGTACCGTACAAGAATCCGGATCACTACGTGCATCAGGCCCGCCGACTGGCCGCCGAGCTGGCCGCCACCGTGCCTGAGGGCGTGCTGTATGCGAATCAGTGGGACAACCTGGCGAACCGGGACGGGCATGTCGCGAGCACCGGGCCCGAAATCTGGGCGCAAACCGATGGCCGCGTGGATGCTTTCATCTGCGCGGTCGGCACGGGCGGGACTCTTGCCGGAGTCGCGGAATATCTGAAGTCACGCCGGCCCGGCATCGTGACCGCGGCGGCCGATCCGGACGGCGCCGGCATCTACAACTGGATCAAGCACGGCGAGCTCAAATCACAGGGCAGCTCAATCACGGAAGGCATCGGCCAGAACCGCGTAACCGGCAACCTCGAGGGCGCGACGATCGACGACGCGTTCAATATCCCGGACACCGAGCTGCTGCCGGTGCTGTGGGAGCTGATCGGCGGTGAGGGGATCTACGTCGGTGCCTCGAGCGGTCTCAACGTCGCCGGCGCGATCCGGCTGGCCCATGAACTCGGGCCTGGCCGGACGATCGTGACGATTCTCTGCGACTCGGCTCGCAGCTACGAATCCAGGCTGTTCGACCGTGACTTTCTGACCAGCCGCGGGCTGCCGCTACCGCCGTGGCCGCTGGCACCTGGCATCCGTTAGCAGAATTTCGCTCGCCTCCGAACGCACCGGCTGCGGTCAGTGCGCCGCCGCAGTCGCGCCCTCGAACTGCTCGACGGTCGCCGTGTCGCCGTGCACCGCCGCGATGCGCTCGACGGGCAGGTCCAGCTCCTTCAGCTTTTTCGCAAAGGAAACCGTCGCCGGCTGCGGGGGCCCGAACGGCGCGTCGTTGTTCGGCACGAAGAACAGGTCGCCCTGGAACACGACCCGCTCGCCAGGGAGCCACGCGATGACCATCTCGCGCGCATGCGGATTCGGGCCGATATCGATGAGTTCGAGCCGGCGCGTCTTGTCTGCCAGCACCCGCTTGCCATTCTCGAGCAGCAGGAATTCTGGCTTGCGCGGGTTGCGCGCCAGGCGGTCATTCTGCTGCGCGGCGGCCATGCTCTCGATCACTTGCCGGTTCGCGGAAGTCGTGATGACGGTCGCCCCTTCCGCGATGAAGCTGCGCATGCCGCCGATGTGATCGCCGTGGTGGTGCGTCATCGCGACGTAGCGGATCGGCTTGCCGGGGAACAGCTCCTTGATACGCTTGATGACGGCGTCGGCGCCGCCGCTTGAGCCCGGCGCTTCGACCGCGGCCACGTATTCGGCGAAGCCGACCGCCAGCGTATTCTGGTTCTGCCCGGCGACATTCTGGATCACGTAGACACCGTCGGCGAGTTGATCGACCTTTTCCTCGAGCGTGGTCGGCACCGGCTTGACCTCGGTGTAGCCACTGGCCGCCACGCGGAACGAATCGTCGGTGACGGCAGGATTGAATTCCGCCTGCGCCGCGTAGTCCGCGTTGACCTCGCCCGCCAGCCGGTTGATCCAGCGGCGCGGAACCTGGTAGTTCCCGACCTTCTGGTAGTCGCTGAATATGATCTCCGAGGCCTCCTCGCCGGTCAGCGAATCCACGAATATCAGCTCGTACTTCGACACCAGGCCGGTCGCCACGTCGATATAGAGCGCGACCTGCTGCGTGTCCGGCATGACGAAGGTCACGACTTCGTGGCGGCGGCTTTCGAACTGGTCTTCGCCGAGATAGCGCAGCGAATTGGTCCGGTCGAGCGCCTGGCGCAGCAGGAGGTTGGGCAGGCGCCGATGGTACTGGATGAATTGCTGCTGGGTCGCCTGCTCCGCCGGAATCGGCGTCGTGGTGCGGGCGCGATTGTCGTAAACGTTGCCCCGGCCGGAGACGATTGCGATCGTGTTGTCGCCATCGAATCCGAAGCCGCCGAACTTCTGCTCGAGCCGCAAGCGGTTGTTCGCGAGGTCGACTAGCAGGGTTTCCTGGAAGCTGCCGCCCTCGAACGGCGGCGCGGGCGTCGTCATCTGCAGTCGCGGGTGGGTTTCGCCTTCGAGACGGAGCCTGACGACCTCGACCGCGCGCAGCGCCTCAGCGCCGCCATTGGCTTCGACTGCGCGGTCGAGCACGGCGCGGGCTCGTGCCTGTGAGCGCTCGGCCATCGTTTCCGGATTGTCGGCGACGGAAGTCGCGGCGACAGCGAACAGGGCAAGGGCGAATGTGGATCGCAACATGACGATGCTCCCGTGACCAGGACACCGACGCTAGGACGACGCCCGGTGGCATTCAATGGCGATGCGCCGATCCGTGCGGCCGCGTCGGCAGGCCGTGAATCGGCCGGCGCTGGCCGCGCCGGTGACAGCCTGCCGGTTCGATGCCACCATGCGGCCATGTTCGCGTCTCGCGCATTTGCCACGGCGGTTCTGCTGTGGACGGCACTGCCATCGGCCGGCCGGGCCGCGGACGTCGCAATCGAATTGCCGGCCGGCATCGCGACGCACGCGGACGGCCGCGCCCCGATCGAGTCGCTTTACCGGTCCTGGCTCGGGCTGATCGACCAGGGCTGGCAGGCGGAAGCCATTGTGCAATCGGCGCCCGAGGGAACTTCGGCAAGTCTCCCGATCATCGCCCTGCGGTCGCCAAAAAGCGGTCCCGCGCTCTGGATACTCGCCGGCATTCACGGCGAGGAGCCGGCGGGACCGAATGCCGTCGCGGCCGCGATCGACGATATCGCCAGGCTCGGCGCCGAGCGGCCGGTTGTGCTTCTGCCCTTGTTGAATCCCCACGGCTATGCGCGCAACTGGCGCTACCTGAATGCCGCCGTGTACTCGGAAAGCGTCGACGGCCAGAGCGTCGGCGACTCGTCGCATCTCCTGCCATCCGCGGAGGATCCGTCCCGCCCACGCGCGGCCGCGGCATCCAGTGCGGAGGCGGATGCAATCACGGCCTTCATCCTGGCTCGAGCCAAGGACTATCCGCCGATCTACAGCATCGACCTGCATGAGGACAATCTGATCGACGAAGGCTATGTCTATTCGCAGGGCATGCGGGGCGAAAACGATCCGCTCGCAATCGGCGCGGTCGAGGTGCTGAAGGAGAATGGCGTGCCGATCAAATTGAGCGGCAAGACACGATTCGACGAGCCGATCGCCGGCGGCATCATTGGCCCTGTCGTCGACAGCTCCATCGACGAGCTGATGAGCGCGGATCGCGTGCTCGCCGGAGGTTGCCAACGGCCCGGGCCAGCCGCGCGCACCGTCCTGGTGTTCGAAACGCCGGCGGCGGCACTGCCGCTCGAGCGCCGCATCGCCGCCCACGCCGCACTGATCCGCCGGCTCACGGCCCTCATCGAAGCCTCGAAACCGCCGCCGTGACCAGCATGCAGCCGCTCGCCGCGCCCAAGACCACCTTCGACCAGGCCATTGCGCTGATCCAGTCCGGCGATCTCGGCGCCGCAGAGGCGCGGTGCCGCGCCGCCCTGGAACGCTATCCGCGCGACGTCAACATGCAGGCGCTCCTCGGCGCGCTGCTCATCAAGCTGGAGCGCCCGGAGGAAGCCGAGCGTCTGCTGTGCGAGGTCATCGCCGCCGCGCCGACCTTCGCGAAGCCGCACGAGGATCTGGGCTACCTGCTCATGCAGGCGAAGCGTCCGGCGGACGCGCTGCCGCTCCTCGAGCGCGCAACGCACCTTGACCCGAACCTCGATCGGGCCTGGTTCAACCTTGGCAAGGCGCTCGCCCTACTCGGCCGAGGCAAAGAAGCGGATGCGGCTTTCGAGAAGTCGTTCGCGCTCTCGCCGGAGCGGCGGCTCATGGCGCTCGCCGCCGAGCACCAGCGCGAAGGACGCTTCGAGGAGGCCGAGCGGCTCTACCGCCGCGTCCTGCGCGACAACCCGAAGAATGTCGACGCGCTGCGCCTGCTCGCGCAGATTGCGGTAAAGACCGATCATACGGACGAGGCCGAGACGCTGCTCGAGCGCGCCATCGCGCTCGCACCCGACTACCAGATGGCAATCATCGACCTCGGGCGCGTCTATAAGGACCAGGATCGCTTCGCCGAAGCGCTCGAGCGCTTCGACTGCGCCATCGCGCTCGACGCCGGTTCACCGCAGGCACACTACCTGCGGGCCGCGACGCTCGCGCGCGCCTCCTTTACCTACGATGCGATCGATGCCTACCGCCAGTGCCTGGCGCTGCGGCCATCCCATAGCGGCGCGCTCCTGGGTCTCGGTCACGTCCTCAAGGCGGTTGGCGACTACGACGGCGCAGTCGAGTCCTACCACGCTTGCATCAAGAACGCGCCGGACTCCGGCGAGACGCACTGGAGCCTCGCCAACCTCAAGACCTACCGGTTCGACGACGCTACCGTGGCGGAAATGGAGCGGCACGCCGCGAGCGCGAGCGGCGGGCCGCAATCGGAGGTGAACTTCCTGTTCGCCCTCGGCAAGGCGTACGAGGATCGTGGGGATTTCGAGCGCGCCTGGCACTACTACCGGGGCGGCAACGAGAAGCAGCGCCCCCTGGTCGCCTACGATCCGGTGCAGACCGAGGCAGTGAACGACCGGATCGTCGGCGTCTATACGGCGGAGTTCCTCGGGGAAATAGATGGCGCCGGCCATCCGGACCCCGCGCCGATCTTCATTCTCGGCCTGCCGCGCTCCGGCTCGACGCTGCTCGAGCAAATCCTTGCGAGCCACAGCCAGGTAGAGGGTACGAGCGAGCTCCCGTACATCGGGCGCATCGCCAACTCGCTGAATCGCAATCGAGAGCGCGGCATCAATTATCCCGAAGCCATGCACGAGCTCACGCCCGCAAACCTGCGCACCCACGGCGAGGAGTATCTTGCCTGGGCGAAGATGCACCGGCGCAGCGGCGCCGCGCGCTTCATCGACAAGATGCCGAACAATTTCCCCAACGTCGGCTTCATCTCGCTCATCCTCCCGAACGCGAGGATCATCGACGCGCGCCGTCACCCGCTCGACGCCTGCTTCTCCTGCTACCGGCAGCTCTTCGCCAAGGGCCAGAACTTCACCTACGACCTGACCGAGATCGGCGAATACTACCTGCAGTACCAACGCATGATGGATCACTGGGCCGCGGTCGTGCCTGGCCGCGTCCTGACGGTCCAGTACGAGGAGGTAGTGTCGGACTTCGAGACCCAAGTGCGGCGGCTACTGGACTTCTGCGGGCTGACTTGGGAAGACGCCTGTCTGAAGTTCTACGAGAGCGAGCGGCCGATCCGGACGCCGTCCGCGGAGCAGGTGCGCCAGCCGATCTACGACCGCTCGGTGGGCCACTGGCTCAATTACGCGCACCACCTCGGCGAGCTCATCGACGTGACCGCGCCGATCCGCAATCGCTACCGGCGCTACGAGCCCGCGCGCCGCGCCTCTGGGCGCGCGGACGCCGCCCGCGCGGGCAGCGCTCCGGGCGGCAAGTAGTCGAAGATGAAATTGATCCGGTCCGCGGCGCCCTTGTTCATGACGCTGTGGACCTTCTGGTTGTTGATCTCATAGGCCTGGCCGACCTCGAGCTGGTAGGGCCGACCGTCGATCATCAACCGCACGCGCGGGTTCGTGACGATCGGCACGTGGATGCGGTGCCCGGCCCCGAACGATGGATGCGAGTCGCGGTGCGGAAGGATCCGCCCGCCGGCGAGGAGCTTCGCCGCCATTGCGCGGATGAATGTGCCGCCGGGCGGATACCACTTGCCGATGATCTCGTGCATCACGGGCACGGCGACCTTCGCGAGCCGCTCCCAGCCGGGCTGCTTGCTCACTTCGATCGCGGGCCAATCGCCGACATCGGCGAACAGAAGGACGATCGAGCGGGTCTGCTCGTGGACCTCGTAGTCGTTCTGGCGCTGGACGTTCTCGTTCCAGGCCGCCTCATCCTGGGCAAGGATCGCCTCCGCCAGCGCGTCCATCCCGACCTTGCCGAAGTTCTTGATCGGAACGCCGATGTCCATGCAGTCGATCCTAGAAGTCGTAGCGGAACCGCAATCCTATCGTCCGCGGCCGATTGATCGACTGCCGCTGCACCGCCCAGCGGTTGCTCAGGAACAGGTTGGCACGCTCATCCCAGACGTTGTCCACAAAGAGCGATGCGCTCCAGTTCTCGGCCTCGAGGCCGATGCGCAGGTCGCCCGTGTCGTAGGCCTCCTGAACTTGCACTCCGCCGGGAGCGACGACCGATTCGATGCCTTCCAGGTTGTTGACCGATTCACCGACGTAAGCGACATCGAGCCGCGCGAACGGCTGCGCGTTCAGCAGCCTTCCGGGCGACCGGTATTCGATGCCGAGCGAGGCGCTCCAGTCGGGCGTCAACGGCAGGCGGGCGCCTTTGGTGACCGGAATCTCGAACACTTCGTTGTCGGGCGGCGGACCGGTGAGCGTCAGGATCGTCGCCTCGGACACCTCCGCGTCGTTGTAGCCGAGCGTCGCATCGATCTGCCAGGCCTCGCTGATGGCGATCGAGAGCTCCGACTCGATGCCCCGTATCTCGGCGCTCGGAAGGTTCACGTAACCCAGCTGGAAGACCAGGTCTTGCGGGTCCTCGATCTGGACCGCGAAGTTATCCCACTCCATCGAGTAGAGCGCGATGTTGAATCGCAGCCGATTGTCCAGCCACTCCGTCTTGGCACCGAATTCGATGTTCGTGAGCTCGTCGGAATCGAAGCTCCTCGGCAGGATCGAGGCGGGTCGTACCGGATTGGTGCCGCCGTTGCGGAACCCTTCCGAGTAGGTCGCATAGATCAGGCGGTCCTCGTCCAAGCGGTAGGTCAGGTTGAGCTTTGCGACCGAGCCGCTTTCGTCCGTATCGGCAACCTCGTCGGTGAACGTGGTGAACGGACCCCCATCGAATCCCACCGGCGCTTCCTGGTGCAGCGCGAAGAAGCGCTCGTACTCGAACCAGCGCGCGCCGGCCGTGATCGTGAAGTTCTCGGTGACGTCGAAGCCGATCTCTCCGAACACCGCCCGCTGCTCGAGCTCAGTGTCGTAGAGCCCGATCCACCACTGGTCGGTCGGCTCGAGGAATTCGCCGTTGTAGTAATACTCGAGATAGGAGATATACGCGAACGCCGGCGTATCCGCGTAGCCGCGGACGAAGCTGTCGAACTGCGTGTGGCCTTCCTCCTTGCTGTAGAAGGCGCCCACGAGCCAGGACCAGCGGCTTTCGCTGTTCGCAGGCGACTGCAGGCGCGCCTCGAACGTTGTGATCTCGGTCTGCTCGTCGTTCTGCGCGAATCCCCGCGGGTCGCCGCCAAAGTTATAGAACTCGTATCCTGTATATATCGCGGCTTGATTGAACGCGAACTCGTAATCGGACGCGTCCGCTTCGTAATGGAAGTCGCGGTCGAAGTAGGACGCCGAGATCACGAGGTCGCCGATCGGGGTCCCGGCATTCACGGTCAGTCCGATCTGGTACCAGCGGTCGTCGAGGCTCTCCTCCTCGAAACGCACCTGCGTGAGGTCGCCCCGGCCGGGGTTGACATCGCTGTGTCCGTCCGCCTTCATGTCCTGGTAGATCGCGCCGAGCGTTGCATTGACGCTTTCCGTGAAATCGAACCGGAGCGCCGCGCGCGCGCCCGTCGTCTCGACGGTGTTGATGTCTTTTTCGACGAAGTCGGCGTTATCGAAGGTGCCGCCTTGGCTCGGGGACAGCACGTTGTCGATGTAGCCGGCATCCTCCGCCGTGAAGCCGACGATGCGGAGCGCCAGGCGGTCCGCGGCGAGCGGGATGTTGACCATCGCGCTCAGGTCGTAGCCGGTGTCGCCGTCAGATACGCTATTGACCTGCGCCTCGGTCCAGGCGGCGAAGCCGGTCGGGTCAGGCTTCGCGGTAATGACACGCAGCGTGCCCGACTGCGAGCTGGCGCCGTAGAGCGTTCCCTGCGGGCCCCGCAGCGCCTCGATGCGCTCGATGTCGATCAGGCGCGGATCGGGGCTCCGTCCGCTCTGCGTGATCGGCTGCTCGTCGAGGTAGAGCGCCGAGGACGAGACCGCCCCGAACTGGATGCCGGAGCTCGCAACACCGCGGAAGATGAGCGTCGTGCCGCCGGGCTCGCGCTGGGCGATCGACATGCCCGGGATGTATTTCACGATGTCGTCCATCTGCTGGAGGCCGCGCATCGAGATCGCGGTGGCATCGAACGCGCTGATCGACTCCGGCACGTCCTGGAGGCGCTCCGCACGGCGCGTGGCGGTGACGATGACCTCGTCGAGGCTGGTCGTCTCCTGCGCTGTGGCCGTGCCGGCCATGGAGAGCACCGCGGAGATCGCGGCCGTGAGCGCCGGTGAACCCGCGCCCGGAAAACGCCGAACAGCTGTGCTCATGACATTCTCTCCCCGGCCGTGCGACGGATAGTAGCCCCGGCCCGACGGAACGGCAAACCACCGGCGTCGACGAGTCATCCGGCGCGGCGACGCGCGCTGTCCGCCGGACCGCGCATCGTCGCGACGTACCACTCCATGAAACGATGTGTGAAATCCTCCATCGGCGACAACGGGCCCGGCTCGTAATAGCGTGATTCCACGCCCCTCTGGTTGCGCTCGATGATCTGTTTGTCCGCGATGGTGGTCACGTCCCAGAGCCAGACCAGGTTCGCCAGGTCGTAGTCCCTGCCTTCGACCGCCGACCCGTTGACCAGCCAGGTGATCTCGCAGTCGGTGAGGCGCATGCCGCGCGGCGTGAAGCGGTACAGCACGACGTGGTCGCAGTAGGCGAGGCCGAAAGTCATCGGGCCGATGTGCAGGTCGGTCGCGCCGCCGTCGTAGCCGGTGATCGAGCCCATCAGCGGCGCGACCGGTTTGCCGTCGCGGGTGCCGGTCAGGTGTCCGCGCAGCAGCGGGTAGCGCTCGAAGTCCCGGTCGGTGCCGAGCACGCCGGCCTCCAGCCAGGAATGGCGCGCATCCCGGCGCGAGAGACCGACCGACTCCGCGCGCGAAAGCACTTCTTCCAGCTGTACCGCACAATCCTTGCGCGGGATCGCGCGGCTGTGGGCAACCGAGTATTCGGGATGCGCGGGCAGGCAGTGGTAGCACTCGCAGTAGTTCTCGACCGCGAGCTTCCAGTTGCTCGCGATCGGGTAATTCTGCCGGTGAGCGATCTTCGCGCGTTCAAGTCCCCAGGGCGCCAGCAGCGGGCCCAGGTCATTTTCGATCGGATCGAAGGGCACGGCATCGGGGTCGAAATTGATGAAGATCAGGCCCTGGAACACCCTGGCCTGTAGCCGCTTGAGGCCCAGCCGGGACTTGTCGATACCTTCCGGCGCAAATCCGAGCCCGCGCAAGGAGCCGTCGAGTCCATAGGTCCAGCCGTGGTACTTGCAGGTGAACCGCTTCTCGTGGCCTT
>Ga0302046_10003928_pt1 | contig 13317 bp, 11 predicted proteins | sample RVTome_11_FD_200261 | JGI IMG/M metagenome (GOLD analysis project Ga0302046, IMG submission 200261) | Soil microbial communities from uranium-contaminated site in the Upper Colorado River Basin, Wyoming, United States - RVT147D111 (version 2) ...
GGAAAGCCGCCAAAGGTCGCCATCGTCGCCTGCATGCGCAAGCTCCTCGGCATCCTCAACGCCATCCTGAGAGACCAAATCCCATGGCAAACCCCTTGACCAACAAGACGGTCGCTCAGGATGAGCACCTGTGCAAGGCAATTAGGAAAGCTCATCCTGAGGTGCGAGCGCCAGCGAGCCTCACCTTTGCTCATCCTGAGGTGCGAGCCCCAGCGAGCCTCGAAGGATGAGCATCTGTTGACGCGAGTCAAAACCGGAGGCTCATCCTGAGGTGCGAGCGCCAGCGAGCCTCGAAGGATGGACGGCGGGCGATACCTGGCCCGCCCCAACGCTGCTCGGCGAACGCCGCGCGCGCTAGTGGTATGGTTCCAACGAAAGGTTCCCGCCAGGAACCTTTCGTTGGAAGCTGAATACCACTGGAAAATATATCTGGTGGGCCGATTCACCTGACGAACGATACCCATTGCAATGGGTATCGTTCGTCAGGATCGGACCACTAGCTCCCCGCGCCCATCGCCTCCATCGCCGCCTTGCCCGCCGCCGTCATCTCCTCCTCGGGCACGTCGCGGACGTGCTGGGCGATCGACCATTCGTGGCCGAAGGGGTCGCGCAGCTTGCCGTAGAGGTCGCCCCAGAACTGCTCTTCCAGCGGCATCGCGACCGTGCAGCCGGCCGCGACCGCCCGGTCGAACAGCGCCTTGGCGTCCTCGGCGTAGAGGTTGAGCGAGACCGGCGTGCCGCCGAGCCCCTTGGGGCCCTTGACCCCGAACTCCTCCATCGCGTCGACCATCATGATGCGCGCGTCGCCGATCTGGATCATCGCGTGCATCAGCCGCTTGCCGTCGGGCATCGCGATGCGGCCGTGCTCCTGGGCGCCGAACGCCTTTGCGTAGAAATCGATCGCTTGCGCGCAGCCTTCGACCACCATGTGCGGGGTGACCGTCGTGAACCCGTCGGGAATCGCCTTTACCGCCATTGTCTCCTCCCGTACCTGTGGACTAACAAAGTGGACTGACAAGGCCCTGCCTAGCTAGGCGGTGTGGCGCGGGCAAGGCAAGTTAATGTTTGACGACCATGCAAAGTGGAGCGGCGGGGGAACGCGCATGACGAAGCAAAGCACGACGGAGCCACGAGAGGTCATCGACTTCTGGTTCGCCGAGGGCTCGAGCGAGAAATGGTTCAAGCCGCCGCCCGAGTACGACGCGGAGATCGTCGAGCGCTTCGGCGCGGCCTACGAGGACGCGGCGGCCGGACGCCTCGGCGCGTGGGAGGCGACGCCGGAGGGCGCGCTGGCGCTCGTCATCGTGCTCGACCAGTTCTCGCGCAACATGTTCCGCGGGAGCGGCAAGGCCTTCGCCGCCGATCCGACCGCCCAGGGGGTCGCCGACCGCGCGGTCGCGGCCGGCCACGACATGGGCGTGCCGGAAGAGCGGCGGATCTTCTTCTACATGCCCTTCGAGCATGCCGAGGACCTGGCGCTGCAGGAGCGCTGCTGCGCGCTGGTCCGCGAGCGCTGCGACCGCGGCAACTACCTCGACTATGCCGACCGCCACCGCGCGGTGATCGCCCGCTTCGGCCGCTTTCCCCACCGCAACGAGGTGCTGGGCCGCGAGAGCACGGCCGAGGAAATCGAGTATCTCGAAGGCCGCGACACGCCGTTCTGAGCCCGGGCCTCAGCCCGCCATGGCGGCCAGCAACCGCGCCGTCTCGTCCGGATGGGTGAGCGTCAACATGTGCGCGGCGTCCGGCACGACCTCGAGCCGGGCGCCGGGGATCGCCTGCGCCAACAGCTCGCTGACCCGCGCGTGGCTCGGCGTGGTCTCGGCGCCGTGGACGACGCGGCAGGGCACGGCGAGGCCGCGGGCATCGTCGAGGGTGACCGGCTCGCCATGCGCCGAGGCGAGCGCCCGGGCGACGACCTCGGCGATGCCGAGCAGGCGGGCGCGCGCCGTCTCCGGCATGGCGTCCCAGGCGCCGGGCCCGGTGGTGTAGTAGTCGATATAGGCGCGGAGGGCCGCCTCGGGGTCGCCCGCGGCGACCGTGTCGACGAAGCCGAAGTTGACCGCCTCGACCTCGTCGGCGAGCGCCGTCTCGCCCGCCGGCCGCAGGAGCTGGTAGCAGGCCGGCTCGATCAGCGTCAGCGAGGCGAGCGGCAGCGCGCCGGCGACGGCAAGGCGCAGCGCCACCGCGCCGCCGTAGGAATGCCCGACCAGATGGATCGGCGGATCGAGCCGCGCCGCCACGCCCGCCGCGGCGGCGGCCTCGGCTTCGAGCGTGTGTTGCGCCCCGTCGGGGAGCGGAGCCGTCTCGCCGTAGCCCGCGAAGTTGACCGCGACCGTATGGAAGCGGCCGGCCAGGCGCGCCATCACCGCCCGCCACGCCGCGGCGGGGCTGGCGCCGGGCGGCAGCAGCAGCATTGCCGGGCCCGCGCCGGTCTCCTCATAGCCGATGGTGCGGCCGTCGTGCTCGATGGTCGGCAAGGGGGTCTCCTGCGGTCGCGTCAGGGGAGCGATGGCTGGATCACAATCCGATCAATTGGAGGCGTCATTTCGACCGAGGGAGCGTGAGCGACCGAGCGGAGAAATCTGGCCGGATGCCGCACACGGCTTCAACCTAGATTTCTCCGCTCGCTAACGCTCGGTCGAAAAGACGGACCAATTCATTCGAACTGTGCCCTAGCGTCGCGCGCCCGCGCGGTCTTCCCGATGTTTGATCTCCGTACCACGAAGCCCGGCCGGATGACGCCGGCCGGGCCTCGGTCGTGGGACACTTGGGACACCTGAGACACTTGAGACAGGTGAGACACTTTTTTGAGACAGGTGAGACACCTGTTTTGAGACAGGTGAGACACCTGGACCTTCCGCGAACCCCTTGCGATCAGAGCCGCACGTATTCGTAGTCGATCGGGTTGTTGTTGATGCCGCGGTCGGGCGGGGCGATCCAGCCGGCCATCTTGCCGGGCTCGGTCACCTGGCGCATCAGCGACTTGACGTGCTCGCGGTCGGCGTCGGACGGGATCCAGTCGTCCTTGCGGGCGAGCCAGACGTCCTCGGAGATCGGGTTGCCTTGCGGGTCGAAGTGGAAGTTCGCCCAGTTGCCGACGCTGCGGCGGAAGCGCTCCGACGGCAGCTTGATCTCGAAGTCGACGCCGGCCTTCCTGATCAGGCGGTTCCAGCGCCCGACGCCGATGTTGCAGTCCTTGATGTAGGCCTGGCGCGCCACCGCGTTCATGGCGTTGCGGTAGGCGACCTCGGCCTCGACGACCTGGCCGTTGTCGTCGACCTCCTCGACCGTGTAGAGCGCGTCCTTGACGACGTGGTCCTCGAACTGGTCCTCGTCGGGCCGGCCCTTGAGGCCGTTGGCGAAATAGGAGGCGGCGTTGGTCGAGATGTCGGCGCCGAAGAGATCGAGCGAGCTGGAGAACCAGAAGTTCAGGTACTTCTGCACCGTCGGCAGGTCGATCGCGCCGGCCTCGCGCACCTTCGCCGGGTCGTCGGTCTCGAGCTCGTTCATCACCTCGCAGGCGCGCTTGATGACGCGGCCGACGCCGGTCTCGCCGACAAACATGTGGTGCGCCTCCTCGGTCAGCATGAACCGGCAGGTGCGCGAGAGCGGATCGAAGCCCGATTCGGCGAGCATCTTCAGCTGGTACTTGCCGTCGCGGTCGGTGAAATAAGTGAAGCAGAAGAACGACATCCAATCCGAGATCGGCTCGTTGAAGGTGCCCAGGATGCGCGGATTGTTGGGGTCGCCCGAGTGCCGCTGCAAGAGCTCCTCGGCCTCCTCGCGGCCGTCGCGGCCGAAATGCGCGTGCAGCAGGTAGACCATGGCCCAGAGGTGCCGGCCCTCCTCGACGTTGACCTGGAAGAGGTTCCGCATGTCATACAGCGACGGGCAGATCTGGCCGAGCAGGCGCTGCTGCTCGACGCTGGCGGGCTCGGTATCGCCTTGCGTCACGATCAGGCGGCGCAGCGTCGAGCGGTGCTCGCCCGGCACCTGTTGCCAGACCGGCTTGCCGTACTCGTCGCCGAAGGGGATGGTGCGGTCGGCGACCGGGTCGGCCAGGAAGATGCCCCAGCGGTAGTCGGGCATCTTGGTGTAGCCGTAGCTCGCCCAGCCCTTGGCGTCGACCGAGGTCGCGGTGCGCAGGAAGACGTCCTTGGCCTGGAAGCCCTCGGGGCCCAGCTCCTTCCACCAGTCGAGGAAGTGCGGCTGCCACTTCTCCAGCGCGCGCTGAAGCTGGCGGTCGTCGGCGAGGTCGACGTTGTTGGGGATGCGTTCCTGGTAGTCGATAGCCATCGCCTTAGATCCTTTCCCAATTGAAGCTGGGCTTGGAGCCGGTGCCGTAAAGCCGCAGCGCGCCCTGCTCGCCGACCGAGTTCGGCCGATTGAAAATCCAGTTCTGCCAGGCGGTCAGCCGCCCGAAGACCTTGGTCTGCATGGTCTCGGCGCCGCCGAAGCGCAGGCTCGCCTCCATGCCGGTGAGCGCGTCGGGCGAGAGGCTCGCGCGCTCCTCGACGGCGATGCGGACCTCGTCGTCCCAGTCGAGCTCGTCGGGCGTGAAGGTGACGAGGCCCAGATCGCGCGCCGCGGCGGCGTCGAGCGGCGTGCCGGCGACCGCGCGGGCGGCCGCCACCGCGCCCTCGTCGCCCTGGTAATGGGCGTGGATGCGGGAGACGCCGTTGGGCATGGTGAAGAGGCCGAAGTTGGTCTCGTCGAGGACGACCTTGGGGCTGGTCTCGGGCTCCTCGGTGTCGTCGAGCATGTAGGAGCGGTCGGCCGCCAGCATCAGCTCGGCGAGCATGCCGGCGAAGCACGAGCCCTTGTCGACGATGGCGAAGAGGCTGCGCGAGGAGACGTCGAGGCGCGCCAGGGTGCGGCCCAGCATGGCCGCGGTCTCGCGCACGAACCAGTTGTCGAGGTTCGCCTGCATCGCCTTGCCGGCGGCGAGCACGGGGCCGGCCTCGCCCTCGGCCTTCAGGAGGATGGTGCCGATCTCCGGATTGTTGGTGCGCAGCATCAGGATGGCGTCGTCGAGCTCGCGCGCCATCTGGAGCGGCCACCAGGCGGCGCCCAGCGCCTCGATCTCCGCCGCGCTCTGCGGTCCGCCGTCGGCCGGCGCCTTGGCGGTGATGGTGGCGGTGCGCGCCTCGTAGTCGAGGGCGACCTCGACGAAGGGATAGCGGTAGCCGGCGTCGTCCAGGGTGCGCTTAAGCGGCGGCAGCGCGACGCCCTTGGCGCCATCCGGCCGGTCGGAGAGCTTGGCGAGCGCCGCGGCGCGCCCGGCGACCAGCGCCTGGAACTCGTCGGGCCGGGCGATCCGGTCGACCAGCTTCCATTCGAGCGCGCGCTCGGCGCGCACGCCTTCGGCCGTGGTGCAGAAGACGTCGGCGAGGTCGCGGCGCACCTTGCGCTTGTCGGTGACGCGGGTCAGGCCGCCGGTGCCCGGCAGCACCGCCAGGAGCGGCACCTCGGGCAGGCTCACCGTCGAGCTGCGGTCGTTGACCAGCAGGATCTCGTCGCAGGCCAGCGCCAGCTCGTAGCCGCCGCCGGCGCAGACGCCGTTGACCGCGGCGATCGACTTGACGCCCGAGGTCTCCGACATGTTCTCCAGGCCGTTGCGGGTCTCGTTGGTGAACTTGCAGAAGTTGACCTTCCAGCCGTGCGAGGAGGAGGCCAGCATGCGGATGTTGGCGCCGGCGCAGAAGGTGCGCTCCTTGGCGCTGGTCAGCACCACCACCTTGACCTCGGGATGCTCGAAGCGCACGCGCTGGAGCGCGTCGTGCAGCTCGATGTCGACGCCGAGGTCGTAGGAGTTGAGCTTGAGCTCATAGCCCGGCATCAGGCCGCCGTCCTCGGCGGTGTCCATGGCCAGCGTCGCCACCGGCCCGTCGTAGGAGACCTTCCAGTGCTTGTAGTCCTCCGGGGACCGGTCGTAGGTCACGATATTGGCGGTCATGGCGCCACTCCCTGTCTGTCGCCTTGGCTTCGTCGTCCTGAAATCTCAAATCGCCCTGCCGTTGACAGGCAATATAATGCATACCAGCCGGTGTGCAAGAATTATTTTGCCGGTCGCCCCGCGCCATTGCCGGCGGCCGCGATCACCCGCCGCAACGCCGGGACGCTTGCCGCTTCGCTCTTTCCGGCGGTGTCGACCACCGCGTCGGCCTTGCCGTAGAGCGGCTCGCGCTCGGCCAGGATGCGGCGGAGGTCCTCCATGGCCTCGGCATTGCCGGCCATCGGGCGCATGTCGCCCTGCTCGATGACCCGCGCCATGTGCTCCTCGGGCGCCGCCTTGATCCAGATCGTGTAGCAGGCGTCGAGGAGCAGCTCGAAGGTGCCGGGCTCGGAGACCAGGCTGCCGCCGGTGGCGATCACCGCGGCCGGGTTGGTCTCGATCACGCGCTCCAGCGCGCGGCGCTCGTAGCGCCGGTAGGCGGCCTGGCCGGAGAGCTGGAAGATCTCGTTGAGGCTCATCCCCGCGACGCGCTCGATCTCCTTGTTCATCTCCACGAAGGGCACGCCAAGCTGGGCCGCGAGCTTGCGCCCCAACGTGGTCTTGCCGCCGCCGCGCAGCCCGATCAGCGCGATCCGCGAGGCCCGGTCGTCGGCCAGGTCGCGCCCGAAATGCGCGGTCAGGAGCCGGCCCGCCTCGGCCAGCTCGGCCGGATCGAGGCGTTCCAGGCGCTGCAGCAGCAGGGTGAGCTCGACCGGCCGGTCGGGGCCTTCGCGCACCAGGTCGACCAAGGGCAGGCTCATGGCGCCGGCGATCTCGCGCAGCCGCGCGATCGAGATGTTGCCCTGGCCCGCCTCGAGCTGGGCCAGGTAGCGCTCCGAGACGCCGCTGTCGCGGGCCAGGATCTTGCGCGTCATTCCGCGCAGCGCGCGGGCGTTCCTCACCCGCTCGCCGAGCGCCTTGAGGTAGGGCGCGTGCGCCTCGGCCGCGCAGGGGGCCGCGCGGCCGGCCGCCTTCGCTGCCGGCGCCGCGTTCGGCGTGTTCGGCATGTTCGCCGTATCCGCCCCGTTTGCCATGCGCGCGTCTCCCGCGGGACAATGTCGCGTTCATATGCAGTATAATGCTTGTATCCGGAAATGTCATGCATTATCGTTTTGGCGACGACGCGGCAAAGTGGCGCACGGCTTTCGCGCGATAGGTCATTGGGGCAAGATGGCCGGCGCACGGTTTCGGGCGCGTGTTGGGGAGTGACAGGCTGGTGGCTCTTTCGCTGAAGATCCTCGTCGGCACCATGACCGGCACGGCCGAGCTGGTCGCCGAGGAGATGCTCGACGCGCTCGAGGAGGACGGCCACGAGGTCGCGGTCGAGGCGATGGACGACCTCGACGCCTCGGTCTTCGCCGATGGCGGCCTGTTCCTGATCTGCACCTCGACCTACGGCCAGGGCGACGTGCCCGACAACGCCATGAAGCTCTACGAGGCGCTGAAATCCGACAAGCCGGACCTTTCCGGCGTGCGCTACGGCGTCTTCTCGCTGGGTGACCGGACCTATTCGGACACCTTCAATTTCGGCGGCAAGAAGTTCGACGAGGTGCTGAGCGCGTGCGGCGCCACGCGCATCGGCGAGGTCTCGACCCACGACGCCAGCGCCGGCACCGTGCCCGAGGAAGAGGGCGTCGAGTGGATCCGCGCCTGGATCGAGACCGTGGGCGAGGCCGCCCTGGCCTGACGGCGGGCGTTACTCGTCCTCCAGCGGCGAGCGCGTCGCGCGGACGCTCGGCCGCGCATGCATCTCCGCAAGCCAATCCGCGATCCGGCGGTGCCGGCCGAGCATCGCCCGGCCCTCGCCCGCCATGGCGAAATAGGTCACCATCGGCAGCAACAGCGTGTCGGCCAGGGTCGGCGTGCCGCCGAGCAGGAACGGCGCGTCGGGCGCGGCGAGCCCGGCAAGCACGCCGAGCGCGCGCTCGGAGCGCTCGAGCGCCGCGGCCACCGTCGCCGCGTCCGGCGGGAGCCCCCGCGCCGGCTGGCGCACGGTCTCGACGAATACCCCCCAGACCATCGCCGGATAGACCTCGTTGTCGGCGATCCGCATCATCTGGGTCATGCGCGCCGCCGGCCGCGCGTCGGCCGGGATCAGCGCCGGGCGCGGCACCTCGGCCTCGATGAAGCGCGCGATGGCGTCGCTCTCGAACAGGCGGAAGCCGTCCCAATCGAGCGCCGGCACCTTGCCGAAGGGCTGCAGCGCCCGATAGCCGTCGGGCAGGCCGGCCGGAGCGAACGGGTCGACCGGCTCCAGCGCGTAGGCCAGGCCCTTCTCCTCGAGCACCAGCCGAACCGCCCGCAGGTAGACGCTGGCAGGCATTCCGTAGAGCGTGATGGTCGGCATCGTCTCCTCCGCGGCCGAACCGGCGCGGCACCTCCCTATCGCAAACCGGCCGGACCCGTCGAGCATTGTTGCCCCCGCCGTCGCGACGGCATACCGTGGCCGGGTGGCCCGCGCTCCGAGCGGCCGCCCACCGTCGGACGCGCCCCGGATGCGGGCTTCGTCGCGGCGCTCCCCAGGCCGGGAACCGCCGCGCGCGAGGGAGGCGGCAATGAACAGCTGGACCGTCGGGCGCAGCAAGAGCTGCAATATCGTCGTGGAGTATCCGACCGTCTCGCGGCGCCACGCCAAGCTGACCGGCAGCGGCGCCGAGATCGGGATCCGCGATATCGGCAGCAGCACCGGCACCTTCGTGATGCGGGACGGCGAGTGGTCGGCGATCAGCCAGGCGACCGTGTCCTGCGACGAGCCGATCCGGCTCGGCGACCACAAGACGACCGCGCGCGCCCTCCTGGCGACGGCGGGGGTCGAGATCGAGGCGGCCCCCGGCGCCGGCGTGGACGACGCGATGACCCGGCCGCGGCGCGGCGCCTGACGGCCGGCGCGCCGGCGCCCGCCGACGCGGTTGCCAAGACGCCGCTCCATCCCTAGTTTTCCAGGCGGACGGGCGCCCGCGCCCGCGACGACCATCTTCAGGGATAGCGACGCCATGCCGAACCAGAAGGCCGCCCGGCCGGGGGCCGATCAGTGAGCCCGCGCGCCACATCCGCCGCGGCGGAGGCCAACGCCGCGCGCCAGGAGGCGGCGGCCGAGCAGCGCAGGGCCGACCTCGCCGCGCTCGAGTTTCCCCTCGGCGACACGACGCCCGGCCCGGCCGAGACCATCGAGCTGGCGCCCGGCGTGCATTGGCTGCGCATGCCCCTGCCCGCCGCCCTCGACCACATCAACCTGTGGCTGCTCGAGGACGGCGACGACTGGGTGATCGTCGACACCGGCTTCGCCAACGACGAGACCCGGGCGCTGTGGCGCACGCTCGCGAAGGACCGGATGGGCGGCCGCACGGCGCCGCGCATCATCGTCACCCACTTCCATCCCGACCATTCCGGGCTCGCCGGCTGGCTCTGCCAGCAGCACGACGCGACCTTGTGGATCAGCCGCACCGAATGGCTGATGCACAAGATGCTGATGTTCGACGACGCCGGCCGCAACTCGGGCTTCCAGGCCGAGTTCTACCGCCTGCACGGGCTGCACGCCGACGACGCCTACAAGATGGTCAAGCGCGGCAACGCCTATCAGTGGGTCTCGGTCGAGGCGCCGCACGACTTCCACCGCCTGACCGACGGCGAGACCTTCGAGGTCGGCGGCCGCGGCTGGCGCGTCATCGTCGGGACCGGGCACGCCCCCGAGCACGTCTCGCTCTACTGCGAGGCCCTGGGGGTGCTGATCTCCGGCGACCAGATCCTGCCCCGGATCACGCCCAACATCACCCTGCCCGGCAGCCAGCCGACGACCAATCCGCTCGACGACTACCTGACCTCGATCGAGCGCTTCCGCGCGCTGCCCGAGGACACGCTGGTGCTGCCCTCCCACATCCTGCCGTTCCGCGGCCTGCACCGGCGGGTCGCGCAGCTTCAGCGCCACCACGCCGACCGGCTGGGCGAGATCCTGGAGGCGGTCGACCGGCCGATGACCGCCGCCGAGGTGGTCCCGGTGCTCTTCGGGGCCGGCCGCGAGCTCGACCTCTTCCAGCGCGGCTTCGCCATGGGCGAGGCCCTGGCCCACCTCGCCTATCTGGAGAAACAGGGCCGGCTGCGCTGCGAGCGCGGGCCCGACGGCCTCTTCCGCTACGCCCCCGCCGCCGCCTGAGCGGCCCGAATCGCTGGGCCCCGGGCGGGCGCGCCGGCCCCGGCCGGAACGCTCCGACGCACCGAATTGTGTTCACGCACAGCTTGATTTCCCAGGTGTATTTGTCTAGCTAGGCACGTCCCTGAGCCAACAATAGCAACAACTGTCAGGGGCTTCGGGAGGTTTCGTGTTCGCGGTGCGATCCCAGGGGGATCGCGGCGCAGGCCGTTGAGCGTACAGGCATGGCCTGCTCTGCCGGCCATCGATGTCTTCCCGGATATTGAGCGTTCATGCGATGCTCGAAGGGAGGGCTGAATGGCGACTGCCGATGCGACCGACACTTTCCCCAAGCTGCTCGAGTACAACGCCGAGCACCGGGCCAAGCGGCCCGCGACCCGGGTCAAGTGGTACGGCATCTGGCAGGAATTCACATGGGCCGACGTGCGCACCAACGTGCGCGAGATCGCCTGCGGCTATGCCGCGCTCGGCCTGAAGCGCGGCGACAAGGTCTCGGTCGTCGGCGACAACCGTCCCTACCTCTACTGGTCGATCGTCGCCGCCCAGGCGTTGGGCGCGATCCCAGTGCCGGTCTACCAGGACTCGGCCGCCAACGAAATGCAGTTCGTGCTCGATCATGCCGACATCCGCTTCGTGGTCGCCGAGGACCAGGAGCAGGTCGACAAGATGTTCGATATCAAGGACCGCTGCGCCAAGCTCGAGCATGTCCTGTTCGGCGATTCGCGCGGCATGCTGAACTACGACGAGACCTGGCTCCACGCCATGGAGGACGTGCGCCGCCGCGGCCGCGCGTTCATGGAGCAGAACCCGGGCTTCTACGACGCCGAGGTCGCCAAGGGCAAAGGCTCCGACGTCGCCATCATCAACTACACCTCGGGCACCACCGGCCAGCCCAAGGGCGTGATGCTGAGCTTCGACAACGTCATCCTGATGGCGCGGCAGGCGGTCAAGTTCGAGGGCATCACCGACCGCGACGAGATCCTCGCCTACCTGCCGATGGCCTGGGTGGGCGACGCCGCCTTCTCGCTGGCGCAGGCCTATATCTCGGGCTTCTGCGTCAACTGCCCGGAAAGCGCCAACACGGTGCTGCAGGACCTGCGCGAGATCGGCCCGACCTATTTCTTCGCCCCGCCGGCGATCTTCGAGAACCTGCTGACCACGGTGCGCATCCGCATGGAGGACGCCGCCTGGTTCAAGCAGCGGCTGTTCGACTACTACATGAAGCTGGCGCGGCGGGTCGGCATCAGGATCCTCGACGGCGAGCCCGTGGGCGTCCTCGACCGCCTCAACTACACGATCGGCGGCCTGCTGATCTACGGGCCGCTCAAGAACACGCTCGGCTTCAGCCGCGTGCGCCTGGCCTACACGGCCGGCGAGGCGATCGGGCCGGACATCTTCATCTTTTTCCGCTCGATGGGCATGAACCTGAAGCAGCTCTACGGCCAGACCGAATCGAGCGTCTTCATCACCATCCAGACCAACAGCGGCGTGCGCTCCGACACCGTCGGCGTGCCGATCGACACGGTCGAGCTGAAGTTCGGCGAGAACGGCGAGGTGCTGTTCCGCAGCCCCGGCGTGTTCCAGGCGTACTACAAGAACCCCGAGGCGACGAAGGAGACCAAGACCGAGGACGGCTTCGTCCACACCGGCGACGCCGGCTTCCTCGACGACGAGGGGCACCTGCGCATCATCGACCGCGCCAAGGACGTCGGCCGGATGAAGGACGGCACGATGTTCCCGCCCAAGTTCATCGAGAACAAGTTGAAGTTCTTCCCCTTCATCAAGGAGGCGGTCGCCTTCGGGCACGAGCGCGACCAGGTCACGGCGATGATCTCGATCGACCTGGAGGCCGTCGGCAACTGGGCCGAGCGCAAGGGCATCGCCTACGGCAGCTATCAGGACCTGGCCGAGCGCGACGAGGTCTACGACCAGATCCAGGCCAACGTCGAGCAGGTCAACGCCGACCTCGCCGCCGATTCGAACCTCACCGGCACCCAGATCCGGCGCTTCGTGCTGCTGCACAAGGAGCTCGACGCCGACGACGGCGAGCTGACCCGCACGCGCAAGGTGCGCCGCCGCTTCATCGCCGAGAAGTACGACCAGATCATCAACGCGCTCTACGCCGACCAGGAACGCGTCAAGGTGGAGGCGCAGGTGACCTTCGAGGACGGCCGCACCGGCTCGGTCACCGCGGACCTCAAGATCCGCGGGGCCGCGAAGGCCGAGCCCGCCGCCGCGGCGGCCCAAGAGGCGGCGTAGCGCGCATGGCAGCCCCTCCCAATGACGCGATGACCGACGCGGACGCCGTCAAGGACGCGGCCGCCGGCGCCGCCGGGCACGGCGCCAACGTGCCGGAGAAGAAGCTCGGCGAGGTCATTCTCAAGGCCGAGAACATCAGCTTGTCCTTCGGCGGCGTGCGCGCCATCGACGGGGTGAGCTTCGAGATCCGCGAGCACGAGATGCTCGCCATCATCGGCCCCAACGGCGCCGGCAAGACCTCGATGCTGAACTGCATCAACGGCTTCTACCAGCCCCAGCAAGGCACCATCACCTACCGGGGCGTGACGCGGAACCAGATGCGCCCCTACGACGCGGCCAAGTCCGGCATCGCGCGGACCTTCCAGAACGTCGCCCTGTTCGCCGGCATGAGCGTGCTCGACAACATCATGGCCGGGCGCATCCTCAAGATGCCCGGCGTGGTGCGCCTGGCGGCGAACCGCGTCGCCGAGGGCGACGGCGCGATCGGCGGCCTGGTGCGCGCCCATGCCGGCAGCACCGCCTTCAAGATCGCCGCGGCGCCCGTGAGCTGGATCCCGGGGGCGGTGATCTCGGCGACCGACTTCCTGCTCGAGGCGGTCTACAAGGGCCCGGCGCAGAAGGACGAGATCGAGAACCGGATCTTCGTGGAGAAGCTCATCGAGTTCATGAACATCCAGGCGATCCGGCGGGTGCCCGCCGGGCGCCTGCCCTACGGGCTGCAGAAGCGGGTCGAGCTGGCGCGCGCGCTGGCGGCCGAGCCCCACCTCCTGCTGCTCGACGAGCCGATGGCCGGCATGAACGTCGAGGAGAAGGAGGACATGTGCCGCTTCATCCTCGACGTGAACGACGAGTTCGGCACCACCATCGCGCTGATCGAGCACGACATGGGCGTGGTGATGGACATCTCCGACCG
>Ga0302046_10003930_pt1 | contig 13312 bp, 10 predicted proteins | sample RVTome_11_FD_200261 | JGI IMG/M metagenome (GOLD analysis project Ga0302046, IMG submission 200261) | Soil microbial communities from uranium-contaminated site in the Upper Colorado River Basin, Wyoming, United States - RVT147D111 (version 2) ...
GGAGCGCGTGCGCTCTTCCATGAGCCCAATGAATCGGTCGAACAGATAGCGGCTGTCGTGCGGGCCCGGGGCGGCCTCGGGGTGGTACTGCACCGACAGGACCGGCAGCTCCCTGTGCTCCACGCCCTCCACCGTCCCGTCGTACAGGTTCACGTGCGTGAGCCGGAGGTCCGATGCTCCGGGAATGTCGTCCCCGTCCCCCCCTCGGACGGCGAACCCGTGGTTCTGCGCGGTGATCTCCACGCTTCCCCGGTCGAGGTTCTTCACCGGGTGGTTCCCGCCGTGATGGCCGAACGGGAGCTTGTACGTGCTCGCCCCGAACGCGCGGCCGATGAGCTGGTGGCCCAGGCAGATTCCGAAGACCGGTACGTTCGCCTCGGCCAGCGCGACGATGGCGCGCTGCGCGCGCTCGACGGCTGCCGGATCGCCGGGACCGTTCGACACGAACAGTCCGTCCGGTGGTGTCTCGAGAATCTCCTCGAGCGTGGTGTCGAACGGGACCACCCTCACGTGACATCCCCGCTCCGCGAGGAGCTTGGGCGAGTGCGCCTTCACGCCGAAGTCGTACGCCACGACCCGGAAGCGCTCCCGGCCGACCGCGGGCACGTCGTACGCGCGCTCCGTGGAGACCGTGCACGCGAGATCGCGACCCTCCATGAGCGGGTGGGCCAGCACGCTCGCCAGCACCTCCGCCTGGGGCGCGTCGGCCGGAGCGATCGCGCCCCGCATGGCCCCCTGAGAGCGAATGTGCCGCGTGAGCGCGCGCGTATCGACGTCCACGAGAGCCGTGACGCCGTGGACGCGGAGGTACTCCTCGAGTCCGCCCGCGGATCGCCAGGAGGAGTGCACCCGCGAGGCCTCCCGCACGACGAAGCCGGCCACCTGCGGAGCCGGTGACTCGCAGTCCTCGGCGTTCACGCCGTAGTTGCCGATCAGCGGGTAGGTCATGGTCACCAGCTGGCCCGCGTAGGAGGGGTCCGTGAGGACCTCCTGGTAGCCGGTCATGCTCGTGTTGAACACCACCTCGCCCACCGCGAGCCCGGGCGCTCCGAGCGGGCGTCCATCGAAGCGGCGACCGTCCTCCAGCAGGAGGTAGGCTGTGCGTTCCATGGGCGATTCGGGCGCTGGTGAGGGTCGTGCGGTGCCGCGCGAAACCTACCGGGGTCCGCCGGGCGGTCAAGCGTAGGGGATGGGCGGCGAAGCGCCCGGACGGACGGTTCGTCCGCCCTCCCGGTGGTCCGGCGACGTGGTTAGGTTGCGCCGCCCTTCACCGTGAAGCCGCGACCGCCTTGGACACGATCTACATCCACGCCGACGAGTCCTGCCTGGGCAACCAGTTCAGCAAGCGCGCCAATCCCGGTGGCGCGGGCGGGCTCGTCGAGGTGTGGAGAGACGGGGACTGGGAGCGGCGCGACTACTGGATCTCCGAACCGGACACGACCAACAATCGCATGGCCCTGCGCAGCGCGATCGAGGCGCTGAGCGTTCTGAGGCGGCCGTGCGTCATCCACTTCATCTCGGACAGCCAGTACCTCGTCAAGGGCATGTCGGAGTGGCTGCCGGGCTGGAAGCGGCGCGGGTGGAAGCGCAAGGGCGGCGCCATCGAGAACCTGGAGTTGTGGAAGCAGCTCGACCGGGCGCTCCGGAGGCACGACGTCCGACCACGTTGGGTGCGGGGCCACGCCGGCCACCCCGAAAACGAGTACGTGGACCGCCTCGCCACGACCGCGGCCAGGAAGCAGAGCAGCTCGCGTGGGCTGGTCGAGTCCGGCTTCCAGGCCTGGCTCGACGAGCAACGCGACCGCGGGAGGCATCTCGACTACATGGAGTTCCAGCCGCCCGAGGAGCGATACGCCGACAAAAAAGCGAAGCGGCCCGGACCGTAGCTAGTACGACCGGGCCGCTTCTTCTCGAGGGATGGGAGGATGCGTCACGAGGCACCTCCCTCATGCTCCCTGCTGCGCTGGCGGGATCACGGTCCTGCTTGGGACCACCTTCGTGAAGGTGGCTGGACCTTCTCCCTTCCTCCGCTTCGCCGCGCGGTCCGCGGCCGGAGGTGCCCCGAGCTCTTTACTTTGGGGCCGTTGGATGGGGGCCAGCGACCTCCCCCTTCCGACTGGCCGGGTATCCCAAGCCCCGACCGGTCCTGTCACCGCTGCGCCGTCGCGCCCGGTAACCCGCGTTCCGGATTCGACGAGGGATGACCAACGTCATCGTCTCGACGAGCCGCATCCGAATCACGGAGGATAGATACAGGACCGAAACGTCCGATGCAAGCGTTCCGTACGTGTGGAAACACATGTTTACCATGACGTCCTAAGAATTACGGACACAACGTGTTAAGCCACAGAGCGAACGGCCTCCGTACGCCGAGTGGAGCGTGGATGTAAACATACGGTTTCGGCTTCGTAACCTCGCACCGGGCGCGGCATTGGCCGCCACGCGCTTCGCGAAAATCGACTTCGCCCCGGGAGCCGCGGACCCGCTAGCTGGGGTCGAAAAGTGTTGTGGAGGCGACAGCCGTGGGCACGTCGTCGGCCTCCCTGAGCCCGAACACACGGCACATCTGCCGCAGGAGCTCGTCGGCGACCTCCCCGAGCCCCACGCGGCGCCCCAACTCCCGAGCGAGGGACGTGACGGTCGCGCCGGCGATCCCGCAGGGCACAATCGTATCGAAGTAGCTCAGGTCGCCGTGCACGTTGAGCGCGACGCCGTGCGACGTGATCCACCCGGACGAGACGCGCACGCCGATCGCCGCGAGCTTGCCGGAACCGGTCCATATCCCCGTTGCCCCCGGGCGCCGCTCGGCGCTCACGCCGTATGCCGCGGCTACACCCAGGAGCACGTCCTCCAGGTCCCTCAGGTAGGCGTGCAGGTCCTTGCGGTCGGGCTTCAGGTCGAGAATCGGATAGGCGACGAGCTGGCCAGGGCCGTGATACGTGACGTCGCCCCCCCGCCCCACCTCGAAGCGATCGATGCCCATGCGCTCGAGCTCCGCGTCGTCGGCCAGGACGTGCGCGGGATCGGAGCTGGACCCCAGCGTGATCACGTGCGGGTGCTCGAGCAGGAGCAGGGTATCGGGGACCTCCCCGGCCCTGCGGCGCACCACGAGCCGTTCCTGTAGCTCGAGCCCAGCCCGGTAGGGCACCAGCCCCAGGCGCCTCACGACCAGCGGCCGCTCGGCGGGGCCGGCCGGCCGCGCTGCCCCGCTCATGCGTCCTCGGGGAAGCTCTCCAGCATCTCCTTGAGGCTGGACAGGAACCGTGCCGAATCCGCGCCGTCGACGATCCTGTGGTCGTACCCGAGCGCGAAGAGCGACCGCTTCCGGATCGCCATGGAGTCGGCGCCCGTCTCCGGGTCCGTGACGACCACGACGCGCTTCTCGATGGCGCCCGTGCCGAGGATGGCCGCGGTGCCCTTCGGGATCACGGGCAGCCCCACCAGCGTGCCCAGCACGCCCGGATTCGTGATCGAGAACGTCGCGCCCTGGATCTCGTCGGGCGTGAGCTTCCTGGCCCGGGCGCGCCCGGCCAGGTCGACGATCCTCCGGGCGATGCCCACCAACCCGAGGTGATCGGCGTCGTGCACGACGGGCACGATGAGGCCGGGGTTCAGGTCGACGGCCACGCCGATGTTCACGTTTCCGCGGTAGATCACGTTGTTGCCCGACACGGTCGAGTTGACCATCGGGAAGTCGCCCATCACCCGGGACACCGCCCACGCCACGAACGCCGTGTAGCTCACCCGCTCGCCCTGGGCCGCCCAGCGGGCCTTGTTGGCGGCGCGGACACGATCGACGGCCGTGAAGTCGATCTCGATGAACGAGTGCACGTGCGGCGCGACACGCTTGGCCAACACCATGTGCTCGGCCGTGAGCCGGCGGATCTTGTCCATCGGCTCGACCCGATCCGCGGCGCGCACCGCGTACTCCGGGTGCCGGACGTCGCGATAGAAGGCGTTCCAGAAATCGCCCGGCGGACCGGCCGGCGCGGCCGGGCCGGTCGCGGCGGTCGCGGCAGGCCGCCCGGCCGCCGGACGCCCGCGCTCCGCAGGTGCCGCGTCGCGCCCGTCCACCTCGATGAAGCTCAGGATGTCCTGCTTGGTGACCCGCCCCGCGTGGCCCGTCCCGGGCACCGAGGCGATGTCGACCCCGTGCTCCGCGGCGATCTTGCGCACCACGGGCGTCGACCGTGTGCGCAGCCGCTCCTCGGCGCTCTCCCCCAATGGGGCGCCGGGCGCGCGTGCGGCGGGTCCCGAAGCGGGCGGAGCCAGCGGACCGGGCGCAGCGGCCGCCACGCTCGGTGCCGGGGCGGCGGCCGGCTCGGGCTCGCGCCGCGGCTCCGGCTCCTCCTCGGCCTCGGGGGCCGCAGCGGGCGCGGGCGCCGCCGCAGGCGCCGGGGCGATCACGGCCCCCGCCTCGGTGTCGATGAAGGCGACCACCGTGCCCACCTCCACCGTCTGGCCCTCCTGCACGGCGATCTCGACGAGCGTGCCCGAGGACGGCGCCGGGATCTCGGCGTCCACCTTGTCGGTGGAGATCTCCAGGATCGGCTCGTCGCGTTGGACCGCCTCGCCGACCTGCTTGAGCCACTTGGAGACCGTCCCCTCCGCGATGGATTCGCCCATCTGGGGCATCGGCACTTCAATACGAGCCACGCTCGATCACTCCACTCGTTGCATGGGTCCAGGGGCGACGGTTCGGGTACCCTCCACGCGCGGCTTCGATCCGCCGCACCGAGGTCGCGCGGGACGGGCCCGGAGGGTGTCAGGACACGACGAAATCCAGGCCTCTAATAGGCGGCGAGGTAGCGCGCCGCCGTCACGATGTCGGCGATCTGTGGCAGGAAGTAGTCCTCAAGGGAGCCCGAATACGGGACCGGCGCGTCGATCGCCGTGACCCGCAGAACGGGGCCGTCCAGCCACTCGAACGCCCGCTCGCTCACCCGCATGGCGATCTCACCCGCGATCCCTCCCGTGCGCGTGTCCTCGTGCACGACCAGGAGCTTGCCGGTGCGCTTCACGCTCCCGACGATCGCGGCCTCGTCGAGCGGAAGCAGCGTCCTCAGATCGATGACCTCGGCCGAGACGCCGTCCTCGCGCTCGAGCGTGTCCGCGGCTTCCACGCTCTTGTGCACCATCGCGCCGTACGTGACCACCGTCAGGTCCCGGCCCTCGCGCACCATACGGGCCTCGCCCAGGGGCACGACGTAGTCCTCGGCCGGAAGCACCTCGCGCAGCGCCGGCGCGCGGTAGAGCCCCTTGTGCTCCTCGAATATGACCGGGTCGTCGTCCCGGATGGCCGCCTTCATGAGGCCCTTCGCGTCGTAGGCCGTGCTCGGGTACACGATCTTGAGGCCGGGGGTGTGGAAGAACGCCATCTCCACGTTCTGGGAGTGGAACGGCCCGCCGCGGTTGCCCCCGCCGACGGGCCCCCGGATCACCAGAGGCATGGGGCCGGCGCCACGGTAGCGAGAGGTGGCGATGTAGTTCGTGATGACGTCGTACGCGGGCGAGACGAAGTCCATGAACTGCATCTCGACCACGGGGCGGAGTCCCATGTGCGCGGCCCCGGCGGCGGCACCCGTGAAGCCGCCCTCGGCGATGGGCGTGTCGATGACCCTCTGCGCACCGAAGTGGTCGAGGAACCCGCGCGTGACCTTGAACGCGCCGCCGTAGACGCCGATGTCCTCGCCCATCAGGAACACGGAGTCGTCGCGCGTCATCTCCTCGAACAGCGCTTCGCTTATGGCCTCGAGCATGGTGACCGGCTCTCCCCTGCAGCTCTTCAGCAGGTGCTCGGGCGGGGCGTCGGGCATGGCTCCTCCGTCGTTCAGGCGACGCGCGGATCCGGAAAGGCCAGGCGGGTCCACGGACGGGGAAGCTCGACGTCCGAGTAGACTCCCTCCACGGCCTGCGCGCCTTCGGGCACGGGCTCGGAGACGACCTGCTCGGCGGCCGCGCGACACCGCTCCGCGGCATCGCGCTGCAGGCGGGTGAGCTCCTCGTCGGTGGCCCAGTCGTTGCCGACGATGCGCGCGTGGAAGCACGCGATGGGGTCCTTGCGCTCCCACTGCGCGATCAGCGCCCGGTCGACGTACTCCTGCGGGTCGTGCTGCGCGTGCCCCAGGCGGCGGAAGTAGCGCATCTCCACCATCTGGACGCCGTCACCCGCGCGCGCCAACACCGCGGCCCGGCGGACGGCGTCGAAGACCGCGAGCACGTCGGTGCCGTCCACGGACTCGGCTCCGATGCCGTAGCCGGGTGCTTTGTCGGTGAAGCTCGAGACACGTGTGTTCTTCGCCGTCGGTGTGGAGAACGCCCACTCGTTGGCCTCGATCATCAGGATGAGCGGGCACCCCTGGACCGCCGCGAAGTTGAGCCCCTCGTGCCAGGCTCCGGTCGATGTGGCACCGTCGCCATAGAAGACGATGCCGACCCGATCCTCGCGGCGGAGCCGGAACGAGAGCGTGACCCCGGCCATGACTTCGAGCATGGTCCCGAGGGGCGAGATGGGGCCGATGATGCCCTTGTCGCGCTCGACCCAATGCACGTTGGCCTCCCGGCCCCTCGTGGGCCCGGTCGCGCGGGCCATGTACTGCCGGAAGAAATCCTCGAGCCTGCCTCCGAACAGGAAGATCGCGCCCGCGGCGCGGACCGTGGGCGCCAAGACGTCGCCCGTGCCATCCGTTCTGCGGCGCAGCGCGTAGGCGGCGCCCACGGCGCCGGCCTCCTGTCCGAGCGAGCGGTAGAGCCCCCCCGTCACGTGCCCCTGCTTCTGCAGCACCTCGAGGCGCTCCTCCGCGGCCCTGGTGACGCAGAGCGCCTCGTACAGCTCGAGCAGGTTCGGGCGACCCAGGCCGCGGGGAAACTCCTCGGGCGCCTCCCTCGCCGGCGCGGTGGTCACCGGCTCACGCGATCTCGCAAAGAACGGCGAACCGTGGGGTCCGCCGTCGTCGAGCGCGCTTCCACCTGGGGAGCCGACCGCTCAGTTGCCGGGGGGGTTGCCGGGATTGCCCGGATTGCCAGGAGTCCCGGTGGCACCCTCCTGGTTGCCCGAGCCAACGGCGCCGTCGTTGCCGGCGCCTGGTAGGACCGGCTCGGGCGTCGCCGTCGAAGGCGTCGGAACCTGGATCACCGACGTCGGCTGCTGGGCCCGCGAGGACATGATCGACAGGACGAGGGCGAGCACCATGAAGATGGTGCCGGCCGTCCACGTGGCGCGCGTGAGGACCGTGGTGGCTTGTCTGCCGCCCAGCAGCCCCTCGGTCATGGCGGCGCCTCCACCCACGGCGGCGAGCCCGCCGCCTTTTCCGGCCTGCAGGAGGATCACGACCGACAGGAAGATGCCGTCCAGAACCAGGACGGTCAGCAGGATTCCGTACATCGTCTAGCTCTTGAACCTTACCCGGAGAGATCAGGCGTTAAACGTCGGAGACGCCGGAATGGGTGTCAACGGCCCGCTGCCGCCGCGATCGCGGCGAAGCTCGCCGGGTCCAGGCTCGCGCCCCCCACCAGCACGCCGTCGACCCCCTCGGCCGAGAGCAGCTCCCCCGCGTTGTCGGGCTTCACCGAGCCGCCGTAGAGGATCGGGACGCCCTCGGCGAACGTCCGGCCGCCTGCCTCCTCGAGCCTACGCCGCAGCGTGGCGTGCGCGGCCGACGCGTCGCCGGGCGTCGCGGTCTCGCCAGTGCCGATCGCCCAGACCGGCTCGTACGCGATCAGGAAGCGCGCCCCGACCGATCCGAGCGCGGGCAACACGGCGTCGAGCTGCCGGAGCACGACCTCCTCGACCAGCCCGGCCCTACGCTCCTCGAGGGTCTCCCCGACACAGACCACGGGAACGAGGTCGTGACGTCGGGCGGCGCCCACCTTGCGGGCGACCTCCTCGTCGGTCTCTCCGAACACGTGCCGGCGTTCCGAGTGGCCGACGAGCGCGAAGGACGCACCCGCGCCGGCAGCCATCGCCGCCGAGACCTCGCCGGTGAACGCGCCACGGTCCTCCCAGTGGATGTTCTGGACGCCGAGCCGCACGCGCGCGTCCCGTCCGCGCGCCTCCGCCGCGGCCATGAGCGAGATGGACGGCGGAAAGATCAGGAGCTCCTGGGCGGCGGCCGGTCCCTCGAGGCGAAGCTCGAAGAAGAAGCGCCGCGTCTCGGCCGGATCCATGTGCATCTTCCAGTTCCCGGCGATCACCGCCACGTGGCCGTCACTCCTGTGAGGAGGTCGGGCCGGAGAGCGAGGCTACACCCGGTAGCGTCGCGCCGGCCAGCAGCTCGAGCGACGCGCCGCCGCCCGTCGAGACGTGCGTGAGTCGGTCGGCGACCCCGGCGCGCTCGGCGGCCGCCGCGGAGTCTCCGCCACCCACCACTCCCAACGCGCCGCCGTCGCACGCGCGGGCCACGGCCTCGGCCACGGCGAGCGTGCCCGCCGCGAACGCGTCGATCTCGAACACGCCCATGGGTCCGTTCCACACGATGGTGCGGGCCCCGGAGAGGATATCCGCGAACAGCTTCCGCGTCGTGGGCCCGATGTCCACGATGCGATCCCGGCCTCGCACGTCCTCCCGGGCGGCAATGCTGCTCTCGGCGCCCTCGGCGACCTCGGGCGCGACCACGCAGTCGACGGGAAGCACGAGCCGGTCGCCCGCACGCTCCAGGAGCGCGGCCGCCTCGTCCACCTTGTCTTCCTCGACCAGCGAGCCGCCCGTGTCGAGCCCCATCGCCCGGAAGAACGTGTTCGCCATGGCGCCGCCGACCAGGAGCCGGTCGACGCGCGGCAGCATGGCCGAGATCAGGTCGATCTTGCCGGAGATCTTCGCCCCGCCCAGGAGGGTGACGAAGGGTCGCTCGGGATCCCTCAGCGCTTGCTCCAGAAAGCGCAGCTCACGCGCCATCAGCAGCCCGGCGACCGCCTCGCCGCCGCGGGCGATCATGGCCTCGGCCAGCCCGGTGGTCGACGCGTGCGCGCGGTGCGCCGCGCCGAAGGCATCGTTCACGAAGATGTCGCCGAGCGCCGCCCAGGATGCGGCGAGCTCCGCGTCGTTGGAGGTCTCACCCTCCAGGAAGCGGGTGTTCTCGAGGAGCAGGACGCCTCCCGGCGGTAGCGCCTCGAGCCGACGCGCCACATCGGCGCCGGTGGCGTCCGGGGCGAACTCGACCGGCGCGTCCAACAGCCCCGCCAGGTGCGCGGCGACCGGAGCGAGGGTCAGGTCCGGCCTGGGCTTGCCCTTCGGGCGGCCCAGGTGCGACAGGAGCACGACGCGCGCGCCCGCGCGGGTGAGCAGCTCGAGCGTGGGCAGGGAGGCGCGGATCCGCTGGTCGTCCACGATGCGCGCACCGTCGAGCGGGACGTTGAGGTCCGAGCGCACGACCGCGGTGCGCCCCGCCAGCCACGCAGCATCGACCTCGGACAGGGTCTTCTTCATGGCGGCGTCGCGGAACGCGGGCGCGGGCGCACGAGCGCCGCGGATCTACCGGCGCCCGATGTCCCGCTCCGCGACCGCGACGCCGCCGTCCGCCGCGGACTCCACGAACATGCGCAGCGCGTATCGCCCGCTCGGAACCGCCCCGAGGTCGACCCGCACCAGCTCCGCCCGCGCGCCGTCCCTCTCCGTGGAGCGCGTCCAGGCCGTGTCGAAGCCTCGCTCGCCGGCGGGGCTGAGAGGCACGCGCAGCACGTCGCGCGTGTCCCGGTCGACGACCTCGCTCCAAAGGCGGTACTCGCCCGGCCCCACGCCGTAGACCTCGAAGAACACGTGCAGCACGTCCGCCTCCAAGCGCGCCGTGGACGTGTAAGGCGTCATCCACCGAACGCGCGGGGTCAGCGGCTCCGCGGGCGGCGCTTCGGGTCGGAGCAGCAGCAGGTCGGACAGCGCGGGAGCGTGCGGCACGGAGGGGCGGGCCGCCTCGCGCGCGCCGGCAACCCTACCCGTCTCCCTGTCGAGGACCTCGACGACGACCGTCGCCGCCTCGGCCGGGAGCGGCGCGCGGAGCGACACGGGCCCGGGCTCGGCTCCGATCGTCTCCTCCACGCGCTCCAGCGCGGCGCCCGCCGCGTCGAGCAGGAAGAGCGTCACCTCCAGCGTGTCGGCCGCGCCCGTGGCAAAGCTCGTCGGCACCTCGGTGTGCACCTCGATCTCCGAGCGTCCTTGGCCGGCCGCGGCGAAGCGGGACATCTGGACGGGAAGCGTGAGCAGCGTGCGCGACCACGGCCCGTACCGGTGGGGAAAGACGTCACGCAGGTCGTCGACGTACGCGCGTCCCTCGGGCGTCAGGTCCATGCGGTCGGTCTGACCGAGGCGCGCGAACGTCACGTCCGGCCCGTTGCCGTAGTCCCAGAACTCGGTGCGCCGGCTCATTCCCTCGGCGATCGAGCGGATCCGGTCCGGTCGGCCGTAGCGCACCCACACCTCGCGGGCGTCGCTCCCCTGGGGCCCGAAGCGCAAACGCGCGTGAACCGATCTCACGAGGTGCTCGACCTCCCGCTCGTTGACGGTCGTGCTCCGGATCGGGTCCATGGCGGCCCAGAAGTGCGTCTCCGAGCGGCGCCGCTCGTCACCCGACAGCAGCGCGTACTCCGAGCGCTCGTGCGGAGCCAGCAGGGCCGAGATGTCACGGATCTGGTCGGCCTCGGCGTCCGGCAATCCACGGAGCCCGAGCTCGACGCGCTCGCGCGCCTCCTCCGGATGTCTAAGGCGCTGAAGCGCCAGGCCGGCGTACAGGAGGCCGTAGGGATGGCCTCCAGACGCCCGCACGAACCGGCGCGCCGCGCCGAGCGCCTCCGCCCAGCGCGCCTGGTCGGCCAGCGCCACCAGGATCTTCACGTTCGCGCCCACGTGTGCCGGGTTCGCCTCCACCGCGGCTCGGAACGACGCGGCCATCAGCGCCAGGTTGGCACCCCGGAGCTCGTCCGCTTCCTCGAAGCCGGCCTCGAACACGGCCTGGAGGTCCGCCGGGCAGGAGTAGTTCCACGCGATGAGCCGCTCGACCGATGCGAATCCGGTCACGGCGTCGCCGGACGATCGCGCCGTGGGGCACGAGCGCCCCGCGAAAGCGTCCGCACGCACGCGGCCGGAGGCGCGTGAGGCGAGCCAGCTCTCCTCCATCAGGACGCCGCGCTCGTAGTGAAGCTCCGCGACCAGTGCCGAGGGGACCGACCCCTCCGCCCGGATCGCGGCCCTCAGTCCTTCCTCGATCAGCACCCGAGCCTCCGTCCGCAGGCCCTGCTCGAGTCGAATGCGCGAGAGCGCGAGCGCGGGAGCCGGGTTGTCCGGATGGCTCAGCATGGCCGCCTCCAGCGCGGCGCTCACCGAGGTCCGCCACTGCGTCGGGGCCGTGCCCCGCGGCGGGTCGCCACTCAAGATCGCGTGGATGGGCCCGAGGGTCTCGATCACGTCCGTGCCCGACAAGGCGGACACCAACGCCGCGCTGAGGTCCTCCGCGGCCGACCGGCCCGGCCCCGCGTCGCCCCTCCACTCGGCAATCCCCGACAGGTCCAGGGGCGCACCGGCGTCGCCGCTCGCCCAGGCGTCGAGCGCGTCGTGGCCGGCGGTCTCGACGACCGACCCGTCGTGCGCGTCGGCAGCCGGCGGCTCCGGCTCGAACACGACGGGAAACTCGACCCACGTTCCCACCGTCTCGCCGCCCCGGGTGCCCGGCTCGAAACGGAGCGAGCGGCCGACGCGGAGGGCCGCGCGGTCGAGCGCCGGCTCGCCCGAGCCCTCGTCCACGGTGACGTAGTCCACGCCGCCGACCGCGTCGACCCACAGTCGGAGCCACACCGTGCCCCCGACCCCCGACTCCTGGAGGTCCTGCGGGTAGGTCGCGCGCAGCAGATCCTCGGCCCGGAGGCGGTCGATCATCCGCGGCGGCGTGACTCCGGCGAAGTCGTCCGGTCCCCCGTACTCGGCGCGCGGCTCGGGCTCGTCGGACACGGGGGCGGGGGCCACGGTGTCCGGGTCGGCTACGGCACTCGTCGCGTCCGCGACGGCCGGGAGGTTACGGCCGGGCTCGGCGGGCGGGCGCACGGTTTCGTGCGGGGCGCTCCGCAGCACGCCCATGAGCTGGACGAACGAGGCGCGCGCCGCGGGAACCGCCGCGGCGCCCACGAGGAGCGCGGCGAGCGCGGCGGCCGCCAGAAAGCGGAGCGCGGGCCAGCCATGCGGCCGAACGTCCTTCCACGCACGCTCGAGCTCGGCCTCGAGCTCCGGAGCGAACGAGGGGCGCTCCTCGTATCGGATGGAGGCGAGCTCCGCGTCCAGGTGACGCAGGTCTTCGGGAAGGCCGCCCTCCGCGAAGCGCGATCGGTCGGTCATCGCGCCACCCGATCGTCTCGGGTGAGGTCTCGTACGGCCGTTTGCAGGCGCTTCAGCGCCCGATGCAGACGAACCGCCACGGCGTTGTTGCTGATCTCGAGGTGCTCGGCGATCTCCGCGTTCGTGAGGCCCGACCCGTACCGGAGGGAGAGCACCTCCTGATCGACCTTGCGGAGCCTCTGACTGCCGTTCAGCAGGCGCTGGATGCGCTCCTGCCGAATCACGCGCTCCTCCTGACCGGGCACGTCCGCCACCAGATCCGGTATCCGGTCCAGCGAAACGTGCAGAGAGCCGCGCCGCTTGAGCCCCCGCAGATGGTCGGTCACCGCGTTCCGCGCGATGCGCAGCAGCCACGTGCGAGGCGAAGCCCGCTCCGGATCGTACTTGCCGAAGGCGCGCAACGCCTTCAGGAACACTTCGGAGGTGACGTCCTCCGCCATTTCGCGGGTCGCGACGCGGAAGCGCACGTAACGGTACACCGAGCTCCGGTGATCGCGGTACCACGTCTCGAAGTCGTGGGGAAGAGACGATGGCCGCGGCGGTGGAGTCTCGCGGATCGTCTCGGCGCGTGTCGGCTGCTTGGTCTGCATCACGCTCAGATACGCAGGTTGGCCATACCGCTTACATCGGCGGGAGGCGCTCAGCCCGATACGGCCGCGGGAAGCCTCTCACCAACGTAGCGCACGAGATCGACCACGCGCGAGGAGTATCCCCACTCGTTGTCGTACCACGCCAGGACCTTCACCATGCGGCCGTCCATCACGCTCGTGGAGAGCGCGTCCACGATGGAGCTGCGCGGGTCGCCCGTGTAGTCGACCGACACGAGAGGCTCGCGCGAGACGCCGAGAACGCCCTCCATCGACCCGGCGGCCGCCTCCTCGAAGGCGGCGTTCACCTCCTCGGCCGTGGTGTCCTGCTCGAGCTCGGCCACCAGGTCGACCAGCGAGACGTCCGCGGTCGGCACGCGGATGGCCATCCCGTCGATGCGCCCGCTCACCT
>Ga0302046_10003931_pt1 | contig 13309 bp, 5 predicted proteins | sample RVTome_11_FD_200261 | JGI IMG/M metagenome (GOLD analysis project Ga0302046, IMG submission 200261) | Soil microbial communities from uranium-contaminated site in the Upper Colorado River Basin, Wyoming, United States - RVT147D111 (version 2) ...
GGCTCCTGGTCTTCGACTGGGACGGCACGCTGATGGACTCGATCGGCTCGATCGTCGCCTGCGCCCACGCCGCGGCGGTGGAACTGGGGATGCCGCCGGCGCCCGAGGCGGAGCTGCGCGCCGCGGTCGGCCTCGGCCTCGCCGACACCATCCAGCGCCTGGCGCCGGGTGCCGATCCCGACCAGGCGCGGTGGATGATCGAGGCCTACCGCCGCCACTGGCTCGAGACCTACAGCCATCGGCCGCGGCTGTTCCCGGGCGCCGCCGAGGCGCTCGCCGAGCTGGACCGCGCCGGCTACCTGCTGGCGCTGGCCACCGGCAAGGGGCGCCGCGGCCTCGACCTCGACCTCGTGGCGACCGGCCTCGCCGGCCGCTTCCTGGCGACCCGCACCGCCGACCAGGCGCCGTCCAAGCCGCACCCGCAGATGCTGCTCGAGCTGCTCGACGAGCTGGGCGCCGGCGCCGGCGAGTCGCTGATGGTCGGCGACAGCCGCTGGGATCTCGAGATGGCGGCGAGCGCCGGCGTCCCGGCGGTCGCGGTCGCCACCGGCACCTGGTCGCGCGACGAGCTGGCCGGCTACGGCCCGGTGGCCACCCTCGGCGGCGTCGCCGAGCTCCCGGGCTGGCTTGCGGGCGGCGGCTCGCCCTAGCCGCCGTCGCCGGGCGTGCCCGCCGCCGCCGGCGGGCCGGGGACCTCGGCGACGTCCTGGCCCAGGTGGAGCAGGCGGTCGACCGGCGCGAAGCGGTCGCTGAGCACCGGCGTATCGCTGAAGTCGACCCCCCGGTGGTGCCGCCCGGCGACCAGGTCGGCGAGGGCCAGTTCGAACCCGTACTCCCGATCCAGCCGGGCCGCCCGCCGCTCCAGCTCCTCCGGGGACGGCCTGTCCGCCTCGGCGGTGGCCAGCACCAGGAGATTGCCCGAGGCCGGCACCGCGAACACCCAGGCGTTCGGGAAGACCTCGAGCACGGTGCGGTAGATCGCGCGCGGGAACGGCCGGCCGAGGCTGCCGGCGAGGTTGAGCCCGAACACCCCGCCGGGGGCCAGCCGCTCCCGCACCAGCTCGAGGAACTCGCGGGTGGTGAGGTGGAACGGCACCGACAGCCCGATGTAGGTGTCGCAGTAGACGTAGTCCCAGCGTCGGTCGGCGTCGTCGAGGAAGCGCCGGCCGTCGGCGACGTGCACCCTCGTCCCGGCCCCGGCGACGAAGCCGAAGTAGCGGGCCGCGATCTCGGGCACGGCGGAATCGATGTCGACGAAGTCGAGCGCGAGGCCGGGCCGGTAGCGCTGGAAGTAGGTGCCGGCGTGGCCGGCGCCCATCCCGAGCACCAGCATCGAGTCGATCTCGGGCTGGAGGAGGAGCGCGGCGACGGCGGCGCGCGGGTAGGGGAGCGAGGGCTCACCGTCGGAGAGCCGCATCGCGCTGTGGTGCACCCGGTCGCTCTCGAGCGTGCGCACGCCGTGGCCGTCGCGCACGCGCAGGGTCTGGTATGGGGTCATCTGCTCGAAGAGCAGGCCGCCGCCCGGGGCGACCGGCGCGATCCAGGCGTGCACCGCCAGCGCCAGCACCGCGACCGCCGTCAGCGCCGCCAGCGGCTCGCGGCGCAGCGAGCCGGCGAGCGCGGCGAGCGCGGTCAGCGCGGTCAGCCCCAGGAGCAGCGCCAGCCCGCGGTCGAGGGTGAGGAACGGCACCAGCGCGAAGGTGCAGCCGAGCGTGCCGACCAGACTCCCGGCGGTCGACAGCGCGTAGAGCCCGCCGGCGGTGCCGCCGAGGCGGGCGAGGTCGCCGGCGGCGAGCCGCACCGCGTAGGGCGAGATCACCCCGAGCAGGACGCTCGGCGGCCCGAACAGCGCGGTGGCGGCGACCAGCGTCCCCCACGCCGAGCCGCCGGTGGCGCCACCCAGCCAGGCGGTCGCCGGCCGCGCCGCGAGCAGCAGCAGCGCCTGGGCGAGCGCTGCCCAGGACACCCGGCGGCCGAGGCCGGCGAGAGTCGGCTCGCGGTCGGCGAGCCGCCCGCCCCAGACGTAGCCGAGCGACAGCGCGGCGAGAAAGACGCTGATGATCGAGCCCCAGACGTAGACGCTCGAGCCGAAGTGGGGCGCCAGCACCCTGCTGGCGAGGATCTCGAGCGCCATCAGGATCCCGCCTCCGGCCGCCACCACCCAGCCCAGCCGCAGCCGCGCCGAGCGCGAGGTGGCGGCGGGCTCTGCGGCCTCGGAGCTCTCGGCGGCGGCGAGCGGTTCGGCGGGCAGGGTCATGCGACGGGCGCCTCGTGGGGTCGGGCGCAGTGTACCCGCTCGCCGTCGGGAGGAAGAGGGTCTCGGCGCGATGCGCAGGCGATCGCCGCCGCGGAACGCAGGCATACACGCGCTCGTCGCCGAGAAGGAGGTTCAGCCCCGCCCGGTGCCCGCCGCCGCCGGCCCCTCCGCGAGCCGGCTCGCCAGCGGCTCGGGGATCGGGATCGGCCGCAGGCCCCGCGGGTCGTTGAGGACGCAGCAGACCGAGGACATCCGCCCGCGCGCGCACAGCCGGCCGCCGGCGAAGAACTCGGCGTCGTAGGTCATCGAGCGGTCGCCCTTCCGCGCCACCCGCAGCACGATCTCGACAACGTCGCCGAAGCGCAGCGGCGCCAGGTACTCGCAGCGCGCCGCCACCCGCGGCCAGCCGATCACCCGGCCGTCCTCGGCGGTGACGTGGACGCTGGTGCCGAGCGAGCGCATCAGCTCGTGCTCGGCGCTCTCCATGAAGACGAAGAAGCGGGCGAAGTGGACGATCCCGCCGAGGTCGGTGTCGGCGAACTCCACCCGCCGGGTGGTGCGGAACTCCGTGACGGGGGCATCGGGCGTGGCCATGGGCGTCGAGTATCGCGCTCCCCGGGTTGCGGGGGAGGCGGACGCCGGAGCCTATCGCGCTCAGAAGGCCGCGGTGTCGCCGCGCCCGCAGATCTCCCCTGGCGGGTTGCGGTACTCGGCGTGATCGCCGGTCTCGGTGTCGGTGACCGTGATCGTGTACCCGACGTCGGAGAGCGCGCCGTAGAAGACCCAGAAGCGGCCGTTGACCTGGCGGCCGTCGAGCATCTTGACCACCAGCTCGATGTTGGTCTGGTTGAAGAACCAGAAGAAGCCGCTCCGATCGGTGCCCGGCACCGCGGTGCCGATCCCGCTGTCGCCGCTGCGCTGGTCGGTCCACTCGACCTCGACCCGAAAGCGGTCGTCGAGCAGGCAGAGCGCGCCCGGCCCGCCGCCGCAGGCGGAGCCGGTTCCGGGCGCGGGCGCCGCAGCGACGGTCGGCGCCGGCGCAGCCTGCGCCGGGGCCGGCATGACGACGGAGCGCGACGGCAAGGCCCGCGTGTCGCCGCGGCCGCAGATCGTGCCCGCCGGGTTGTGGTACTCGGCGCGCCGGCCGGTCAGAGTGTCCTCGACCTCGATCCAGTACTCGACGTCGGAGAGCGCGCCGTAGAAGTTCCAGAAGTAGCCGTTGATCGGGCCACCGTCGAGCACCTTGAGCACCAGCTCGACGTTGTCCTGTTGGAAGAACCAGAACATCCCGGTACGGTCGGAGCCGGGGAACGGCAGCGCTCCGCCGGTTCCCTCGTCGCCGCTGCGCGGATCACGCCAGTGCACCCGCACGGCGAACCGCCCGCCGCCGAGGCACAGCGTCTCGGCGTCGGCGGCGCACGGCTCGGGCGGGCCGGTACGCAGCGCCATCAGCTCGGCGCCGGCCTCCGGGTGGGCGCCGGCGAAGAAGAGCAGCGGGCCGGCCTCGGTCGGCTCGGTGATCGGAACGTCGAACCCGGAATAGGGCAGGGAGACGACCTGCCGCGTGCCGGCGAACGTGCCGTCGGTCTCCCACAGGCCGTACGCCGAACCGAGCGCCTGGGTCGATACGCGCATGCGGTCGCCGGCGCTCCAGAGACCGATCGGCGTCACGTGCTCTCCCAGGACGCGCTGAATGCTGGTCGTTCCCGCTGCCGTACCATCGCTCACCCACAGCTCGTTCCGGAAATCGGGGCCTTGCACCAGGAAGAAGAGGCGGCCTCCGCCGGCGGCCTCGGTGGGCGATTCAGGGAAGGAGAAAGGCTGTTGCGGGACCTCCGCCACCTGGATCGTGCCGGCGGCGGTGCCGTCGGTGGTCCATAGCCTCTCGACGCCGAAGAAGTCGGAGGCGAAGAAGAAGACGCGATCGCCGACCACTGTCAAGGCGTGCGGGTCCGAGCCGACGAATCCCGGCTCGAGGTCGGCGACCAGCCGCGTGCCGGCGGCGGTGCCGTCGGTCGTCCACAGCTCGCGACCTTCCTCCTCGGTGGTGGCGGTGAACAGCAGGCGGCCGCCGAGCCGGACGAACTCGGCGGGCGACGAGGACCGGTCCCCCATCGCGATGTCCTTCACCAGCACGGTTCCGGCGGCGGTGCCGTCGGTCTTCCACAGCTCGACGTCGAAGAACAGGTCGGCGGCGCCGGCGAGGAAGACCTCGCTGTTCAGCTCCACCCCCGCGGCGCGCTCGAGCCGCTGGTGGCGGTCGAACACGGCCATCTCGCGCACCAGGCGGGAGCCGGCGGCGGTGCCGTCGCTGATCCACACGCCGCCCAGCTCACCGACCGGACCCGATGCGAGCAGCACGACGGAGTTCCCGAGGCGGACAAGCCGCGCGACATCGAAGTCGGCAGACTCTCCGGGCAGGTCGAGCAGCCGGACCGGAGCCCCCACGGCCGGCGCCCGCCACAGTTCGAGCCGGCCCGACGGCTGCTCGGCGAGGAAGAAGGCGTCCGTTCCGAGGATCAGCGGTTCTGCGTACGGCAGCGGAAACGTCGGTGTCGGGCCCTGCTCGACGATCACCCCCAGCCGGCGAGTGCCGCCGGCGCTGCCGTCGCTGGCCCACGGCTGGTATCCGAACCCCGGCTCATAGGCGAAGAAGAGGACCTCGTTCCCCCGGCGCCTCAGGAGGATCGGCGTCGACCCGGCACCCACCTCCCGGCCGACGGCGCCGTCCGCCACGATGCGCGTACCCTCCGGAGTTCCGTCGCTACGCCACAGCTCCCGGCCGTGCTCGGCGTCCACGTTGGCGAACAGAAGGAGGTCGCCGAGCGTCGCGAAGAAGGTCGAGAACCCGATCGTGGAGTTGAACAGAGGAGGTGCCAGGTCGGTCAGCCGCACCGTTTCCTCGCCGCCCTCGGTCGCCCACAGGGCGCGGTCCTCACCGGTCTGCTCGGGGAAGTCGGTGAAGAAGAACACCCGTCCGCCCGCGGAGCCGACGGCCACCGCGAACGAATCGCAGCTCCCCGGGCAGGCGTCGTGGATGAGTCGGGTCCCGGCCGCCGTTCCGTCGCTCCGCCACAGCTCGAGGCCGTGGCTGCCGTCGTCGGCCTGGAAGTAGAACGCGCCGTCGTGCCACGCCGGGAACTGCAGTTGCGACGAACAGATTCCAGGGCAGAGATCGGCGACCATGCGCGCCCCAGCGGCATCGGCGAACCACGGCTCGGTTCCGTGAGCGCCGTCGTCGGCGACGAACAGGAGACCAGCGTCGGAGACCGCCGTCGTATTGACGAAGTTGCTCCGGTCGGCGAAGGCCTCGGAGTCGAACCCGGTCAGGGCCCGGGTGCCCGCCGGGGTCCCGTCGCTGCGCCAGAGCTGGCGCGGCGCGGCGCCGGTCTTGGCGACGAAGTAGACGGCCCCGCCGGCGCGCAGGATCGGTGAGGCGAGGGTCCGCCGGCACTCGGTGTCGGAGAACTCGACGAGATGGCGGGTCCCGGGCGCGGTGCCGTCGCTGACCCACAACGAGGTCGCGCACAGATTGGCCACCTCGTCGGCGAAGAAGACGGTGCCGGCCGGCAGTTGCCGGAAGGCTCCGGGAGAGGAGAACTCGGGGCCGGGGCGGAGGTCGGCGACCAGCCGTGTGCCGGCCTCGCTGCCGTCGCTCGCCCACAATTCGTTGCCGGTCTCGGGGCGAAACGCCGAGAAGAGCAGCGTGCCGTCCGTTCGGAAGGAGTTCCCGCGCGGGATCAGCGGCCAGCCGTCCGGCCCCTCGGCTCCGAGGCGGCGGGTGCCCGCGGGCGTGCCGTCGGTCACCCACAACCCCGGCGCCTGCCCCTCCACCGGTCCGTCGAATGCGGAGAAGAAGTACCTGCCCCGGTCCTCGAGGCCGCCGACCAGCGGGAAGGTGCGGACGATGCCGGAACCGAGGGGCCGGGTGCCACCCCAGGTTCCGTCCGAGGACCACAAGCGCTTGTCCCCGGCGTCTGCGCTGGCCGTGAACAGCAGCCGCCCGCCGAGCGACCACTGCCAGTCGGGATCCGACCAGCAGGGACCTGGGCAGACGTCGCGGAGCAGCCGGGTGCCGCGCTCGGTGCCGTCGGTGATCCACGGCTCGGTGCCGTGGACGGGGTCGCGGGCGAAGAAGAACAGGCGCCCGTCCCCGACCACCTGCGTGAGCTGCGGGTCGGAGCTCAGCGGCGGTCCCGGCTCCGGGTTGATGTCACGGACGACGAAGGGCTCTCCCCCGTGGGTCTCGGACGCGATCAGGGAGAGCAGGGCGAGCAGTGAAAGGGCGGCGATCCGGCGGGTCGACAATGCCATGGACGGCGGTCTCCGGAGGAAGCGGGTATTGATGAAAGGTGCTGCCGGGACCATCCACCAACGTCAGCGGCGGCGCAGTATACGCGAAACCGGCTTGATGTAAAGATGGCGGAGCGATCGCGCCGGCCGCGGGTCGAGCCCGGGGAGATCCGGCAGCTCCGAAACGCCTCAGAACGCTGCGGTGTCGCCGCGGCCGCAGATCTCGCCCGGCGGGTGGCGGTACTCCTTGTGGGTGCCGGTCTCGGTGTCGGTGACGGTGATCGTGTAGGCAACGTCGGAGAGCGCGCCGTAGAAGACCCAGAAGCGGCCGTTGACCTGCCGGCCGTCGAGCATCTTGACCACCAGCTCGATGTTGCTCTGATTGAAGAACCAGAAGAAGCCGCTGCGGTCGGTGCCCGCCACCGCGGTGCCGATGCCGCTGTCGCCGCTGCGCTGGTCGGTCCACTCGACCTCGACCCGGAAGCGGCCGTCGAGCAGGCAGAGCGCGCCCGGCCCGCCGCCACAGGCCGAGCCGGTTCCGGGGGCGGGTGCCGCCGCGACCGCCGGTGCCGGCATCTGCGGCGGCACCGGAAGCGGCACCGGCTCGCGCGAGAGGAAGGCCGTGGTGTCGCCACGGCCGCAGATCTCGCCCTCGGGGTTGTGGTACTCGACCCGCCGGCCGGTCGCGGTGTCGACCACCTCGATGCGGTACTCGACGTCCGAGAGCCCGCCGTAGAAGTTCCAGAACCAGCCGTTGACCGGGCCGCCGTCGAGGTTCTTGACCACCAGCTCGACGTTGTCCGGGTGGAAGAACCAGAACATGCCGGTGCGGTCGGAGCCGGGGAACGGCAGCGCGCCGCCGCCCCCCTCGTCGCCGGTGCGCGGATCGCGCCAGCGCACCCGCACGGCGAAGCGGCCGCCGCCCAGGCACAGCGTCTCGGCGTCGGCGGCGCACGGCCCGGGAGGGCCGAGGACTAGCGCCATCGGTTCGCTGCCGGCCTCAGGATGAGGGCCCTGGAAGAACAGAAGCGGGCCCGCTTCGGCGAACTCCGTGATGTGACCCTCGAGGAGCCGGCGCGTGCCGGCGAGGGTGCCGTCGGTCTCCCACAGCGCGGAGCCGGGGCCGGATCCGAAGTCGTCGGGCTCCGAGATCAAGACCCGCACTCGGTCGCCCGCGCTCCAGACGCCGATGACGTTGCCGGTCGGCGGCAGCAGCGGACGGAGGCTGCCCGTCCCCGCCAGGGTGCCGTTGCTCATCCAGAGGTCGTTGCGACCGGTGGGGGACTCGCTGGTTACGAAGAAGAAGCGTTCGCCCGCGGCCGCGTGGATCGAGTGCACAGGCGGGAAGATCACGGGGTGCGGGGCCGCACCGAGCCGGACCGTGCCCTCGGCGGTGCCGTCGCTGGCCCAGACCTCGCGCTGTCCCGAGGCGCCGTTGGCGAAGAAAAAGGCGCGGCTGCTGGCGGTGGTGAGTGAACGCGGGTGCGAGCTGTCGCCGGGCATCAGGTCGGCGACCAGGCGGGTGCCGGCGGCGGTGCCGTCGCTCCGCCACAGCTCCACACCTGCGGTGTCGTGGTCGGCGGCGAACAGGAGCAGGCCGCCCAGCCGCGTGAAGTGGCTCGGGAACGTCCCGAAGGAACCGGACCCGAGCGAGACCACCGGGGTCGTGCCGGCCTCGGTGCCGTCGGTCGCCCACAGCGCGGGTTCTCCGGTCGTCGGGTGCGCGGCTCCGAAGTAGAGCTTGCCGCCCAGCTCGCCGTCGCCGGAGTAGGAGATCGCGGCCTGCAGGAGCCGCCGCGTACCGGTGGCTGTGCCGTCGCTGGACCACACGCCGTCGTCGCCGGCGGAGTCCGCCTCGACGAACGCGACGGCACGGCCACCGAGCCGGACCATTCGCGTCCCGATGACCGAGAGGTCCGAAGCCAACTCGGCAAGCCGCATCGGCTCCGCGCTCTCCCGCACGCGCCACAGCTCGAGTGGCCCGTCGAAGCCCAGTCGAGCCAGGAACAGCGCATCGGCGCCGAGGACGACCGGATCGAAGTAGGGGCGACCGGCCGAGGACTGCTGGTCGGGGTCAGCGACGATCCCCAACCGGCGCGTTCCTCCCTCGGTGCCGTCGCTGATCCAGGGCTGATAGCTGACCTCCGGTTCGTGGGCGAAGAACAGGACCCCGTCTTCCCAAGGCGTGAACAGCACCGGATCGGAACCGGCGCCCGCGGCCCGGCGGGTCTCGAGGTTCGCCGCCAGACGGGTCCCCTCCGGAGTGCCATCGCTTTGCCAGATCTCGTAGCCGCGCGCGCTGTCGATCGCGGTGAAGAGATATAGGTCGCCGACCGCGGCAGTGCTGAAAGGGGCCCGACCGCTCGCCACGAAGGGGAAGTCCAAATCGAAGTCGGTGAGGCGCACCGCGCCCTCCCCCTGCGCCGGGGTTGCCCACAGTTCCTGCTCGCGCTCGCCGCCGGACTCCTGCTGTGCCCTGAAGAACACTCGTCCACCGACCGCGGTGAACCCGAACCCGATCTCGAACGAGTCGCACTCGCCTGCACAGATGTCCTGGATCATGCCCGTGCCCCCCGCGGTGCCGTCGCTCCGCCACGGCTCGATGCCGTGCACGCCATCGTCGGCGTGGAAGTAGAAGCGGCCGTCCAACCACTGCGGGAACCACGGACCGGACGGGCAGGGTCCGGGGCAGAGGTCGCCGAGAATGCGGGCGCCGGCGGCGTCGGCGATCCACGGCTCGAAACCGTGCACACCGTCGTCGACGCCGAACAGCACGGCGTCGTCGGAAGCGGCGGTGAAGGAGTCACCGATCACGCTCTGCGAGAACGAGGTCAACTGCCGGGTGCCGGCCGCGGTGCCGTCGCTGGTCCACGCCTGGGTCGCCTCGGTGCCCGTCTTGGCGCTGAAGAAGATCGCGTCGTCGACACGACGGACGAAGCCGAGGCTCTCCGAGCAGCCCTCCGTCTCGAAATCGACCAGCGGGACGGTGCCGGGGGCGGTGCCGTCGGAGCGCCAGAGCGTCGTCTCGCAGGATGCGGAGACGAAGTTGCTGGTGAAGAACAGGGTCGCGTTGGCAAGGCGCTGGAAGCTCCCGACCGCCGCGCCGTCCGGCCCGGGTATCAAGTCGGCGATCAGGCGCGTCCCCTGCTCGGTACCGTCGGTGATCCACGGCTCCCCGCCGGTCGCCGGGGCGGAGCCGCGGAACACCAGCGCCTCGCGGCCGATCGAGACGCCGGACACGCTGCGGAGCGGGCCGTCGGGACCCTCGAGGCCGAGGGGACCCCTCGTTCCGACGGGGGTGCCATCTGTCACCCACAGACCGGCGCGGTCCCTGGGGGGCTCGAAATCTGTAACCTCGAAGAAGAAGAGTCCCCGGTCCTCGAGCTCGCCGACCACGGGAGCGTCGACGATCGGTGATCCCACGTTAGGGTCGACGATCAGTGGCGTTCTCAGCGCTCGGGTTCCCGCGAAGGTACCGTCGGAGGCCCACAGCCGGTGCTGGAAGGTAGGGAACGGCTGCTCCCGTGGTACTGCCCGGGCGGTGAACACCAGCCGATCTCCGAGCGGCCACACGAACTTGGGTTCCGAGGAGCACCGGCCGGGACAGACGTCGCGGATCAGCTCGGTTCCCTCCGGCGTGCCGTCGGTGATCCACACCTCGCGGCCGTGGTCCTCCTCGGTGGCGAAGAGGAACACCTGATCACCGACCGACATCAGGAACGGATCGGAGCCGAACTCCCCGCCGATCCCGGGCACGATGTCTCGGACCAGGAAGGGCTCGTCCGCGCCGAGGTCGGGCGCCGTCAGGACGACCAGCAGGGCGAGCGAGAGGGCTGCTGTACACGGAGACTTCGACGTTCCCATCGGTGCACTCCCGGGCGTCCGAGGCAGGGCGGGATGAGCGCCAGACGATTCGAGTTGAAGAGAGAACGCAGTGTATCAGCCGATCGCGCGACGCGCGAGGAGGCTCAGGCCAGCAGCTGCTCGTAGGCCGCGACCGTCGCCTCGGCCATCGCGGCCGCGCCGTGGCGCTCGGCGACCGCGGTGCGGCCGCGGCAGCCCAGGTCGCGGGCCAGGGCCGGGTCGTCGGCGAGGCGGCGGAGGGCGGCGGCGAGAGCGGGGGGCGAGTCGGGCGCGACCAGGACGCCGCCGCCGGTGGTCTCGATCAGCTCGGGGAAGGCGCCGTGGTTCGGCTCGACCACCGGCACGCCGGCGGCGAGCGCCTCGAGGACGAAGAGGCCCTTGGACTCGCGGTAGACGGTCGGCACCGAGAGGGCGTCGAGGCGGGAGAGGAGGGCGAGCTTGCCGGCGCGGTCGACCTCGCCGCCCATCTCGACGCGGTCGGCGAGGCCAGTCGCCGCCAGCTCGCTACGGAGGCCCTCGACCCAGGCGCGGTCGCGGGGGCCGACCCAGCCGGCGACCGCGAGCCGGGGCGGCGGGCGGTCGGAGGGCCACTGAGCGGTGAGCAGCTTGAACGCCTCGACGAGAAGGTGGAGGCCCTTCTCCGGGCACTGGCGGGCGAGGTAGCCGACGGTGAACGGGGCTGGGCCGCCGTCGGTCCAGCGGGCGGCCCCGGCCTCGCCGCCGGCCACGGACCCTCCGCCGACCCCGGCCGACTCGTCGGCGCCGGACTCGCTCCCGCCCGCAACGGCCGCGTCAACGGCGGGTTCGCCGCCGCCGGGCGTTTCGCCGACCCCGGCCGCCGCGTACCCGTCGAGGTTGATCCCCAGCGGCACGACGTGGATCCTCTCGCGCCCCACCCCCAGGATTCCCGCCATCCGTCCCGCGTAGTCCGTGCTCGGGGCGAGGAAGCCGTCGGCGTCGCCGGCGCGGCGGCGCAGCTCGGCGAGGACCTCGCCGTGCCAGGGCTCTTCGAGCTCGTCGAGGAAGAGATCCTCGCCGGTCAGGCCGCACACCACCGGCACGCCGAGGGCGCGGCGGATCGGCGCCGCCATGCCCAGGAAGAGCGCGTTGGTGAGCTGCACAAGCTCGGGGCGAAACTCGCCGAGCCAGTCGATCAGCTTGGCTAGCTCCTTGGCCTGGCGGCCGTCCTCGCCGCGCAGCACCGACAGGGTCAGCGCGCCCAGCTCATGGGCGTCTGTGGAGCCGGCGAAGCGGCCGACCTGGCCGAGCAGGGCGGGGCGATCGAGCAGGCGGTCGAGGGCGGCCGGGGTGTGGCGGAAGAGGGCGCTCTTCTGCTGGAGGTAGACGTTGAGGGCGCCGTAGAAGACCCGGCCCAGCGAGACGTCGGGCTCGTCGGTGCGCAGGGGGGTGTAGGTCGGCAGGAGGGCGACTTCGTGGCCCGCGGACTGGAGGGCGGCGGCCAGGGTGTTGTCGTGCAGGCAGCTCCCGCAGTACATGCCGGCGGCTCCGGCGGCGATGTAGGCGATCTTCACCGTGAGCCCTCCGGGAAGAATCGATCGAGCGCGTCGTCCGAAGGCGGCCGGGTGAGCAGCGAGACGACGATCAGGGCGAGGGCGGCCGCGGGCAGGATGACGGCGACCGGCATGGCGCCGGTGCCGGCGATGGTGTAACCGGGCTTCTGCGTCGCGTGGACGAAGTAGTAGAGCCAGAGGCCGGCGGCGGTGAGGAGCGAGGCCCAGGCGCCTGCGGCGGTAGCGCGGCGCCACCAGAGGGCGGCGACGACGAGCGGGAAGAGGGCGGCGAAGCCGGTGAACGACCAGACGCCGAGGCGGAAGATGCTGCGCTCCGCGACCAGGGAGAGGGCGAAGGTGGCGGTGAGGATGAGGGCGACGAACACGCGGCCGAGGAGGAGCTGGCGGCGGCCCTCGTCGCCGCGCCGCCGCCGGCCGAGGCCGCGGGTGACCAACGAGGAGAGCGCCAGCGACTGGCTGTCGAGCGACGACATCACCGCGGCGAACACGCCGGCGGCGAGCAGTCCCGCCAAGGCGCCCGGGGCGTGGAGGTCGATGGCGCGGATCAGCACCGAGTTGGCGGCGGGGCCCTCGAAGCCGGGCAGGTCGGCGCTGGCGAGCACGCCGACCAGGACGCTCGGCAGCCAGACGGCGGCGACGCACAGCGGGTAGGCGACGATCGGCAGCTTGAAGGTCCGCGGGCTCTCGGCGCTCAGCCAGTGGCTGAAGATGTGCGGGAAGGTTCCGACCGAGAGCGGGATCAGGATGTAGGTCAGCAGCTCGAGGGCCGGGATGCGGTCGCCGTGGACGAGCAGCGCCGGGTCGACCCGCGAGGCGAGCGCGCCGAGGCCGCCCGTCTTCGCCGCCACAACGCCGGCGGTCACCGCCCCGAGCACGATGAAGACGACGGTCTGGAAGGTGTTGACCCACGAGGTGCCGCGGATGCCGCCGGCGGCGACGTAGGCGAGCACCACCAGGACCATCGTCAGGCTCCCGGCCCACGGCGGCACGCGGCCGTCGGTGATCTCGGCGAGGGTGATGCCGCCGCCCATCACCCCGATCAGCAGGTAGGGCACGAGCAGCGCGGAGAGGACGGCGCCGAGCGCCACCGCCAGTCCCGGGCTCTCCCAGCGGGCGCGCACCATCTCGACCTGGGTGAGGAAGCCGTTGCGGCGGCAGACCGCCCAGGCGCGCGGTGCGACGAACCAGAAAACCGCCGGCACCACCAGCGCGCTCGACGATGCCATCAGGCTGAAGACGCCGACCCCGCGGTGGTAGGCCTCGCCCGAGGCGCCGAGCAGGCTGAACGCGGTCATGTGGGTGCCGAACAGCGTCGCCAGCAGCACCACCGGCCCGATCGTGCGGCTGGCGGCGAAGTAGTCCT
>Ga0302046_10003932_pt1 | contig 13309 bp, 8 predicted proteins | sample RVTome_11_FD_200261 | JGI IMG/M metagenome (GOLD analysis project Ga0302046, IMG submission 200261) | Soil microbial communities from uranium-contaminated site in the Upper Colorado River Basin, Wyoming, United States - RVT147D111 (version 2) ...
CGACGATGTTCCGCATCGACGAGACCGTGCAGAGGCTCGAGGCGCTGCGCGGCGGACCGAATCCGGTGTTCTCGAGCGGCCAGTCGGGCCTGACGACGAACTTCATCCTGCGCGAGGGCAGTGAGGAGACGCAGGGACTGGCCAAGTACACGACTTCGGACTATGACCTCCGGCGCTTCGACGGCTACATCAGCGGCCCGATCGCCGAGGATTTTTACTACATGGTCGGCGGCTACATTACGAGTTCGCCGGGCCTGCGCGACGCAGGCTACAACTCGGACGAGGGCAACCAGTTCACGATCAACCTTACCCGGATACTCGACAGGGGCAAGGTCAGCCTCTTCCACCGGCAGACCGACGATTACGGCCAGTGGTACCTGCCCGTGGCGCTGAATGTGCCGGGCGTGGACGCCGGGTACAACCAGCTCGGCTCCCTGAACCGGAGGCACGAGATCATCACGGACAATCCGGGTCCGGGCTTCGCGAACGGCGGCGATCCGGATGCCGTCAACCCGACGATCAAGACGCTCGATCTCGACGAGGGCCGCGGGTGGAGGGGCAGCATGACGGGCGGCTCGGTCGTGCTGGAAATCTCCGAGAACTGGACGCTTACGGATCGCTTCAGCTTTACGCAAGGTGACGCCGATACGATCGGCCTCGTTCCGGATGGCGGCGCCGTGCAGGTGGGCGCGCTGCTGGCCGATCCGACCGTCGATCCGCGTGCCGTGGTCGTCGGTCCGATCACGGGCGCCGTCACGGGACGCGCGATCGGCGCCGAGGAATTCATCCAGCAGTTCGGCGCCTGGGAAGTTCGCAAGGACGTCGAATCCTTCACGAACGACATCAGCCTGTCCTGGCTCTTCGACCGGGGAACGGCAACCTTCGGCTACTACTCGTCGAGCGCCTCGAGCAACGACCTCTGGGCCCTGGGCAACTCGGTTTACCAGGTCGTGGAGCAGGGAGGCGAGGCCGTTACCGGAATCGCCTGTAACGATCCGGCGGTCGATAGCTGTGGCTTCAACTACGATATCGACGGGAGCGGCGATGCCACGACGAACGCGTTGTACGCAGCCACTTCGTACGACATCACCGATGCGTTGAGGGCGGATGTCGGGTTTCGCTATGAGCAATATGAAATCGACTACACTCTCGACGAGGGGCGGGCTGGAACCGTCGATTTTGGCGCGTCGAACGATCTGTCGGAGAACTCTTGGACGGCAGCCCTCAATTACCAGTTCACAGACCGGATGGGTGTGTTCGGGCGCATCAACCAGGGTCACCTGATGCCGCAGTTCGACACCTATCGGGACGGCCGCGCTGCCCTCGCGAGCGGCAATGACCTGGTCCAGGACATCGACCAGTACGAGGTCGGCTTCAAATGGGGGACGGACAACCTCAGCCTGTTTGCGACCGGCTTCTACACGGATGTTGATCCAAGAGCCGTCGTCTTCGTGTTTGGCGGGGACGCCATCCTCACGAGCCAGGAATCCCAGGGAATAGAGCTCGACGGCGTTTGGCGGACCGACGGCGGCTTCTCGGTATCGGTCAACGCGACGTACCTGGACACCGAAATCACGAGCACTGACCCGTCGGTGGACGGAAACGAGACGGAGCGGCAGCCCGGCTGGCAGGTGCGCCTGACGCCAAGGTACGACTTCAACCTCGGCAACATGGAAGGCACCGTGTACGGCACCTACACTGCGGTCGACGACCGCTGGGGCGAGGCGCTGAACGTCAACACCCTGGAGGGCTACGACGTGCTGGACCTCGGCATTATCATGCGGATCAACGAGTCGTTCATCGTGCAGCTCGTGGCCGACAACGTCACCGACGAGGAGGCCCTGACCGAGAGCGACCCGCGCACGGTGTTGGCGCCGAACGGCCGGTTCATCATGCCGCGGAGCTTCCTGCTGAGCGTGGGCTACGAGTTCTGAGCTGAAGATAAAGCGCGCGATCGGTGCCATTAGCTGACCGATCCAGAGCCGGAGCCCGGTGAAACGGGCCCGCGCCGCCGGCCTCCTGCTCTGGCTGCTCGCCGGTGTCGCGGGCGCGGCCGGCACCGTCGCGCCGCCGACGCCGTCGGAGCTGTACCCCGGCCTCTTCGAGCGCGTGCAGCTCGAGCGGGTCTACGAGGACGGCAAGACCTTCGTGGACGCCGTGCCGCGCAGGCCGCCGGGCGCGATCATGCAGGATTACGCAAGTTCCCGCGACGATCCCGCCCTCGATCTCGCCGCCTTCGTCGCGCGGCATTTCGATCTTCCCGCTTCGGCCGGTGCGGACTTCCAGACGAAGCCCGGCACGGACATCGAGGACCACATCGACGCACTGTGGCCGGTGCTCATGCGCGAGCCAGACGAGCCGGTGCCCCACTCCTCGCTCCTGCCGTTGCCGCACCGCTACGTCGTGCCGGGCGGGCGCTTCCGCGAAATTTACTACTGGGACTCCTACTTCACGATGCTGGGCCTCGAGGAGAGCGGACGGCACGATCTCGTCGCGGACATGGTCAGGAACTTCGCCTGGCTGATCGATCGCTACGGGCACATCCCGAATGGCAACCGCACTTACTACCTGAGCCGCTCGCAGCCGCCGTTCTTCTCCTCCATGGTCGAGCTGCTGGCGGCCCGCGTCGGCAGCGCCGCGTACCGCGAGTTCCTGCCCCAGCTTCGCCGCGAGTACGAGTTCTGGATGGATGGCTCGGCGACGCTTGCGCGCGGCCAGGCGCACCGCCGCGTCGTGCGCCTGCCAGACGGAACCGTCCTCAATCGCTACTGGGACGACCGGCAGACACCGCGCGAGGAGTCGTACCGGGAAGACGTGCAGACCGCGCAGGATTCGAAGCGCCCGGCCGAGGAAGTCTACCGCAACCTGCGCGCCGCGGCCGAAAGCGGCTGGGACTTCAGCTCGCGCTGGTTCGGCGACGGGCGCAATCTCGCGACGATCCGCACGGTCGAGCTGCTGCCGATCGACCTGAACAGCCTCCTGTACTCGCTGGAACAAACCCTCGCACGCGCCTACCGCGCCAATGCGCGGCCGGCGGAAGCGGCGCAATTCACCGAGCGCGCCCTCGAGCGGCGCCGCGCCATTCACCGCTATTTGTGGAACCCGCGCTGGGGCGTGTTCGAGGACTATGCCTGGCGCGATGGCCGCCGCAGCCGCCACGTTACCGCCGCGACGCTCTATCCGTTGTTCGTCGGAGTCGCTACGGCTGCACAGGCGAATGCCGTCTCGAAGGTGATCGAGCGCAAGCTGCTCGAACCGGACGGCCTCGCGACGACGGCGCTCTCGACCGGACAACAGTGGGATGCGCCGAACGGCTGGGCGCCGTTGCAGTGGATTGCGATCGAGGGCTTCAACCGCTACGGCCACCGATCGCTCGCGCGGAGAATCGCGCACCGCTGGATCCGCGACAACCTGGAGTACTACGCTGCGACCGGCAAGCTGGTCGAGAAGTACGACGTGAGCGGCGATGCCGCGGCGAAAGGCGGCGAGTACCCGCTCCAGGACGGCTTCGGCTGGACCAACGGCGTCTTGCGGCGATTGCTGGCTCTCTACCCGGAAGCGCGGGCGCGCGAGCCGGCGGCGCCTGCAGAAGGAACGATGCAATGACCACACTCGACTGGACGGTCGTAGCGCTGTACTTCGTGGTGGTTTTCGTCGTCGCGATCGTCGCGACCCGGCGCTCCAAGTCCACCGAGACCGCGGACGGCTTCTTCCTCGCGGGCCGCAACACTGGCTGGTTCGTCGTGGGAGCGTCGCTGTTCGCATCGAACATAGGCGCCGAGCACCTGGTCGGGCTTGCCGGCACCGGGGCTGCGTCCGGAGTCGCCGTCGCGCAGTTCGAGATCATGGCGGGACTCGTGTTGCTGCTGCTCGGATGGTTCTTCGTGCCGTTCTACCTGCGCAGCGGCGTGTTCACCATGCCGGAATTCCTCGAGCGCCGTTATTCATCCGGGCCGCGCATGTATCTCGCGATCATATCGGTCGTGAGTTACGTGCTGACGAAGATCTCGGTGACGATCGCGGCGGGCGGAATCGTGTTCGAAGCCCTGATGGGCATCAACTTCTGGACCGGCGCCACCATCGTCGTGCTCGCCACCGGCGTCTACACGCTGTTCGGTGGCCTGAGGGCGGTGTTGTATACCGATGCGATGCAGATGTTCGTGCTGCTTCTCGGCGCGATTGTCGTGACCGTGCTCGGCCTCAACGCGATCGGCGGCTGGGACGCGCTGGTCGCGACCGTCGGCAGCGAGCGCTTCGACCTCTGGCAGCCGTCGTCACATCCGGATTTTCCGTGGACCGGCATCCTGTTCGGCGCGCCGATCCTCGGCGTCTGGTACTGGTGCACCGATCAGTTCATCGTGCAGCGGGTGCTCGCGGCACGCGACCTGGTCCAGGCGCGTCGTGCCACGATTTTTGCCGGTTTTCTCAAGCAGACGCCGCTGTTTCTGTTCGTCCTGCCCGGGGTCATCGCATATGCGCTCGCGCAGACCGGTCAGTTGCAACTCGATCGACCCGATCACGCGCTGTCGGCGTTGGCTGCCGAACTGCTGCCCGCGGGGCTGCGCGGCATCCTCGTGGCAGGCCTGCTGGCGGCGCTGATGAGCTCGCTCTCATCGGTGTTCAATTCCTGCGCGACGCTGGTGACAATGGACCTTTACAAGCATTGGCGTCCTCGGGCATCGGAACACCAGCTCGTGGTGACGGGTCAGATCGCGACCGTGATCCTCGTGTTGTTCGGACTGGCCTGGATTCCCTTCATGCAGCTCATCTCGGGCCAGATCTACACGTATCTGCAGAGCGTGCAGGCGTACATTTCGCCGCCGATCGCCGCCGTGTTCCTCGTGGGACTGCTGTGGCCGCGCGCCAATGCCAAAGGCGCCATCACGGCGCTGGCACTCGGCTTCGTGCTCGGCTTCGGCCGGTTGATACTCGAACTGAACGCTCCGATTGCCTGGGGTCCCGCGGCAGCGCTCGCCGAAATCAATTTCCTCCATTTCGCCGTGCTGCTGTTCGCCGTTTCGGTCGTCGCCTTGGTCGGCGTGAGCCTCGCCACCGCCCCGCCCGATCGGGCGCGGCTGCAGGACCTTACCATCGCGACTCTGAAGCCGACGAGTCCGGCTGAGCAGGCGCGCGAGCGCGTCTCGCGCCGCGGCGACGTGGCGCTCAGCATCCTTCTGCTTCTCATCATCGCCGCAATCTGGACGATCTTCAGCGGCTGACGCTGTCGGCCTCCAGCCGGAAGCCCTGCCAGCTTCGCATCGTGAACGCGCCGAGGCCGGCGAGGAATAGCAGCCACCAGGCGAGGTCGCCGATGACCGGCACCTGCTTGACGATCGCGATCACGACGAGAGCCAGCAGCAGGAACAGCGCGCGCCACCAGACCGAGCCGAGCTTCGCGGCGTCGAGCCGTTCGAGAGCCTGGTCGCCGAGGAAAATCGCCGCGACCAGCAAGCCGAGCAGGAGCACGGCGACGTAGCCGAATGCGAGCAGGAGCGCGAGTGGGATGCCGACCAGCGTGATCATCAGGATGACGATTGCGAACGGGACGGCGATCAGCATCACGCAACCGAGGCCGATGCTCTGCCAGGGCTTGCGCCGGATCGTCGCCGCCGCCTCGCGGCTGAAGCGCGGCATGCCGAGGATGAGAATCGCGCCGAGCAGCACCATGCCGAGCGAGACGGTGATGCCGCCGACGATCGTCGCGCCGCGGCCGAGCTTGCGGAGCCAATCACGGTCATGCCGGGACTCCGCAACGACACCGCCGACCTGCGCCGCCGGGTCGATCTCGATGTCGTCGCGGCTTCGATAAGCGATTCGCCCGGTGATGCGCGCATCCGGGCCGATGCGAATGGTCTCGCCCGCCGCTTCGACGTCGCCGCCGACGCTGCCATCGATGACGATTTTTTCGCCGTACGCACGGAGGTCTCCGTCGATGCGTGCGCCCGGTGCGACATGGATGGTTCCACCCGCGACCCGCGCCTTGCCTGCCACCTGGCCTTCGAGCCGCAGTTCGCCGCCCGCGGCATACAGATTGCGGCCGATTGAACCCGCGACCGTGACGTTCCCGCCGCTCACATAGGCACTTTTCTCGATCCGCCCGCGGACCTCGACGCGGCCGCCGGCGGCAAACGCGTTGCCGTCGACCGGCTCGTCCATCACCACTTCGCCGCCCGCGATCATCTCGGTGCCGCGAATCGAGGCGCGGGCCGTGTCGTCGGCGAAAGCCGTGCCGAGGAAGCCGAACCCGAGTGTTACAGCCGCAATCAGCTTGCTCATGGGTCGAATCCTAGCCTTTTGGCGCTGCATGGCAAAATGGGGGATGCCCCGCCAGGTCCGCATTGCCACGAGACGGAGCCGGCTTGCGATCTGGCAGGCGGAGCACGTCGCCGCCCGTCTTGCCGCCCTGCATGCCGGCCTCGTCGTCAGCCTGGTGCCGATCGTCACCGAAGGCGACCGGATCCAGGATCGGAGTCTCGCCGGCGTAGGCGGCAAGGGACTCTTCATCAAGGAGCTCGAAAACGCGATTCGCGCCGGCGTCGCCGACATCGCGGTGCACTCGATGAAGGACATGCCGGGCGAACTGGCGCCCGACCTCGCAATCGGCGCGGCGCTCGAGCGCGCCGACGCGCGCGATGTCTTCGTTTCGGTCCGTCACGATTCGCTCGCGGCGCTGCCGCACGGCGCCTCGATCGGGACCTCGAGCCTCAGGCGCCAATGCCAGCTCCGCCATCTACGGCCAGACTTTGACATCGTTGTCCTGCGTGGCAACGTCGAAACACGGCTTCGCAAGCTCGATTCCGGCGACTGCGACGCCACCGTGCTCGCCGCGGCCGGGCTCGTGCGGCTCGGCCTCGAGGCGCGCATCCGCGAGCATCTTGCGCCGCAGCAGATGTTGCCGGCCGCAGGCCAGGGCGTCATCGGGATCGAGTGCGCGGCGGATCGCGAGGACATTCTCGGCCTGATTCGTCCGCTCGAGCACGCCGCGACGCGGACGACGCTCGAGGCCGAGCGCGCGCTCACCGCGCGCCTCGGCGGAAGCTGCCAGTCGCCGATTGCCGCTTACGCGACGCTCGCCGGCGACACGCTGCATTTGCGCGGCCTCGTCGGCTCGCCGGACGGCAGGACGATCTTTGCGGACAGCATCGCGGGCCCGGCGCGGGATGCGATCCCGCTCGGCACCGCGCTCGCAACCCGGCTGCTCGAAGCCGGCGCCGGGGAGCTGCTGAAATGTCTCGGCTGAAGGGGATCGGCGTGCTCGTGACGCGCCCCGAGCACCAGGCCCATCACCTGTGCCAGCTGATCGAGGCCGAAGGCGGCGCTGCCGTCCGCTATCCCGCGCTCGTGATCAAGCCACGACCCGACCGCGCCGCGGTGCGCGCGGCCATCGGGCCGGCCGACCGTTACGATCTCGTCATCTTCGTCAGCGCCAATGCCGCGCGCTTCGGAGCGGATTTTCTCGACCAGCGGCGCGACGCGCCGGTTGCCGCCGTCGGCCAGGCGACGGGGGCCGCGCTGAACGCGGCCGGCTATCGGGTCTCGCTGATGCCGGCGGAAGGCGCCGACAGCGAATCGTTGCTCGCCATGCCGCAGCTCGCGCACATGAGCGGGCAGCGCGTGCTGATCGTGCGCGGCTCGGGCGGACGCGAATTGCTCGCGGACGTGCTGACTGCGCGCGGCGCGCAAGTGCAGTACGCGGAGGTGTACACGCGCGAGCCCGCGCGGCCTACCGCCGAATTGCAGTCCGAAATCGAACAGCTCTGGCGCCAGGGCGGTCTCGCCGCCTACGCGGCAACGAGCGTCGAGTTGCTCGAGGCGCTGGTCGGAATCGTCACGCTCCGCTGCCGCGAACTGATGGATTCGACGGCGCTCGTGACCGGCTCGCCTCGCGTCGCCGAAGCCGCCGCCCGCCTCGGCCTCGGCTCGCCGATTGTGCTTGCCGACTCGCCGGATGATGCCGCGCTCACCGGCGCGCTGATCCGATGGCGTGTAAGCAGCCACTAAATCGGCGCATAGTCGAAAGAGTCGATGGTGATGCGATCCGGATCGGCGCCCTGGCGCGGCAGTGCGCTTCGCACCGCGTCGATCATCGCCGGCGGGCCGGCGGCATAGATGTCGAAACCTGCGAGTCCCGCGATCCGGTTCAGCACCGCTTCATGGACGAGGCCCGACTCATGCATGTCACTCGCCGCCTGTTCCGACAGCGCCGGCGTGTATTGAAAGCGTGCATGCTTCTCCGCGAGCGCGCGGAGCCAGGCATCGTCGTACAGGTCGACCGCTGTGCGCGCGCCCCAGAAGAGCACAAGCTCGCGCCGGGTTTCCGAATCCAGCACTTCACGGATCATGGCCTTGAGCGGGGCATAACCGGTCCCGCCGCCGATCAGGAGCAATGGCCTGTCACCGGGCCGGTAAACGAATTGTCCGAGCGGGCCTTCGATGCGAAGCAGCACGCCAGGCGTCATGTCGCCGAAGACCCGTTCGCTGAATTCGCCGCCCGGCGCGCGCCGGACATGCAGCTCGAGGAGCGCCGCGTCACGGGGCGGGTTCGCGAGCGAAAAGCTCCGGCGCCGGTCGCCCGGGAGCATGACGTCCACGTACTGGCCGCATTGCCAGGTGAACGGCTCGATCGCGGGCAGGCGCAGCCACAATCCCATGACGTCAGGCGCGAGGCGTTCCATGCGTTCCACGCGCGCGGGCAGCTCGCGGATCTCGACATCGGTGACGTGGCGAATCTCGCGGATCTCGATGACGAGATCCGCGGTCGCACGCGCCTGGCAGATGAGAGCGTATCCCGCCGCCTCCTCCGCCGCGCCGATGCCGATCGGCCGGCCGTGCGGGTACTCGAAACTGCCGCGCAGGACCCGCACTCGACAAGTGCCGCAGGAACCGCCCTTGCAACTGTGCGGCAGGTTCAGGTGCTGACGGAGCGCAGCCGACAGCACCGGCTCGTCGTCATGCGCCTGGAATTCCCGGTTCGACGGAAGCACCCTGACTTTCACGCGGCCATTATCGTTGAATGGCCAAAAAATAAGGCCTCGACATCTTTCGATGCGAGGCCTTCAGTGTCAGGAATCGAGTTTTATCGTTAGGACGTCACGGTCAATTGACGACAGGCAACAGGAAGTGATCTTGAACCCATTCGGCGACTTGCTCGCCCTGCTTCCGTGCGGCTGAATCCGCGAAGCGGAAGTGGATGCCCAGGAAAACGCGGGCATTGACCACCTGCTGAGCCGCCGTCGAGAACTTTTGGTAGGTTCGCGTCTTCGTGACGGCAAGCGGAGCATTGCTCGTCACTTCGAAAGTTACGTTGTCGTTGCCGAAGAAGAGCGAGAGCGAGCGCGTGATGGCACCGGTGATGTTGTTCGCTCCCGACGTATAGTCCGAATAGGGCGGATTCGCGATCAGGGACTGCCACGCGAGATCACCGGCCGTGTTCGGGTTGCCGTCCAATTCTCCTTCCTGGATGGCCGTTTGTGGACGCCAGAAGTTGAAGTGGTTCTTGCTGTCCCAGGCGGTGATGAGCGCATCCGCAGCGGCGAGATTGGCAAGCGCGAAGAGCCGGGCGCGATCGCCGATTCGCGGAACACGCTTGTCGACGATTGCCCGCATGGCGCGGTTCCACTGCACCGCAAAGTTATCGGTCCAGAAGTGGCCGATATCCGTTTGCGCCGCAGTGCGGGTGCTGTTGACGAGAGCCCCCTTCGCCTTGACCTCGTTATAGTCGGTCGTATAGCGGTCGCTCGTCACTGCGGGCGGCGGCGGCGCGCGGTACCGGGCCGGACCCGTCAGCGTGAGGGGGTCAAAGGTTCCCAGCGGCACGAACGCCATCGCGGTAGACGGCGCTATCGGACGCCATTCCCCGATACCGGTACCGCCGGTAAACGGGTCCAGAGGCGGATCGGGGTCCGGACGCCGCAGCGGCAAGTACAAGGCAGCGATTGCCTCACCGACGGCCAGGCCTGGGTCGCCGGTCAGGCCGTTGTTGGCCAGGTAGGTGGCATATGTGGCGTCCAGGGTCGCAACCTGGGCCTGCCCGGCATAGAAACCCACGAGAACGCCATGCGCGGCGGCCACTGCTGCCGCCACCTTCGAGCCCGCGGGCCTGGGCTTTACCTCAGCGTAATAAGGTTCGAACCGCTTCTCGTAAGCCTGTATCGCGTCGTGCACGGCTGCTTGAACGAGTCCCAGATCGGGTTGGCCGATCGGGCCTGGGCGGCCGGCGGCAACAGCCGCCACGGCGATTTCATTCCAATCAGTTACGGCATCGGCGACCACTGGTCCGGCCAGCAGCCCAAAAATGAGCAAAAACAGAAGGCGATGAAGTCTTTTCATTGTCATTTCTCCCGCGGGCATTTGACAGAACAGGGGGTCAACTCACGCGTGCCCCCACTTTTCGAATCGCTGATTCCAGCCGGCGCACTTTCCGCGGATCGCGCTAACTCGTCCTGATGAAACCCTGATATCGTCCTGATATCGCTCTGATTCAGGCATCGCCAGCAATCGGTCTGCGGGGTACCGATGACTGCGCCGAAAGACATCGTCGATCAGGCGCTCGAGCAAGGCTTTCAGCTCGATGGGCTGCAGATTGAGCCGCAGACCGGCGAAGTCTCCGGCCCCGGCGGACGCGAGAAACTCGACCGAAAGGTGATGGACGTGCTGGTGCTGATGGCGCAGCACGCCGGCCACGTCGTTTCGCGCGAAGAACTGCTCGCAAAGCTGTGGCCGAATGCGGTCGTCACCGACGACGCGCTGACACGATGCTTTTATGAGCTTCGCCGTCAGCTCAGTCATGCGGGCGGCGACGAGCGCTACCGGTTGCTCCTCGAAACGCTGCCGAAGCGAGGTTACCGGCTGAATGGCACCGTGACCCCCCTGCGACCGCAAACCAGCGCCGCTTCGCCGCAGAGACCAAAGCGGCGAATCCTGGCGATGGCCATCGCGATTCCAGCCGCAATCGTCCTAGTGGTCATTGCAGGCCAACGACTCACGAGAGGGCCGGACGAGTCGCAGACTCCACCCGCGACGGCGGAATCGAATTCCGTCGCGGTGCTGCCGTTCCTCGACATGAGCGAGGACGGGGATCAGGGTTATTTTTCGAATGGAGTGACGGAGGAAATTCTCAACCGGCTGTCGCAGTCCGACAATTTGCGCGTGATTGCGCGCACGTCCTCGTTCTCCTTCCGGGACGAGTCGCTGGACGTGCCCCAGATTGCCGCCCGACTCAACGTGGCGTACGTGCTGGAAGGCAGCGTCCGCAAGTCCGGTGGCCGGCTCCGGATCACGGCCCAGCTCATTGACGCGTCCAGCAACTCGCACGTCTGGTCAAATACCTACGACCGCGGACTCGGTGACCTGTTTGCGGTCCAGGACGAGATCGCGTCGTCGGTCGCTACGGCACTGCAAGTTACACTCGCAAGAGGCAAGCCGGGCGGCCAAATGCCGAAAAGCGTCGATGCCTATGAGCGGTTCCTGCAGGGAAAATTTTTCTACGACCGGCGCGCGCCCGGCGACATCGAACGTGCCGTCAAGTACTACGAGGACGCGATCTCCATCGATCCGAACTACGCTAGGGCATGGGCTGCCCTTGCCGGTGCGTACTCTCTGTTGGCCTGGGACGGTCAGACCCCCACGAAGGCGCTGCAGGCAAAACAGGGCGAAGCGGCTCTCAAAGCTGTCGAACTCGATCCGAATCTCGGTATCGCTCACGCCCGCCTCGCCCAATATTACTTCGAGACCCTGGATTACAAGAAGGCGAAAGACCACAGCCGCAAAGCTGTGGCGCTCGACCCCGACGACCCAATGGTGTTGGCCTTGACCGGCGGTGAAGCCTCGGCACGCGAGGATATTGGCGAGGCCATCGCGATGCAACACCGAATCGTTGCACAGGATCCGCTGGCAGCGGCGCAGAGAACAAATCTGGCGGTGCTTCTGCTCGCCGATGCTCAACTGGACGAGGCGATGGCGGAGTTTCGCCGGGTGCTGGAACTCAATCCGGACGCCGGATTGGACGTTCATATAGAAATCGTGCGCATTTTTGTCCTGCAACGCCGCTACGACGAAGCATTGACCGCTGTTGCGCGATTGCCGGAAGGCAAGTATCGAGATCACGGACTGGCATTGCTGTACCAGGCGCCCGGTCGCCTGGTGGAAGCGGATGTCGCACTCAAACGACTGGCCGCTCAGCCCGGGGACATGATGGATAGCATCCGATTGGCCGAGGTGTTCGCCTTTCGCGGGATGAGCGAAGAAGCGTTTGCGTCCCTCCAGAAAAAGAAAGACGCGCTCGAACGTGACAAAAACCTGGGGCTGTCCTGGATCTGGTTCTTTCAGCACGAAATGCGCGTGTCGCCTTTCCTGACACCGCTGCACGCCGATCCGCGCTGGGCCCCGCTGATGGCCGAACCCGCCTGACGACCGCCCCAGTCAGGGAATCAGCAGCGTGCTGCCCGTCGTGCGGCGTGCCTCGAGATCGCGATGGGCCTGCGCGGCATCCGCCAGCGGATAAGTCTGGCCGATGCGCACCTTCACCTTGCCGCTCGCAACGACTTCAAACAGTTCACGAGCACCCCGGTTGAGTTCCGAGGCTTTCGCGGTGTAGTGAAAAAGCGTCGGGCGGGTCAGGTATAGCGAGCCGCGCTGGGTCAACTCGAGCGGCGAAAACGGCGGCACGGCACCGGAGGCGTTGCCATAGCTCACCATCAGGCCGCGCGGCGCCAGGCAATCGAGCGAGGCGAAAAACGTATCCTTGCCGACGCCGTCATACACGACCGGCACGCCCCGCTTCTTTGTCAACGCGCGCACTCGCGGAACAATGTCCTCCCGCGCGCTGATGATGACTTCAGCCGCGCCATGGGCGCGTACGAGCGCGGCTTTCTCATCACTGCCCACGACCGCGATCACCTTCGCGCCCAGCGCCGTGGCCCATTGCAAGGCAATCAGGCCGACGCCTCCTGCGGCGGCGTGCAGCAGGATCGTCTCTTTGCGGCGCAATCGATGGCAGCGCCGCAGCAGGAACCAGGCGGTGAGACCCTTCAGCATCAGTGCCGCGGCATGCTGGTCCGAAATGGATGCCGGCAGCGGCACCACGCGGGCCGCATCCATGATGCGTTCCGCCGCGTAGGCGCCGGGAGCACTGCTCACGTAGGCGACGCGATCGCCGGCCTTGAATGACGTCACGCCGCGGCCGGCTTCGACGACCACGCCCGCAGCTTCGCGACCGAGCACGGCCGGCAACGGCACTTGATACAGGCCGGAGCGTTCGTAAGTGTCGATGAAATTCACGCCGATCGCGGTTTGCCGGATGCGAACCTGC
>Ga0302046_10003933_pt1 | contig 13299 bp, 11 predicted proteins | sample RVTome_11_FD_200261 | JGI IMG/M metagenome (GOLD analysis project Ga0302046, IMG submission 200261) | Soil microbial communities from uranium-contaminated site in the Upper Colorado River Basin, Wyoming, United States - RVT147D111 (version 2) ...
GCCGATGAATGTATGTTCTTGTGCGTGGTCGCACAAGACGCTCTTCGCTAGCCGACGCAATTGAAGTGCTGGGCCTGTCGGTAGACGCTGTCGTGCCGGTGCTCGGTACGATCCCTTCGCATCAGTCTCGATTCTCTGGTGTCTGAGCTGGATCGGTCGTCCCGGTGAGATCCATCATTGTCCGTGCTCCGCATACCGGCTACAGTTCGCGGGGGAAGTTGCGGTGCGAAGACGCGGGGGTAGAGCCCGCAGGCTCCCAAGCAATCTCGTTCAGCCGAATCCCCATCTCGTCAATCGCGCCCAACACCTCGCGCAGACTCTCCTCCACGGACTTTTTCGACGTATCCACCGTACGATCGGCCTTGGCATAGAGCGCTTCCCGGTTCCTCAAGATGGATTGCAGCTCCTCCATCGCCGCGGGATTCCCCGCCATCGGTCGATGGTCGCCCTGTGCCCTGACCCGGTTCATGTGCTCTTCCGAACTGGCCTTGAGCCAGATTGTGTAGAAGTTGCACAGGAGGAACTCATACGCTTCCGGTTCTGAAACGATGCCACCGGCGACGGCGACGATGACCTCGTCGGTTGTAGAGACCATCCGCTCGAGCGCCTGCCGTTCCAGCCGGCGAAATCCTTCCTGGCCGTAGAGTGCGATGACCTCGTCGACCAGCATGCCACTCTGTGACTCGATCTCGCTGTTCAGCTCGACGAACGGGATGGACAACGCGTCGCCCACCCTTGCGCCGAGCGTTGACTTGCCTGCACCACGAACACCGATGAGGCAGATCCGGCGTCCGCGTGTCGAGCCGGCGTCTGCCTCATCCAGAATGTCCTTGACCTGCTTGCGCTGTTCGGGGTTTGCAGCCCGGACGAGACGCACCAACTCGGCGGTCTCTGAACCCAGGGGATCGTCATCCCCGACGAACCAGTCCACACGATGACCGAGGGCACGCGCTACGCTGTACAACAGTGCGATCGAAATGTTACCGTCGCCGCTTTCCAGCTGCGCCAGGTAACGCTGTGAGACGCCGGACAATTCCGAAACGGCGCGCCTCGAGAGACCCTTGTGCTGACGCGCGTGACGTACCCGTTCGCCCACGGCTTTGATGAACGTTCTTACGCTCTTGCCGGATTCGTTGTCCCGCGTCACGTCGTCACGAACGATATCGACGATTGGCCTGGTCATCGGCCACGTCGCTTACGCCATGTGCAGCTGGACGTACTCGAAGTCGCCCGTTTTGTTGTCGATCCCGATCCTCGGCGGTGCAATCCAACCAGCGAACTGGCCGACATCAAAGACGGGCTCCATCAGTGATTGAATGAAATCCCCGTCCGCCTTGCTCGGCAGCCACTCGTTGACCCGTGCCTCCCATTCATCCTGACTGACGATCCTGCCCTCCGGAGTCACCGGCACCCCGGCGAAAACGCCGATCTTGCGATGGAACCCTTCGTGTGGCAGGACCAGTTTGAAATTTACCACCGTCTTATCGATGATCTTGTTCCAGCGGGCGATGCCCTTGGAGGCGTCCTTTGTATAGTCATCGCGCAGCCGCATATTGATGGCAGTGAGGGCGGGCGCGTCGACAACCTTTATCTCGGAGTCCACGACTTCGCTCACGGGGTAGGTGGCATCCCCGAGTCTGTGATCGTCCTCCAGCTTGTTCTCCCGGTAACGTCCCTTGATGCCGGCGTTGAACGCGTTGGCCGCATTGGTCGAAACCTCTCCGCCGAACAGGTCCAGGGATAGTGTGTAGTGCAGGTTGAGCTTCTTCTGGATCGTGGGGAGGTCGATGACGCCGAGCGCCCGCACCCTGTCGATATCGTGGGGATCGTCGACGCCGGCTTCATTCATTGCCTCACAAGTGCGCTGGATAGTACGACCGACACCCGTTTCCCCCACAAACATGTGGTGCGCTTCTTCCGTCAACATGAAGCGACAGGTGCGGCTCAACGGGTCGAAGCCGGATTGCGCCAGCGCTTCGAGCTGCATCTTGCCGTCCCGGTCAGTGAAGAAGGTGAACATGAAGAACGACAGCCAATCGGGCGTTTCCTCGTTGAACGCGCCGAGCATACGCGGCGCTTCCTCCGAGCCCGACCGCCGCCGCAAAAGGTCGTTCGCCTCTTCACGGCCGTCGGCGCCGAAGTACTTCTGGAGCAGATAGACCATTGCCCAGAGGTGCCGTCCTTCCTCAACGTTGACCTGGAAGAGGTTTCGCATGTCATAGAGCGACGGCGCCGTCCTGCCGAGGAAGCGTTGTTGCTCGACCGACGCCGGCTCGGTGTCGCCCTGAATCACGATCAGCCGACGCAGCATGGCGCGGTATTCGCCCGGCACCTCCTGCCACGCCGGATCACCGGCATGTTCGCCGCAGGGAATCCGCCGGTCCTCGGCCTGCGGCGCCAGCAGGACACCCCACCGGTATTCCGGCATCTTCACATAGTCGAACTTGGCCCAGCCACCCGGATCCACACTGACGGCGGTGCGCAGGTAGACCAGACTCTTCTGGAACCGTTCTGGAATCAGGTCGTTCCACCAGTTCAGGTAACCGGGGTGCCATTTCTTCAGCGCCTTGAGGACCCGCTTGTCGGAAGAAAGACCGACGTTGTTAGGTATGTCTGTGTCGTAGCTGACGTGTACGAGATCAACCATCACATGTTCCTCGGAAGAATTCGGTCACACTCTGGCCTTGTCATATTCTCCACGCATTCCGGTACCGTAGCGGCGGAGTGCGCCTTTTTCGCCCACGGCGTTGGGCCGCTGGAAAATCCAGTTCTGCCATGCCGTCAGTCGGCCAAAGATGCGGGTTTCCATCGTTTCGGGTCCGGCGAAGCGCAGGTTCGCCTCCATCCCGGTCATGGCGTCCGGTGAGAAGCTGGCTCGCTCCTCGATGAAGATCCGGATCTCATCTTCCCAATCAACCTCGTCGTATGCAAACGTGACGAGCCCGAGCCGCGTGGCATCTTCGGCTTCCAGGGCCACGCCAATCTCTGCCTCCGCCTCGCGCACCTTTGCCGGCTCGCCCAGGAATCGTGTCTGCAGGCGGGTGAGGTCGTTCGACATCGGATACGGACCGAAGTTGCCGGCGGTCAGTGTGATGGTCGCGGTCGGCCGGTCGTCCCCGTCGAACTCGTCTTCCATCATGTACGATCGGTCGACGGCGAACAGAATCTCCGCAAGCACACCCGCAAAACAGGAGCCGTGCTCCACGAGCGCGACCAACGATCGTGAGGTCAGATCGATGCGTTTGAGAACCCGTTTCCAGTAGTGAAGGATTTCGTTGGCGAGCCAGTTGTCGCGATCGTCCAGCAGGACCTTCTCATGCGCAACCACTCTGGACGGGTCGCCTTGCGAGCGAAAAACGACCACGCCGATCTCCAGCTCGTTGAGTCGAAGATGGAGGACGGCGTCGTCCAGTTCGCGGGCCAGTTTCAGGATCCAGGCCTCCGCACCCTGTGCGTAGAGTTCCTCCGGCGTTGACGGAGCGTCACCGGCCGGTCCCTTGATTGTTAGGGTGGCAACACCCTTGTCCCGCTCAATCGAGACATCGAGATGTGAATAGGTCACCGAACCGTCGTCGCTGAAGGTTCGCTCGAGCGGCGTCAGTCGAATCCCCTTCGTGTCCGTTGGCCGCGAGGAACTCGCTGCAAACTCGCGGGCGCGTTCCAAAACGGTTTCGTCGAACTTCGAGTTCTGTACGACCTCGTCAACCAGATTCCATTCCTTCGCGCGCTTGCCGCGGACGCCCTCTTCCATGGAGCAGAACACGTCGGCGAGATCGCGGCGCACCTTACGTTTGTCTGTGACACGTGTGAGGCCACCGGTTCCCGGCAACACGGCGAGCAGCGGGACCTCCGGAAGCGCAACCGAGGACGACCCGTCGTCCGTCAGCATGATGTAGTCGCACGCCAGAGCGAGTTCGTATCCCCCGCCGGCGCAGGCGCCTTTGATGGCACAGATATACGTCTGTCCGGACTCCTTGCCGGCGGACTCAAACGCATTGCGTGTCTCGTTGGTGAACTTGCAGAAGTTGACCTTGTGAGCGTGTGCCGCCCCACCGAGCATGCGGATGTTCGCCCCCGCACAAAAGACCTTCTCCTTGCCGGACCGCAACACGACCACACGCACCTCGGGGTGCTCGAATCGCATCCGTTGAACAATGTCGGCCAGTTCGATGTCGACGCCGAGGTCATAGGAATTCAGCTTGAGTTCGTAGCCGTCGAACAGCGATCCCTGTTCGTCGACATCCATGAAGAGGTTGGCGATCGGGTCGCCATACTCCACGCGCCAATGCCGGTACCTGGATGGATCAGTCTGAAAATCGATGCGTTTGCTCAAGCTGGTGGCCCCTTCCGGCCAATCGGTGGACTGCGGATATGCACTATGTTGCACCATCTCGTCGCGCCGACCCTAATGATAACCTCTTGCCCCACTGGTTTCACGGGGTGCTACAACACGAACAAGCCAGTATGCATTATAATGCATACTCCGTGGAAGGTATGGAATCCTCGGCGTCGATTTCCCGCCCGGTCGTGAAGCTTATCGCCCGAGTCACCGGACGGGGGCCGGATCCCGAGCAGACATGCGAAGGTGGTGCAATACGTCGCCAGCACTCACCGCCGTTTCGCCCCGGGCTCATGGGACAACCTGCGTCCTTCCCATCGGAGCGCATGCCGTGTGGCCATCGACGCTCATTTGATCTCGACCGCCGCGTGTTCGATCCGTTCGAGCCGTGCGACGAACCCGCTTATGGCTTTCAGGGCCTCTTCCGGCCGCTCCAGATGCGGCGAATGCCCGCACCCCTGGATGATTGCCACATCGACGGGAGCGTAGCTCCGGGTCTCGATTTCGCTGACTTGCGCCAGGGTACCGTATTCATCTTTGGTACCCTGCACGGCGAGGACCGGAACTCGCCAATAGTCGATCATCTCGGTAATGTCCCATTCCACAAAACCGGGATCGAGCCACGCGGCGTTCCACCCGCGGAATGTGTTGTCCACGTCGCGATGATACCTTGCGAGTTTCTCGCGCAAATCTCCACTCTCGTAATCCCGTCGCGCCGCAGCAATCGATTTGAGCCCGGCGGGTTCTGTAAAGAAGTGCGGTGCGATCAGCACGAGGCCGCGGACACGAAAGTCCTCGACGCTCCCAGCGTAGATTGACGCGATCGACGCTCCATCACTATGACCGAGCAGGATGCCGCGTTTGAACCCAATGGCATCGAGTGCCTCGGGCAAGCTCTCCAACGCCTCGCGTGACATGTAGTCGAGCGGGCGCGGCACATCGACCAAATCGGATTGGCCGTATCCTGCGCGTGAGTACGCGAACACTCCGAAATCGGTCGCGTCCGCGAGTTTTGCGGGGAAGTCTTGCCAAAGGGCAACGCAGCCCAACCCTTCGTGCAGCATGACCATGGTGGGAGCTTCCGCGGGTGACTTGCCGTAGCAGACGCCCTCCAGTCGTTTTCCGGCTGCGGAGATCGTAACGGTTCCGCCGTCTTTCCATGTGATCACCGCCATGTGAATTCCTCTTTGTGAGAAGCGTTGCAGCGTAGTGATTGGGGACCCGACCGCGACGATCCTTCGTCGAGCGTGACCTGGGCCTTCCGATCGGGGTCAACAGCTCGGCAGCCCGAAATCAATGATGAGCCATAGCAAGAATAGTATGCGGGCCGGAACGCCGGGCCAAGGAATCACCCTCAAGATGACTGAATGACTACTAATTCGATAAATTTATCCATTGGGACGCGAAGTGAGGGAACCCGTACAGGTCTACCTGACTCAGCAGGAGCGAGCCGCGGAATGCCCGGGCTCCCCTCAGGGACATTCTGCGCTGGCTGAAATCTGATCGGGTGGACCGTTGATCTACCTCGATACGTCCGTGGTGCTGGCGCAAGTGCTTGCCAAAGACCGCCAGCCTGACGAGACCCTATGGGCCGAAACCCTGGACAGACGCCGGGAAGGTCGGCAAATATCACCCCGTCTCAGACCCGGGTATGAACCCATGCGCATGCTTCACGATCCCGCCGTTCGCACCTCGATTGAAGACCGGTTGAACACACTGCGTCCGGACTCCCCTCGGCAGTGGGGGACGCTGACAGCTGATCAGATGCTGTGGCATGCGAACCAGTTGCTGGAGTCTTCGCTTGGGGAGGGGACACTACCGGCGGAGAAGCTTCCGTTGCCAGCACCACTCATGCGGTTCATGCTCCTGTACCTGCCATGGCCCAAGTCCGCGCCGACCAATCGAGGAGCGGTGCCGACGGGTGAGCACGACTTCGAGGCTGAGCGGGCGCGTTGCAGGGCCCTGATCGATCGGTTCGTAAGCCGGCCGCTGAATGGCGCGTGGCCCGTTGATCCGAGCTTTGGTAAGGTGAACGGAAAGTTCAACAGTAAGCTCCATGCCAAGCATCTCGACCATCATTTTCGGCAGTTCAGCGCCTGAGTCGGTAACGGTGCGACTGCGCATTTCAGGTGATCGTCAGCCGGCTTGTCGCAACGCGCGTCGATGTTGGATCACGCGTGAGAGTCCCTGAAGGCAACGAGTGTCACGAACCCGGCCGATTACGTCGCGGCGCTCGACGGTTGGCGGCGAAAGTGTGTCGAAGGATTGCGCAAAGCGGTCCGCTCTGTACCGCAGCTCGACGAGGAAATCAAATGGGGTCACCTGGTCTATCTGTGTAACGGCCCCGTATTGCTGATTCGCGCCGAAGAGAACCGAGTCTTGTTTGGCTTCTGGCGCGGCAAGCGTCTCCTCGAGATCGAGCCGCGTCTCAAACCCGGCGGCAAGCATGAAATGGCGACCATCGAAATACGCGAAGGCGACACGATCAAGCCTGCGGTGGCACGGCGCCTCGCGAAAGCGGCCCAGGCAATCAATGAAAAGCTCGGCGACCCGGTCAAGGCGGCGAAGCGGCGATTGAAATCGTGAACGGGCTAACCCCGAATGCTGTTCGCTGAACTCGTTCAGGGCGCGGAAACAGTAACACAAATCAGCTCGCGAATGGCCAAGACGAAGCGGCGTCGTACGTATCGACCATGGATTGCAATGTCTCGGGAGGAGTGGCGCTGGGGGAGGGCAGCGTCATGGACACACCGACGGCACCGGGTTGATTGCAGGACGTTCATATCGTATCGTCGAGCTACCGCTGCCACCTCCCTGGATCGGATCAACCATGCACCGCTACCTGTCCCTCCTCGTGCTTCTGCTGTGTGCCGGATGCTTGGACGACGACTCCGATCGGAGCGCGATCGTCGAAGCTGCTGTGCTTCCGACGTTCACGATACGGGGGGAGCCGGTCCGGACCACACCTCTCGTTCAACGCATGCAGGCACTCGGCGTGCCGGGTGTCAGTATTGCGGTTGTGATTGACGATGAGATCGCGTGGGCAAAGGGGTACGGGCTGGCAAACGTGGAACAGAATCGACCCGTCAGCGTCAACACGCTCTTCCAGGCGGCATCCATCTCCAAGCCGGTGGCCGCTCTTGCAGCGCTCAAGTTGGTTGACAACGGTCGCGTGGATCTCGATGGAAACGTCAATGACTACCTCGCGAGTTGGAGGGTTCCCGACAACGCGTTTACCGTTGAGAGAAAGGTGTCGCTTCGTGGAATACTGACGCATCGCGCCGGGCTGACGGTTTGGGGATTTCCCGGATACGGCCCGCAGGACTCGGTCCCGAACACCACCGGTGTGTTAGACGGGTTGGGTAATACGGATCCGGTTCGTGTCTACAAGGTTCCCGGCGAAAGCTGGCGTTACTCTGGGGGTGGATTCACCGTCATGCAACAACTCGTCGAGGACGTGTACGAGCGTGAGTTCGCGGATGTGATGCGCGAGGAGGTGTTGATGCCTATCGGCATGACCCGGTCGACCTACGAACAGCCAATTCCCGTGGACCGTCAGGACGATATCGCGACGGGATACCGGTCAGACGGAACGCCGGTTGAGGGTGCCTGGCACACCTACCCCGAACAGGCCGCCGCGGGGCTCTGGACCACGTCAAGCGAACTCGCACAGTACGCGTTGGAGGTACAACGGTCCTACCGGGGCGAGTCGAACCGCGTGCTTTCCCAGGCGCTGACACGTGAAATGCTGGCCGGCGACGCCGACGAATGGGGTTTGGGACCAGGCGTCCCGCGCGGGGGGGAACGCTTCAGTCATGGGGGATCCAACGAGGGATTTCGGTCCACCTTCAGCGCGTTCATCCAACGCGGCGATGGTGTGTTTGTGATGACGAACTCAGACAACGGAGGCCGTCTGGCAGGCGAAATTGCAATTACCGTTGCAAACGCCTATGGATGGTCTGGCCCCCTGGCCACCGAGCGGATCCCCACAGATCTGGAAGAGGCCACGCTTGAACGGTACGTTGGTACCTATATCGAGAATGAACGTGGCTTGCCGTTCTCGGTCACTGTTGGTGAACGAGGGCTCAACCTGACATGGACGACCGGGGAGGCTGCATTGTGGCCAACGAATGACTCTACCTTCTTTGACCCCGAGGACGGCGAGGCAGTTTCATTTTCACGAGCCAATGGCGAGTTGACCATCGTGATAGGAAACATGCGCGCAGTTAGGCAACCGGATTGAGTACTCTGGCTCATTCCTGGCGCAGTACCCGCATCGGGTCTGCTCGGGCGGCCCGTGTGATCGGCACAAGTGATGCGCACGCCGCCGTGCCGGACAGCGTAAGGAGTACGACAGCGAATACCAGGGGATCGCGTGGGTCGGCGCCGAACGTGAAATCCCTGAGCAGCGGTGCGACCAGCACCGCGAGTCCCAACCCAATGGCGAGCCCGATGCCGAGCTGCAACCCCACACTGCGTGTGACGTTGGTGACCAGGTGAAGTGATCGTGCTCCCAACGCGCGGCGAACGCCGAATTCGCGTTGGCGTTGAAGCACGGAAAAAGACATCGTACCGTATAATCCAACGGCTGCCAGGGCCAGAGCCAATGCACCAAAGGCGCCGAAGAGAATGGCGAACGTCCGCTGCGGGGCTATCTCGTCCGTCAGAGCGCGTTCGAGGGTTGCCGTGTCATACAACGGCAGATTCGGATCCACTGCGGACACAACGTCTCGCACCGCAGTCGTCGCGTTCTCAACAGATACTCCCTCATGGCGCACGGCCACCGTGACGACACGCGCAGGCGATTGAGCCAGTGGTATGAACATCCCCGCGGCAGCACGGCCTTCGTCGAGTGTGGTTCCCAGATCGTCAACAACACCAACCACCTCACGCCACGGTTCACTGGATGTCAGATCACCGATCCGGACGCGGCGCCCGACGGGGTCACCATCAAAGTGCAGCTCGGCAAACCTTGCGTTGACGACCGCAACCGGTCGGCCGTTCATCGTATCCCGTTCGTCGAAAACCCGGCCGCTCGTGGGGTGGATTGCAAACGCTTCAAAGAACGTCGGGGAAACGAATCGGAGCGACGTGGCCGGAAGATCTGCATGTTGCGCGTATGGCACTCCGTCTATCGCGAACGCCCGTCGACCGGCCGGCTGGCCGGGTAAGGACGACGTGAAGGTCAGCTGCCCGGCATGTGCTTCCGCCCATTGACGTTCCACGCGGTCGTACCATCTCACGATCGCCTGGTCGTCCGGATAATCGAATGCGGCGAGCCTCACGCGCGCGGTCACGACATCTCCGGTCTGGAAACGAACGTCACGCATGGACAGGCCAAGCACGCCCCGGACCATTAAGCCCGAGGCGACCAGGAGTACCACGGACACGGCAATTTCAGCTACGACCAGCAGGCGTGTGACGTTCCCCATCCGAATGGGTGACACCGTTCCCCGTCCCTCTTTCAGGGTTTGGCTCACGTCGACCCGTGCCCCCCGCATGGCCGGCACGAGCCCAACCGCCAGGGTGCTCAACGCGGTCAACGCGATCACGAACCCCAGCACCGCGAGGTCCACATCGATCGCGATCCAGAAGATCTCGATGCGGTGTCCCACGGTGGTCTTGAACCAGTCCACTGCCAGGACGGCGCAGATCACACCGCCGACGCTACCCAGGATTGCCATGATCAGGGTTTCGGTCAGCAGCTGGCGAGACAGTCGCGCCTGGGTGCTTCCCAGAGCAGCGCGTATCGCCAGTTCCCGACCACGCGCGGCGGCACGCACGAGCAGGAGGTTGGTTACGTTGGCGCAGGCGATGAGGAGCACGCTCGACACGATGGCAAGCATGGTGTACAGCAACGCATTGGCGTCGTCACCCACGAATCGGTGTGCGAATGGCTGGACCTCTACGATCTCCGGGCGCACCTGCAACGAACCATCGATCTGTGAGGGGCGGCCTAACGTCGCGAACTCACTGCGTGCGTCCTGTATGGAAAACCCTGGCGCGACGCGTCCGAACACGGCGGCACCCTGGGTACCGGGCATCGCCGAACTTGCCGTGGCGCCGCTCATGCTGCGCCGATCGCCGGTGATGAGTGGGATCCAGAGTTGCTCGGCCCGCGGGAAACCGAAACCGTCCGGCATGACGCCGATCACCGTGCGCAGTGTGCCGTCCACACGAACCGTGTGACCGACGACATCGCGCGCCGAAGCGAACACGTTCTCCCAGAGCTGATGCCCGATGATCACCGGATCCACGCCGGCGGCCTCGTGTTCCCTGAAATCCGTGCCAAGAAGCGGCGGGACACCTAACAAACGAAATGACCAGGGCGAAACGGCGGCTCCTGCCACGCGCACCGGCGCGCCGGCGATTGGCGCCAGATGAAACGCCTGGCGTGCCATCCCGGCAATATCCACCATGGTGGTCTGTGCCCGGCGCCATTCATCGAGGTCGATCAGCGGCACGTCCTGATCCCGCACGTTCTGTTCGACCTGAGTGATCCCAATCGTCACGAGCTGACGTGGGTTGTCGAACGGGAGGTCACGGAGGATGCCGCGTGTTATCGAATACATCGTCGCCGTTGCGCCAATACCCAGGCTCAGTGTTGCGACGATTGTGAGCGTCACGAGTCGGTCCCGCCACAGGAGTCGAATGCCAAACCGGAGATCCTGAATCCAGGTCTCGAAGAAGAGCGCTGTGCCCTTCACGACGGCCGGACGTCGTGCGGGCGGCTTGTTGCTTTCGCCCGCGCTACCCGACTCACGGGTGCGGTAGAACATTGCTCCCATGCCCTGACGGAACAGCCACCAACGGGCGGCGGTTTGTCCGGTGCGTCGCATGCGACGGTATTCCTCGGCGATGTCTCCGAGGACGTATTCGCCATGCGGCCCGCGAATCAATCGTTCCAGGAGGCGGAGGAAAAGTGGTTGGCGGATCATGTGAGCCGCTCGAGGCGTTTGTCCAATCCACGCACCATGGCACGATGCTCGCGGTGTGCCTGTCGCAGTCGCGCCGCTCCCTCGGGTAGCAGCGTGTAGTACTTGCGCCGACGCCCACCCCGCTCAGCGGTGGGCTCGCCCATCTCGGACTCGATGAGCGCATGCTGTTCGAGGCGATCCAGCACCGTATAGATCGCGCCGATCAGGATGGATCGTCCCGTCCGGTCCTGGATTTCCCGGTGGATGGCCGCCCCGTACGCGTCGCGTCCCAGCGCGAGCACCGCGTAGAGAATGAACTGTTCCAATTGACCAAGGTTTTTCGGCAATGTCTCTTCACCGCAAATGGCTCCAGCAATTAGTACAACAATGTTGTAGTAATTGCAAGTCTTCCGCCAGGTTCTCGTTGTTCTACCGCTTGTGCACTAATCGGTGTCGAGACATGTTACGGGTTCCCATGAGCGCCTTTCTCGAGGAGAACGACAATGCAATTCAGGAAGTCGGTCGCATCTGTCGCGTCTACGGCAGCGATACTCAGTTTCACGCCGTGCGGAGGGCTCGGGGCACAGGAGGCCAGAGACTCTACGGCCGTTGTGCAAACGGCCAGAGCATATCATGAATATCTCGCGGCCGGCGATACCACCGGAGCGCTCAGACTGCTGAGTCCCGACGTGGTGATTGTGGAGAGCGGTAACATCGAGGACTTGGAGCACTATCGAACCGGTCACTTGATTGCGGATATGAGATACGCGCAGTCCGTGACGCGTGAGCCGGGAGAGATCCGGGTTGTTGTTCGGGGCGACGTCGCGTGGGCGGCCTCCACCGCATCCATCACCGGTGAGCGACAGGGTGAACCCTTCAATTCAACGAGCGCCGAACTGATGGTTCTGTCACGGCATGACGGGGGATGGAGGATCCGCGCGATTCACTGGTCCTCGAGGCGATCGCCCTGACCTCATAAGCGTTAGGCGTGTCGAAACACCGCCTAAGCGATCAGCTGGTCCGAACATAGGAATCCACGGCCCACGCCATCGTACGATGTTGCTGTGATAGCGTGAACCCCGCGTCGACGAGGACCCGCCGAAGCTCTACCGGTGCATGCACGTAGGTGCGGAATGTATCCTTTGTCATGCGCCTCGCGAGATTCTGGAGACCAAAGAGGAAACGCACGTACCAGCGGTCGCGGGGGTAACTGACGGCAAGGACGGTCCGACACTTCGCCGCCGCCACACCCAGGAGGGCTCGGTAGTCGGGATAACAACAGACCACCCGATCGAGCGTCACGATATCCGCCGCGGGTGCCTCGCCGGCAACGTCAACGAAATCCCCCTGCAAGAGGCGCAGCCGCGCGTCAGTTCCCCTGTCATGAGCCTCCGAACGCGCCGTCTCGAGATAGGCGGAAGCCGCTTCGACGAGTAGCGCCGACGTCACGACATTCCTGGCGAGCAGTTCGTGCGCGATGACACCGATGCCGCCTCCGATGTCCAGGAGCGTCGCCCCCTCGGGGTTCGGTCCACCTACCAAATCGATAATCATCACTGTGGTTGGATCGGGGCCGTGCTGCCGATATCGTTCACGATCCCGCGCGGCGACCGCGCGATTGAACTTCTGGTCCGTAGCGCAACAGTGCCCGCACGTCATGGGGCGGACCGCACAGTAGTGGATGCCGGATCCTCAGACGGCGCTTCCTTCAGTCGCGCGGATCGCTGGTGGGTTTCGGGCATGCGCAGCGCGACCGACGCGCCCGACATCAATGTGAGTCCACCGACCGCGATTATGGCCGCGCGGAGTCCGGCCAGATCGGCGACGAGGCCGGCACCGATCGCGCCCGCGACGTACCCCATGTCGCGCCAGAAGCGGTACACGCCGATGGCCGTCCCACGCCACGCCGGGGCGGCAACATCGCTGATGGCCGCAATCAGCGTGGGATAGACCATGGCGGTGCCAATCCCGAGCAGTACTGTGGCGCCGAGCCAAAACGGGAACGTGCCTGTCAGGCCCAACAGCAGAAGCGCCGCACCTTGC
>Ga0302046_10003934_pt1 | contig 13297 bp, 11 predicted proteins | sample RVTome_11_FD_200261 | JGI IMG/M metagenome (GOLD analysis project Ga0302046, IMG submission 200261) | Soil microbial communities from uranium-contaminated site in the Upper Colorado River Basin, Wyoming, United States - RVT147D111 (version 2) ...
GTCGAGCTGGCGCTCGAAGAAGAACCTGGTCCGCTCGACGTAGCCTGGCCAGTCGGCAAGTCGCTCGACGTTGCGGTAGTAGTGAGTCTGGCGCAGCGGCTTGAGGTAGGCGTGCTCGAGCGCCGCGGCGGTGAAGGGGCTCGACCGGCTCCCCACACCGGTCCCGCCGCCCCCCGGATCGACACTGCCGCGGCCGCCGCCGGGGCCGCCGTGATCGGCGGCGATCGCGCCGACGGCGCGGGCGAACAGCAGGCCCATCGCCGTCGCCGGGCCGGTGAAGTTCGGATAGGGGAAGTCGATGCCGATGCCGCTGGCGGCGCCGCCGATCGCCAGCCCGTCGTCCACCAGGCGAGGGATCTCGCGAGCGCCGCCGCCGCGGATGATCTTGGCGCCGTAGGAGGTGACCTCGCCGCCCTCGATCCAGCGCGCCACCTCGGGCAGGCCCTTGAACCACTCCATCAGCAGGTTGTGATCGCCGTCGAAGCCGCGCGCCAGGTTGTCGACCGGCAGCACCAGGCCCAGCGAGATGCTGTCGCGATTGGTGTACAGAAAACCGCCCATGTTGAGCCGCACCGTGCGGCCGCCGCGGCTGCCGTTGCGCAGCAGCATCTCGTAGGCGCCGCCGCCCGCCTCCGGCAAGCCGAAGCGCTCCTCGATCGCCGCGGGCGGCAACGTGATGACCTCCTTGATGCCCTGCAGGAAATGGGGGCCGCCATGATTCGCGCCATTCTCACCGCCCGCGTCGGCGCCGACCCTCTCGTAGCCCTCCTGCGTGACCAGGTGCGAGGCGTCGCCCTCGGCGAGAAAGACGACGTCGGCGTAGGCCGGGCCGCGCTCGGTGTGCACGCCGACCACCCGCCCGCGATGGCGGATCAGGCTCTGCACCGTCGTCTCGCACAGCAGCACGACGCCGTGCTCGCGGCTGACCTCGGCGAGATAGCGGTCGTAGACCGGCCGCAGCACCGTGTAGCAGGAGCGGAAGACGCCGGGATCGCGCAGCGTCGCGCCGAGCAGCGAGTGGCCGTTGTACAGGTAGAAACCGCGCTCGATCAGACGGCGCTCGAAGGGCGCCCGCTCGACCGTCTCGCGGCCGAAGGCGTCGTCGGCCTCGAGGTTCTCGGTGAAGTAGACCGCCCCCGACCAGTTCTCCGCCCCCGCATACACGGCCGCCTCGCAAACCAGCACCGAGAATCCGGATTTGCCGAGAGCGGTCGCCGCCGTGATGCCCGCCGGCCCGCCCCCGACGACGATGACGTCGAAACGATTCTGCTCCATCTGGTCCATGGTAGTCCCCACCCGGAAGCGACGGTAGCTGACCCTCCGGCGAGCGCCCTGTTACTCTCGGCCACGAATTGACCGCAAGCGCGATCGTCGAGCCCGTGATCCTTCGGCACCCGCACTCGGGACCGGCAAATCGCGACGGTGGAGGCGACGATGACTGGTCCTAGCACCGGAAAGCTCGCGACACTCGCCTGCGTTCTTCTTCTGACGGCGTCGATCGCGGCGGCTTCCTCGCCCGCCGCGATTACGGCGCATCATGCGCGGCCGCAGGAAGCCGGCCGGCTGCTGCTCGCCGGCGCCACGATCTTCGACGGGCTCGGCAACGAACCCTACCGCGGCGACCTGCTGATCGAGGGCGGCCGCATCGCCGCGGTCGGCCCGGCGGGCGGCCTCGAGATCCCCGCCGGCACTCCTGTCGAAGACCTCGAAGGCCTGGTGCTGGCGCCTGGATTCATCGACATCCACAACCACTCCGACCGCTCCGTGGTGCGCCAGCCGCGCGCCGAGGCGCTGGTCTCGCAGGGGTTGACGACGATCGTCGTCGGCGCCGACGGCTCCTCGCCGTTCCCGATCGACGAGTACCTGCGCGAGGTCGACGCGGCGGGCACCGCCGTCAACGTCGCGGTCACCGTCGGGCATGGGATGGCGCGCCGCCGGGTGATGGGCGATGACTTCCGTCGCCCGGCTACCGCCGAGGAGGTCGCGAGCATGGCCGCCATCGTCCGCGAGGGCATGCAGCAGGGCGCGTTCGGCCTGTCGAGCGGCCTCGAGTACGACCCCGGCTTCTACTCCGAAACCGACGAGCTGATCGCCCTGGCCGAGATCGCCGCCGAGCACGGCGGCTTCTATATCTCGCACCTGCGCGACGAAGAAGAGACGGTGATGGAGGCCATCGATGAGATCATCGAGATCGGCTTCGCGGCCGGCCTGCCGGTGCAGATCTCGCACATCAAGATGGGCAACGCCAGCGTCTGGGACCGCTCGAGCGAGGCCCTCGCCAAGCTCGAGGCCGCCCGCGGCCGCGGCCTCGATATCACCGCCGATTGGTACCCCTACACGGCCTGGGCCTCGTCGCTCTCGGTCGTTGTCCGCTCGCGACGGTTCGCCGACCCCGAGGCGGTCGCCGCCGGCCTGGCGGCGCTCGGCGGCCCCGACCGCCTGCAGATCACCCGCTTCGAGCCCGACCCTTCGCTCGCCGGGCTGCGCCTCGATGCGATCGGCCGGCGGCTGGGCAAGACGCCGGTCGAGGTCTACATCGAGATGATGGCCGCGGGCGGCGCCGGCGTGATCGGCCACACCATGAAGATCGAGGACGTCAACCGCTTCGCCGCCAGCCCCCTGGTGATGGTCTGCAGCGACGGCGGCATCGGCAGCTCGCACCCGCGCGGCGCCGGCACCTTTCCCCGGGTTCTCGCCCACTACGTCCGCGACGAGGGCATCCTGACGCTGCCGGAGGCGGTACGGAAGATGACCTCGATGCCGGCCGACCGCCTGGGCCTTGCCGACCGCGGCCGCATCGCGGCAGGCGCCGCCGCCGATCTGACGGCCTTCGACCCGACGACCGTGCAGGACCACAGCACCTTCGAGCGGCCCGAGCTGCTCTCCACCGGGATCGAGCGGGTCTGGGTCGCCGGCGAGCTGGTCTGGCGCGCCGGCAACGCCACGGGGGCCGGCCCGGGCATCGCCTTGCGAGCGCCCGGCACTCCTTGAGCAGCTCGCTTCAGGCGAGGGGTACCAGCTTCGACTTGCGGATCTTCTTGTCCCGCGTGAGCAACGGCACGCCATGGACAGCGCTGGTCGACGCGATCGGCCGCGCCGGCGCCGCTCAGAACGGCAGCAGCAGCGGCACCATCAACGTGATGATCGCCAGCGTTACCAGCGTCAGGACGGTGCCGACGCGCAGGTAGTCGGCGGCCGTGTAGCCGCCGGCGCCCATGACCAGCAGGTTGGCCTTGTGGCTGAACGGCGTCATGAACGTGGCGGAGGCGGCCAGCGCGATCCCCATCAACAGGGGCCGGACGTCGATCCCGGCGCGCTCCGCGGCGACGAAGGCGACCGGGGCGAGGATGGCCACCGCCGGGCCGCCGGTGATCACCTGGCTCAGCAGGCTCGAGAGCACCATCAAGGCGATCAGCAAGGCGTAGGGTCCGAGCTCGCCGGCCAGGCCGGCGACGCCGCCGGCCAGCCACAGCGCGGTGCCCGATCTCTCGATCGCGGTGCCCAGCGGCAGCACCGCGGCGACCAGAAGGACCGTCCGCCAGTCGATCGCCCGGTAGGCCTGCTCCATCGTCAGGGCGCCGAGAGCCACGACGATGACCGCGGCGATGAAGACGGCGATCTGAATCGGGTAGATGCCGGCAACCACCACGCCGATCATCACCGCCAGCGCCGCCAGCGTGACCGGCGCCTTGCGGGTCCTGAAGACCTCCTCGTAGCCGGGGGTGAGGACGAGGAAATCGGGACCCGACCCCAGGTGGGAGATCTTGGCGACCGGGCCCTGCAGCAGCAGGGCGTCGCCGACCCGCAACCGCAGGTCGGCGAGCCCCTCGTGGATCGGCTCGCCGCCGCGCATCAGGGCCAGCACCTGCAGGCCGTAGCGCTCGCGGAAGTCGAGCTCGCGGAGCGTCCGCCCGTCGACTGAGGAACGCGGCGCGACGATCGCCTCGACCACCTTGACGCCGCCCGACTCGATCTCCGGCGCCTCGACCCGCTCGTCGACCTCGATCTCGCCGAAGCGCAGCAGGTTGGCCACCCGCGTCGGCTCGCCGGAGACCAGCAGCAGGTCGCCCTCCGCGAGGCGGACGTCGGGGGTCACCGCCTCGAGCCGGCCGCCGAGCGGGATCCGCCCGACGATGGTCAGGCCGGTGAGCTCGCCCATCCGGCACTCGCGGACCGTCAGGTCGGCCAGCGCCGAGCCGGGGGTGACCCGCAACTGGAAGACGCTCTCCTCCAGGCGTCGCATCGTCGGCGGGCCGATCTCGACCAGATCGAAGTCGGGATGCGCCGCCATCTGCTCGACCTCGGACCGGTCGCCGAGGGCGAGCAGCTCGTCGCCCTCCTCGAGCGGCAGGCCGCCGGGCCGGTCGTAGAGGCGCTCGCCGTCGCGCCAGAGCGCCACCACCAGGCCGCCGTAGCGCTCGCGAAAGCGCAGCCTCTGCACCGTGCGGCCGATCAGCGCCGAGCCCTCGCCTACCCGCAGCACGACGCCGGTGAACAGGCCGCCGGAGTCCGCGAGCCGCAGGCTCTGGCCGGCGTCGGCGATCTCCAGGCCGCGCAGCCGCAGCAGCTCGCGGAGGTCGGCCTCCTCGCCTTCCACGATCAGGAGGTCGCCGTCGCGCACCACGGTATCCGGCGGCGGCGCGGTGATCCGGTGGTCGCCGCGGCGGATGGCCATCACGTTGACGCCGAGCGCCGTCCCCAGCCGCGCCTCCTGGAGCGTCACGCCGTCCAGCGCCGAGCCGCCGGGGACCCGCAGCGAGAACAGCCGCTCGGAGATTCGGTACATGCTCGCCAGCTCGGTGCCGGTGGGCGGGGCGGCGGGCGAGCGCTCCGGCAGCCATCGCCGTCCGAACGTCGCCACGAGCAACACTCCGGCGATGCTCAGCGCGGCGCCGAAATAAGTGAACGAGAACAGCGTGAAGGGCTCGAGGCCGTGCTCGGCCAGCGCGTCGGCGGCCACCAGGTTGGGCGGCGTCCCGATCATCGTGAGCGTGCCGCCCAGCAGCGCGCCGAAGGCCAGCGGCATGAACAGGCGCGAGGCCGGCACGCCCGTCTGGCGCGACAGGACGGTCACCGTCGGCATCATCACCGCGGCGGCGGCGACGTTGGGCATCACCGCCGACAGCAGCGCCGTCACCATCATGACCAGTGCCACCAGCAACGCCTCGCGGGAACCGGCGACGGCGCGAATACGGCCGCCGATGGCGTCGGCGACGCCGGTGTGGTGCAGGGCGGCGCTGACGAAGAACCCCAACAGAATGGTGATCACCGCCGGCGACGAGAAGCCGGCGAACACTTCGTCGACCTGCAGCAGGCCGGCCATCAGCAGCACGATCAACGTCAGGAAGGCGGTGATCTCGACCGGGATCAGCTCGGTGAGAAACAAGTAGATCATCACCACCAGAACGCCGAGCATGAAGACGATCTGGAGGGTCATGGAACCGCGCCCCCGGTCAGTGGAGGGGCATGTCGCCGCTCGCGGGGTGGAGCGCCGCCATGTTCAGCAGTGCGAGCATCAGGCGGGTCCGCTCGGACAGCCCTTCGGCCTCCAGCAAGGCCTGTTTTTCCGTCGGATCGAACGGGCACGACATCGCCAGCGAGTTGACCAGCTTCTCGTCGGTGGCCTCGTCGAGGGCATCCCAATCGGTGTCGAGATCGCGGGCCTCGAAGTAGAAGCGCAGCGAAGCGTACAAGCGCTCGCGATCGATGCCGCCGTCGGCGATCTCGAGCAGGTCGGAACGGTACGGTTCCCAGCGCGGCTCCACCTGCCGGTAGGCGGTGTCGACCACGAGCTCCGAGCCGACGTCGAAGCGGCAGACGCCGGTGAGGATGATCAGGATGCGGCCGTCGTCGGTCTCCGTGAACGAGGTGATCCGCCCGGCGCATCCGGTGGCGAAGAGCTCCGGGGCGGGCTCGCCGGAGCCGGCGTCGAGCGGCTGGACCATGCCGATGAGCCGGCCGCCGGCAAGCGCGTCCTCGGTCATTCGCAGGTACCGCGGCTCGAAGATGTTGAGCGGCAGGCGGCAGCGCGGCAGCAGCAACACCCCGCTGAGAGGGAACACCGGCAACTGTGAGGGGAGGCGCTCGTAGCCGATCTCGAAGGGCCCCGGCCTCATGTCACGAGCCATCGTCATCGCGCTCGTCGATCAGGTAGGTGAACAGGCCGGTCGCCACCATGCGGCGGGCCTGGAAGACGTCGACCCGGCAGACCGCCAGCGACCGCCCCTGGCGGACCAGGCTCGCCTTGGCGGTGACCGAGCCGTCGTCGATGTTGACCGGCCGCAGGAAGTTCATCTTGAGCTCGACGCTGGTCATCCCCTGCCCGCCCTCGAGAAACGGATAGAGGGTGTAGACGGCGGCGGTATCGGCGAGCGTCGTGAGCACGCCGCCGTGCACGACCCGCTCCTCCTGCAGGAAGGAGCGCTTCAACGGCATCGCCACCTCGGCGCTGCCGCGCCGAAGCGACAGCAGCGAGAAGCCGAAGTGCCGGTTGGCCGGAACGCGGCCGAAGTCGATGTCCGCGGGAAGATCTCGAGCTGGAGTCGTCTTGCTGTCCACTCGCCACCTCGCGGCGCCGCCGCCGGCGATGCTGTCGCGGCCCGGCGCCCGTCCGGTGTCCTCGCGGCCGCATGGCCACGGGGGACCGATCGCTCGCGCCACGTTCGCCCGCTGTCTTCGCGACCCGTCGTGAAGCCCGGGCTAGGGGGTCGATAGTGCGCGGGGAGACGCCGAGAGGCAAGAGCGAAGCGAGCAAACGCGCGTTTCTCGCCTACGCAGGACTGGCTCGCGCGACGACCGACTTACCCGGGACGCCTGTAGTATCGTCGCCCGATGAACGCATCGACGCCGAAACGACTCGGACTGATCGGCCTCGGGAGCTTCGGGCAACTAACGGCCCGCCACCTGCGCGACCACTTCGAGGTGATCGCCGCCGACACTGCCGACCGCTCCGCCGAGGCCGCCGAGCTGGACATTCGATGGGGCACCGCGGCCGAGGCTGCAGCCAGCCCATACGTGGTGCTGGCGGTGCCGGTGCAGAGCTTCGCGACGGCGCTGGAGTCGATCCGCGACCACCTGCGGGCGGGCGCCCTGGTCATCGACGTCGCCTCGGTGAAGCTGGCGCCGGTCCGCGAGATGGAGCGGCTGCTGCCCGCCGACGTCGAGATCATCGGCAGCCACCCGCTGTTCGGGCCGCAGAGCGCCGCCGCCGGCCTCGACGGCCACCGCATCGTGCTCTGCCCGTTGCGTACGCGGCGTCTCGAAGAGGTTCGCGGCTTTCTCGAGCAACGGTTGCGCCTCGCCGTCCACGTCTGCGACGCCGACACCCACGACCGCGACATCGCCCACACCCAGGCCCTGGCGCAGTTCGTCGGCCGGGCGCTGGCGCAGCTCGAGCAGAGCGGCTCGCCGGTGCGCACGCCCGCCTACAACCGCTTCCAGGAGGTCGCCGACACCGTCGGCGAGGACTCCTGGGAGCTTTTCAGCGCCATCCAGAACCTCAACCCCTACGCCGCCGGGATGCGCGCCGAGCTGCTGGCGCGGCTCAACGACCTGCAGGAGCGGCTGGCCGAAGACGCGCGGGCCAATGCGCCTCATGCTGCTCCATCTCCTTCTCGAGGCAGCGAGAAGCAGCGGCCGGCTGGCAATGCCCGGACCGCCGAACCGGACGCTCCCGCGCCTCGGTCTTCTCGAGCCGACGAGAAGGAGCGCCGGGCCGCCGAGGGAGCCGGCGGCGATCCGGATTGAGCCCGTGCTGCGCGCCCACGACTACGGCCCCGTCCGCTACTTCTCCCTCGCCCGCTCGCGGTTCGGCCGCACCATCCTGACCTCCGGCGTGTACTTCGTCGACGGCCTGCTGATCGACACCGGCCCCGCCAACGCCCAGCTCCAGCTCGCCCGGGTCCTCGGGCGGGTGCGGCCCGATCAGGTGGTGCTCACCCACCACCACGAGGACCACATCGGCAACGCCCTGTTCGTCGCCAACCACATCGACCGCCCCCCTCTCGCTCACCCGCTGGCATTGCCGCTGGTGCGCCGGCCCGGGCCGTTGCCCCTCTACCGGAGAATCACCTGGGGGACGCCGCAGCCGTTCGCCGCCGAGGCCCTCGGCAAGCGGCTGGCGACGCCCTCCCACCGCTTCGAGGTCATCCACACGCCGGGACACGCGCCCGACCACATCGCGCTGTACGAGCCCGAGCAGCGCTGGCTGTTCGCCGGCGACCTGTTCATCGCCGCGCACGTGAAAGTGCTGCGCGCCGACGAGAACGTCAGCGGTTTGATCGCCTCGCTACGCAAGCTCCTGGAGCTGCCCGATTGCACTCTCTTCTGCCAGCATACCGGCATGCATTCGAGCCATCACAAGAGCTTCGGGCGCAAGCTCGACTTCCTGCTCAGCACGCAGCGGAAGGCGGTCGCGCTGCGCGCCGATGGCCGCAGCGTGGCGGAGATCGCCGCCGCCCTCGACATCCGCAACCGCTGGATCGAGGTCTTCAGCCGCGGCGAGTTCTCCGGCCGCAACCTGATCGCGGAGCTGCTGCGCGACGCAGAAGCGGCGAGCCAGACGCCGCCGGCCGGCGACGACGGCGCCGCGGGCCGGTCATGAGCGAGCATGCCGCGGCGACCGATCACCTGGAGCCGCCCGCCACTCTGCCGGTCGCCGTTGCCGCCGAGCTGATCGACTGGTATCGAGATGTCGGCCGCGACCTCCCCTGGCGCCGCACGCGCGACCCCTGGGCGATCCTGGTCTCGGAGATCATGCTGCAACAGACCCGGGTCGAGACCGTGCGTGGCCGCTACGAGTCGTTCATGGAGCGCTTCCCCGACGTCGCCACCATGGCCGGCGCGCCGCTCGAGGCCGTCCTCGCCGAGTGGTCGGGCCTCGGCTACTACCGGCGGGCACGGTCCCTGCACGCGCTGGCCCGGGCGATCGTCGAGAGGCACGGCGGCGAGGTCCCCAGGTCGCTCGAGGAGCTGCTCGCTCTTCCCGGCCTCGGCCCGTACACCGCCGCGGCGGTCGGATCGATGTGCTTCGGCGTCCCGGCTCTCGCGGTCGACGGCAACGTCGGCCGGGCGCTCTGCCGGCTGGCGGGGATCGAGGACGACTTCCGCCGCGCCCCGATTCGCCGGCGGCTCGAGGCCTACGTCGCCGATGCCTTGAGCGAGAACCCGCCCGGCGATCTCAACCAGGCGATCATGGAGCTCGGCGCTCGCGTCTGCGTCCCGCGGTCGCCCCGCTGCGGCGACTGCCCGGTCTCCGGCTGCTGCGAGGCCCGCGCCCTCGGCATCGAGGACCTCATACCGCGGTCGCGCCGCCAGCGGGTCGATGCCGTCACCGAGCTCGCCGCGGTCATCGAGCGCGACGGCCGCTACCTGCTGTTCCGCGGCCAGCGCCCTTCCCTCGTCCAGGACATGTGGGAGTTCCCGACGCTCGATTCGCGGCTGGCGAGCGCCGTCTTGCCGGCCGGCGAGAGCAGCGAACGGCCGGCGGCCGCCGTTCGGACAGCCGGCGAGAGCAGCGGACGGCCGGCGGCCGACACCGACGGCCACAGCGCAACCAGCGCAGGCGACCGACGGCGGCGATCAGAGGCGAGCGGGCAAGGAGACCGAGCTGCCGCCGCCAGGCGACTCCGCGACCATCTCGAAGGGCTCGGCTGGAAGGTCGAGCTCGGCCCGCGCCTCGGCGAGATCCGCCACGCCATGACCCATCGGCTGATCCATTGCCACGTCTTCGAGGGGCGGATCCGCTCCGCGGCCGCGGTCGGGGCGGTGGCCGAGCCTTCCCCCGATCCCTACGCGACGGTCGATCACGGCTGGTTCACCCCCGCCGAAGCCGCCCGCCTGCCGCTCGCCGCCTCGGCGCGCAAGACACTCGCCGAGCTCCTCGGCGAGAAGCTCGCGCCCCGGTAGCCGAAGTCCACCTGCGCTGATCCGTGTGAAGCGCTGAGGCCTCGTTGCTCGGGCAGGGTTGACGCCGACCACCGGGACGACGAGCGTCGCGATCCCGGGCGATCTTCCGAGACATACTTGTCGTACGACACACTTGACGTACGACGTTTCTGCCGTACATCTCAACGACATCATGGGGCAGCACGTCACCGAGGAGGACTCGCTGGCGGCGATGGACGGGGCGCGCGGCGGGCCGGTCGAGGAGGTCGCATCGCGGCGCAACCCGAACTGTGGCCCGAGGCGATCGCGAGCCAGCTTGACCGCCGCCGACGCGCCTCGCTACAGTCTCATCGTCCCGACCAATTTCTCGGCCCAAGACCTCTGGCGGCCCTATCGTCTAGCCTGGCCCAGGACACCGCCCTCTCAAGGCGGAGACACGGGTTCAAATCCCGTTAGGGCTGCCATTTCTCAAACCCTTGCTGGCAAAGGGTTTGCGCCGAATACCAGCGACGCTACCGGCGCCTGGCGAGGGCCGATTCACTTAGATTTCACTTAGGTTACCCCCTATCCCGGCGTTCTGAAGCGCCCGTCCCTGGCCCGCCCGCGCCGCGCGTGGTACGAAACGGCGAAGCCCCAACGCACGTCGGGCGCAGTCATGGGAGGATGACACGATGGACCTTGAGCGGCGCATGGAACGGCTGGAGCGGGAGAACCGGTGGCTGAAGCTGGCCGGGATCACAGTGCTCGGGGCGCTGGCAGCGGTCGTTCTGGTGGCCGCCGTGATACCCCAGGAGACTCCAGAGCGGGTTGACGCCCGAGGATTCCGGGTCGTCGACGCGAACGGCACCGTCCGCGTCACGATGGGCGCTGAGAGCATCGTCTACGCCGACGAGAATGGCAAGGCCCGCGCCTGGATGTACGCTGACAGCATCGGCTATGCCGACCAGAATGGCAACACCCGCGCATGGATGCGCGCAGAGGGAATAACGTACCTCGACGAGAACGGTACGCATCGTGCCACGATGGCCACTGACGGGATGGGGTATTTCGACGAAAATGGTGCGCCGCGCGTTGTGATGAGAGCCAGCGCGATCGCTTACTACGACGAAGACGGCACCGTACGCGCCGGGATGGGGGCCGACGCCATCGGCTATTTCGACGGAAACGGTACGGGACGCGCCGAGATGAGCGCCGGCGGGGTCGCTTACTACGACGAGAATGGAAACACCCGCGCCCGGCTCGGCGCCGCTGATCTAATCACGCCGTCAACGAACGCCGAGACCCACTACCCTGCCGCCGTGGTCCTCTACGACACCGACGGCAACGTGATCTGGCAGGCGCTGCGCTGAACCGCGGGCGTCCACCCCGCAGGCCGCGCCGTTGCTGTAGAATCACTCGTGGGGGCGCCTCACTCTCCGCGCTGAAAGACGAGGCTTACCTGTCTCCAGCCACCCCTCGTGGGTGGCACCCGGCCCGCGGGCGGGTAGGGGGGCTGACGTGAGCGCCCTCGCTTCTTGCGGGCGGCCCACAAGCTCCAATGAAGGTGGTTCCGGCGCCTGTCGACAGAAGCGCCGGGCCGTCGCCAGCCCGGCGCCCCTGGAGCCCGGCGCCCTTCAGTTGCCAGAGATCGGCCAGGTTCGGAACTTCTCGAAGGCGGTCTGCGATTCCGCCAGCACCGCTTCCCAGTCCGTCCGCAACGGCTCGGCGCCGAACTCCTCGATAGCGCAGCGGATGATTTCCTCGACCGAAACCCGCCCGCTCGGAAGGTGCGCCTTCCGCATGAAGTCAGCCAACGGCCCGCCGTAGCCCTGCACGTGCAGATGGGGCCGACCACTCCATGTGCCGGGGTGCCAGTGGTAGGCGATGATCTCGGCTCCCGTCGAGTCGTGCAAGGCGTAGTCGTACCTGGCGGTCTCGACCTTCCACCGCTGCCAGCGTGAGAGCGTCGCGCGTTTGACGAAGGTGTACTGCTGCGCGATCAACAGAGAAATGCCGACGCCGCCACGCAGGCGAGCAGGCTCGAACCCCCCAAGGGTCAGGGCGTAGGGACCGGGCCGGGAGTCGTCGTAGGCGGTCGCCTTCAGGACTTCGCGGGAGACACAGCTAACGGTACGCTGGAGAACTTCGAGGTACCTGTGCAGCGCGTCGGCCGGGCTCTTACCGGGCAAAGGGAAGCAACATCAGCAGCCGGAACAGCTTCGGTTTCGTGCTGCAATCCACGCCGTCGTACTCGCCGGCATCGTACCGGCGCACGAACTCTTCCCCGCTGATCCCGAGCCACTCGCGGGCCTTCCGGTCGAACAGCTCGCGGCCGTCTGCGCGAGAGAGAATCTCGTAGCCGGGCGCTGCGGCAGTGGACATGTCGGGGGTCCCTCAGCGTTGGGGGCGCGGCGACGCTCATTACGTCTACCATGATCGTAGCGCCTCTGCTACCCGTGGCGCACGGGTCCTGCGTCGATCCCCCGTGGCGCAACCGTGCACGGATCGCTGCGCGCCCGCCAGCAGCGCCCGCCGCGCCCGTCGCCAGTCCACGCCGGCGGCATCACACCAGAAGCGGAACCAGGGGCCGGCTTCCTCGACCCACGGACGCCGTGGCAGGAGCCGGCGTGCGATGGTCGGGACGCCCTGTTCCGACGCTGGCGCGCCCTGTCCCGTCTACTGGGCGGCGAAGCAGTAGAAGAGCCCGTTGCCGCCCGTTCCCACCAGATCCTGCTGGCTGCAGCCGCGCGACGCGTGTGCCGTATTCCAGGGGCTGCCCGGCGTGCTGAAGGTGAAACGGTCGTGGTGGCCCACCATGGCGCTGCCCTCGCCGCTGCTCGTCCAGTTGCCGCAGGTGCGGTCCTCCCCGGGCGGGAACGCCGTGCCGTCGAGCCCCGACCCGGTGAGGATGTCGTGCATGCTCGACGAATCGCCCATGGCGCCGGAATTCACCCGTTCGCCCCGCTCGTTCAGGGCATGCTCGTAACGGATGTTCGCGTTGTTGTAGTGCAGGTCGTCGACGTTCGCGGCGATGCGGAGCCCCTCGGCGTTCGCCCACGGGCCATCGCCGATCCGGTCTCTGGCGTTGACGGCCGGCCGGCCGCCGGCCGCCTGCGTGCTCAGATACGCTCGCCAGGCGCGGCCGCCGGCGCCCACCGCTTCGGCGAGCGACTGACAGTGGGCATCCGCCCCCTCAAGGCCGCCGAGATCGGCGCCGTTTCCCGGCCCGACGCTGGTGATGAAGAAGCCCATCGGTTCCTGCTCCTGATTCTGCTGGGCCAGGACCTGGACCGACGCTGCCACGATCAACAATCCGAACACCGCTGCGAGCATCGCGTTTCGCGTGTAGCCCATTTTCTTGCCTCCCGTCGAGGACGGCGACGCGTGCCAGCTCCCTCCCCGATCCGCATGTCGGGAAACCTCCACTTTCGTG
>Ga0302046_10003936_pt1 | contig 13296 bp, 13 predicted proteins | sample RVTome_11_FD_200261 | JGI IMG/M metagenome (GOLD analysis project Ga0302046, IMG submission 200261) | Soil microbial communities from uranium-contaminated site in the Upper Colorado River Basin, Wyoming, United States - RVT147D111 (version 2) ...
AGTTCGGCATGCGCACGGCGGAGCCCGGCGGCATGGACATCGCGCATCACATCGCCGTCGATTCGCGGGGCAATCTCTACACGGCCGAGATCGTCAACAACCGGCGCGCGCAGCGGTTCCTGCTGCAATAGACGCCGGCCGGCGCGTCAGAAGACGGCGCCGGTCGACTCGTTGTAGCTGAAGCTCCTGCCGCCGGGATCGGTGAAGGTCGCGACGCTGCCCGACACCGAGGTCGTCCAGTCGCTGACGGATTCGCTGTCGAGCACGAGCTCGAGCACGGAGCAGGGGCTGCCGCCGCCCCCTCCGCCACCGCCGCCACCGCCGCCACCGCCGCCCGCATGCGCGCTCGGGATGCCGAGCACGAGCTCAAGAACGAGCGCCGCCGGATCGAGGGCAGCGAGAAAGAACGGCGCGTCGTCGCGAAGCAGCGCGGAGGCGCAGTTGCCCGCGGCCTGCGCGACGCTCGGCCAGCCCTCGCTGGTGACGTCGATCGGCACGCCGCTCATCGTGATCGAGGACGGCGGACCGGCGACGGCGGCCCGGGCGCGGGCTTGTGCGCGCGCGAGATTGACGCCGCTCGCGAAGGCGCCTCTGGCGGACTCGTAGACCGACTCCTCGGCCTCGTCGCGGAGCCCGAAGACGCGCGGCAGCACTGTCGCCGCGAGCACGCCCAGGATCGTGATGACGACGACGAGCTCGATCAGCGTGAATCCCTTGTCGCGCCTCGTCTGCATCCGGCCCATGTTGGGCCCGGCGCGAAGGCGCGGCAAGAATCCCGCCACGAAACTGAGCACTGTGACCACCAGGGCCGCAGCCAGGAGACTCGACGAGACCCTGAGGGCGACGGCCGGCGTCAGCCCGGAATGAACGGCGACGCTCGCCGTCGTCGCAAACGGCAGGGGCCGTCACGGGTCTCGACGACGCGCCCGTCTGCGTCGATGACGGCGCTCAAGCCGCGATTGACGACGCGCACGAGCGCCCGGCCGCTCTCGGCGGCGCGCATGCGGGCGACGGCGAGCGAGCGCGCGTGCTCGGTCGGGCTTTCGATCCAGCTCTCGTTCGCGATGTTGACGAGGAGACCGGCGCCTTCACGCGCGCTCTCCCGAGTCACGTGGCCGAAATGGATCTCCCAGCAGATCGAGAGCCCGAGCCGGGTGCCGTCGAACGGCAGCGTCGCGCCGGTCTGTCCGGGCAGCATCGGCGGCCGGCCGTCGGCCGCGACGTGCCTGAGCCGGTCCCAGCGCTCCTCCGCGATCGGGACGAGCCGTTGCTTGCGGTAGACCGAGGTCGAGCTTCCCGCGAAGAGCCGCGCGCTGTTGTAGCGCGCGCCGCCCGGGGTGTCCTCGAGCACGCCGACGACGAGCACGGCGCCGACCGCGGTAACGGCATCGACGAGCGCGGCCCAGTCGTCGCTCGCCGGATCCATCGCGGCCTCGGGCAGCACGGCAACGTCGGTCTCGGCGATGACCTCGGCGACGAGCGCCCGGTACCGGCGGGCGATATCGGCGCGCCCGCCGGGCGGGAGCTCGAGCCGGCCGGGAACGGCGGCCTGGATCAGCGCGACACGAACGGGCTCGCCCTGAGCCTCGACCCAGTCGAGCGGCACGAGAACGAGCGTCGCGAGCGCCGCAGCGACAACGACGCCTGCGCCGATCCGGCCGTCACCGGAGACTGTCGGCGCTTCGGCCGGTCGCGCGGCTTCCGGGGCCTCGCCGGCTTCCGACCCCGGGCGCGGGAAGGCGCTCAGAAGCAGGATGCCGGCGCCGTTCAGCAGCACGACGAGCGCAGTGACGCCGGCCTCGCCGACGAGCGGATACCAGGCGCCGAGCGGACCGTTCGCCTGCGAGGCAGCGAGCCCGAGCCACGGCAGCCCGCCGAAGGCGCTGAAGCGCACGGCCTCGAGCACGACCCAGAGCGAAGGCGCGAGCACGAGCACGCGCCAGCGATAGCTCGTCATGTAGCCGATCAGGCACCTGAAGATCGCCGGGAAGAGCGCGAGGAAGCCGACGATGACGACGTAGCCGGCGGCGGCGAGCCCCGTCGGAACGGCCATGAAGCTGCCGATGCTCGCGGGCAGCCAGACGAGCCCCGCGCCGTAGAAGCCGAGACCGTAGAGATAGCCGCCCGCGAGCCGCCGATGCCAGCGCGGGCCGTCCCGGCCGCCGATCAGCGGCACGAGCGCGATCCACGCGAGCGGATAGAGGCCGAACGGCTCGAAGGCGAGGAGCGCCGCGGCGCCCGCGACGGGCATCAGCGCGAGGCGGTAGACCTTCGCGTGCGCGAACATCGGCCGGCCCGGCGCCCGCGCGTCGGCCGTCAGGGCAGGACGGCGGCGATGTTCCGCTTCGGCGAGCTGCCGACGGGCAGGCGCACGACCTCCTCTCGCGAGGCGATCTCGATGATCGAGACGTCGTCGCTGCCGCCGTTCGCGACATAGACGTAGCGGCTGTCGGGCGAGAACGTGAGCCAGTCCGGATGGTTGCCCGTTGGAACGCCGCCGAGATAGTCGAGCCCGGGCAGCGCGTAGGCGTAGACGTGGCTGTTGAGCCGGCTCGTGACCCAGAGCGTTGCGCCGTCGGGCGCTACGCCGATGCCGTGCGCGGGCGCCGCGTTGAACGGTCCGGGATCGCGCTCCCCGGGCGGCACCTCGGGCAGCTCGATGCGCCGGGTCTCCGTGCCCGAGCCGAAGTCGACGACGACGAAGCCATGGAAGTCCGAGATCTGCACGAAGAGCCGCGCGGTCGAGCCGTCGGCGCGCGTCTCGAACGCGATCGGTCTGACGCCCTCCAGGGAGCTGTCGTTGCGCCGCTCGAACGCCGACCAGGCGAGCGCCTCGGTCGCGGCGTCGAAGACGAGCAGATTGCGCTCGCCGCCGAAGGTGCCGGCGAGGAAGTGCTTGCCGTCCGGCGTCACGTAGGTGTTGTGGACGCGCGAATCGGTGTCGATGTGGCGCGCATTCGTCAGTGTCGTCGTGTCGATGACGTCGATGCCGCCCTCGCCGTCCATGATGCCGACGTAGATGAAGCGGCCGTCGAGGCCGATCGAGATGTTGTTCGGGCGCGCGCTCAGCGGGATCTCCTCGACGATCTCGAGCGTCCGGCTGTCGACGACGTCGAGCGTGTTCCTGGCCTCGCTCGAGACGTAGAGCCGGCTGCCGTCCGGCGATGCCGCGACGCCGTGCGGGATCGGAATGCCGTCGATTTGCCCGACGATCGTCTGCGTCGCGGGATCGATCAGATGGATCACCGTGTCGCGCGAGTTCGTCTGGACGATGCGGACGTTCTGCGCCGATGCGTCGGTTGCAAGCAACAGGGCCGCCGCGAGCAGCGCCGTGCCGTGAATCTGCCTCATGAAGAATCTCATTGGTCTGCCCCGCCGTTCAGTCATCGCCCGTTCCGAAGTGCTCCGCGAGATAGTCGGCGAGCACCTCGAGCTGCTCGTCGTCGACTCTGGCCCCGTTCTCGCGCATCGTGATCACGAGCGAGCGCCAGCGTTCCCGATTATAGAACTCCTGAAACAGCTCGAGCGCGCCGAGCTCGTGACAGTTGAGGCATTCGCGCTCGAGGATCGCGCGCCCCTCGCCCGGCGGCAGCGCCGGCGCCGCGCCTTCCGGAACGCCGCCGGGCCGCGTCAGCGTGCACGCCGCCACGGCGACGGCCGTCAGGCTGATGACGAGGGCGCGCTCACTCAGGCTGCTCTGCCGCCTCCGAGTAATCGACGTAGGTCAGCTCGCGGCACTCGTCGACGGCGAACGGCGCATCGGCCGGCTTGACGATGTCGTAGCTCGCGTACTGATCGGTGAAATAGGCCGGATCCTCGGCGACGTAATCGCGCCTGAGCGACGTCGCCGCCGTGTCGAGCGTGAAGCGCTCGACGACGTGCAGGTCGGCCGTATGCCCGACGTTGCCGCCGAGGATGCCGGGCTCGAAGCCGACCGTGTCGACGACGAGCGTGTCGCCTTCCCAGCGGCCGATCGAATGGCCGGCCCGGCTCGGCGTAATGTCGTCCGGATGCGCATCCATGTTCATATGGACCGTGCGCACGAGATCGCGGCCGTACTCGAAGCTGATCGTGTCGCCGCGCTGCGTGATGCGGTTGATCGGGCCGTCGAAGACCCAGTCGAAGATGATGCTCGTGATCTCGCAGCGCGCACGCGTGTTCTCGGACGCCGGAATCGCGCGGATCTCGTCGGCCCGGGCCTCGCCCGCTTCCGTGAACGTGACCCGCTGTCCGCCCCAGCCCGAAGGCGGCACGTCGGTCGGGTCGATCTCACCGGACTGGATGCCCTCGACCATGCTCTTCGGCACGAGCCCGCCGCGTCCCGCGATCAGGTACTGCTCCTGCGCCCAGTCGCCCGAGATGTTGAGCTCGCCCGAGGCGAGCCTGAGCGGGCGGTTCTCGCTGAAGGTCTGCGTCGCGTCGGTCAGCTGCTGGTAGCGCTCGAGCTCCGTCTCGCCGAGCGTCAGCGTCTCGGCATAGCACGAGGCCGGATCGTCGAAGTGCGGATTCCCGGTGATCCTGATCCGGACACCCTCGACGAACATCTCCGGCGACCAGCCCGAGCGCCGGAGCACGGTCGCGGCGCGCATCTCGCAGCGCATCGGTATGACCTCACCGTCGGGCCCGACGGCGTCGAAATAGACGTAAGAGTGCGGATTGACGAAATCGAGCCCGGTCAGCGTGCCCTCGACGTCGATGTCCTCGCGCGAGTTGAAGCGGCCGAAGCCGTGGTGCGCGAGCGCCGGCGCCGCGAGCGCGATCGCGGCCAGCGCCGCGGTGAAGACTCGGAGCATGTCCCCCTCCCGTCTGATGTTCCTGGCCCCCGGCTCCGAGTATAGCGCCGGCCGATCGTCAGGGGGCGCCGCCCGAGACGCGCCGGAACGTCACCGGCGCGCCGCCCTGGGCGCTCGTGACGACGCCCGCGATCTCGCCCTCGGCCGTCACGTTGCCCGAGAAGCTCCAGGGCTGGATGTTCGGCAGCTCGAAGCTCATCCGCCGCTCGTCGATCTGAAACCGCCTGAGCGGCTTGTCGATCGCGCCGAGGTTCGTGCCGATCAGCCTGCCGTTGATCGTACCGTCGGCGTTTCGCGTGAACTCGAGCTCGATGTCGACGTCGATCGTGACGATGCGCGGCCGGCCGACCCAGCGCCCCGGTAGCGTCGCGGCGAGATCGGCGGATACGCTTACGGGTTGCTGCGGCGGCTCAGGGTTCGGATTCGCGCGCTCGTAGCGGTTCGTCTCGACGTAGTTCCGGACGATCGTGTTGTCCTCGTGGCAGGCGTACTCGGGCGCCCAGTAATTCGGGTCGTGGTGCATCGGATAGCGCACCGTGAACGGCGCCGTCAGGATGACGGGATCCTCGGTCGTGATCTCGTAGAGCCACGTGTCGTCGTTGAGACGCACGATCCGCTCGGTCGTCTTCATCTCTTCGCTGACCGGGAACCGGTTACCGGGCGGCGAGCCGACGACTGCCAGGTTGATCATCGGCGGACCGACCTTGTAGCTGGTCGTCTCGACGACGAGCGTCGACCCTTCCCAGCGGCCGCGCGACTCGCCCATCCACTGCCTGATCCCGGGCTCGAGCGGCGGGCGCCCGTCCGTCGGAATGATGCGCGTCTCGTGGATCATCTCGAGCCTGAAGATCACGTAGCCCGGCGTCTGACGGATCTCGAAGCCGCCGTTGTAACGATACGGCATCATCGACGACGGCATGCCGCGCGTGATGCAGCGGTCCCAGCTGTCGAAGTCGTGCTGCGACTCGAAGACGATGTCCTCGCCCGGCAGGGCCCAGTCGCTCTTCATCGCGAGCGCGCGCCGCTTGCCCTCGGGCGTCAGCGCCGGCAGGAGCCCGCTCGGCGGATCCACGAGCAGGTTGGTCTGCCGTTGCGGCAGGCTCGGGTCCATCATGCCGGCGCGGATCGCGCCGCCGAGGTCGCCCTGCTCGAACAGCTCCGTGCTGCGGTCGGGGGTATTCAGCGCCTCGCGGAGGCGCGTCAGATAGACGTCTTCCGGCACCCACCTCTGCTCCATGTCGCACGCGCCGCCGCCGCGCCCGCGGCCGCTATAGCTGTTCGCGCAGCGCTCGAGCGGGACGTTCGCGGCCTGCATCATGTCGAGGTTCGCGCCGATGTCGGGCTCGCCCCACGACGTCACGGGATGCTCCCAGCCGGGCGGCGTCTCGATGAAGTGGTTGGCCTCGCTCGGGGCGCCGCGGATCGAGTCGTCGATCTGGGCGCTCGCCGCCGCGGCCAGCATCGCGGCCGTGCCCGCGCCGAGCAGCGCGGTGCGCTTCGTCGAGATGATCGCGTGCATCGTCGTTCCCTTTCGGGCCGGCGCAAGACAGGTCCGGCCAATCCCGATAAGTTACTCTGCCGGCGGAGCCAGGTCCATTGCCTTACAGATGGCGAATGCGACTGTACGACCAGGGCGCAAGCACGCTTGCGAACAGCGGCAGGAACACCGACCACAGCAGCATCGACCCGACGCTCGTCCACGACACGCCGGCGAACTGCACGCCGACCGCACGCAGCAACGTCACCCAGGCAGCCACGAACGCCATCGACACCAGGAGGGCGCCGAGCGCGTAACGGGCCGTCAGCGTGTGCTCGGCGAGGCAACTCCGGTACAGATACGCCGTGGCACCGATGATCGCTGCCGCGGCGGCCCAGCGTGCCGTCGCGAGGATCGCATCGATCACGAACGGCGACATGATTCCGTTGTGTTCCGCCACTGCCAGGAACGCGAGCGCGAGACCGAAGAGCAGCAGCGAGGATACCGCGACGTTCGCGCGACGGGACCAGCGGGTCCAGAGCGCTCCGAGCACGGCGAAGGCCGCCACCCAGACGACGACGCCGATGATCACCACGACTGCCAGTGCGAGCAGCTCGTACCCTTCGAACGCTGCGATGGCGCTCTTGATCGGAGAGACCTGACTGTTCAGAGGCACGTTCCACATCTGGACGAAGACCGCATCGCCCAGCAATGGCAGCGATATCCATACGCTTACAGCGATCGCGCCGATCGCGGCCAGCAGGCAGGCCGACTTTACGAGCAGTTTGAGCAGGGTCAGCCGGGCTGCGCCGTATGCCTGAGTCGCCTCGAATGCGCTGACATAAGTGCGTCCCTGTTTGCGCCGAATGCCGAAAGCGTTTCCGCCGAGAAACAAGACGACGAGCAGTGAGAGCGGCGTGATGAGCACGGGAAAAGCCCGAGCGTAGAAACAGTCGTCGATCGTGCAGGACAAATGCGCTCGAATTTCGTCGGCGAACGTAATATCGATAGGGTTGGCAACCGCGCTCAACAACAGGATCACGATCGCGAGCGCCACGCCGATCGTCAGCAACGGCAGTCCGTTGGACTTCAGGTCGAACCAGAGCTGGGCCCGCGTCGCGGACGAGGTCGGACACGGGATACGGAACAGGTTGACGAGCCACGCCCATAATCCGCCGCGTTGCGCTGAAGGAGCCTCGACCCATCCGTCTCCGTGACGCTGTCGCCTGACTCCGGCGATCGCGACGCCGAATGATGCGATGCCAATCAACGCGATCACCGCATAGTCGGTGGATGGGAAGTCGAACAGTGTCGGCCACAGACGCGGAGGCCAGTCGTAGTTGTCCGGGAGCTCCACGGCCGTAAGACGACGCATCGCCATTCCCAGGATTTGCGCAGCCGCAAACATCATCACCACCAGGGAGATGATCCAGTTGCGTGTCGACCAGAGCGCCGCCAGCACGATCATCGTGAAGGCCGCGACCCACGCGGCCACGGGCAGCAGCGGGAACGCATAGGCCGAGGTCAGCCTCAGAAGCAGCGCCGATAGGAGGTATATCACTACCGACAACGCCGTGAGACACGCCATCGGAAGGCCGACGATGACTGTCGTTCGAACGGGACGGGTGTAATGGAGAAAGAGCGGAAAGCCGGGCCGCCCGCTATTGAGCTTTGCCGTCGACAGCCAGCCTGCGAAGTGGGGAATGACGATGAGGACGAGGGCGATCGCCGCAGTGGAGTCCTTGATGATCTCCCTTGCGGAAGAGGACAGGGCCAGCACGACCATGGCTGCGACGGTCCCCAGAGCAAGCTTCCGCGCGGCCTCGACGCGTGTTACGCGCCAGACTTCCCACAGAACTGCGACCGTCGGTGAGCGCATCTTCATGCCGCCTCCATCTGCGATCGGCTGCGGCCGGCGCGGGCAAGGAAAATTTCTTCGAGCGTGGCGTCGCGCGTTTCAACGATCTCGCCGCCACGGGCGCTGACGGAATGACGGAATTGGTCGAGCGATCCGCTGTGGATCACGCTCCAGCTGCGGCCGCTGCCTTCGATCGCGAGCGCCGTATCGATGACCGGCGGCCGATCGAAGGGGTCGAGGAAGCGCAGCCGGCTGCGCCGATAGGCACCACGCACATCGTCGAGCACGCCGGAGAGCGCCACGCGACCCTGATGGATCAACGTCACGTGATCCGACATCCGCTCCACTTCGTCGAGCAGGTGCGACGAGAAGATCACCGTGCGCCCGTCGTCAGCGACTGTGCGCACGATGGCATCGAGGATGTCGCGACGCACGACGGCATCGAGGCCCGAGGAGGGTTCGTCCAGAATCAAGAGCTCCGGACGATGGGCCACCGCCGCGATCAGGCCGGCCTGGGCGCGCATGCCCTTCGAGAGCTCCTTGATCTTCTTGGCCGGATCGAGCGCGAATGTATCGAGCAGCTCGCGCGCGTACGACGCATCCCAGCCGGGATGGAAGGCTTGGCTGTAGCGCATCAGCTCGTCGACGCTCATCCACTCGGGCAGCTCGCGCTCCTCGGACAGATAGCCGGTGCGAGCCAGCACACCGACCGGATCGCGAACCGGGTCGACGCCGAAGACGCGCACCGAGCCGGTCGTGGCGCGCAACAGACCGAGCAGATGCTTGAGGAGCGTGGTCTTGCCCGCACCGTTGGCGCCCATCAGACCGTGGACATGACCCGCGGTAGCGCGGAACGAGACGCCATCGAGAGCGGTCTTGCCGCCGAACGATCGCGAGAGGTCATGCACGTCGACAACTGTCTCAACCATTGCGATGTCTCCACTGACTGGCATTGCTATTTCTTCTCTTTGCGGGTCGGTTCGGCGGTGGCCTCGCCCATCGCCGCTTGACGCTCCCGGACCATCCGCAGAATGTCGTCGGCGTCGAAGCTCAACTGGTGCGCCTCGGCCAGCAGCGCGTCGATGCGCTGCCCAATCACACGGCGCCGTTCCCGGATCGCCAGTTGCGGACGCTCTTCCGAAACGAACGTGCCGGAGCCGCGACGCTTGTGAACGACCCCGGCGTTCTCCAGGTCCCCGTAGGCCTTCACGATCGTGTTCGGCGTGACTTTCAGCTGCAGCGCCAGCGTCCGGATGGGCGGCAGCTCCTCGCCGGGCTGAAGCAGCCCCGAGGCCACCAGGTATTTGACCTGGTTAATGATCTGGCGATAGATCGGTACGCCGTCTGTCAGGTTGATGGTGATGTCCACAGGGGGTGGGCTGCGACCGCGTCAGTTCAAGTGTATGGGTATACTGATACAATTTTGGGAAGCCGTCAAGTGTCGGTCAGGGCAAGGTCGGCGGCACAACGGCGATACCGGCGGTGCGCGAGAATCCGGTGACTTGCGGCAAGTTGAACCGCAGACCACGCTTACACAGGATCAGCGACTTGCGATAGAATTTCGCGCGGTTCGCGAACCTGGGTCGCGCACTCGTTCAGTTCGCAACCCTTTGTTTTCCCTGGTGATGTAGCTCAGCTGGTTAGAGCGGCGGATTCATAACCCGCAGGTCGGTGGTTCAAGTCCACCCATCACCACCACCTATTCGGGGTCGACCATCACCCTGACCGTCCCATCCCCGAGCGTCACGCGCACGAGCATGCCGCCGGGCGCGCCGTCCCTGCGCGGAAAGTAGACGACCTCGACGGCGTCGCCGGCTTCGAGCGTCCGCCGGTTCCAGCCGCGGCGGCCGAGATAGTCCGGGCTCATGCCTTCGAAGCGCCAGACGGTCGCGTTGCCGGCTTCGTCGCGCGCTTCGATCTCGGTCCGGGTATGCGGAAAGGTCCAGTCGAAGCGCCGCACGGTGCCCGCGATCGTTCGCAGCTCATCGACATTGAAAGCGTCGAGCGAATGATGCGCGTTGGCGGCGCGGGAACCGGCCATCGATATACAAACGATCACGAGCAGGCGCAACATTACGGTCGTCTATAATCCGTCGCGATGAGAGCCGGGCCCGCGCGCATACTTCTCGCAACGCTTGCGATGCTCCCGGGCAGCGGCGCCTGGTCGCAGCCGCAGGGGAGCGAGCTCAATCTGTCCTTCCTGCTGGCCTCGGACTACAAGCACAATGGCCTGTCCGCCACGGCTTCGGGCCCGGTCGCGCGATTCGCCGCCGACTACGAGCACCAGTCCGGCTTCTTCGCGGGCGGTTTCCTCGCCAATGTCGAATACTACGCCGAACGATACTACAAGACGCCGCGCGACTATCAGGTCAACGTCTACGCCGGATACATCCGGCGCGGAACGACCTGGACGACGAGCGTATCCGCCTCGCGTTACGTCTATCCCGGCATCTCGTTCCGTTACGACTACACGCAGCTCGCCGTCAACGCGTCGTTCCGGGATCGATTGTTCTTCGGCGCGGGCCACAGCGACAATTTTCTCTCGATCGACCGCACCGCCTATCACTATCACGCAGGGGTTGCGTTGCCCGCGAAATGGGATCTCGAGATCGGCATCAATGCGGGGAGGTTCCGGTCGAGCGAGCTTTTCGGCACGGAATACAGCTTCTGGGATATCGGGGTCTCGCGCGCGCTCCGGCGCTTCGCCTTCGATCTTCGCTATCACGACAACACCTACGACCGCTCGACGATCCTGGGTGACGGCGGCGGCGATCGCTGGGTGCTGAGCGTCGCCTACGCGCTTGCGCCTAGCGGCCGCTCGGCGCGAGCGCGCTGACGTCGGGGCACTCGGCACCGGGCGAGAGCCGCGCCAGAGCGCGGCAGGCGTTGATCGTGTCGGCGCTCGAGGTCTCTGCGAGCAGCTTCAGCACCTCCTCGGACCGGATCCCGGGGCTTCGTTCCACGAGCAGCGCCGAGACGCCGGCGATGAAGGCGGCCGACATCGAGTTGCCGGAGAAAAACGCGTAGCTCGCGCTCGGCGTCGTCGACATGATCTCCCGGCCCGGCGCGAGGAGCGCGCTCGCGGGCACGACGGCGCCGAGGCGCGAGACGCCGGCCGCGATCACGCCCGGATGCGAGGCCGGGAAGTCGCCGGCGGGTTCAGCGCTCTCCGGCAGCGCAGCGACCACGATGACGCCGTCGCCGATCGCGACGTCGATGAGACGCGCGAGCAGCGGGTCGCGCGGTCCCGCGAGACTCAGGTTCACGATATCGACGCCGATCTCGAGCGCGGCCTCGAGCGACTGCGCGAGCGAGAAGCTCGAGCAGAGCGCGCTGCCCGTCGTCCGATCGGCCGTCCAGCAGGCGCGCAGCGAGACGATCTCCGCTTCGGGCGCGACGCCGACGATGCCTTCGGCATTGTTGGCCGTCGAGGCGATGACACCGGCGACGGCCGTGCCGTGAACCTCGGCTCGCCCCTCGGGCCGGCGGCCGCGGACGAGGTCGCGGCGCACGGGCACGCGGCCCCGGATCTCGGGATGACGATAGTCGACGAGCGAGTCGATGACGGCGACCGTCACGCCGCGGCCCGTCGCGCGCTCGTGCGCCGAGTCGATCGCAAGCTCGACGAGCGCGGGTTGCATCCCAGCGTAGGGATCGTCGTAGAAGACGGCCTGGGTCTCGTAGACGTTCATCGCCTGCACGGACTCGACGCGCGGATCGGCAGCGATGCGAGCGAGCACGTTGGCCTGATCCTCGCCGGGCGCGAGCTCGTAGACCTCGCAGTAGACGCCGAGGCTCGAGATCATCCAGCCGTCGAGGCGCTTGAGGTTGTGGTCGCCCGCAAGCTCGTCGAGCAGCCGGTCGACGCTCGGCGACGGACCGTAGCCGCGGCGCCTCAAATACACGGTCGATGGATCGCCGGTCAGCCCGAACGCGACGGAGACGTCCTGGCGCGTCGTCACGAGTATCTGCCGCGAGAGATCGGCGGCTGGATCGGTATCGGCGCCAGTCTCGAAGTGCGCGCAGCCTGCCATCGCGACGGCGAGCGCGGCGAGCAGCAGCGTCGCTCTCACGGCGCCTCCGCCGCGGCCGGCGCGCCGCTGAACGCCCGGCCCGCGAACCGGACGCGCTCGTCGTTGCCGAGCGCATCGAGGAGCTCGGCGAGCGCGGCCTCCGACGGCGACTCGACGGCGAGCGTATAGCGGCCGATCCCGCTCGGGCCGCCGACGAGCTCGGCGCCGATCTCGGCGAGGAAGCCGTCGAGCTCGGTCTCGGTCGGCTCGCGCGCGAAGACGACGTCGATCCGATTCGGCGCGGCGCCCGCGTCGCTCGTCAGCGTCGAGTATCGGCCCTCGGGCACGGGAGGACCGGACGTGATCATGAGCATCCAGACAATCGCGCCGCCGAGCGCGGCCGCGAGCCCGTAACCGAGCACGGGCGCGCTCAGGCGGACCCTGAAACCGTGCCTGCGCTCGCTCCGATCGATGCGGCGCATGAGCTCCGTGATGCCGCGATCCGGGCCGAGAGGCACGCCGCCCTGATCCTGCATGAGCTCGCCGAGCCGGCGCTCGTCCCTCAGTGCGGCGTTGCAGACGAGGCACTGCTTCAGGTGCTCCTGAACCTCCGCGCGCTCGTGCTCCGCGAGCGTGCCGCTCGCGTACCAGGGCAGAAGCTCGAGGTACCTCGTGTGATCGGCCGCCATCTCAGTCACCCGCGCCGCGCTCGCCGAGGTGCCGCAGCACCTCCTTCAGGCGCGCCCGGGCGTGGAACATGCGCGTCTTGACGGTGTTCTCGGGGCATTGAACGATCTCGGCGATTTCCTCGTACGAGTGGCCGAAGTAGTAGGTCAGCTCCACGACGGCCCGCTGCCTGGGGGTCAGTTGCTGGATGGCCCGATAGAGCAAATCCCGCGTCACCAGCTCGTCCGTGAGTCCCTCGACGCCCATGGTGGGTTCAACCACGTCGGTCCAGTCGGCGGCCTTGAAGCGAAAGCTCCACTTGTCGAGCCGGGAGCGCAGCTTCAGCGCCTTGCGGTAGGCGATCCCCATGATCCAGGTGCTGACCTTGGAGCGGCCGCCGAAGCTCGAGGCCTTGTTCCAGACCACGAGCATGACGTCGTTGACGCCCTCCTGAGCCGCCTCGACGTCGCCGGTCTGCCGGTGCATGAA
>Ga0302046_10003937_pt1 | contig 13293 bp, 12 predicted proteins | sample RVTome_11_FD_200261 | JGI IMG/M metagenome (GOLD analysis project Ga0302046, IMG submission 200261) | Soil microbial communities from uranium-contaminated site in the Upper Colorado River Basin, Wyoming, United States - RVT147D111 (version 2) ...
CGACCTTCGCCGAGGAGCGGTTTGCCCTGGCCCTGGCGCGGATCGAGTGCCACTTCTTCCTGCACGACTCGTTTCTGGCGCCGGACCAGATCCTGCGCGACGTGGCGCGGATCCGGCATATCCCGGCGGTGATGGTCCAGGGCCGCTACGACCTGCCGTGCCCCGCCGCCCAGGCGTGGGCACTGCACCGGGCGTGGCCGGAGGCGGAGCTGCAGCTCATCCCCGACGCCGGTCACTCCGCTACCGAGCCGGGCATCGTCGACGCCCTGGTGCGTGCCACGGACCGATTCCGGAGCGGCGCCGGATGACAGTGACGCCGCCTCTTCGATGTTCCTCTAAGGAAGGCAGGAAGTTCAGGAAGGCAGGAAGGGTGCTCGAGCCCGCATTTCTCACAATGACTCTGCTGCGAGCGTGCAACTACGCGAATCTGCTCGTCGTGTCCTGGTCCCGGTAGGAGCCGAATCCGTTCGGCGCTTCAGGCCCCAACGGGCCTGCCGCGCCCCGCGGGCGCGGGTCGCCGGTGCAACCGGCTCCTACGGTTGGGCCGGCCAGAATCTACGGCCATTGGCACGCTCTCGCGACGATCCCTTGGGGGGAAGTCGCACCGCGGCGTGGGCCACTCATTCCTGCCTTCCTTGGTTTCCTGCGTTCCTTAGAGGAAGGACGCCTCAGTCGATCGCAAAGAGGCGGCGGAAGTTCTCCTCGATGGCCGTCTCCACCGCGGCGACCGGCAGGTCCCGGAGCTCGGCAATGGTGCGCACCGTGGCGGGGACGTTGGCCGGCTCGTTGCGGGTGCCGCGCTCCGGTGCGAGGTACGGAGCATCGGTCTCCGTCAGGAGGCGATCGAGGGGCAGCTCGCGGGCCATCTTCTGGAAGAGCTGGCTCTTGCCCACGTTGGCGGGGATCGAGCAGTAGTAACCTGCGGCACACACGGCGCGCGCCAGGTTGAACTTGCCCCCGAAGCAGTGGAAGTCGACCCGAGTGGCCCCCGCTCGTTGCAGCACGGCGAAGGTTTCTGCCTCGGCCCGGCGCGAGTGGACGACGAGCGGACGAGCGTGGGCCCGGGCGATCTCGATCAGGGCGGTGAAGACCTCTTCCTGGCGCGCCATGTAGTCGAGCACCCAGTGGGCATCGAGGCCGCACTCCCCGATCGCGGCCACCTGATCTGCGTGGGCGTCGATGAACGCCAGCTCCGCTTCGACGTCGACCGGTCGTTGTTGCCACGGCAGCTCGTGGCCGCCGGCGAGGATCTCGTTGGCGATGGCATCCACCGGGTAGATGCCTAGGGCCGGGAGCACCTCCGGGTAGATCGCCGCCATCTCCAGGACCCGGCGGTTGTCGGGGCCATCGGTGCCGTTGGTCACGATGCGCGTCACGCCGGCGGCCCGGGCACGGTTCACGACCTGCGGCAGGTCGGCGGCGAACTTTTCGTGAGTCAGGTGGGTATGGACGTCGACGAACGGCATGGACGGATTCAGCTTAGATGGAGTCGCTCGCCTGCGGCAGCGGGTGTCCGGTGTTGGTACCGGCACCGTGGTCGTAGACCAACACTCCTCCACGCCGGGCGGTAACACCGAGCAGGGCGCAGGTCCCGAGGCCGATTGCCAGATAGGCGGCAAGGAACAGCCGCTTCGCCGGGCGCAGGCGGACCAGCAAGCGCAGGGCAAGCATCCCGGTTCCGAAGAAGTTCACCAGACCCGCGAATTCATGGTGGGCCTTGAGAGCCGCCTTGGTCGGCTCTGCCAGGGGCTCGATCGCATGCTCCGCCACCTCGCCGGTAAAGCCGGCAGCGAAGGCACCGGCGATGCCGAGGACGACGAGGATGAAGGTGACGTCGGCCCATGCCCTGCGAGCCAGGATCAGGAAGAGGCCATCGAGCAGGAAGCCCACCAGGAGTAGAGCGATGGGGAAGTGGACGACGATCGGATGAATCTGATGGATGGGCATGTTGCAGCGGTTAGCTTTCAGCGCTCAGCTTGTGGAATTCCCTGGGGGTTGTGGTCAACTTCGCGTGAACTGGTGCGCCGATGCCAACCGAGCGCTGGATCCGGGGACGTGCGCGGATAGCTGTCCGCTGAACACCGACAGCTAGATGCTCTCCCCCGTCTTCTCCCGGTCCTTGAGGAAGGCCGCGAGCCCCTGGTCCGTCAGGGGCTAGGCATTGAATGACGTTGAAGGGGATGGTGGCCATGTTCGCGCCAACCAGCGCGGCGGCGTGGACGTGCTCCGGGTGGCGGATGCTGGCGACCAGGGAGGGATTGGTGGTCACGCCGTCGACCATCCCCATCGCCTGGGCCTCGCGAATCTCGGCGAGGTCCGCGGTATCGACGAAGAACTTCATGGGTGCTCCTCTGCGGGGGAACCTGGCAGCCCACGATAAGCGCCGCGACCAGCGTAGCAAGTGTCATAGAAAAAGGCGCCGTCCTACCGGGGACGGCGCCGGAACGCGCGGGTTGTCCGCGGTCACGCCCGCTTGTGACGGCGTGCCGCCAGGAGGGCCATGGCGGCGGTCGCGACGTTGCGGCCGCGATGGAGACTCAAGGGTGTCTTGCACCACTACCTTGGTGCGGTACCCCTCCGCAGATGAAGGACCGATAGACCCAGCAAGCCGAGGGTCATGAGCGCCCAGGTCGCGGGCTCGGGGATGGACGGGGCAACCGGCGGGGCAGGACCGGCAATGGCTTCCAGTCTGCCGTTGACGTGCCCGATGAAGTCGCCCTGGAAGATCCCGGGCCGGAAGGGCGTCGAGAGATCGAGATGCAGCTCCAACAGGCCGGCAGGGTTCGTGAACATCGCCATGAGAGAACCGGCCGTCGGCGTAAGCTGGCCGGTGAGGGTGGCGGAGTCGCGGCCATTGACCCCCACGGCGCTCAGCGATTGCAGCTCGCCAGCCAGGAGCAACGTGTCGTCCCCACCGGTCACCACGACGTCGGGTACCCCGGGAGCGGTGGCAAAGATGGCTGTGGTGATGCCGCCCTGGGTGGTTGTGTTGTCGAAGACGACCGCCAGATGAAACTGGCTGCCGGCCACCACGGGCGCAGGCGCTAAGCCCGTCGCTGCCGTGAGCACTCCGTCTACCTGGATTTGGTCGGTCGCGGCACTGAAGCCCATGACGCCATCCAAAAACAGGGTGGACACGGCCTGCGCCGGTGCCGCCATGCACAGCAGCACAGCGGTGCCGAGAAGGAGGGACCGGCTTGGGTGGGTGCGGGTGATGAGGGTCGGGCGCATGGGGGTCTCGCGATGGTCGTTGGTGGTTTTCCACCAAGGCGTAAGCAAAACTGATGCCATGGCTTATGTATTTCATATAACAAATTGTCAAATATGGTTTTTCCATGTTCATTTTTGCCTCATATTCCGCCCAATTTTGTGCGCGGTGAGTCGCAATTCGCGACGGGTGCGGCGTCGCGCCCCGCACTCGTGAACATTGCAAGGGATGTGGCAGAATGCACTGAATTCGTTGGTGTTTTTCCACCAATGAATTCTTTTTGGGGTGTCTCGTTCTGCGACGCGCTCGGGGGAGGCACAGGTCCTCACCGCTACTCGTACCGCAATGCCTCCACCGGATCGAAACGGGCGGCCTGCCAGGAGGGAAAGAGGGTGGCAAGGAAGGAGAGGGCGATGGCCGCGGCGGTGACCAGGGCGAAGTCGCTCCACCGGATCTCCACCGGCAGGGTGGTGAAGTAGTAGACGTCGCCCGGCAGCTCGATGAAGTGCCAGTGCTTGAGGACCATGCAGATCGCCACGCCGATGAGCAGTCCCAGGATCGTGCCGGACACGCCGATCACGATTCCCTGCCACAGGAAAATGCGGCGCACGAAGCGGCGCGTCGCCCCCATCGATTGGAGGATGGCGATCTCCCGTCCCTTTTCCATCACCGTCATGATCAGGCCGGAGACGATGTTGAAGGCGGCGACCAGGACGATCAGCGTGAGAATGACGAACATCGTGATCTTCTCCAGCTTCAGGGCGGAGAAGAGATTGCGATTCATGTCGATCCAGTCCCGCGCCCAGTAGGGAAAACCGAGGCGGCGCTGCAGCTCGGCGGCGGTCTCCGAGGCGTGGAAGAAGTCCGCCGTCTTCACCGTGATGCCGGTGACCGCCGTGCCCATTCCGAGGAACTCCTGGGCGGACGCCACGGAGACGTAGGCGAGGCTGTTGTCGTATTCGTACATCCCGGTTGCGAAGATCCCCACCACACGGAAGACGCGGATCTTCGGGATCATTCCCCCCATCGGCGAGGGCTCGCCCACGGGCGAGACGACCGAGACGTCATCCTGGAGATAGACGCCGAGGGTGCGGGCCAGCTCCCTGCCCAGGAGGATGCCGGGCCGGAGCTGATCCCCGTCCACCACGGCCGGCCGGTCGGCGAGGGCGTCGACCGATCCCTCCACCATCTCGTCCGGGAGGGCGGCAACCCTGGCGATCCGTCGTGGGTCGATGCCGTTGAACATGACCCCCGACACCCCGCGTGGCGTGGTGAGCATGACCTGGCTGAGGATGAATGGCGAGGCGCCGATCACGCCGGGGGCGCCTTCCACGGCCGCGAGGATCTTCGCAGTGTCGGTGATGCCGTCGGGGTCGTGCGAGAGCACCACCACGTGGGCGTTGGTGGAGAGGATCTTGTCCCGCAGGTCCTCTTCAAAGCCGGTCATCACCGCAATGACCGTCAGCAGCGCCGCCACCCCGAGGGCGATGCCGCCCACGGAGATCCAGGTGATCAGCGAGATGAACCGGCTCTTGCGCCGCGATCGCAGGTAGCGCAGGGCGATGAACAGGTCGGGGGACATAGGAAGTAGACAGTAGAGAGTAGACAGTAGGTAGGGAAAGGGCGGCGCCGGTGTGACCGGGCTCGATCGGGAAGACGTGGCCGGACGATGTCACCGGGGGCGGCTGCCTCCGCCGAGATTCGCGTCTCCCAGTCTACTGTCTACTACCTACTGTCTACTTGTCGGACCTGTAGGGGGCAGTCGGTGCGATCGCCCGTGGTCGGTGTGGCGTCACGGCTCAGGACACCTTCGGCTTCATCTGGGGAAACAGCACCACCTCGCGGATGGAGGTGGCGCCGGTGAGGAGCATGACCAGGCGGTCGATGCCGATGCCGCACCCCGCCGTGGGCGGCAGGCCGTACTCCAGGGCGAGGAGGTAATCCTCGTCGAGGGGATGGGCCTCGTCGTCGCCGGCGGCGCGCTCGGCGAGCTGCTCCTCGAAGCGGGCGCGCTGGTCTTCGGGGTCGTTCAGCTCAGTGAAGGCATTGGCGATCTCACGGCAGCCGACGAACAGCTCGAAGCGTTGCACCAGGTGCGGCGCGTCTGCCTTGCGCTTGGCCAGGGGAGAGACCTCCACGGGAAAGTCGATCACGAAGGTCGGTTGTACCAGGTGCGGCTCGGCCACCGTCTCGAAGATCTTGGTCAGGATCTTGCCGTGTGGGTCGGCAGGGGAGGGCGTGAAGCCCATCTCCTTCACCCGCTCACGGGCAAACGCCGCGTCTGCCAGCAGACGCTCGCCGTCCGCGGCGTATCGGCGTATACCCTCGGTGAAGGTGAGCCGCGGCCACGGCGGGTTGAGATCGATCTCTTGGTCGTGCCAGCGTAGGTGCAGGTCGCCGCAATGGACCTGTGCCAGCTCCACGATCAGCTCTTCCACCAGGGCCATGAGGTCCTCGTAGGTGGCGTACGCCTGGTAGAACTCGACCATGGTGAACTCTGGGTTGTGATCGAGGTCGATCCCCTCGTTGCGGAAGTTGCGATTGATCTCGAAGACCCGCTCGAAGCCGCCGACGACGAGCCGTTTGAGGTAGAGCTCGGGCGCGATGCGCAGGTACAGGTCGATGCCCAGGGCGTTATGGCGGGTGACAAAGGGCCTGGCCGTCGCCCCCCCTGCGAGGGCCTGCATCATCGGGGTCTCGACCTCCAGATAGTCGCGCTGGGTGAGAAAACGGCGCACGCCGTCGACGATCGCGGAACGCTTGCGGAAGATGTCGCGGGCCTCGGGATTGACGATCAGATCGAGATACCGCTGGCGGAAACGGGTTTCCACGTCGGTGAGCCCGTGCCACTTCTCGGGCAAAGGACGCAGGGACTTCGTCAACAGGGTGAGGTTCTCGGCGCGCACGGTAAGCTCGCCCGTGCGGGTGAAGAACAGCGTGCCGCGCACGCCGATGATGTCCCCGAGGTCGAGCTTCTTGGCCACCGCATACGCTTCACCCAGGACCTCGCGGCTGAGGAGGACTTGCAGCCGGCCGGTGGCGTCTTGCAAATGCACGAACGCGGTCTTGCCGAAGCTCCGCAGGGCGATGATCCGCCCGGCGATCGTCACGCCCACCGGATCGCGGTCGAGGATCTCTGGAGCTGTGTCCGTGTGGGCGTCGAGGATCGCGGTGGTGGTGTGGGTAGGATAAAAGCCCTGGGCATACGGCTCGATCGACGCCGCGCGCAGGGCGTCGACCTTGGCGCGTCGGGCGCGAACCTGGTCGTTCTCCTGGGCCATGGGATGGGACTCGCAAGCCTGTCGATGATGGACGAAACGGCGGCCAGTCTAGCCCGCCGAGGCCACCTTGTAACCCACGGCCCAGGAGGGAGTCGGCATCCTGGCAGTGGCTCGGCCATCCCGGGCCCGGCGCCCTTCGTGCGGGGTGACCGAGGACACCGGCGCGCGGACACGCGGCCGGAATGACCGACACCTGTCCTGTGTTTACCTCCAGTTCGGCACGCGGTGACCGAAAAGGGAGACAACGATGGGTATTCACGGTCCCGATCGCTGGCGGGAGCACCACCGTCGCCGTCCATCCGGACCGAACTGGGGGTGGTGGTATGTCCGAGACACGGATCTTGATCGTCGACGATGACGCGCAGTTCGCCGAGCTACTCGACATGCGCCTGAAGTTCCACGGCTACCAGACGGCACAAGCGCGGGACCTGGTATCCGCCACGCACCAGTTGGAAAACAGACCGGCCGACCTCGTCCTGTGCGATCTCTGTCTCGGTCGCGAGAACGGGCTCGATTTACTCCCCATCGCCCATGGCCTGCGTCCCCATCTGCCGGTGCTGTACCTCACGGCGCACGGTTCGATCGAGACCGCGGTGGAGGCGATGCGTCTCGGCGCCAGCGGTTTCGTCACCAAGGATTTTGAAGACGAAGAGCTGCGCACGGAGATCGAGAAGGCCCTCCAGCAGGCGGCTCTTCGGGAACGGGTCGAGCGACTGGAGGGACTGGTCGGTGAACGGTTCGCGTTCGAGAATATCGTCGGCAGCAGCTCCGGCATGCGCAGCGTGTTGCAGCAGGTGCAGCGGGTGGCGCGGACCAATTCCACTGTCTTGATCACCGGCGAGAGCGGTACGGGCAAGGAGCTCATCGTGCGCGCCCTGCATACCCACAGCCCGCGGAAGGAGCGTCCGTTCGTCGCGGTCAACTGCGGCGCGCTGCCGGAGAGCCTCCTGGAAAACGAGCTGTTCGGCCACGTCAAGGGTGCCTTCACCGGGGCCGCCGACAGCAAGTTCGGCCTGCTCTCGGTGGCGAACGGCGGCACCGTGTTCCTCGACGAGGTAGGCGAGATCCCCCTCACCACCCAGGTGAAGCTGTTGCGGGTCTTACAGGAACGGGAGTTCACCCCCCTCGGATCGACCGAGCCCCTGAAAGTCGACATTCGCATCGTCTCGGCAACCAACCGCGACCTGAAGGAGGAGGTGAAGGCGGGCCGCTTTCGCTCCGACCTCTTCTACCGCCTCGGGGTCATCCCAATCCACCTCCCGCCGCTGCGCGAGCGACGCGAGGACATTCCTCCCTTGGTGAACCACTTCGTCAAGACCTACAACCGCCTGATGGACGGCCACATCACCGGGGTCCACGTCGACGCCATGCGCGCGCTGGTGCGCTACAACTGGCCCGGGAATGTCCGCGAGCTCGAGAACGTGATCGAACGGGCCATGGTGATGGTGGAGGGGGAGACGGTGCAGGTTCAGGACCTGCTGTTCGACACCCAGCTCAATGAGAACCCGGCGCGCAGCACGGCCGCGGAGATCTTGGGCTATGCCGAGGCGAAGGCGATGTTCGAGCGCGATTTCCTCTGCAACCTCCTCGCTGTCACCCGCGGCAACGTCAGCGAGGCCGCCCGTGTTTCGGGTCGGATCCGCAGCGACCTATATGCCATGATGAATCGGCACGGGATCAACCGTGCGCAATTCATCTAACCCGCCCCGGGGGTTGAGCCGGGGACGGTAGGCCGCAGGTCAGTCGAAGCGGTAGATCGTCTCGCCCTTCTTGGCCAGGCCAAGGCGTTCGCGGGCGAGGCGTTCCATGGCGAGGTGGCCGTCGGCGAGGTCGGCGAGCTGCTCCTCGTACTCCTGGCGCTGTCGCAGGAGTCGCGTGACCTCTTCCCGCGCCACATGGATCTCGGCCTGCTTGGCAGAGCGTTCCAGCCAGCTATTGTCGCTGAACAGGGCGAGGGTGACCATCACCACCGCCGCGGTGACGGTGACCGCGACGCCCGCCGGCCACGACCAGCGGCAATAGCGCGTGGGTTGGGGTTGGGTCCGGTCCACGGAGCTCAATCCAGGGATGTAGGATCGCTGCGGTGAGCCTGGAGGTAGGCGCGCACAGGGTCGGGGAGGTCTCCGCCGGGGTCAAGACCCGCGGCGAGGGCTGTGCGGATCCGGGTCGACGAGCAGTCGACCGGGGGCATGTCCAAGAACCGCACTCGCTGTTCGAATTGCGTAGCGGGGATCAGGTCCGCGAGCGTTCGGCGCACCCGAGGGAGGGAAACATCCGCGCGTGGTGCGACAAGGAAGGTGGCGCGCCGCACCACCTCCTCGGAGTGCCACCAGTTGGGCAGGTCGAGGAGGGTATCGGCGCCGATCAACAGGGGGAGGGGGGGTGTTGCACCGCGTTCCACCAGGGCGGCGAGGGTCCGGGCCGTGAACGATGGGACCGGCAGTTCGTTCTCCAGGGTCGACACCACGAGGGCCGGGTTGTCCTGGCAAACGAGATGCAACAGATAGACCCGCCGCTCGAACGAGAGGAGCTGCTGGTCGCGCTTGTGGGGCGGAATCGGGGCTGGCAGGAAGACCACCCGCTCCACCCCGGGTGTCGCCAGCGCCGCCTCCGCCATCGTCATGTGGCCCCGGTGGACCGGGTCGAAGGTCCCGCCGAAGTAGACGATGCCCATCATCGCCGTACCGTAGCGGGTCTGCCGACCCTCTCCAAGGCCGCGGGTGTTTCCCGACAAGCCCCAGCGTCCGTCTTCGGGAGGATCCCGCGGAGGACGTCTACAGGATCGCGCAGCGGCAGGTCGGGCAGAAGGTCCAGCTCTCCTCAACCAGCCGATGGCAGTTGCCACACACGGGCGAGATGAGCTGCTCCTGACAGTACGGGCAGAAGATGAAATCGCTGCGGATCTCTTTCTCGCACGTGGGACAGGTCCCGCTCGTGACCGTGGCCTCATTCGCCGATGCCCTCGGAGGGGCGGAGGTGGTGCTCCCGGTGCCCTCGCGGAGGCGCTCGGCCTGCTCCGCGAATAGCGCGACCTGCTTGCCGGTAAACCGGTAGATACGCGCCCGCGACTGGATGGAGAGCTGCTCTCCTTGTACGTCGATGCGCTGTACGTGCGGGTGAAAGATCGCGATCTCACCGGCACCTACGACGCGGTCCAGCACGCCTATGGGGGAGAAGAGGATGCGGTGGTTGGTCAGGTAGAGCCGCCCGTCCTGGGCGATGACCCGGTTGATCGTGAATCGCACGCGGATCGCGTCCACGATCTCCTCGTCGTGCTGCAGGCTGATCTTCTCGTTCACGGACGTGGCGGCCATGTGCTCTCCTCTGGGCGACAACCCCTTTTTACCTGTTCGGAGGCGACCCAGTCGACTTGACTGACGCGCGTGACCCACCACGGCCCATGCGGGGCGCGACAAACCGACCGCCGGCGGTCACTTGCGGATCTGGCCGTTGCCCAGGATAACGTACTTGGTCGTCGTCAGGTCCTCTAGGCCCATCGGGCCGCGTGCGTGGAGCTTGTTGGTGGAGATGCCGATCTCCGCCCCGAGGCCGAATTCGAAACCGTCGGTGAAGCGGGTCGAGGCGTTGACGTAGACCGCGGCAGCGTCCACCTCGCGCAGGAAGCGGCGCGCCCGGTCGTAGTCGGCGGTGAGGATGGCCTCTGAGTGGTTGGAGCCGTGGCTGGCGATGTGGTCGATGGCGATCTCCAGGGAGTCCACCACCCGCACGTTGAGGTTGAGGTCGAGCCACTCGGTGTCCCAGTCCGCGGTCGCGGCCGGCACCACCGCCGCGCCCATGGTCGGGGTGAGGAGGGCACAGCTCCGTTTGCACCCGTGGATGATTACGCCCGCCGCCCGGGCCCGGGGCGCGAAGGCACGGAAGAACGGCTCCGCCACCTGCACGTGAACCAGCAGGGTTTCCATCGCATTACAGGTCCCGGGACGCTGCACCTTGGCGTTGAGCGCCACCTCGACCGCCATTTCCAGGTCGACATGGCGATCCACGTAGGTGTGGCACAGCCCCTTGTCGTGTTTGATCACCGGGATGGTGGCGTTCTCCATCACGAAGCGGATCAGACCCTCGCCGCCCCGCGGGATGATCACGTCGATCCGGTCATCCATCTTCAGCAACTGCATCACCAGGGCGCGGTCCGGATCATCGACGAAGGTGATCGCGGCCCGTGGCAGGCCCGTTTCATCCAGGGCCTGGGCCAGGACCCGCGCGAGGGCGCGATTCGAGTGGATCGCTTCGGACCCGCCACGCAGGACCACCGCGTTGCCCGACTTCAGGCACAGGCCGGCGGCGTCCACGGTGACGTTGGGCCGCGACTCGTAAATGATGCCGATTACCCCGATCGGCGTCCGCACCCGGCCGATCTCCAACCCGTTGGGCCGCAGCCCCTGGGAGACCACCCGGCCGACCGGGTCGGGGAGGGCGACGATCTGGCGCAGCCCCTCGGCCATGGCGGTGATGCGCACCTCGGTGAGGGCGAGCCGATCGAGCATTGCGGCGCTCAGACCGCTCTCCCGGCCGGCCGCCAGGTCACGCTCGTTGGCGTCGCGCAAGGCCGGGCGGGCCGCGTCCAGCCCCGCGGCCATCGCGGCGAGCGCGGCATCCTTCACGGCGCTGGAGGCGCAGGCGAGGGTCCGCGCCGCCCGGGCGGCGCCGGTGACGGCGGCATCGAGGTCGAACGCGGAATTCATCGCAGACTCGCAAGGAAAGAGCAGGCCGTTCTCGCCAGGATGGTCAGCACGAAGCCTGAAATGCGGGTAGTTGCCTGGATCTCGTTATGCCGCTTCGCGCTCTCCTTATGTTTCATCTCGACGTGTTGCCAGCCGTCAGGCGTTGCGGTTTGTGTCCGTGGCGTACTCTCGCCGACCGCTCACAACAGGACCAGATTGTCGCGGTGGATCACCTCGTCGAAGGAGGTATAACCGAGGGTAGCGGCAATTTGACGGGTGTGGAGACCGCGAATCTTCACCAGCTCGTCGGACGGGAAATTGGTCAGCCCGCGGGCGAACTCCTGACCCTGCCGGTCGCAGCACGAGATCGAGCTGCCGGCCGGGAACTCGCCCTGGACCTCGAGGACGCCCGAGGGTAACAAGGAGCTACCGCGATCGCGCAAGGCGCGACAGGCACCTTCGTCCAGGAGCAGTCGGCCCGCGGGTTTCAGGCTGTAGGCGATCCAGTGCTTGCGGCTGCTCAGGGCGCGGGTCTCCGGCCAGAACAGGGTGCCCACCGGCTCGCCCTGGAAGGCGTGGCTCAGCTCTCCGTCGCGATGGCCGTTGAGGATCAACGTGGCGATGCCGTAACGCCCTGCCTGGCGGGCGGTGAGCACCTTCGAGCGCATGCCGCCCGAGCCGACGGTGCTGTAACTGCCGCCGGCGAGGTCGAGGAGTGTGCCGTCGATCTGGGTCACCTCGTCGATACGCGTGGCATCGGGATCGAGGTTCGGATCGGCGGTGAACAGGCCATCGATGTCGGTGAGCAGGACCAGGAGGTCGGCATCCACCAGATGGGCGACCTGGGCCGAGAGGTGGTCGTTATCACCGAGTCGGATTTCCGCCGTCGACACCGTGTCGTTCTCGTTGATGATCGGCACCACCCCGCGCCGCAACAGCGTTTCGAAGGTCGCGCGGGCGTTGACGAAACGCTGGCGGCTGTGGGTGTCATCGTGGGTCAGCAGGACCTGCGCGGTGGTGAGAGCGTGGTGGCGAAAAGCGGCGTCGTAGGCAGCGATCAGGGTGCCTTGTCCCACCGCTGCCGCCGCCTGGCTCTCCGCCAGGCTCTTCGGCCGGCCCTTGATCCCGAGCCGCTTGCTACCCGCCGCGATCGCGCCGGACGAGACCAGCAGACACTCCCGTCCCGCGCGCCGCAGGGCGGAGATCGCCGCCGCGATCGCCGCGATCCGGTCCAGATCCAGACCCTCGCCGCTTGCCGTGAGTACCCGGCTGCCCACCTTGATCACCACCCGCCGGGCATCGGCGAAGAGCTGTCGTCGGTCCATGGGGAGAGATGCGGGCGAGATGTGGTGGGGAAGAGGACCAGACAGTGTCGGCAGCCGCCGGTCCACAGTCAAAGCGCGGCTCAGTCGTCCCACTCGATGCCGTCCGCCGGAGCGCCGGCCCGGCCATCGCCCGCCCGGATGGTGGTGCGACTCTGGCTCCGCTCCTTGCGGTGCTCTACCACCAACGGCCAGACGGCCTCCAGGAGTACCGGGATCCCGCGGCCCGTGGCGCAGGAAATGGGATAGAGCGGCAGGCCCTGCGCGGCGCAGTATCGGCGCAGGGGCTCGCTCACCGCGCCATCCGCCACGAGATCGAGCTTGTTCGCCACCACCAGCCGCGTCTTGCCGCGCAGCTCCGGCGCATGGGCGGCCAGCTCCGCCTGCAAGATCGGTAGGGCATGCACCGGGTCCGGATCGGCCCACGGCCCCACGTCGACTAGGAAGAGCAGGATGGCGCTGCGCTCGATATGGCGCAGGAAGCGGTGGCCGAGCCCCGCGCCCTCGCTCGCTCCTTCGATGATTCCCGGGATGTCCGCGATCACGAAGGCGCGCTCCTCGTCGAGCTCCACCATACCGAGCTGCGGCTCCAGGGTGGTGAACGGGTAATCGGCGATCTTCGGCCGGGCGTGGGAGACGACGCTCAGCAGGGTCGACTTGCCGGCATTGGGGAATCCCACCAGGCCGACATCGGCGAGGAGCTTGAGCTCGAGTTGCAAGGTTAGGGCCTGGCCGGGCTCGCCGGGCTGGGCAAAGTGCGGAGTCTGGCGGGTGGCGCTCTTGAAGTGGGCGTTGCCCTT
>Ga0302046_10003938_pt1 | contig 13293 bp, 12 predicted proteins | sample RVTome_11_FD_200261 | JGI IMG/M metagenome (GOLD analysis project Ga0302046, IMG submission 200261) | Soil microbial communities from uranium-contaminated site in the Upper Colorado River Basin, Wyoming, United States - RVT147D111 (version 2) ...
CCCGGCGATCAGGCCACGCTCGATCTCCCAGCGCAGGAGGATGTGGAGGTTGTAGTGGACCTCGTCCGCCTCGGTGCGGATCAGCCCCGGCGCCACCACGTTCATCGCCTGGTAGATCTCCTCCGCAACGACGCCGCGGAAGCGATCCGGGAAGGCCTCTCGCAGGTGACCGAGCAGCCATGCGGCGCCGGCGCGGGAGCGCGCCACCTGGTTCTCCCACAGGCGCGACTGGGACTCGTGGATGCCCATGGAGAGGGAGCCCCCCACCGGCTGGTCGGCGAGAGCCGGGTCCAGCCCCTGCTCGTACAGGCCGTGGCCGGTCTCGTGGACGATGGAGCCGATCCCCTCGCGCACGTCGGCCACGTTGTAGCGGGTGGTGAGGCGCACGTCGCCCACCGTGCCGCTGCAGAACGGGTGGACCGTGGTGTCGATGCGCCCGCGCCGGGTGTCGAAGCCCATCGCCGCCACCAGTCCCACCGCGAGGCGCTGCTGCGCCGGCACCGGGAACTCGCCCTGCATGCAGGCGCCGTCGCGGCGCACGTGCGACTCGCGGATGCGCGCCACCAGCGCCGCCAGCCCCTCCCGAAGGGGCGTGAAGAGGCGCTCCAGCGACGCCTCGGTGAGCCCCGGCTCGTACTCGTCGAGCAGCGCCTCGTAGGGCGAGCCGCCGTCGGCCAGGAGCGCGCCGCGCTCCCGCGCCACCGCCAGCACCCGCTCCAGGTGGCGGGCGAAGGCGGTGAAGTCGTCCGCCTCCCGCGCCGCCTTCCACGCCGCCCACGCCTCCGCGCTCACCCGCGCGGTCTCCCGCGCCAGGGACTCGGGGATGGCCGTACGGCGCCGGTAGTCGCGGCGCATCAGGGCGAGGTTGCGCCGTTCGAGAGGATCCAGCGCCTCGTCCGCGGCGCGGTCGAGCCACCCGCCCAGCTCCGCCCGTGTCGCCTGCCGATGGACGAGGGCGGCGAGGGTCGCGAGCTGGGCCGCCCGCTGGCCCTGGCCCCCGGCCGGCAGATAGGTCGCCTGATCCCAGTGCAGGTGGTCGGTGATGGCCCGCAGCTGGTGGAGGTCGCGGTGGGCGGCGGCGAGGTGGTCGTAGGCACGCATGGGGACGGTTTGGAGAAGGGAGAATAGAGGGAGGATCGTGTGTCAAATCCCTGTGGTCTATTCCTGCCTGCAGAGCAGGCCCTCGCCTTTGGCAGCATCATTTAGCCGATCGTCGTAGGCTACGAACTCTACCTGCAGCCCAGCCGCCACGAGCTCCAGGCAGGCGGCGAGCTGGATTGCATCGGCGGCCCGGAGACGGTGGCGAGAGAGGAGGTCGTGGGTCCGCGCAGCCACCGAACGGTCCACCTCCACCACATGCAGCCCCTCCAGGTCGGCGACGAGGTGACTCAGACAGCGGCGATGCTCCTCGTGCGGAAGTGCCCCACTGTGGAGGCGTCGTGCCAGGGCCGAGGAGACCTCCACCTCGGTGAGACGGCACACTGCCGCCGCACCTGCGGCCAGAAGCCCAGCGACCTGCTCGCTACCGATTTCGGCCACGTACCGCTTGGCGAGGGCGCTCGCGTCGAAGAAGCGGATCAGACCCGATCCTCCCGCCCTTCGACCACCGTGGCAGAGAGGGGTTCCCCTTCCAGGCGCACTGGTACCACCTTGGGTAGCGACTCGCGGGTGGGCAGGGTGACCTTACCGAGGGCGGCCAGCTCCAGCAGCCGCTCCTGCTCCTCCTCCCCACCCGCCGGCAAGCCCCGCAGCTCGGCAATCGGCCGACCCCGCTCCGTGACCACCAGCCGCGCCCCCGCCTTCACCAGGCGCAGGTAGCTTCCTAGCCGCGTCTTCAGCTCCCGAATTCCCACGGTAGTCGCCATGTGGTCAATGTAACCACATTGACCCCCGTGTCAAGGCGTGGCGCGACCCTGCCCCTCTTGGCCACAGAGGACACCGAGAGCACAGAGGGGACGGCCCCTTCGAGCCCCTCTGTGATCTCGGTGGCAAAGACCCCCTTGGCGGTGCGCCGCGCTGTGCTTGGCACCCTATGGGATGGGCCGTGCAGCGTGTCTCGTGTCGGGGCACGGCATGCCATGCCCCTACCGGGTGCTCTCCGTTCTCGGTGTCTCTGTGGTGAAGGCTTGTCCGGGAGTCCCCGGCTACGTGGAAAAGGCCGTATCCAGCTCGGCGAGGTCGTCGGCGGTGAGGGCGAGGCGGGCGGCGGCCGCGCTGTCCACGGCGCTGGCCACCCGGCTGGCACCGGGGATCGGGAGCATCACCGGGGACTTGGCCAAAAGCCAGGCGAGGGCGACCTGGAAAGGTGAGACGCCGTGGCGGCGGGCGACGGTGTTGAGGGTGGGATCATCCGCCGTGCGCCCCTGGCTGCCGTGGCCCCCCACCGGTCCATAGGGGAGAAAGGCGATGCCCTCGCGCCGGCAGTGAGCGAGGACGCCGTCGCGCCACACAGAGCGATGAAACGGGCTGCACCGGTTCTGCACCGAGGCGATGGGGACGATCGCCTGCGCCTCCCGGATCTGTGCGGCCGACACGTTGGACAGCCCCACGCGGCGCACCTTGCCCGCGGCGCGCAACTCCGCCAGGGCCCCCACCGAGTCGGCGAAGGGTACCCGGTCGTCTGGGGCGTGGAGCTGGTAGAGGTCGATGGCCTCCACCCCGAGGGCGTGCAGGGAGGCATCGCACGCCCCCTTCAGGTGGTCGGGGTGACCATTGACGCGCCATGCGCCGCCCGGACGTATGCACGCCCCCTTGGTGGCGACGACGACGGGCCCGCCACGCCACTCGCGCAGCGCCCGGGCGATCAACCGCTCGTTGTGCCCCACGTCCCGGTCATCGAGGCAGTAGGCGTCGGCGGTGTCTACCAGGTTCATGCCCGCCGCGAAGGCGGCGAGGAGCACCCGGATCGCCTCGGCCTCCGGGGGTCGCCCGTGGATCGATAGGGGCATGGCGCCGAGGCCGACCGGGTAGACGGGGGGGCCGCTGGGGCCGAGGGGTCGAGTCTCCATGGTGCGCAGGATACCCTAGGTTCCTGTCCAAGGAACCGCGCTCTGTAGGTCCGCCTCCCGATCCGGACGGTGCGGTGGGCCGAAGCTTCGCCTCCGCTCCACCGCTGCTGTCACCATCATCGTCGCTTGGCAGGCCGCTACGCCCGCCGCTGGCCCGGGCGATCCCGAGAACGGCGCCGGTGGTAGGCTTGAGCGCAGGAGCAAACGATGCGCTGGTTTCTTTTGTCGACCTTGTTGCTGGTCATGGCATGCGCCACGCCGCCACCACCCCTGGCGGCCGGGCCGTTTGCCACCCTCGACCACGCCGAGGCCCTGACCGATCAAGGCCGTGGCCAGCGGGTGCGGTGGGGCGGGTCGCTCGTCGCTACCACGCCCGGCGAGGAGGAGACCTGCTTCGAGATCATCGGCCATCCGCTGGATCGCCAGGGGCGACCCTACCAGACCGACACCACCGCGGGCCGTTTCATGGCGTGCACGCCCGGCTTCTTCGATCCGGCGGTTTACCGGTTCGGCCGCGAGGTGACGGTGGTGGGGGTGGTGGAGGAACCGCGCAGTGGCAAGATCGGCGCGTACGCCTACCACTATCCGAAGCTCGGCGCGGAGACCGTCTACCTGTGGCCGGAGCGACCGGACCGATACTGGGATGACTACTACTATCCCGATCCCTTCTGGTACCCGTACTGGCCCCATTACCACCGGCCGTGGTGGTGAGCACGCATGGTCGACCCGGGCTGCCCGCTACGCCAGAAACCGTTGCCAGATAACGAACAGGGTGAATACGACGCCGTAGAGGGTCGCGAGGATGAGCGTCGCGGGTCTCAGGGGCGCGTTATGGTCGGGCGGAACGACCTGTTTGAAGTAGCGAAACGCCATGATTCCGGCCCTCTGATTGCCGGGGAAGATTCCTAGAGGGTTGTTTTGCTTATCGGCGAATCACCGCCATCCACCAATGATGTGCCCCTCAGTGATGTGCCCCTCGCCCCGCCGCGAGCGCGCGGTACTATCACCGCCCATGCAACCCACCACCCACATCGCCCGCCGCATGGCGTCGATCCAGCCGTTCTTCGTGATGGACCTCCTGGCCCGCGCCCGGCAACACGAGGCGCAGGGCCGCTCCATCATCCACATGGAGATCGGCGAACCCGACTTCCCCACCCCCGAGCCAGTGGTGCGCGCCGGCCTCGCGGCCGTGGCCCGTGGCGACCTGCACTATACCCCGGCCCTCGGTCTCCCGGCCCTGCGCGAGGCGATCGCCGCCTTTTACCAGCGGCGCTACGGCGTGGCCGTGCCGGCGGGGCGCATCGTGATCACCCCCGGTGGCTCGGGCGCCCTGCTCCTCGCCCTCGGGGTCCTGGTCGATCCCGGGCAGCGCGTCCTGTTGGCGGAGCCCGGCTACCCGTGCAACCGTCACTTCGTCCGCTTCGTGGAGGGCGAGCCGGTCGCCGTCCCCGTCGGCGTGGCGAGCCGCTACCAGCTCACCTCCGAGCTGGTGGAGCACCACTGGCAGCCGGAGACCGTGGCGGCCCTGGTCGCCTCGCCGGCCAACCCGACGGGCACGGTGGTGGCGCCCGCTGAGCTGGCGGCGATCGTGGCGGCGGTGGAAGGCCGGGACGGCCATCTGATCTGCGACGAGATCTACCACGGCCTGGTGTACGGCGGGGAAGCGGCGACGGCCCTCGCCTCCTCGGACCAGGTCTTCGTGGTCAATTCGTTTTCCAAGTACTTCCACATGACCGGCTGGCGTCTCGGCTGGCTGGTGGTGCCGGAGGGGTACGTCGCGGCGGTCGACCGCCTCGCCCAGAACCTGTTCCTCGCCGCCTCCACCCCGGCGCAACACGCGGCCCTGGCCGCCTTTCAACCCGAGACATTGGCGATCCTCGATGCGCGCCGCGATGAGCTGCGCCGGCGCCGCGACTTCCTCCTACCGGCCCTGCGCGACCTGGGCTTCGGGATTCCCGTCACCCCGGATGGCGCGTTTTACCTGTACGCCGACTGCACCGCCCACACCGGCGACTCCTTCGCCTTCGCCGAGCGTCTCTTGGAGGAAGCGGGGGTCGCGGTCACCCCGGGGCGCGACTTCGGCACCCATCAGCCGGAGCGCCACCTGCGCTTCGCCTACACCACCTCCCTGAGCGACCTGGAGGAGGGGGTACGCCGGCTGCGGGCGTTCCTGGCGTAGGCCAGCGGTGCCAAGAAAAAGGGCACCCCGTGCGGGATGCCCTTTTTCTTGGGCGTCATGCGGGACGCGAGGTCACCGCACCTGGGCCATGGCCATACTGGACAGGGCCGCCGCCGGCTGCGGGCTGCCACCGCCCGGCGCGGAGGGCAGGTGGCCGAGGGAGGAGCCGACCGTCTTGCCGAAGTCCGGGTAGGCGTCGCCGCCATGCTCGGAGAAATCGAGGCCCTCGTACTCCTCCTCGGCGGAGACGCGCAGGCCGACCGTCGCGTTGACAACGCGGAAGAGAGTGTAGGTGACCAGGAAGGTCCAGGCGAAGCAGGCGACGATGCCGAGGGCCTGCACCCCAACGATCTGTGGGTCGAACATCTTCTCCGCGTTGAACAGGCCGGCGGCGAGGGTCCCCCACGCGCCGCACACCCCGTGGACCGAGATCGCGCCGACCGGGTCGTCGATGCCGATGCGGTCGAAGAACAAGACCGCCATCACCACGAGGCCGCCGGCGATCGCGCCGTCGATGATGGCGAAGGTCGGCGTGAGGTTGGCGCAGCCGGCGGTGATCGCCACCAGGCCGGCAAGGGCACCGTTCAGGGTCATGCCCACCTCCGGCTTGCCGAACTTGAGCCATGCCATGAACATCGCCATGATCGCACCGGCGGCAGCGGCGAGATTGGTGTTGACCGCGATCAAAGCGATGTCGGTGATGGCGGCGGTGGTGGAGCCGGGGTTGAACCCAAACCAGCCGAACCACAAGATGAAGACGCCGAGGGCCGCCAGGGGGATGTTGTGACCGGGGATCGCCTTCGGCTTGCCGTCGGTGGTGTACTTACCGAGGCGCGGGCCGAGGACCATCGCACCCGCGAGGGCCGACCAGCCGCCCACCGAGTGGACCACCGTGGAGCCGGCGAAGTCGATGAAGCCGAGGTTCTCCAGCCACCCCTTGCCGTGGTACAGCGATCCCCACGCCCACGAGCCGAACACCGGGTAGACGAGGCCGCAGATGAAGACGGAGTAGATCAGGTAGCCGGTGAACTTGGTGCGCTCTGCCATGGCCCCGGAGACGATGGTGGCTGCGGTGCCGGCGAACACCACCTGGAACATCCAGAAGGCGTACAGCCACGGGTCTTGGTCTTTGGCGAAGTCTGAGAGGAAGAAGCCGTCGGTACCGATGAAGCCCGTAGCATTGGCACCGAACATCAGGCCGAACCCGATCGCCCAGAAGGCGATCGACCCGATGGAAAAGTCCATCATGTTCTTCATCATGATGTTGACCGCCGACTTGGCGCGGGTGAAGCCGGTCTCCACCATGGCGAAACCCGCCTGCATGAAGAAGACGAGGAAGGCACAGACCAAGGTCCACACGTAGTCCGCGTGGGTCTGGACCGTGTCCGCGGTGACGGCGTCGTCGGCCCATGCCAGGACCGGCAGGAGTGTGAGTGCGGCGAGCATCACCGCGGCGCGTCTTTTCATGGCGATTCCCCTGTAAGGTGTTCAACAAAAATCATCCCCAGCGTGGGTGGGGGTAACTCCCGGTCGGCCCCGAGAGGCCCCCACCCACCGGAGGGGAAATCGGCATGGCATTAACCAAGCCATCCTGCCGTTTGCAGAGGCCGTGCCACCCGCCCGTTAGGGGGAAAAAAACCGCACAACCCCTTGTGTTATTGAGATTGTCGGCGCACCCCGTCGTCGACCCTGGAATGCCCCCTGCGCAGGTCGTGCCTAGGAAAGAGTCACTGTCTGCCTCGGCCGTGGGCAGGAGTCCGCGATTTGGGCTACGTCAGTGCGTCCGCCAGCAACACCGCGAGGTGCCGCGGGTCACGCCCGGTGAGGTGGCGAATTTGGTGGCGGCACGAGGTGCCGCTCGCCACCACCGGTCGGTCGCCGGGCTGCCCGCGCAGGCGCTCGGCGAGACGTGAGCCGACCTGGACCGAGAGGTCGTAGTGGGCCGTCTGATAGCCGAAGGTCCCCGCCATGCCACAGCAGCCGGCCTCCAGGTCCGTGACGCTCCCGAGGCGCCGCAGCACGGTGAGCGCAGGCTCCACCCCCTCGGTGGCGCGGCTGTGGCAGTGCGGGTGGAGGAGGATCGGCGTGTCGCTCGGCCGGAGGAGAAGGGCGTCCGGCTCGGCCGTCAGCAGCCGGCCGAGAAATCCCTCCAATGAGGTCACCTGAGCGGCGACCAACGCCACGTCCCCGCCCACGAACAACTCCCGGTAGTCGCCGCCGAGCATCGAAGTACAGGACGGCTCCAGACAGACGATCGGCACCCCGTCGCGTGCATGGGGCAGGAGCGCAGTCACGTTGTGCTCCGCGAGGCCGCGCGCCTCGTCCATGAGACCCTGGCTGAACGCCGGCCGGCCACAACACCGGTGGTCGGCCAAGATGACCCGATAGCCCGCGGCCTCCAGCACCGCGACCGCGGCGCGGCCGATCTCCGGCTCGAAGCGCTCCATGAAACAGTCGCTCCATAAGAGCACCGGCCCGCGGACGCCCGTGGGCGCCGCGCCGCGCCGTCGGAACCCGTGGCGGAAGCTATGGCGGCTGACCTGCGGCAGGGGGCGGCGTGGATCGAGCCCCACCCGGGCTGCGATCGCCCGGCCGAAGGCGGTGGCGGAGAGACGGTTGGCGAGGGGAGCCACTGGTGCGAGCCAGCGGCCCAGCCGGTCGGGCCGGGCGAGGAGGCGTAACGCGAGGGGGGTGCCGGACCGTTGATGGCGGTGGTGGAGGGCGGCTGCCTTGAGCAGGGCCATGTCGACTCCGGACGGACACTCCACCGCACACCCCTTGCACGCGAGACAGGTGGCCAGGGCCACGGCCAGGGCATCGTTTTCCAGACCATCGGCGAGGCGGCCCGCGGCGGCGGCGCGGTAGAGGTTGGCGCGGCCGCGGGTCGAGAGGGACTCGTCGCCGGTGGCAATGAAGGTCGGGCACATGGTGCCGGTCGTCTTGAGGCAACCGCCGCAGCCGTTGCACTGCTCGATCGCCGCCAGCCAGTCCCCGTCACGCCGAAACTGCAAAGGCGCCTCGGGTAGAGTCGGGGCGTAGCCCGGGTCGTAGCGCAGCCGTGCGTCCATGAGCGGCGGCGGGTCGCCCGAGATCTTGCCGGGGTTGAGCAGGCCGCGCGGGTCGAACAACGCCTTCACCTCGCGGAAGGCGGCCATCACCTCCGGGCCGTACATGCGTTGCAACCACTCGCTGCGCGCCAGGCCGTCGCCGTGCTCCCCGGAGACCGCCCCACGAAACGTGCCCACTAAGTCGACGATCTCGGCGGCCACCTCGCGCATCATCGCCACGTCGGCCGGCCGGTGCAGGTCGAGCACCGGCCGCAGGTGCAGCAGGCCGACGCCGGCGTGACCGTAGAAGCTCGCCTCCAGTCCGCGCTGAGCGAGGATCTCCCGGACCCCGGCGTAGTAGTCGGCGAGGTGCTCGGGCGGCACCGCCGTGTCCTCGATGAAGGCGACCGGCTTCGCGCCTCCCTTCTTTGACATCAGCAGACCGAGGCCGGCGCGGCGCAGGGCCCAGAGGTTCGCCTGCTCCGTCGCGCCGCGCAGGGGGAGGACACGGCGGCCCGGGAAGGCCTCCTGCACGGCCCCCAGGCGCTCCCGCACCTCCTCCTCACCCGCACCGAAGAACTCGATGCACAGCAGGCTCGCCGGCAGCTCGCCGGCGAGAAAGGACAGCAGTGGCGCGTAGCCCGGCTTGTCCGCCGTCTGATCGAGGAGGATCCGGTCGATGTGCTCCACCGCGGCGGGCCGCAGATCCAGCGCCGCCACCGCGCCGGCCATCGCCTCGACCGGGTCGTCGAAACAGACCACCGCCACGGCCCGGTGCGCTGGACGGGGAACAAGGCGCAGGGTGGCGGAGACGGTGATCGCCAGGGTCCCCTCGCTGCCCACGAGGAGTGGTGTGACCCCGGCCCCGGGCTTCGTGAGCAGGCTGAGCAAGTCATAGCCGGCTACGCGCCGCTGGAGGGTCGGGAAGCGGCGCCGGATCTCCTCCGCGTGGGCGGCCACCGCCGCCGCCACCCCGTCGTCGAAAGGCGAGTGAGCGGCAACGATCTCCTGCCCATCCACGGTGACCGCCGCCAGCGTCACGACATGGTCCGAAGTCTTGCCGTAGAGCAGGGAGTGGGCCCCCGAGGCATTGGTGCCGATCATGCCGCCGAGGGTGCAGCGTGAGGCGGTGGCCGGATCGGGGCCGAACATCAGGCCGTGGGCGGCCACCGCCTGGTTGAGCCGCTCGAGGACCACCCCCGGCTCCACCTCAGCGGTGGCCGCCTGCGGGTCGACCGGGCCGATCGCGGTGAGGTAGCGCGACAGATCGAGTACCACCCCTTCGCCGAGGCAGCCACCGGCCAGACCGGTGCCTGCGCCGCGCGGGTGGACGGAAACGCCGTGTCCGCCGCACACCACCACCGCCCGCGCCAGCGCCGCGCGATTCGCGGGAAAGACCACCGCGAGGGGGGGAATCTCGTAGATCGAGGCGTCGGTGGCGTACAGCCAGCGGGTCGCCGCGTCGTACCGCACGTCGCCCGCCACGGCGCTTTCGAGGTCGCGGATGAAGCGGGGATCCGGCGCGGGCAGGGATGAGCGGCTCACGGCAGGAGGGTAGCCCGACGGTTGGGGTTGGGCGACGGTACGCCGTGCGATCCGACCGCCGCCGAGATCACGTTGGCGAGGTAAAATATTGGTTAGCTCAAACTCCCAGATTTAGGAGGCGTCATGAAGACCTTCTTGGTATTCACGGGGACCGGCCCGATCATGCTGGTGACGAGGCTGTCGGAGATGGACGTCGACGCCGCTCGGAACCACATGGAGAGCAAGGGGATCAAGAAGTACATCGCATACGAGGTGCCGTACAGCCGCGCCGAGGAGCGCTACGGTACCCGCCTCCATGCGGCCGTAGCTCGCCTTGCCCATCCAGAGGACATCCGGGTATTCGACGTCGATGGCCATCACGCCTTCATGAACTTCGACTTCACCGAGATGGGCGAGCCGGTCTACGTGGACGGCAGGCTCGCAGAGGTGATCGGCTGAGCGTTACCTCACGGGGTCGCGAGCCGAGGGGGAGGGTATGGAGGTGCGCCTTAGGTAGCGCGGCGAGCATGTTCGACCGCGCGGTGTGTCGCTATTACCACGTGGTCGACCTCCTCGGGGGTGGTGCTGCGGCCCAGTGCGAAGCGCAGGGAGGCGTAGCTGGCCTCGGGGGGGAGCCCCATGGCGACCATCACATGGGACGGCTTGCGGATGGTGGAGGTGCATGCCGAGCCCGAGGAACAGGCGACTCCCGCTTCGGCGAGCAGACCCTGGAGGAGAGGCTCGATAATGCCGGCAAAGCGCACGGATAGATTACCCGGCAGGCGCTCGGCAGGGCAGCCGTTGAGCGCGACGCCATCGATGGCCGCGTGCAGGCCAGTGAGGAGGCGGTCGCGCAGCACCGCCACACGCGTAGCGGCAGGGGCCAGCTCTGCGGCGGCGATGTGCGCCGCCGCGCCGAGACCGACGATCCCTGGCGAGTTAAGGGTGCCGGCACGTCGTCCCCCTTCCTGGCCACCGCCGTCCATCAGCGGCTGAATCCGCAGCCCCGTCCGAATAAACAGGGCACCTACTCCCTTCGGTCCGTAGAACTTGTGACCCGAGAGGCTGAGGAGGTCGACGGGCAGGGTCGCCAGATCGATCGGGATATGGCCGACCGTCTGCACCGCATCCACGTGAAAGGGGATGTCGCGTTCGCGGCACAGGGCGCCGATGGCGGCGATCGGCTGGATCGTGCCGACCTCGTTGTTGGCATGCATCACCGATACCAAGAAGGTGGTGGGTCGGATGCGCTGCGCCACCTCCCAAGGGTCGACCCGCCCGACAGCGTCCACCGGAATCAGCTCCACCGCCACCCCGAGCCTTTTCAACCGTTCGGCCGCGTGCAGGACCGCGTGGTGCTCCACCGCCGAGACCAGGCAGTGGTCCTTGCCACGGGGCCGCGCGGCGGCCATGCCTTTCAAGGCCCAGTTGTCACTCTCCGTGCCGCCCGAAGTGAAGTAGACCTCCTCCGGCTGGGCTCCCAGCAGGGCGGCGAGCCGGCGGCGGCCATCCTCCACCAGGACCCGCGCCCGCGCCCCTGGCTCATGGGTGGAAGAAGCGTTGGCGAAGTGCGTCTGGAAGACCGGCACCATCGCCTCCACCACTCGCGGATCGGTGGGGGTGGTGGCGGCGTGGTCGAAGTAGATGGTGTTCATTCCTTGGCACAGGATATGCGGCGGCCGCCCTGGTCAATTTCTGACAATTCTGCTGCGTAGCGGCGTGATTTCACCATTGTTACATTTCAGTCATGGCGACGGCTCCACCGAAAGGATTGCCCCTGCGGATCACGCTGCTCGAGCTCGTGGTGCGCCTGCAATCCTACGGTTTCCGTCACCGCGATGTCCTGCGATTGGTTCCTCGCCTCGTGGATGAGAACCACGTGGTTCTGAGGGGGGCGTGCCGTAACACCCGCTTCCGGAATGACCGCTGACGGTCGCGGTCGGCAGGCAGTCATTGGCCCGCCGCCATCCGTCCACGGCGGCGGCGCCTGACACGCGTCGAGTCGCCGCGCGAGGTGTCTTGGCGTGACGACCGGGAGACGCGATGCCGGCCGCGTGAACGTCGCCCATTATGACGGTGGCGGCGTCTGCGGCGCTGCAGCCCTGGAAGCCACGCAATCGACGCCACCACCACCAGAATCACCCCCCCCATGATGGTCTCGAAGACGGTGGCCGGGTGGTAGTGCTGGGGGCGCTCCTGGACCGTCGATTCGTCGGTTTCCTCTGCGACCCTGCTGTCGTCGGGTCGCACGGCCCGCCCCGTGACCAGCAGGTGGTCACGGACCGCCTCGGTGGAGAGGTCGAGGAACAGCGCCGCGGGCAAGGAGGGTAACGGCTCCTCCGCCTCGACCTTCACCTCCTCCACCTGTGACGGGTAGGAAGTGAAGGAATCACTTGCTGGGACAACGGGCGGATCGACCCACACCGCCCCAGCCGCAATCGCGCACCCCAAGATACCAGAGCACGCGGCGATAGCCGGTCGGAATCCCCGATCCATGGTCACAGGCCGAAACCGACGCCAAGGCCGAACTCAAACCGCGGACGTCCTCCGCCAGAGAGATCCCTCACCAGGCGATGTTTGAGAAGATCGAGGAGGGGGAAGGAGGCGGTCTCGCCATCCACGGCGGCCTCCGCCAGACCGGTAAACCGCACCACACCAATCATGCCCCGCCCCGGAAGGTAGTCGGTGGCACGCAGGGTCTCCGGGCTGTGCAGGAAGACCCGACCGCCGGACTGGCGTGGGGATCGCGGCCTCCCCCGGTGATCGATCGTCACCAACTCCACCTCGATCAGGGTGCGGTCCCCGGTCTGGAGGAGGGAGACGATCTCCCCGGCAAAGACGAAGGCGTGGTCTCTATACGACTCCGGGTCACGCTCCAGGGCTGCCGCAGGCGGCAATGGCTCCAACACCTCCCGGGGGGGACGGGGGGTAGCGCAGGCCGTGAAGGACAGGACCGCGGCCAGGACCAGGATGAGTAGTGGTAGGCGCAGAGGCATCGGGATGGTGACCAGCATAACCCAGTCCCAGTGCTCAGCACGTCGTCGAGCTTGCTTGGCTACCCATGGCGGTCATCCGTTGCAGGTTCGTGCCGAAAACATCGGCAAGCAATGTGCTCGTTCCTCGGTCCCGACCTCCCACCACATGAGCCTGACTGGAGAGCTCGATGTTTGCACCCACCTTTGCGTCGTTCATCGCACCCGCAAGCCTGCCAGGCCTGAGTCCGCGCCACCCCTCCCAGGTTTCGCCAGCGGCGCAGGAGCGCCATCCGGCCAGTAACCCGCCGCGCCTTGCCACGGTGGCCGGGCCTATGGCCCTGAGTACCACCGAATTTCGCGACGACACGGCCCTGAGCCAGCGCCAGCTCGATCTCGGTAGTGATCACCTGGCGCTGCACCTATTCACCACCCGCATCCTGGCCACGGCCCAACGAATGAGCGCCACCGACGGCTCGGAATTTGCTGCCATGGCCGACGCTGTGATTCGTCGGGGATTCGACGAAAAGGACTGGAAGAAATCGCCAATTCAGAGGGGGTAT
>Ga0302046_10003940_pt1 | contig 13288 bp, 11 predicted proteins | sample RVTome_11_FD_200261 | JGI IMG/M metagenome (GOLD analysis project Ga0302046, IMG submission 200261) | Soil microbial communities from uranium-contaminated site in the Upper Colorado River Basin, Wyoming, United States - RVT147D111 (version 2) ...
TCGGGAGCGAACTGCGCCAGGCGCGCGTAGCCGGTGACCGCGTCCAGCATCTGCGTCGTGCCGACGGACGTTTCCTTGATGTCGTCGCGTTTGACGGTCACTTCGTAGCGGCGCGGCTCGAGGCGTGGTCCGCGCTCGAACGCCAGCTTCACCCGTGATCCGGACTTCCCGGCCATCCGCAGCATGAGGGTCTCGGCGTCGTGGCCGGCAACCGAGCTGTCGTCCATCGTCATCAGCCGGTCACCGGGGAGCACGCCCTTCCGGTCCGCCGGTCCGTCCGGCGCCACGGCGAGGACCGTGGCCACGCCATCCACGTCCTCCAGCGCGATCCCCACCGTCCCCAGGTCGCCGCGCGCAATTGCGGCGGCGCGCTCGACCTCGGTCCGCGGCTCGAAGCGGCTGTGCGGGTCCAGGGACCGCAGCACGCCGTGAATGGCCGCGCGGACGAGGCGGGCGTAGGGCACGCTGTCCACGTAGTTGATGCGGATGTGGTTGAGGACGCCCGAGAACGTCTGGAGTTCCTCGTAGTTGGACCGGGCCTGCGCATCGAGCGGGCCCGCGGCGACGACCAGGGCGGCCAGGGCCGGCCCGCACCAGCGTGCGCCGCGACGGGGGTCAGGGCCGTGCATCGGGCCTCCTTCAGGGAATCGCCAGGAGCGAGACACGTGCGTCTTCGATCTGCCGCGCGAGACTCCGCGGCGCAAGGGTCAGGAACCGCTCGAACGCGGCGCGTGCGAGCGCCGAATCCGCGGCCTCGAGTCGTCCGAGCCGTCCGAGCGTGAGGCCAAGGTCCACGAGGAGCATTGGATCATCCGGATTCAGGAACGCCGCTTCCCGTCGCTCCGCCAGCGCTTCGTCCAGCCGACCCAGCCGTTCATAGAGGTCGGCGAGGCGCACGTGCGCCATCCAAAAACCGAGATCGAACGCGAGCACCTGCCGGTAACCCTGCTCCGCCGCCCAGGCGCGGCCGAGCCGGTCCCGCCAGTACGCCTCCATGTAGCGCATGTCGTTCGTGACGAGGTACGCCAGGGGATGCGCCGAGTCGTGTTGCTCCTCCCGCCAACTCCGCCTGATGAGCAGTCCGAGGTCGTGGATGCGGATCCTTCACGCTGGTTGGGAGCTTGATCCGCTGACTCAGGCCAGGGGAAGGAAAAGCGGCTGCGGCCACCCAGATACTCAGCAGTACCACCACGGGCCTGAACGCCATGGTTTCCTCCGGCGTGTGGACATGGCGGCGCGACGGCCGCCGCCAATCAGCCGCCCGGCATCAGCGCAGCCGGGTGAGCTTCCGCAGCACTTCCAGCTTCTCCAGCGCCGACGACGACGACGGCGCCTCCGCGATGGCGTACAGGCCGTCGCGCACGTCGAGCAACACCTCGAGCAGCAGTTGCTCCCGCTGGAACGACGCGTCCAGCTCCATCATGCGCCGCTGGTCCCCCGCCTCCTTGGCCAGATCGTACGCCTCACGGTAGATCCGCTCGAGGTTCTCGAGGATGCGATCCCGCGGACGGGGGCTCATGCGGCGGCGTCGCCGAACGGGAGGATCAGCAGCCCGCTCGGCACCTTGGGCGCGAAGTACGTGGACTTGGGCGGCATGATCCCGCCCGCGTCGGCAACCGCGAGGATCCGTTCGGTGGGCGTGGCGCGGACCAGAACCCCGGCCGCCGCGCCGCGGGCGACCGCGTCGAACACCTCACCGGGGGAGGCCACATAGCCGATCGTGGCCTCCGGCCCCGCCGCCCGCGCCAGCGGCTGGACGATCTCCCGCTCCACCACCGCGATCTCCAGTTCGCTGTCGTGGTCGGTGTGCGCCGACAGCACCAGCACGCGCCCGCCGGGGAATACGATGGCCGCGGCGGGTCGGGGGCCGAGCGCATCGAGCAGGCCCTGCGGATCCAGCTCGGCCTCCCGGTCCTCCACAACGAAACACTCCGCCCACCGCTCCCGCATGCGGGCCAGGTCCACCGGCGCGCCCTGCACGAGCCGGTGGGTGGCCAGGACGACCAGGCCCGGGTCCCGCACCGGCACGGCCAGGGCGGGAATCCGCGACGCCTCCGCCAGCTCCGCGCGCAACGCGGTTGCCGTCTCGTACCGGTGGTGACCGTCCGCGATGTACACGGGCCCGTCCCCCACCGCCCGGGCAATCTCGTCCGCCTGCGCGCCCGTCACCCGCCAGATGCCCACGGCGACGCCATCGAGCTCCGCCACGGCCGTGGGCTCGTGCCGGGTGACGCCGTCGAGCCGGCGGCGCAGATGGTCGCGGGTGTCCCTTGCCAGCACGAGGATCGGCTCCACCGCGGCCCGCGTGGCGCGGCCCAGGGCCAGGCGGTCTTCCTTGGCGCCGCGATGCGTGCGCTCGTGCGGCCGGACACGACCGGGTTCGTATCCCTCCGCCAGCAGGCCGCCGATCACCCCCGTCCGGAGACACGACCGCCCGTCCGGCAGGAGGAACTCCTGCTGCACCACGTACACCGCGGGGTCAGGGTCCCGCTCGAGGACGTCGGCAGCCCGCCAGCGGGCCAGCGTCCGCGCCGCCGCCTGGTATCGGTCCCCCGACCCCTCCGGCAACGTGACGTGGACGATGTTGTGCGGCGACCGGCCCGCCAGCGCGCTGCGCGCCTCCGCCGACACCACGTCGTAGGGGGGGGCGATCAGGTCGCTCAGCCGGTCCCGCGCCCGAAAGCGCTCGGCCCGGATCGGGGTGAACAGCGTGGACGACATCGTGGCGTCTGCCATTACGTTCGGGATCCTCCGCCCCATGAGATTGCGCTCGCGTTCCCGGCCCCGCCAGTCCGCGCCGCCCGGGCCTCACGCCCAGGGTCGCGCGGCCGCTTCCGCTTCCTCCAGCATCTTGCGGTACGACCCGTACCGCGACGACGCCAGCATGCCCGCTTCCACCGCCCCGCGGACCGCGCACCGGGGCTCCTCGCAATGCCGGCAGTTGTCGAAGCGGCAGTCCGCGCCGTGGCGGCGGACGTCCGGGAACGCCTCGGACACGTCCTGCGGTCGCAGGCCCCAGAGCCCAATGTCCCGAAGCCCCGGCGTATCCACCACGAACCCGCCGTCCAGGCACGGGTGCATCTCCGCGGCCACCGTCGTGTGCCGGCCGGCATGACTGCGCGGGCTGACGTCTCCGGTCCGCAGGCGCAGCCCCGGCACCAGGGCGTTCAGCAGGCTGGACTTCCCGACGCCCGTGGGTCCGGTGAAGAGCGACACGTGGGCCCCGAGCAACCGGCGCAGCTCCACGATCCCCGCGCCGCTCACGACGCTGGTCACGAGGACTCCGTATCCGGCCTGGCGGTAGGGCTCGCCGAGCGTCGCGGCCTCGGGCGCGAGGTCCCCTTTGTTGATGACGACCGAGACCGGCAGGTGATTGGCCTCGGCGACGGCGGTGAACCGGTCCATCAGGAAGGGATCCCAGTCGGGCATGCGGGCGGCACCAACCACCACCACCTGATCGAGGTTGGCGGCCACCGCGCGCTCCCCGCGCGCCCGTCCCGGACTGCGCCGCTGGAGCAGCGAGCGTCGCGGGAGCACGGATTCGATCGTGGCCGGCGGGTCGGCCACGTTGGCCAGCACGACGCGGTCGCCGACGAGCACCGTCTCCGCCCGCCGGTGCTTCATCCGGCCGCGGAGCACCGCGTCCCACACGCGGCCGTCCGACCAGATGGCATACCGGCCGCCGACCCGCGCGAGTACCACGCCCTCGATCCGGTCTACCAGTTGGGCTCCCGCTGCCGCGCCTCGACGGCCCGATCGAGGTGCCGCTTGACGTCGTGGAGCGACAGGGCGTGCGCGGTCCGCTCGGCCTCGTCGCGGCTCGCCCCGAACGCCACGTAGTCCGTCTCCACGTGCCCGTCCGGCGCGTCGCCCGCTTCCGACCAGCGCACGAAGAGCAGGGCCGCCCCGAACCGGCCGTCCGCGTCCGGTGCGGCGGACAGCATCACGGCGACCGAGTACGCCCGGCCATCCGGCCCGCCGAACGCCGGCGGTCGCTGGTGCTTCGCGAGGTATCCGCCCAGCGTCGTCTCGTCCGTCACCGCGAGCGGCCGTCCACGGTCTCCCGCAGGACGTTCCCGACGATGAACCACACGTTCGCCGGGCGCTCCGCCATGCGCCGCATCAGGTACGGATACCATTCGGTGCCGAACGGGACGTACACGCGTACGTTGTACCCGTCGCGCCGGAGGCCGTCCTGGAGATCCCGCCGGACGCCGTACAGCATCTGGAACTCGAACCGCTCGGGACCCACCCCCCTGGCGCGGGCGACGTCCTTCACGTGGGTGATCAACGCCTCGTCGTGGGTGGCGAACGCGGGATAGTTGCCGCGCTCGAGCAGCCGCTCGCTGCAGCGGGCAAAGACGGCGTCCACGTCCCACTTGCCCGGGAACGCCACCGTCGCCGGCTCCTTGTACGCGCCCTTGACGAGCCGCACGCGCGCGCCGGCGGCCAGCAGCGCCTCGATATCGTCCTCGGTGCGGCGCAGCATCGTCTGGATCACCACACCCACGAGGTCGCCGAACGCGGGCCGCAGGGCGCTGTCGTACAGATCGAGTGTGCGCTGGACGTGGCCGGACGCCTCCATGTCCACGCGCACGAAGATCCCGTGCGCGCGGGCGCGCTCCAGGATCCGCCGGGCGTTGTCGCCCGCCAGCCCCTCGTCCAGGTCGAGCCCCATCTGCGTGAGCTTGATGGACAGGTTGGCCTGGACTCCGCTCGCCTGAATCCGATCCAGGATCTCGATGGCCGCGTCGCGTGCGCCGGCGGCGGCCTCGTGGGTGGTCACGCTCTCGCCGAGCAGATCGAGGCTCACGGTGATGTTCCGGGCATTCAGGTCCCGGGCCACGCTGATCGCCGCGTCGAGGGTTTCGCCCGCCACGAACCGGGCCGAGAACTGGCGGGCCAGGCCGTTGCGCTTCACGAACTCGAACAGGCCCCGCCGTTCGCTGAGCCAGAGAAAAGTGCTTCGCAGCATGTCGTCAGGAGTTGGGGTAGAAGCGACTGCCCTGCTCGGCCTGCCGGACGAGTAAGGGAGCGGGAGTGTACCGGGGGCCGTAGTGTGACGCGAGCCGTCGCAGCCGCTCGACGACACGGGCGGCCCCGAGCGCGTCTATCTCTCGCAACGGCCCGCCGCGGAACGGCGGGAATCCGATGCCGAAGATCGCGGCGATGTCGCCGTCGCGGGGCCGCCGCACGACGCCCGCGTCCAGCGCGAGCGCCGCTTCGTTCAGCATGGCGTAGACGAGACGGTCCTCGATCTCGGCCGCCGGGGAGGGGCCCGTGACACCCAGGAGTTCCCGCACCGTCGGGTCCACGCCGCGACGCTTGCCCCCGTCGTAGCGATAGAAGCCGCGCCCGCTCTTGCGGCCGAGCCGGCCGGCACGGACCAGCGCCTCGAGCCCCGCCACGGGAGCCAGCCGATCTCCGAAGGCCTCATGCAGCACGTGCGAGCCCTTGAGACCAACGTCCAGCCCGACCTCGTCCAGCAGCGTGATGGGGCCAACGGGGAAGCCGTACTCCTTCATACAGCGGTCAATCTCCTCGATGGCCACGCCCTCGGCCACGAGCCGGCCGGCCTCGTTGAGATAGGGCGCCAGGATCCGGTTCACCCAGAACCCCGGCTCGTCCCGGACCACCACGACGGTCTTGCCCATGCGCCGCCCGAAGTCCACGGCGGTGGCCGTCACCCAGGGCGCGGTGGCGTCCGTGACGATCACCTCGAGCAACGGCATCTTCTCGACCGGCGAGAAGAAATGCATGCCCAGCATCCGCTCGGGGCGGCGGAGCACGGAGGCGATCCGCGCGATGGGGATCGTGCTCGTATTGGAGGCGAGGATGCACCGCTCGCCGACCCGCGCCTCCAGCTCGCGGAACACCTCGTGCTTTACGGCGAGGTCCTCGAACACGGCCTCGATGACGAGATCCGCGCGCCCGAAGCCCGACCAGTCCGTCCCGCCGGAGAGGAGCGCGGTCAGGCGCCGGTGCTCGTACTTCGTGATGCGCTTCCGCTTCAGCCGGGCATCCAGGATCCGCCGGGCGCCGCCCAGGCCCCTGGCCACCGCCACCAGTCCGGTGTCACGGAACCGCACGTCCACGCCGGCCTGGGCCACCGCCGTGCCGCCGATGCCGCTCCCCATGAAACCGGCGCCCAGAACGCCGAGCCGCCGCACCTCGCCCGGAGCGACGCCGTCGGCGTCGCCGAAATCCTTCTTGAGGGCGGTCGTGGCGAAGAAGATGCCGACGAGCGTCCGCGAGACGTCGCCCACGGCGAGGTCGGCAAAATGGCGCGCCTCCCGCTCGAGCCCGGCCGCCACGCCGTTCCGGAGCCCGTGCTCCACGGCGTCGAGGGCGTCGAAGGGCGCGGGATAGTGCCCGCCGGTCCTGCGCTGCACCTGTTTGCGGGCAAGGGAGAACACGAGCGCGCGCCCCGCCGCATTGCCCTCGACGACCAGCCGCACGAGGCCGCCGGTGGGCCGGGTGGGGCGCCAGCCGCCCGCGAGGCGCCGCGCGGCGTCCATGGCCACGCGTTCCAGGATGGCGGGATGGACGAGTTCGTCCACGATGCCGCGCCGAAACGCCGTCTTGGCGGGCAGCACCTTCCCCGCGAGAATGATGTCGAGCGCCGCCTGGAGGCCGATGAGCCGGGGCAACCGCTGACACCCGCCGGCCGCCGGGATGATGCCGAGCTGCACCTCGGGGAGCCCGAGCTTCGTCTTCTCGTGATCGGTGGCCACGCGGTAGGTGCACGCGAGCGCGGTCTCGAGTCCGCCGCCCAGACACGCGCCGTGCATCGCGGCAACGACCGGCTTGCCCAGCTCTGCGACGCGCTGAATGAGGGCCTGGCCGGCCCGCACGAACGTGTACGCCTCTTCGCGCGACCGCAGGGCCACGAACTCGTCAATGTCGGCGCCCGCAAGGAACGTGTCCGGCTTGCCGGACAGCAGCACGACGGCCCGCACGGCCGCATCGCCGCCCAGGGTCGTGAGCATCGTGTCCAGCTCGTCGCGAACCGCCCGCGTGATCTTGTTGACCGGTTCGCCCGGCAGATCGAGCACGAGCCGGGCAATCCCGTCCGTCACGGAAACGGCAAAGGCGGTCATGCGCGTTCCAGCACCATGGCAAAGCCCATCCCGCCCTGCGCGCACACGGACAGGAGGCCGAACTGCACGTCGCGCCGCCGCATCTCGTTGACCAGGGTGAGGGTGACCCGCCCGCCGGTGGCGCCGAACGGGTGCCCGATCGCGATCGAGCCGCCCATCACGTTCACGATGTCGAGATTCACCTCGCCGATCGGCTCGGCGCGCCCCAGATGCTCCGTGGCCCATTGGCGCGACTCGAAGGCCTGGATGTTCGAGAGGACCTGGGCCGCGAACGCCTCGTGCATCTCGATGAGTCCGACGTCTCGCAACGTGATGCCCGCGCGCTCGAGCGCGCGTGGCACCGCGATGGCCGGGCCCATCAGGAGCTGCCAGCCGGGATCCACAGCGGCCACCGCGTGCGCACGGATGAACGCGACGGGGTCATAGCCGCGGGCCCGGGCGGCTTCCTCGCTCATGAGGAGGACGGCGGCTCCGCCGTCGGTGAGCGGCGAGGCATTGCCGGCCGTGACGCTCCCGTAGCGCCGGTCGAAGGCAGGCCGGAGGGCGGCGAGTTGCTCCAGGCTGGAATCCGGCCGGACGCCGTTGTCGCGATCCACCGGCTCGCCGTCCGACGGCAGGACCGGGGCGATCTCGGCCGTGAGGCGGCCGTCGGCCGTGCCGGCGTAGGCCAGCTGGTGACTGCGCAGGGCCCACCGGTCCTGCGCGTCCCGCGTGATGCCGTTGAGCTTTGCCATCGTCTCGGCCGACTGCCCCATGCTCTCGCCGGTGGAGGGCTCGGCGATCGCCGGGGTCACCGGAATGAGGTCGCGGGGCCGGAACCCCGCCACGAGCCGGAGTCGCTCGCCCAGGGACCGGGCCCTGCTCAGCGCCACGAGCCGATCCGAGAACCGGCGCGAATGGAGGATGGGGATGTCGGAGAGGCTCTCGGCGCCGCCCGCGAGGACGACGTCCGCCCGCCCGGCCGCGATCTGGTCGGCGCCGATGGCGATGGCCGTGTTGGCCGACGCGCAGGCACGATTGACCGACGCGGCCGCGATGTCCCGCGGGAACTGGGGGAGGAGACTCACTTCCCGCGCCAGGTTGGGCGCGAGCACGCTCGCAACGACCTGGCCGAAGTACATCTCGTCCACGTCGGCCCCGTCGAGCTCGTATCGGTGCAGGACTGCGACCGTGGCATGGCGGGCCAGGTCCACCGCACTCACCATCCGCAACGCCGTGCCTGCCTTGCAGAACGGCGTGCGGCATCCGCCCACCACGGCGACTCGACGTCCCGCGGCCCCGTTACCCATCGTGCTAAACTAGCCGCCGGGGAAACGTCGTGGTAGCGCGCCCCGCGAGGCGCGTGGCATCATTGTCCGGTGGTATTGATCGCGAAGACGCTGGCGATGGCGGCGGGCCGGCCGTCAATCATCTCGATCACCTCGCGGGAGAGGACCACCTCGAACGGCGCCACGAGGCGCACCAGTTCCCCGGGCTGCAGCAGGTGCTCGTCGGACTCGGGCCCCCAACCCTGCTGACGCTGCGCGGTCAGGAACGTCTCGGCGAGGAAATACCCACCGGGCCTGACCGCCGCCCGAAAATCGGCGAACCGCCGGCGGTCCAGGTAGCCGAAGAGCATGACCACGTCGAACGAGGCCGGCGCGATCTGGCTGGTCCGGAGGTCCATATGGAGACACTTCACGGAAAGTCGCCGCCGCTCCGCTTCCCGCTCCAGCACGGCGAGGCTCGCCGCGTCGGAATCCACGGCGACCACCTCGGCGCCGTATTCGGCGGCCGGCAGGGCGTGGCGTCCCGGCCCCGACGCCAGATCGAGGACCCGCACACCCGGCCCGAGGATGCCCGCGTGCCACGTGAACCACGCGCTCGGGGGCTGCCCGCGCTCGTTCCGACGAGAGAATAGCGGCGTGATCGCTCCCTTCTCAGCCGCAACCCGGACGGCGGCGCTGACCGAGCTGGCGGACACGGCGGTAGACATCCTCGTGATCGGCGGCGGGATCACCGGCGCCGGCATCGCCCGCGACGCGGCCATGCGCGGGTTCCGCACGGCCCTCGTCGAGCGGGGCGACTTCGCGACCGGTACGAGCGGGCGTTCCTCGCGGCTGGTTCACGGTGGGCTGCGATACCTCGAGCAATACGCGTTCCACCTCGTCCACGAGTCGGTCCGCGAACGCCGCACGTTGCTCCGGATCGCCCCGCACCTGGTCTGGCCGCGCTCGTTCCTGTTCCCGCTGTTCGCCGGGGGCCGCGTGCCGCGCTGGCAGCTCGCGGCCGGGATGTGGCTGTACGACGCCCTGGCGTCGTTCCGGAATGTGAAGCGGCATCGTTGGCTCAGCAAGCGGGCGCTGCTCCAGGCCGAGCCGCGCCTGCGGGCGGACGACCTGCTGGGTGGGCCCCGCTACTACGACGCGCAATGCGACGATGCGCGACTCACCCTGGCCAACGTCCGCGACGCCTATCGCCTCGGGGCGCTGGTCGCCAGCTACACGGAGGTGCAAGGCTTCGACCGGGCGGCCGGGCGGATCCGCGGCGCCCGGCTCCAGGACCGCCTGTCGGGCGCGACCCTGACGGCGCGGGCGCGGGTGATCGTGAACGCGACGGGGCCCTGGTCGGATGGGGTCCGCGAGGACGGCCGGGAGCTGCTGCAGTTCTCGAAGGGGGCTCACGTGATCGTGCCCCGGGCCCGGATCGGCCTCACGGAGGCCGTCACCATGCTCTCGCCGGTGGACGGGCGCGTGCTGTTCGCCCTGCCGTGGGACGATCTGGCCTACATCGGCACGACGGAGACGCCCGTGACCGGACCGCCGGGTGACGTCACGGTCGACGCCGACGATGTCGTGTACCTGCTGCGGTCCGGCAACGCCATGTTCCCCGACGCCCGGCTCCAGCCGGATGACGTCGTGGCCACCTGGGCCGGCCTCCGCCCCCTCGTGCGGCCGGCGGATGCCCGGGACGCGGGGCGGGTGTCCCGGGAGCACGTCATCGTGGTTGCCCCGGGTCTCGTGTCGGTCCTCGGTGGCAAGCTCACGACGTATCGGCGGATGGCCGCCCAGGCGGTGGACCGGGCCGCCCAGGAGCTGCACGCCCTGGACGGCCGTGTCCTGCCGCGCGCCGCCGCCACGGCGCGCGAGCCGCTGCCCGGAGGGGAGACCGCGGACCTCGACCTCATCGCCACGGAGGTGGAGCGCGAGGGACTCGCATCCACGACCGCCCGCCGGCTGGTGCGCCGCTACGGCACCGAGGCGCCGGCCGTGGCGCGGCTGGCGGCCGCCACCCCGCATCTCGCCGCACCCGTGGCGACCGGGGCAACCGCCATCCGGGCCGAACTCGTGTACGCCGTCCAGCGGGAGATGGCCCTCACGCTCCCGGATCTCCTGATCCGCCGGACGCACGTCTTCTACGAAACGCCGGGGCACGGGCTTCCGGAAGCCCTCGCACTGGCAACGCTGGTGGCCCCCGAGCTGGGGTGGGACGCCGCGCGCTGCGCGGCCGAGGTCGAGGCGTATCGCGCCGAGGTGGCGCGCGCCGAGGCGTTCCGGCACCAGTTGCGCTAACCCGCGAGGGGTGGGCCCGACACGGGGCTTGCCCGCACCCGTGCCCGGTCGTCCGCGATCGTCCGGAGCGCGAACAGCACCAGGCTGCCACCCACGAAGGCCGCGGCCGGCAGGACCAGCATGGCCGTCCGCAGCCCGAACCGGTCCGACAGCCATCCCACGAGCGGGTAGGCGATGGCATCGCCGGCGATGTGCGTGAAGAACACGTACGTGCCGATCACGGACGCGCCAACCTGAGGCGGAACGACGTCGAAGATCGCGGCCGTCATCGGGCCGTGATACCACGTGAAGAAGAACAGCGTGGTGAAGAAGACGGGGATGAAGACGTCGAGGTCCCCGACATGCAGCAGCCAGACGGCGAGCGGCGCGCCGGCCAGGAACCCGGCCGAGCCGGCCAGCACGCGCCCGCCGGCCCATCGCTCCGCCAGGAGATCGCCGAGCCGGCCGCCGAAGATCGTGCCGAGCACCCCGGCCAGGAGGCCCCAGAGACCGATGGTCCGGCCAACCACGGCGGGCGTCAGTCCGAGTTCGCGCTGCATGTAGGACGGCGACCACGCCACGAGACCGTTCATCGAGAAGGTGATCAGCGCGCCGCCGATGAAGAGCCAGGCCAGCGTCGGCGTGCGCAGCACCAGGCCCGCGGCATGCTGGAGCTCGGCGATGCGTGGGTGGTGGGCTCGTGGCTGGTGCCGCTGGCGCACCGCGCGGCGGACGGCGAGCGCGAGCTGCAACGCCACGCCCAGCCCGGCGAAGCCCGAGAAGACCGCCACGTCCAGATCGGCGGAGCCCTGGAAGTGGTTGGCGACGTAGGCGCCGATGGCGCCGAGGACGGTGAAGGACCAGATCGGCCAGAGGGCCTTCACGATACGCCAAACACCGACTTCGAACCGTCGCAGCTGGTCCAGCACGGGAAAATGGGCGCGGATCCGGGCCGGATCGCGGAGCTGCGCCGCCAGCATGGCGAGAATGAACCCGGGGATGCCCACCGCCAGAAAGGCGGCCCGCCAGCCGTACAGGCCCTCGAGCTCGCCGCCCACCCAGATCCCGAGGACACCCCCGACGGCCAGACCTCCCCAGAAGATGCCGAGCGCCAGGGCGCGTCCGCGGCCTGGGAAGTAGTCGGCGATCAGCGACTGGGCGGCGGGCGTGTAGGACGACTCGCCGATGCCCACCATGGACCGGCAGAAGAACAGCTGACCGAACCCCCGCGCCAGGCCTCCCAGGGCCGTGAACGAACTCCAGAAGGCGACGCCAATGGCGATCACGCCCCGCCGCGACTTGAGATCGCTCAGAATGCCCAGGGGCACCGCGGCGACGGCGTACACCATCACATAGGCCGACCCCAGCCAGCCCAGCTGCGCGTCCGAGAGATCGAGTTCCTCCTTGATCGGCTCGAACAGGACGAAGATGATGCTCCGATCCACGTAGTTGAGCACGTTGATGAGCGCCAGCAGCACCACCGCGTAACCGGCGTACCGCCGTGAAACGGCCGGGCCGTTCACCTCCGGCTAGTCCTCACCCGGCAGCTTCGACGCCAGCGCGCGCTCGTCCCGGAACGATTTTGCGTCCTGATACGCCGTGCGCAGGCGGGTCATCAGCTCTTCGCGGCGCGCGTACAGCCGCTTCGGGGGACGCGGAGGCACCCTGGCAAGGGCGTAGGCGGCGAGCAGGGGCAGGCCCACCGTCGAGTCCAGGTAGGCCACGACGGCGTCCGGGAGGCGCGCGGGATCCACTTTTCCCCAGCTCACGGCCTCCCCGGGCGTGGCGCCGGAAAGACCACCGGTGTCCGGCCGGGCATCCGTGATCTGGAGGTAGTAGTCGTGACCCTTCTCGTCTATGCCGAGCACCTCCTGGATCTGGGGCTCGGTCTGCAGCACGAAGTTCTTCGGGCTGCCACCGCCCACGATCAGGACGCTGCTGGTACCGCCGCCGCGCTTGGCGTCCAGCACGATGGCGCTCGTCTCGTTGACGTCGGCGGACACGTCGTAGCGCAGCTGATAGCCCGCGAGGGCGAGCTCCGCCACGTTCATGCCGATGGAGGAGTCACCCGGTGACGACGTGTAGATGGGCACCTCATACTCGTGCGCCACGGTGAGCAGCGACTTGCCCGAAAGGCCCAGCACCCGCTCGCGTTCCCGCAGATACCCGCCGAGGAGATAGTGATACTCGGCCGTGGACATGGCGCGCTGGAACTCCGGCCGCGACGAGACCTGGCGAACGAACGCGTCGGTTCGGAGCAGCACCCGATAATCGAAGAAGATATCGTAGATCCGGACGACGCCTTCCTCGCGCAGCGCCACGTCGTCCACGTTGGGACGGCCGGCATGCATCGAGAAGCCGAGCGCGAAGTGGGCATCATGGTACAGGTTTGCGCCGGTGGACACGATCCAGTCCACGAAGCCGGCCTCGATCAGCGGAATGACGGTGGACATGCCGAGGCCGGCCGGCGTGAGCGCGCCGGTGATGCTCATGCCGACGGTCCCGTTGTCCGGGAGCATCCGTTCCGTGAGAAGCCGGCCCGCCTCGCGGAGGCGGCCCGCGTTGTAGGCGAGGAACGCTCCGTCCATGAGGTCCGCGACCGTCTCGCGGCCGGTGACGGCGCGGGGCTCGATCCGGGAGCCGCGAAGGAAGTGGCTG
>Ga0302046_10003941_pt1 | contig 13284 bp, 12 predicted proteins | sample RVTome_11_FD_200261 | JGI IMG/M metagenome (GOLD analysis project Ga0302046, IMG submission 200261) | Soil microbial communities from uranium-contaminated site in the Upper Colorado River Basin, Wyoming, United States - RVT147D111 (version 2) ...
CCGGGAGGAGGCGGAGTGCGAGCAGCGCCGGCACCCCGGCCCAGTAGGCGAGCGCGCAGACGCGCTCGGCCGCGCGCCGCCAGGTCGCGGCGCGCGCCGGCGCCCGGCCCGTGGCGATCCGGGTCGCTACCTCCGCCAGGCCGCGCCAGGTCCCGGCGTAGAGCGCCAGGTAGATCGTGAGCGTCACGTAGTAGATGAGGAACGTGTGCGCGTACGACCACGGTCCGAGCAGGTAGTACTCGCCGAGCGGGCCGCCGTGGGCGATGTGCTGGTGGAGGTTGAAGAGCACCGCCGTCGGCAGCAGCGCGAAGAGCGGGAACTTGAGCACCCAGTGGTACCAGCGCCGGCGCGGCCGCGCCGCGCGCGCCTCGGCCCAGACGATCGCGGGGTCGGCGGCGGCCGTCCGCGCCGCGGCCACCCCGGCGCCGGCGAGCGCCGCGAGGAGCGGGGAGGGGTCGCGGAGCGCGAGGCCGCCGTCCTGCAGCCGCCGCCCGCCGCGGAGGTAGACGGTCACGCCGGGCGCGGGCAGGGGAACGCGCCAGGGGCGGACGCGGGCGATCGCCGCGAGCGGCACCTCGAGGCGGACGCCGGCACGGGCGATCACCAGGAGTCCGTCCGAGTAATGCGTTCGTCGCGAGAAGCGGCCGGCGCCCGGCGCGCAAGGAGCCGGCCCCGCCGGCGTATCCATGTGATACGCCAAGGGGCCGGCGACGCCGTCGCGCCGGGATGCCGGCCGCTTCGCAGCAGAACGTGCATTACTCGGACGGGCTCCTGGCTCGGCGGGCGTCACCGCGACCTCGGCGCGGAAGGCGTGGCGCACCAGCCAGCCGAGGCCCCACGGCAGCAGCGTCAGGTCGCGCACGAGGCGCACGACGTCGCCCGGGGTGACCGGCGGGTCGTTCGCCAGCAGCACGACGGCGAGGATCGCGGGCACGCTCGCGATGCCGATCGCGAGCAGGACGGCGACGACGAGACGGCCGGCCGGCGGATAGGCCCAGGCGTGGAAGGTCGGGGGCGACGCGTTCACGCGGGCATCTCGTTTCGTCTTGCGGGCCTTTCGGGCGCACCGTATACACCGCGCAGGCGATGCCCAGCCAGCCACGAGCCCCGCGGGTTCGCGTTGGAGACGACGGCGTGCGCGTCATCGAGACCGCGCGCTGGCGCCGCTTCGCCTGGCTCGCCGGCGTAGCCGTCGGGACGCCCGCCGCGCTCTTCGTGGCCGCGCTCGTCGTGGTCCGCCTGAGCGCGAGCGACCCCGCGGTGGCGACCGTGCTCGCGCCGCCGCCGGCGCCCGCGCCCGCCGCGCCCTCCGGACCGTCCGCCGAGCGCGTGGCGGCGGCGGTCGGGGGCACAGCGCCCGTCCGGCGCGCCCCCGATCCGCCCGCGGCGCCGCGCCGGCGCCCCGCGCCCGGTCCCGAGCCCGACGCCGCCCGCGAGGAGCTCGAGGTGGACGCGGCCGACGCCATCCAGGTCCTGCGCGACGAGGGCGTCACCGGCGGCATCGCGGCCTTCGGGCTCCCCGGCACCGATCCGCCGAAGCCGGGGGTGATCGTGCCCGACGACTTCGAGCTGCCCGAGGGCTTCGTGCGGCACTTCCAGACCACCGACGACGGCGAGCAGCTCCCCGCGATCCTCACCGTGCACCCGGACTACGACCTCGTCGACCACACCGGTCGGATCGTGCCGCGGCCCCCCGACGGCATCGTGCCGCCCGAGCTCGCGCCCGCCGGCCTGCCGATCGAGATCCTCGAGGTGCCCGCGCGCCGCACCCGCACCTCGGACCTGCCCTGAGCGCCGCCGGCGGTCCGGCCGCGGCTCCGCGCCCGCGGCGCGGTCGTGCGGCCCGCGCCGCGTCCTTCGCGGCGGCGGCCGCGGCGATCGCGCTCACCGCGATGGCCTACGCGCTCTACGCGCGCGCCACCTGGCCGTGGATCGTCCTCGGCTGGATCGGCCTGGTGCCGTGGCTCCTGGTCCTCGATGGCGCGCCCTCGCTCGCGGCCGCGCTCGGGCTCGGCGCCGCCATGGCGGTCGCCTTCGAGCTCGCGGTCTTCGGCTGGTTCGCCGACTCGATGGCGACCTACGCCGGCGCGCCCCCGGCGGCGATGCTGGCACTGCTCGCGCTCGCCGCGCCGCTCCTCCAGCCGCAGCTCGTGACCTTCGCCGCCGTCCGCTACCTGGCCCGCCGCCGCCGCGGCCCCGCCGGGGCGGCGCTCGCCGGGGCGTGCGCCTACGTCGGGACCGAGTGGGCGTGCGGCAAGCTCTTTGCGGACACCCTCGGCTACTGTCTCCACGGCTCGGTCTGGATGCGGCAGGCGGCCGACGTCGCCGGCGCGCCGGGCCTGACGCTCGTTCTCGTGCTCGCCAACGAGTGCGTGCGCGGCGCGCTCCGCGGTGCCCGCGCGGGCGGCACCCCGGCGGCGCGGGTGCGCGGCGTCCTCGCCCCGGTTGCGGTGGCCGCGGCCCTCGTGGCCGCGCTCCTCGGCTACGGCGCGCTGCGCTGCCGCCAGCTCGCGCGCGCGCCGGCGACGGCCGCGCCGGTCACCGCCGCGATCGTCCAGGCCAACCTCGGCCACTACGACCGGCTCGCCGCCGAGGTCGGCACCTATCAGGCGGTGCGGACGATCCTCGACGAGCACTTCACGCTCACCCGCGGCGTCGCCGACACGCCCGGCCTCGACGTCGTGATCTGGCCCGAGACCGTCTACCCGACGACCTTCGCCGCGCCCAAGAGCGCCGAGGGCGCGGCCTTCGATCGCGAGATCGCCGCCTTCGTGATGGCGAGCGGCCGGCCGTTGATCTTCGGCTCCTACGACGTCGAGGCGGGACGGGAGTTCAACGCCGCCTTCTTCCTGACGCCGTCCACCGCCGCGCGCCTGCTGGCGATGCCGCCCGGTCCCGCGAGCCGCGCCGGGCAGACCGGGCTCGGGATCTACCGCAAGCGCTGGCTCTTCCCGTTGACCGAGCGCGTCCCGGCCTGGCTGGACTCGGCGGCGCTCCGGCGCTGGCTGCCGTGGCTCGGCACCTGGCAGCCCGGCCCGGGGGCGGCGGTCGTGCCGCTCCTCCTCAGGGACGGCCGCTTGGTCCGGGTCGCGCCCCTCATCTGCTACGACGCCCTCGCGCCGGCGCACGCGCTTGCCGAGGTGCGCGCCGGCGCCGACCTGATCGTCACCCTTTCGAACGACTCCTGGCTGATCGGGGGGCCGGGGGCGCGGCTCCACCTCCTCGGCGCCGCCTTCCTCAGCATCGAGACCCGCCGTCCCCAGTTCCGCGCGACGCCGACCGGCATCTCGGCGGTGATCGACCCGACCGGCGCGATCACGGCGCAGGCCGGCCCCCGCGACCGCCGGGTCGTGGTCGGCACCGTCGTCCCGGACGTGGGAACGCGGACGCTCCGCATGGCATGGGGCGAATGGCTCGGCCCGGCGGCCACCCTCCTGGCGATCGTGCTCGTCGCGCTCCGCCGCCGCTCCGCCCGCCGCTGAGAGGGCGCGTCCGACACCGGAGACGGTGTCACGACGTTGCCGTCCGTCGCCGCGGCGACGCACCCACGGCCACGGACTCCTCACCTCCCGCGTTGGATCGCATGCCTTGCGCTTCCCCGCCGAAATCGCCTCACCCGACCGAGGTCTCGTCCCGTCAGAGAATTTTTCTCGGGGACGAACTGTCGACGTTAGGCTAGGTGGTCGACCAGGTTGACCATGAGCAAGGCGTTGCCGTCCGTCCGGCGGTGGACGAGGGGCGCAAGCTCGCTGGCGAGCGGTCCGTGGGGAAACCGGCGGCCGGTATGTATGTAGGATTGGACGTTCCCTTGTATCGAACTGAACCACTTGTCCGTCCGATGCCAGTGGCGCAATGCTTGCTTCGGTGGCTGGTCCCGGCGCATCATGTGCGTGGCTCTGGGGGCTACTGGGTGAAGGAGGCTTCGCGTGTAGCGGTCTCGCGAGCAAGTGCCGCCCTTCTTTCGTTCCATCCCGGCATCGTCTCGCGATGTCGCGACAACCCGAGTCTGAAACTCGGATCGGAAAGGAAAGATGCCATGCATAGGACGTTGACAACTCGTGCGGCCGGCATCGCCACCACGTTCGGGCTGGCCGTGGCTCTTGCGGCACCGGTCCACGCGGTAGACAACCTGACACGATGTGACGACGATTGCACATCGGACTGCAAGCTTGTCGAAGATCTCAAATGCTGTAGTGCCGTATTCTGTAGCGGCAACGGACCAATCAACATCTCGAGCGGTGTCTATCTCAACATGAACGGGTTCGACATCGAGTGCCTGTGCGGCAAGAAGCTCTGTAGCATCACCGCCACAGAGTGCCTGGCGGACTCCGATTGTCCGGGGTCTGAAACCTGCGTCGATTCGGGTTGCACGACGTGTTCCTACGCAGCCGTCCAGATGGATGGGGGCTCCAGCGCCGTCAAGAACACGGCATCGACCGACTCTACGATCCGCGGGAACTTCGGAATGGGAGTCGACTGCCAATCGACATCGTCCTCCCAAGTCATGGGCATAGGGATCAAGATCAGTGGATCGGGCAATGTGGTCGGCATCAACAATTGCGCCAAGGTCAAGGAAAACGTCGTCACCTACGAGGGCGACGGTTTGGGCACGTTTGGCATCTGGACCGAGGGCGTTGCGAACAGCGATTACATCAGAGACAACTATCTGGATAAATGGGTGCTTGGCATATTCCTCTATACAGACACCGGCGGTAGTGTCGACCACAACTTCGTGTACCTCAGGGACGATTCTACCGTGGGCATCGGGCTCCCTGCGTCGGTGGTGTCGGCGCTCGAGGTAGAAAGGAACATCATCGTCGGGGGCGAAGACCAACTCATGGTCTGGGGCAACGCCACGAGCAGCATCGAGGGCAACGTCTGCGACCCCGGGAACGACGGCTGCGCGGAGTGCATCGACGACGGCTACTGCGACGAGCCGACGGCCCCGTTTACTCTTCCCTGACGAGAGAGCGGCAGGGCGGATCGACGTTGTCCGACTGGCCGTGGCAGAGGGGTACGCCCCGTCTCCACGATCGGGACGGTCGCTCTCTGTTGGCTAACGCGCGATCGCCGCCACGTCGACCACGACCGCCACGGTGTGCGCGCCGCCGCCGGCCCGTCGCGGTCGTCGATCGAGACGAGGTCGGCTCGCCGCCCATCGAGAGGCGGACGTTGCCCGCGGCGAGGCGCGCGTCCACCGCGCGGCCGAGCGCGTCGACGCGAGCCCACGCGCTCTCGCCGTAGGGCTTGGTCACGCGTCGTGCCACGGTCGCGGCCACGGCCCGCGGCCCTGCGCGGGCAGGACCGCCCACACGCTGCCGCCGTGGCGATCAGCGATTTGCCCAATCGCTGGGCAGCACCGCGCGCGCGGGCGACGCCGGGCACGCAATCGCCCGCCATCGTGCGTGGCACGGCGCCTGCTTTCCCGGTGCGCGCGCGCTCGCGAGGAGGGAAGACATGGCGCATCCGACTCCACAGGCGGTCGCCGGCGGCTCGGCGGCCGATCGTCCCCCGTCGCCGATCGACGCCTACCTCGAGCGCCTGCACCGCACGCACGCCGGGGAGACCGGCGGCGCGGTCGCGACCTACATCCCCGAGCTCGCCAAGGCGGACCCGGCCTGGTTCGGGATCTGCCTCGCCACCACCGACGGGACCGTCTACGAGGTCGGCGACACCCGGCAGCGCTTCACGATCCAGTCGATCTCCAAGCCCTTCGTCTACGGCCTGGCGCTCGAGGACGTCGGGCGCGACCGGGTGCGCGCCAAGATCGGCGTCGCGCCGACCGGCGACGCCTTCAACTCGATCAGCCTCGCGCCCGGGACCGGCTGTCCGCTGAACCCGATGATCGACGCGACCCGTCCCGCCATCCGGATGCGGCTCCTCGAGAACCTGCTCCGCAACGTCTCCCAGATGCTGACGCGGCTGAACCACGAGGTGACGACGCTGGCGATGTGAAGCCGGCCGTGCGCGGCCGCGCCGCCGCCGCGTTGCAACGCCCCCCGCTTTCCTCCATAGTACCCCTCAATTAGAACGTGTTTCAGTTTCGGGGCGCGGGTCGCCGCCCCCGAGGCCGTCCGCAACCCCGAAAAAGGCCGACCGTGTACCTCGACTTCACGCCGGAGCAGCAGGCGCTGCGGCACGAGATCCGTGACTACTACCGCGCCCTCTTCACGCCCGAGGTGCGCGCGGCCTTCGACCGCGAGTGGCACGAGGTCGGCGGCCCGACCTACCGCGAGCTGGTGGCGCGCATCGGGCGCGACGGCTGGTACGGCCTCGGCTGGCCGAAGGAGCACGGCGGGCAGGGCCGGACGCCGCTCGAGCAGTTCATCTTCTGGGACGAGACCTACCGCGCCCGCGCGCCGCTCAACATCATCACCATCAACACCATCGGCCCGGCGATCATGGAGTTCGGCACCGCCGAGCAGAAGCGGACGCTGCTGCCGCGGATCGTCCGCGGCGAGCTCCACGTCGGGGTCGGCTACACCGAGCCCGGTGCCGGCACCGACCTGGCGTCGCTGCAGACCCGCGCGGTCCGCGACGGCGACCACTACGTCATCGACGGCCAGAAGATCTTCACCACCTACGCCCACGACGCCGAGTACATCTGGCTCGCGGCCCGCACCGACCCCGACGCCCCCAAGCGCCACCAGGGCATCTCGATCATCCTGGTGCCGACCGACGCGCCCGGCTTCTCGGTGACGCCGATCTACACGCTCGGCGGCGAGCGCACCAACGCGACCTACTACGAGGGCGTGCGGGTGCCGGTCGCGAACCTGGTCGGTCCCGAGCACGGCGGCTGGCGGGTGATCACCTCGCAGCTCAACCACGAGCGCATCACGCTCGCCTGCCCGGGCCTCGCCGACCGCCTGCTCGACGAGGTCTGGGAATGGGCGGCGCGTACCCCCGCGCCCGGCGGCGGGCGCATGCTCGACGAGCCCTGGGTGCAGCTCACGCTGGCGCGCGTCTACGCCAAGCTCGAGGGCCTGAAGGTCCTCAACTGGCGCTCGGCGTGGTCGATCACCGCCGGCGTGCCGGAGATGGCCGAGGCCTCGGCGGTCAAGGTCATGGGCACGGAGCTCTTCGTCGAGTGCTACCGCCTGCTGCTCGAGATCGTCGAGGCCGCGGGGCTGGTGGTCTGGGGCGAGCCCGGCGCGCTCTTCGGCGGGCTCCTCGAGCAGGCGTACCGCGGCGCCGCGACCCTCACCTTCGGCGGCGGCGTGAACGAGGTGCAGCGCGACATCATCGCCATGGCCGGGCTCGGCCTGCCGCGGGCGCAGCGCCGGTAGCGAAGGGAGCGCGCGATGGGTACCGAGGCGTCCAAGGCAGAGCTCGAGCGCAAGCTGAAGGCCTACGTCGGCCTCGAGATCGGTCCGCCCGCGGCGGGGCCGGATCCCGTGAACGAGGCCATGATCCGCCACTGGTGCGAGGCCATGGGCGACCAGAACCCGATCTATACCGACGGCGCGGCCGCGCGCGCCGCCGGGCACGACGGCGTCGTCGCCCCGCCGACGATGATGCAGGCGTGGGTGCTCCACGGCCTCGAGATGGCGAGCCCGGCGACGATGGCCGCCAACAAGCAGACCGAGCTGCACGCGCTGCTCTCCGCGCGCGGCTACACCTCGGTGGTCGCGACCAACTGCGAGCAGGGCTACGGGCGCTACCTCCGCCCCGGCGACCGCGTCGCCACCACCACGGTGATCGAGGCGATCTCGGGCGAGAAGACGACCGGGCTCGGGGTCGGCTACTTCATCGACACCCGCGAGATCTTCCGCGACCAGGACGGCCGCGAGGTCGGCTGGCAGACCTTCCGGGTGCTGAAGTTCAAGCCAGCCGAGCGGCCCGAAGCCGCCGCGGCGCCGGCCGGCGGCGCGCCCGCGAAGCCGCGCCGCCTGCGCCCGCCGCTCGGCCACGACAACGCCTGGTGGTGGGAGGGCGTCGGGCGCGGCGAGCTCCTGATCCAGAAGTGCCGCGGCTGCGGCGCGCTCCGGCACCCGCCGCGGCCGATGTGCGGCCGCTGCCAGGCGCTCGAGTGGGACGGGGTCGCGGCGAGCGGGCGCGGCACGGTCTACAGCTTCACCGTCCTCCACCATCCCAAGGTGCCGGGCTACGACTACCCGCTGGTCTGCGCGCTCGTCGAGCTCGCCGAGGGCACCCGCCTGGTCTCGAACCTGGTCGACTGCAAGCCCGCGGACGTGCGGATCGGCATGCCGGTCGTGCTGGCGATGACCGACGTCGACGAGGAGATGCGGCTGCCGCTCTTCCGCCCGGCCCCCTGACCCATGGACTTCCGCCCGAGCGACGACCAGACCGCCGTCCGCGACCTCGCGCGCGACATCCTCGGCAAGGAGGTCGGGCCCGAGCGCGTGCGCGCCGTCGAGCGCGCGCCCGAGTGGTGCGACCGCCCGCTCTGGGCGACGCTCGCCGAGGCCGGGCTGCTCGGCCTCGCGGTGCCGGCGGCCGAGGGTGGCATGGGCCTCGGGCTGCTCGAGGTCTGCGTGCTGCTCGAGGAGATCGGGCGCGTCGTCGCGCCGCTGCCGGCGTGGTCGACGCTCGTCCTCGCGGGCCTGCCGCTCGCCGCCTTCGGCACCCCGGAGCAGCGCCGCGCCTGGCTCCCGGAGATCGCCGCCGGCGAGGCCGTCCTCACCGCGGCCCTGGCCGACGACGCCGGCACGCCGGCGACGGCCGCGTGCCCGGACGGCGCCGGCTGGGTGCTCGATGGGCGCAAGGTGCAGGTCACCGCGGCCGGTCTGGCGCGCCTGATCCTGGTGCCCGCCGCCACCCCCGCGGGCGCCGCCGTCTTCCTCGTCGACCCGACCGCGCCCGGCGTCGCCCGCGAGGCCCAGCGCACCTCGACCGGCGAGCCGCTCTTCACGGTGACGCTCGCCGGCGCCCGCGTCGGCGCCGACGCCGTCCTCGGCGGCGACCCCGCCGCCGGCGCGGCCCACCTGCCGTGGATCGAGGAGCGCGCGCGCGCCGCCGTCTGCGCGACGCAGGTCGGGGTCTCGGAGCGCGCCCTCGAGATCACCACCGGCTACGTCCGCGAGCGCGTCCAGTTCGGCGTGCCGATCGGCTCCTTCCAGGCGGTGCAGCACCGGCTCGCCGACGCCTTCATCGATCTCACCACCATGCGCTGGGCGGCCTGGCGCGCGGCGTGGCGGCTCGCGACCGGGCGGCCGGCGACGCGCGAGGTCGCGGTCGCCAAGTTCTGGGCGGCCGACGGCGGTGTCCGCATCGCCAACACCGCCCAGCACCTGCACGGCGGCATCGGCGTCGACATGGACTATCCCATCCACCGCTACTTTCTCTGGACCAAGGCGCTCGAGCTGCGCCTCGGCGCGGCCACGCCCCAGCTCGTCCGCCTCGGACGCGAGCTGGCGCGCGGCGGCCCGGGGACGCTCGGGTGAGGGGGCACGTACGATGAGGGACGGCACGGTCACGCTCGGTGAGGTCGCGGTCGGGAGCGAGCTCCCGGAGCTGGCGATCGACGTCACCACGACGCTCGTCGTCGCCGGCGCGCTCGCCTCGCGCGACTTCACGCCGGTGCACCACGACAAGGCGGCGGCGCAGGCGCAGGGCATGCAGGACGTCTTCATGAACATCCTCACGACCAACGGCCTGGTCGGCCGCTACGTCACCGACTGGGCGGGGCCGGGCGCGCGGCTCACCGGCGCGGCGATCAAGCTCGGGACGCCGAACCTCCCCGGCGACACCATGAAGCTCCGCGGCACCGTCACCGAGAAGGACGAGGCGGCGGGGACGGTCGCGGTCGCGGTCGTCGGCAGCAACTCCTGGGGCGACCACGTGACCGGCACCGTGCGCGTCGCCCTCCCGAAGGGGGCCTGAGCGATGCCGACCTCCCTCAAGAACGAGGCCGCGATCGTCGGCGTCGGCCAGACCGAGTTCTCGAAGCGCTCGGGCCGCTCCGAGCTGCAGCTCGCCGCCGAGGCCGTGAAGGCGGCGCTCGACGACGCCGGGCTCACGCCGGCCGACATCGACGGCATGACGACCTTCTCGATGGACACCAGCCAGGAGATCGAGGTCGCGCGCGCCGTCGGCATCGGCGACCTGACCTTCTTCAGCCGCGTCGAGTACGGCGGCGGCGCCGCCATCGGCGTCCTCCTGCACGCCGCGATGGCGGTCGCGACCGGCGCCGCCCGGACCGTCGTCGTCTACCGCGCCTTCAACGAGCGCTCCGAGCGCCGCTACAGCACCGGCATCTCCGCGGGCATCGCCACCTCCGACATGATCCACTGGAGCTGGTACCTGCCGTTCGGGCTCATGACCCCGGCGAGCTGGGTGGCGATGTTCGCGCAGCGCTACATGCACGAGTACGGCTGCCCGCTCGAAGCCTTCGGCCGGGTCGCGGTCGCGACGCGCAAGCACGCCGTCAACAACCCGAACGCCTGGTTCCACGGCCGCCCGATCACGCTCGCCGACCACGCCCAGTCGCGCTGGATCTCGGAGCCGCTGCGCCTCCTCGACTGTTGCCAGGAGTCGGACGGTGGCTGCGCCCAGGTCGTCACCTCGCTCGAGCGCGCCCGCGATCTGCGCCGGCCGGCGGCGGTGATCCGCGGCGTCGCGCAGGCGGCGGGCGCCGACCAGGAGCAGATGACCAGCTTCTACCGCCCGAGCATCTCGTCGCTTCCGGAGATGGACCTGGTCGCGAAGCAGGTCTACGCGACCGCGGGCCTCGGCCCGGACGACGTCGACGCGGCGGTCATCTACGATGCCTTCACGCCGATCGTCCTCTGGCAGCTCGAGTCCTTCGGCTTCTGCGGGCGCGGCGAGGCCAAGGACTTCGTCAACGACGGCAACCTCGAGGTCGGCGGCCGGCTCCCCACCAACACCAACGGCGGGCAGCTCAGCGAGGCCTACATCCACGGCATGAACGGCGTGAACGAGGGCGTGCGGCTGATCCGCGGCACCTCGGTGAACCAGCCCGCCAAGGCCGACCACGTCCTCGTCACCGGGGGCGTCGGCGTGCCGACGAGCGGCATGATCCTCGGGAAGGAGTGACCACCATGCGAGAGGCAGTCATCGTCGAGGCGCTCAGGACGCCGATCGGCCGTGGCAAGGCGGAAAAGGGGGCGCTCAGCGGCTTCCACCCGGCGAAGCTCCTGGCGAAGGTGCAGGAGGCCGTGGTCGCGCGCGCCGGCATCGAGCCTCCGAGCGTCGAGCAGATCATCGGCGGCTGCGTGACCCAGGCCGGCGAGCAGTCGAACAACGTCGCCCGGAACGCCTGGCTCACGCTCGGCACCGACTACACGGTCGCCGGCACCACCGTCGACACCCAGTGCGGCTCGAGCCAGCAGGCGAACAACCTGATCTCGGCCCTGGTGCGCGCCGGTACGATCGACACCGGCATCGCCTGCGGCGTCGAGGTGATGAGCCGCGTCGGCCTCGGCGCCAACGTCCTGAACGGGCCCGGCTTCTTCCAGCCCGACGACTGGCCCTGGGACTCGACGCCCGACCAGTTCACCTCCGCCGAGCGCATCGCCAAGAAGCGCGGCATCACCCGCGCCGACACCGACGCCTTCGCGCTGCGCTCGCAGGAGAAGGCGATCGCCGCCCGCGAGGAGGGCCGCTTCCGGCGCGAGATCCTGCCGATCGCGGCGCCGACGTTCGGCCCCGACGGCAAGCCCGACGGCGGCACCCGCACCGTCGCCGAGGACGAGGGCATCCGCCCGAGCACGCTCGAGGGCCTGGCGGCGCTGAAGCCCGTCATCGAGGGCGGCATCCACACCGCCGGCAGCTCGTCGCAGATCTCCGACGGCGCCGCCGCGATCCTGTGGATGACCGCCGACAAGGCCAGGGAGCTCGGCCTCAAGCCGCGCGCCCGCATCCTCCAGAACGTCGTCGTCGGCAGCGATCCCTACTACCTGCTCGACGGCCCGATCGACGCCACCAATCGCATTCTCAAGAAGACCGGCATGTCGCTCCGCGACATCGACCTCTACGAGGTGAACGAGGCCTTCGCCGCGGTCGTGCTGTCGTGGCTCCGCGTCTTCGAGCCCGACGAGTCGCGGCTGAACGTCAACGGCGGGGCGATCGCGCTCGGGCACCCGGTCGGCGCCACCGGCTGCCGCCTGATCGTGACCGCGCTCCACGAGCTCGAGCGCCGCGGCCTCGGCACCGCCTACGTCAGCATGTGCTGCGGGTCGTCGATCGGCACCGGCACCATCATCGAACGCCTCTGATGGCGGCGCTCGACGGCAAGGTGGCGATCGTGACCGGCGCGGCGCGCGGCCTCGGGCGCGTCGAGGCGCTGGCGCTCGCGCGCGCGGGCGCGCGCGTGGTGGTGAACGACCTCGGGACCGCGGGCGACGGCTCCGGGCGCGACGAGGGGCCGGCTCGCGCCGTCGTCGACGAGATCAAGGCCTTCGGCGGCGCGGCGGTGCCGCACTTCGGCGACGTCGCCGTCTGGGACGACGCCCGGGCGCTCGTCGCAACCGCGGTCGACGCCTTCGGCGACCTCCACGTGCTCGTCAACAACGCCGGCTTCTGCCGCGACCGGATGATCTTCAACATGTCCGAGGAGGACTTCGACTCCGTCATCCGCGTGCATCTCAAGGGGCACTTCTGCACCATGCGCTTCGCGAGCGCGCACTGGCGCGAGCGCGCCAAGGCGGCCGGCGGCCCGGTGTACGCGCGCATCGTCAACACCTCGTCGGAGGCCTTCATCTTCGGCTCGCCCGGGCAGCCGAACTACGCCGCCGCCAAGGCCGGCATCGTGGCGATGACGATGGCCGCGGCGCAGTCGCTCGAGCGCTACGGCGTCACCGCCAACGCCATCATGCCGCGCGCCCGCACGCGCATGAACGACTCCGGCCTGCTGGCGGAGATGTTCGCCCGGCCCGCGGACGGCTTCGACACCTACGCGCCCGAGAACGTCGCGCCGCTGGTCGCCTACCTGGCGTCGCCGGCGGCGGCCGCCGTCTCGGGGCAGGTGCTGATCGTCTACGGCAAGCACATTACGGTCGTCGGTGCGCCGAGCGTCGACACCCGCTTCGAGACCGCCGAGCCGTGGACGCTGGCGAGCGTCGCCGCCGCGCTCGGTCCGTACTTCGCCGAGCGCCGCCCGGTGGCGGACGGCTTCACCGTGCCCGCGATGTGACCCGTGTAAAAACGAACGAATGTTTGCATTGGGCCCCGCGACACCGTATGCACAGGGCTCGCCGGCCCGCCGCTGCAGGGGACGTGAGACGCAGCCGCCGCGCGGTTGCGGGGCCGCCCGGCCGGTACCCAAACGCGACATCAAAAACCGAGGTGGGTGAATGAACGGAC
>Ga0302046_10003942_pt1 | contig 13284 bp, 13 predicted proteins | sample RVTome_11_FD_200261 | JGI IMG/M metagenome (GOLD analysis project Ga0302046, IMG submission 200261) | Soil microbial communities from uranium-contaminated site in the Upper Colorado River Basin, Wyoming, United States - RVT147D111 (version 2) ...
TGCCACCAGGTGTAGACACCCGAACCGAAGATCAGGAGCGGCAGAAAGAGCAGCGACAGCCAGTAGACGTTGCGCCGCTGCGTTTCCGTCATGGTGAGGCGGCGATCGTCGGGCAGCCGCGGACGAATGGCGATGAGGTTTTCCTGCTGCGCCAGCCAGTTGACGGTGTTGAGGAAGAGGTCGGCGTTACCGCGGACGTTGCCCGTGTAGTTGGCGACGAAATCGGAGTCGCCGAAAACCGCCAGTCTGATCTCCCGAGTCGGCGCGTCCTCGTCGTCCTCACTGCCGTCATCGCCTCCTTCGGGGGCGTCCTCTGTCGCCTCCTCCGCGTCGGGCCCGGAAGACGCCTCGGGAAGCGCGGCGGTGATCGCCACGCCGAGCGAGACCGGGCCCTGCTGGTCACCAGCGGCCGGATCGAGCTGAACCTGCCCACTGCTGAGCAGTTCCTCGACGTTGGTCTCGGCCCAGCTCCGCGCGCTGGTCTGCAGGATCGACTGCACGAGCGGATCGTCGGCGCCGGCGCCCGGCACGGGCGTCACCGACCGCGCCATGGGATACGCCGTGACGAGGGAGAAGTTCTCGGTGATGGCATGGGGCGGGTACGTGGCGACGACCGGAACGGACTCGTCGGTCCCGAGCAGCTGTCCCATGCCGCTCACGTCCACGACCACGTCGTTGCCGAGTCGCACGCCGAACTCCTCGATGAGGGCGATCAGATTGGTCGGCGCCTGGCTGTCGGCTCCGGCGGGTGGATCGATCATGAAGAGGACCGTACCGCCACCGTCGATGTAGCGTCTCAGCGCGTCGATTTCCGGCGGGAAGAAGTCGGTGGCGGGACCCGCCACGACCACGACGGTGGCCTCGTCGGGCACGTCTCCCTGCTGCGCCAGGACGAGCGTCTCGACTCGGTAGTTGTCGCGCTGCAGGGCGGCGGCGATGCCGGAGTATCCGTTGCGCGGATCGGTGTCGGTCGGGTCGTGCTCGCCGTGGCCGGTGACGAAGTACACCGCGTATTCCGCTCCGGCCAGCACCTTGATCAACGCGTTGGTCAGGTCCTGCTCGGTCGAGCTGGTGACGCGTTCCACGCGTCCCTCGTGTTCGAAGACCGTCGTGCCGTATGTCTGGATTTCATGCTGCTTGGCGAGGGTTGGGTTTCTGTCCACGTCGATGTACTCGACCGTCACCTGCTCGGACGCGCCGGCGTACGCGTCGAGGCGGTCGCGATAGGTGGCGAACTGCGGCTCCTGGTCGAACAGCAGGATCCGCACGGGGGCATCGAGACCGTCGAGGATCCGCAGCGTCTGGTCCGAGAGGCTGAAAATCTGATTCTGCGTCAGGTCCCACTGCGCGCTTCGCCGGACCGCCAGGTAGTTCAGGATGACCAGGATGCCGAGCACGGCCACCACACTCGTGAGCGACATGGCGCCGAACTTCATCTGGCGCCGATCGAAGACGCGGGCAATCTCCCGCCACTGTCCCAGGACGTACAGGGCGAGGCAGGCGAGCCCCGCCACGGCCGCCCAGTAGATGTAGGGGTCCCACGTCGGGTCGAGCACGACGAATCGTCCGGTCACGCGCGCCGCCAGCGCGGCGAAGACCAACGCCGTGCCCAGCCAGCCGATGATGCCGAGAATGCGGTGCAGCATGTTCTAGCCTCGCCAGCGCTCGGTATCGACCGACTTGGCCGTGAGAAACAGGCCGAACGCGATGAAACTCAGGTAGTAGACCAGGTGACCCGTGTCGATCACCCCCTTCGCGAAGTCATCGAAGTGCTCGATGATCGACAGGTGTCGCAGCACCGCGGCCGTGGTGGGAGACGCCGAATCGGCGAACCAGCTGACGGTCCACAGCAGCAGGAGTGCCGCAAAGGTCATTGCGGCTGCGACGATCTGGTTCTTGGTCGTGCTCGAGATGAAGAGGCCCAGCGACAGGAACGCGCCGCCCATCAGGAGCATGCCCAGGTACCCGCTCACCACCGTCCGCCACTCGGGCTCGCCGTAGAAAAACAGGACGCCGACGTGCACGACCGTCACGAGGAGCATGACGGCGTACAACGTCAACGCGCCCAGATACTTGCCCATGATAATCTGCCAGTCCGTGAGCGGCGACGTCAGCAGCAGCTCGATCGTGCCCGATCGCTTCTCCTCCGCGTACGTCCTCATGGTGAGCATGGGCAGCATGAAGAGGGCCACGACACTGACGTTGAGGAACAGCGGACGAATCAGCTGCTGGTTGATGTTCAAGGGTTGCGGCGCCTGTCCCATCGCCGCAAAGGAATCCATCTGCATGCTCGCCTGGACGAAGTACGCGAGCGTCGTCACATAGAACACGCCGGCGAGCAGCGCAAACAGCCCGATCATCATCCAGGCAATCGGCGACGCGAAGTACGCCCGGAGCTCCCTCTCCGCGATCGCCAGCACGTTAGTCATAGGCCTCCTCCGTCGAGTCCGGAGCTTCCGGCCGCGGCGCCGGCGCCGGCTCTTGTTCCTCCCTCGTGAGGTTCAAGAAGACGTCTTCGAGGCTCATCCGGATCGGCCGCAGTTCCAGGAGTCCCAGGTCGTTTGCGACGATCTCGCGGACGAGCTCGCGTCGGACGTCCTGACCTTCCTGGCTCTCGACCTCGTATCCGACGGTGCCGTCGCGGCGATCGGACTCGCTCACACGCGCCACGCCCGGCACCCGCTGCAGCACGGCTGTGGCGTGGCCGGGGTCCGCCTCGAGCTGGACGTAGATCCCGTTCGAGCCGTGCAGGCGGGTGGTGAGGTTGTCCGGCGTGTCGATCGCCACGACGCGCCCCTTGTTGATGATGACGACCCGCTGACACGTCTGCGCCACTTCGGGCAGGATGTGCGTGCACAGGATGATCGTGTGGTCCCCGGCCAGCTCCTTGATGAGCTCGCGCGTCTCGATGATCTGCTTGGGGTCCAGGCCCGCCGTCGGCTCGTCGAGCACCAGGACGTCGGGGTTGTGCAGGATCGCCTGTGCCAGCCCCACGCGCTGCTTGTACCCCTTCGAGAGCTTGCCGCAATGCCGGTCGGCCATGTCGGCGACGCGCGTCCGCTCCATCGTCTGCAGCACGCGCGACTTTCGATCGGCCGCGGCCACCCCCTTGATGCGCGCCACGAACGTCAGGTACTCGCGGACCGTCATCTCGGGGTAGAGTGGCGGTGTTTCCGGCAGGTAGCCGATGTGGCGCTTGGCTTCGATCGGCTGACTGAAGACGTCGAAGCCGGCCACGACGGCGCGGCCCTCCGTCGCCGGCATGTAGCCGGTGATGACGCGCATCGTGGTCGTCTTGCCGGCGCCGTTCGGGCCGAGGAACCCGAGGATCTCGCCTCGTTCCACCCGAAAGGTGATGTCGTCAACCGCAGTCACGCGGCCGTAGCGTTTGGTGAGGTGCTGCACCTCAATCACAGTCAGAACCCCCTGTGTGCACTGGGCTTCGGTGTAAGCTGAAGGAACGAAGGCGCTTCAAGACCCTAGCCGGCGATACTAGAACGAACCGGTTCGCCTGAGCAAGAGGGTCGCCCCAGACTAAGGAGACTCGAATGGCAGCAGACGTCGGCACGAAAGCCCCGGATTTCACGCTCCCCAACCAGGACCGCCAGCCGGTGACGCTGAGCGAGCAGATCAAGGCCGGCCCGGTCGTGCTGGCCTTCATGCCGGCCGCGTTCAGCGGGACCTGCACGAAGGAAATGTGCACGTTCCGCGATTCGATGGGCGAGCTCAGGAAGGTCTCGGCCAACGTCCTCGGGATTACCGTTGACACGTTCTTCGCCCTCAAGGCCTGGGCCGACGCCGAGAAGCTGACGTTCCCGCTGCTGTCCGACTTCAACAAAGAGGTGATCGCGCAGTACGGCGTCGTCAATCCCGACATGATCGGGCTCAAGGGTATCTCCAAGCGTGCCGTGTTCGTGATCGACAGGACCGGCACGGTGCGCCATCGCGAGGTGGTGGAGGACGCCCGCAACGAGCCCGACTATGCGAAGGTTCACCAGGCCCTCGCGAGCCTCTGATCCTTGGCGGGGGGAAAGGGGGACGCCCCCCTTTTCCTCCTCGAATTGACACTGCCCGGTCATTCGAATAATATGCATATATGAGCAATTGCTCATATATGCTGTGAATTCACACACATCCGCGCCAGCCGTCACCCCGGCCCAACCGGCCGTTTCCAGATCCGACGCCGCTGAGCGGCGCGTGGCCGCCCCGGACACCGTCGGACCGCTGCCGTATGCGCTCGTCGGGCCGCAGACGGCGGCCTCATTGGCCGAGACGTTCAAGGTGCTCGGCGACGTGACGCGCGTGCGCATGCTCGACGCGCTTTCCAGGGCGGAATTGTGCGTCGGCGCTCTGGCCGCGCTCCTGGGCCTGACCGAGTCGGCCATCTCCCACCAGCTGCGCCTGCTCCGCAACATGCGGCTCGTTCGTTCCCGTCGCGCCGGCCGGATGATCTTCTACATGCTGGACGATGAGCACATCGTGAAGCTGTTCCGTCAGGGCCTTGACCACGTCCAGGAGTCGTCTGGAACGGCGAGGCCGGACGAATCGGCCGCGCCGGACGTGACATGACACGCGCCTCCGGGGTGTCGTCGTGTCCGGTGTGCGAACTGCACGCCGAGTCGGTCTTCACCATCGAGGGCATGGACTGCCGCGAGGAGGTCGATCTCCTCGAACGGCGCCTGACCGGGCTGGCCGGACTCGAGTCGTTGTCGGCCGACCTGATGGGCCAGCGGCTTCGCGTGCAGTACGACGCGGCCAGGCTCTCCACCGCAACCATTGCCGAAGCGGTCGCCGATACGGGCATGCGTGCCTGGCTTGAGCACGAATCGCCGGTGGGCCCCGAGTCCTCGGCGAAGAAGCGGCAGGCGCTGGTCGTCCTGTCGGGCGTCACGCTGGCGCTCGGCCTCGGGCTGCGATTCGCGGGCTTTCCCAGCTCGGCGTTCCTGCCCGTCCTCGCGGTGGCCGTGGCGGCTGGCGGATTGTACACGGTGCGCCGGGCGTGGTCGGCCACCCGCGCGTTCTCGCTCGACATCAACGTGCTGATGCTGCTCGCGGTGGCCGGGGCCATGGTGATCGGCGAATGGGAGGAAGCGGCGACCGTCGTGTTCCTCTTCTCGCTGGCGCAGCTCCTCGAGACGCGCAGCATGGCGCGCGCGCGAAGGGCCATCAGGGCGTTGATGGATCTCAGTCCGGCTGACGCGTTGATCCACCGCGCCGGCTCCGACGTCCGCGTGCCCGTGGACTCGATCACCGTCGGGGAGACGCTCGTCGTGAGGCCCGGCGACAAGGTGGCACTCGACGGCGTCGTGACGGGCGGCCACAGCTCGGTGAACCAGGCGCCGATCACGGGGGAGTCGCTCACGGTGGACAAGAGCCCGGGCGACGAGGTGTTCGCCGGTACCATCAACGGGCGCGGCGCGCTCGAGGTTCGGGTGACCCACCTGCGCCGTGACACGACGCTGGCCCGCATCGTCAGCCTTGTCGAGACGGCGCAGACGCGCCGCGCTCCCGCCCAGCTGTTCGTCGAACGGTTCGCCCGCTACTACACGCCGGCGGTGATTGTGCTGGCTGCGGCGGTCGCCGTGATTCCTCCACTGGCCGGCGGTTCGGTCGGCGACTGGACGTACCGCGCTCTCGTGCTGCTCGTGATCTCGTGCCCCTGCGCGCTCGTGATCTCCACCCCGGTCTCAGTGGTGTCAGGGCTGGCGGCGGCGGCCCGCAGGGGCGTGCTGATCAAGGGCGGCGCCCATCTGGAACGGACCGGTGCGGTGCGGTGCGTGGCGTTCGACAAGACAGGCACGCTCACGCGCGGCGTGCTGCGGGTGGTGGATGTCATGCCGCTCGACGGGGTGGAGGCCGCGGAGGTGCTGCGGGTGGCGGCGGCCGTGGAAGCGCGGTCGGAACATCCGATCGCCCGTGCGATCGTGCAGTACGCCGAACGATCGGGGGTCGTGCCGGCGCCGGGAGGCTATGCCCGCGCGCTGCCGGGGATGGGTGCCGAAGGCGAAGTGGATGGGCGCGGCGCGCTCGTGGGGAACCACCGACTGTTCGAGGACCGCGGCCTGTGCACGCCCGAGATACACGCCAGGCTCGATCGGCTGGCTGACAGCGGTCAGACGGCCGTCATGGTCGCGGCCCGCGGTCGGCCGCTGGGGCTCATCGGCGTCGCCGACGAGCCCCGCCACGCCGGTCGCGAGGCCATCAGCCTGCTGCGCCAGCAGGGCGTCAGGCGCGTGGTGATGCTGACCGGCGATCACGCCGGCGCCGCGGCCGCCATGGCGCGCGAGCTGGGTGTTGATGAGGTGCGCGCCGACCTCCTGCCGGAAGACAAGGTGCGCGCGATCGAGGAGCTGCGGCAGCGCTACGGGACCGTCGCGATGGTCGGGGACGGCGTGAACGACGCGCCGGCCCTCGCGGCCGCGGATGTCGGCATCGCCATGGGAATGGCGGGGACTGACGCGGCACTCGAGACCGCGGACGTCGCGCTCATGGCCGACGAACTGATGAAGATTCCGTTTGCGCTGCGGCTGAGCCGCGCCACGCTCCGGAACATCAAGGTCAACGTCACGATCTCGCTGGCGCTGAAGGCGGTGTTTCTGCTGATGACCGTCGCCGGCACGGCGACGCTGTGGATGGCGGTGATGGCTGACATGGGCGCCTCGCTCTTCGTCGTGTTCAACGGCCTTCGGCTGCTGCGCACGACGTAGGCCCTCGGGCCCGAAGGGTCAGACCGCCGCAGAGATCCGGACTCGGGCCACGCGCAGCCCATTTATCCAGGGCTTCCACCGTCAGCGTTCGGTCATCCTCTTCGAGGCCGTTCATCAGCCTGATGAACGGCCAGAAGGCCCGCATGAACAGCTCGGTCGGCCTGGTGACGAGCAGGGCTAGGCCTTGCGATTGGTGAAGAAATGCGCATCGACGAACTCGTCGATGGCGGCCTGGTCGGTGGGATCGACCTTCTCGAACTGCAGCCCCATCCCGACGCGCCGGTCGCTCCACGCCACGCGAGCCTCCGCGTCGGTTTCACGTCTGGAGCCCGGCAGCCGAAAGCGCAGCCGCACGCGCGCGCCGGCCTCGAGCGGGCTGGTCGTACGGATGGCGATACCGCCGCGGCTGATGTTGAGGGTCAGGGCCGCCGCAATCGTGTTGCCGAACCGATAGTTGATGGGAATGCCCAGCACAACGCGCGGGCTGCCGCGCCGGTTGACCTGATCGGGAAACAGGTGAGGTGCCAGCGAAGGCAGGATATGCTGGACGTTGCTGTACTCGTTGACGTACCCGGCGACCCCGAGCGCGGCGAGCTCGCGCACCTCTTCGGCTGTGCCGATCGTGCCGCTGAACACGAGGATCGGCAGCTGCCCCCCGTCGATCTTCCGGATGCTCTTGACCAGCTCGACGCCGACCTGGTGAGGCAGCCGCAGATCGACGACAATCAGATCGATGCGGGCCTGGTCGGCGCGTACGCGCGCCAGCAACTCCGCGGCGCTCTTGACCGCAATGGCGTGGTGACCGGCATTCTCCAGCGCAGACTTGAAGCGGTCGCGCACGAACGCCGTATCGTCGGCGATGATGACGGTTTTCGCCGTCGCACTGGCTGTGGCCATCTCGGGAACGGTGGTCGCCTCCGCCGCGCGTCGGCGAACCTCGACGTACCGCGAAGAGCCGATTCTCCTCACGGCACGCCATGGCCGCATTGCAGAATTTATCAGGTTCTCGATATAATCCGAACGCTTATCTTTCGTGTTGCTTGCAACCGATCAGACGCCCATGCGCCAAAAGGTTGCACCCGCGAGGCCGTTGCCAGGAGGGCGTATGGCCACCTGTCCCGAGTGTGACGCCGACGTCGAAGTTGACGAGTACGACGTCGACAAGGGAGATCGAGTCAGCTGTCCGGAGTGCGGCACCAACCTCGAAGTGGTGGGTCTCGCGCCGATCGAGTTGGATCTCGCAGCCGACGAAGACGACGAAGACGACGATCTCGGCGCCGATGAGGGCGGGGAGGAAGACGAGGACGAGGACGAGGAATGGGACGCCTGAGCTCACCGATCGGGGCGGCCGATTCACCGGCCCAGACCTGGGACCCGGCCGAGCGTGCCGCGGATCTCGCACGGAAGGAGGCCCGCCTGCGCGAGATCCTCGGCGGCTTCCCTTCGGTGATCGTGGCCTTCAGCGGAGGCGTGGACAGCGCCTATCTCGCGTACGCGGCCACGTCGGTCCTCGGCCGCGCCGCGCTGTGCGTAACCGCCGACAGTCCCAGCTATTCCGGACGCCACCGGCAGACAGCCGTGCACGTGGCGCAGACCTGCGGGCTCAACCACGAGATCATCCAGACCGCAGAAATGGAGCGCGCGGAGTACCGTGCCAACGGCGCCGACCGCTGCTACCACTGCAAGCATGAGCTCTTCACGCACCTGGTCGCGATGGCCGAGGCGCGCGGGATCGCCGTCGTCGTGGACGGCAACAATGCCGACGATCGCGGCGACTATCGTCCCGGCCGTCAGGCGGCTCGCGAGTTCGCGGTGCGCAGCCCGCTCGACGAAGCGGGCCTCACGAAGGACGACATTCGCGAGCTGAGCAGACGCGCCGAGCTGCCGGTGTGGGACGAACCGGCCTCCGCCTGCCTGTCATCACGGATCCCCTACCTCACGCCCGTGACGGTCGAACGCCTCACGGCGATTGAGCGTGCGGAAGCCGTCCTCCACCGCCTCGGATTCCGTGGCTGCCGTGTGCGGCACCACGGCGAGGTCGCTCGCATCGAGCTGGCCGAGACTCAGCTGGCGCTCGCGCTCGATCCGACCATCCGTCCGACCCTCATCCGGGAGCTCAAGGCGATCGGATACCAGTACGTCAGCCTCGACCTCCAGGGATACCGCTCCGGAAGCCTCAACGAAGGACTCAGGCTGCTCGTCGTCCAGCCGTCTTGACCCGCCAAAGCACCAAGTGAGTCAAGTGTTCTGGTCAAGACGGCTTCCCCTCGTAGCGGGGCCATTGAGAAATGGACCGCCTAGCGAGGCGGGAGCCGCTCGACGGTCTGAGGCGGAGCCTCGCTAGGATCGAGTCGAGTCGGCAAGCCTCAGCGAGCATCGCACCCGCCGACTTTCTGCGCCAGATTCAGCACGGACCCGTCGAAGGGCATGTGCGTCCACCGCTGCGCCGAGGCCTCACGCGGGTCCGGCCGCAGTCGTCTGCGCACACCTGCACGCGACGGCGCACGAAAGCCGACGGCCCATGGAGGCCCGTCAGTCAGGCTCCGAAACAACGTGGGGCACCGCGACGAGGCGGCACGACTGAAGCCGTACGAAACACGCGAAGGCACGTTGACAGTTCGTACGCCGGCCTGTAATCTGGCGGCGGAACATTGGGGGTTCCAGACAATGAGGAGAGTGTCGATGCTCCGACGCTGCTTGTTGGTGGCGAGTCTTTGTGCCGTCCTGGCGATCGCCGTGGGCTGTGGCCGGGAGGCGCCTGCCGCCGCTCCCGCGCCGCCACCACCCGCGCCCGCGCCTGCGCCACCGCCACCGCCACCACCGCCACCACCGCCGCCGCCGCCACCGGCACCGGCACCGCTGACGGAGGAAGAGATCTTCAACCGCAAGTCACTCGACGAGCTCAATGCGGAAATGCCGCTGAGCCCCGCGCTCTTCGACTACGACAGGTCCGAGATCCGCGAGGACGCCCGTGCGGCGATGCAGCGCAACGTGGAGTTCCTGCGCCGGTGGCCGGGCACACGCATCACGGTCGAGGGGCACTGCGACTCGCGCGGCAGCTCGGAGTACAACCTGGCCCTGGGCGAACGCCGGGCGACCGCCGTGAGGGACTATCTCGTGAGCCTCGGTGTGACCGCCGATCGGATCCTGACGGTCAGCAAGGGAAAGGAGCAGCCCTTCTGCAATCAGGAGAACGAAGGCTGCTGGCAGCAGAATCGGCGCGGCCACTTCCTCATCACTGCCAAGTAGACACGGGACGCCGGCAGCCGCAGGGATCGGGACGATGTCCTGTTCCCTGCGGCTGCGCGGATTCACCTTACGCCCGTAGCTTCCGCACCAGCTCGTCCTCGCGGATCCGGTGCTTGGCGGCCTTGCGGCCGTCGATGAGCAGCACCGGAATGTCGTGTCCGTAGGTACGCTCCAGCGCCGCGTCGGTCGAGATGTCCACGACCGTCACGCTGACGGTGCCGGCCGGCATGCGATCGACCGCGCGTGCGACGAGGGTTCTCATCGCTTCGCACAGATGACACCCCGGCCGCGAGTAGATCGTGACCACCGTCATGACGTGCGGTGTCCCGTGCCGGCCGCCGCGGTCGTCCTGACGATCTGCTCGGCGGCCGCCCGGGGATCGGCGGAGCGGATGATGGGACGCCCGACGACCAGATAGCTGGAGCCGGCGCGGAGGGCGCCGGCGGCACTCAACGTCCGGGCCTGATCGTCGGCCGCGGCGGCGCTTTCGGGGCCGCGGATGCCCGGTGTCACGATGAGGAACGCGGGGCCGTGCTGGCGGCGCAGGCGTTCGATCTCGAGCGGCGAGGCGACGACGCCGTCGATGCCGGCCTTGTCCGCGAGCATGGCCAGCATGTCCACCTGTGCCGGGAGGTCGCGCGTGAGGCCCAGCGTCGCGAGCGCCGCCGCGTCGAGGCTCGTCAGCACGGTCACACCGACGACCAGCGGGGGCGACGCGCCCAGGCCGGCCGCCGTCTCTCGGGCGGCCTGCGCGGCCGCGCGCATCATCGCCATCCCGCCGGACGCATGCACCGTCAGCATCCAGACGCCGAGCCGCGTCGCCTCGATGACCGCCTCCGCGACGGTGTTCGGGATGTCGTGAAATTTCAGGTCGAGGAAGATGCGCAGGCCGCGATCGCAGAGCCGTCTGACCAGCTGAGGTCCCTCGGCGGTGAACAGTCGGCTGCCGATCTTGAATCCGCCCGCGACCCCGGCGAGCTGGTCGGTGAGGCGCTCGGCCTCGGCCGCCGTCTCCACGTCGAGGGCGACTAGGAGCTGATCCATTCCTTCTCCCGCCTGCTCGTGTCGAGCGTCCCCACGAGATCGGCGATTCGGGCCAGCCCGTGCCGCGCCAGGTAGTCTTCGGTGCCCGCAAGCAGCTTCGGCCACACGAAGGGATCGACGAAGTTCGCCGTGCCGACCTGCACGGCCGATGCGCCGGCAATCATGAACTCGAGGGCGTCGCGCGCGCTGGCGATGCCGCCCATGCCGATGATCGGAATGCGGACGGCGGCGTGGCATTCGTACACCATGCGCACCGCAATGGGCCGAATGGCGGGGCCGCTCAGCCCGCCCACGATGTTCGACAGCATCGGCTTGCGGGCTTCGATGTCGATCACCATCGCAAGGAACGTGTTGACGAGCGACACCGCGTCGGCTCCGGCCTCCTCGGCCGCTCGGGCGAATGCCGCTACGTCGGTCACGTTGGGCGTGAGCTTCGGAATGACCGGGAGCCGCGTCACCCGGCGGACAGCCGCGACGACGTCGTGCGTTCCCGTGAGGCTGCAGCCGAACGTGATGCCGCCCTCTTTGATGTTCGGGCAGGAGATGTTCAGCTCGAGGCCCGCGACGCCGTCCACGTCCGACAGGATTCTGCCGAGCTCGACGTACTCGTCGAGCGTCGTGCCGCAGATGTTGACGAGCACCGTCGCCCGGCGCCTTCGCAGTTCGGGCATCTTCTCCTGGATGAACCGGTGCACGCCGATGCCCTGCAGGCCAATGGCGTTGAGCATTCCAGAGGGCGTCTCGACGATGCGCGGCGGGGAATGGCCTTCGCGCTCGGACAGGAACAACCCTTTGACCGCGACGGCGCCGAGCGTGGACAGGTCGACGATGTCGGCGTACTCGGTGCCGTAGCCGAAGCAGCCGCTCGCGGCGATGAACGGGGTCTTGAGCGTGAGCGATCCGATTCGGGTTGTGAGGTCCATCCTGCCCGCCGCTGGCTCTTTCCCGCGCTAGTGACTCGCGTCCCAGTCGATGGCGGCGCCGTCGAACACCGGTCCTTCGAGGCACGACCGGACGAAGTGCGATCGCGACCCCTCGCGCACCGGGATGACACAACTGTAGCAGCCGCCCAACCCGCATGCCATGATGCGCTCGACCGACACCTGCGATGGCCGGCCGAAATCCGCCGCCAGCCGCGCCACGGCGGCCAGCATCGGCTCGGGCCCGCAGGCGTACATCACGGCGCTCCGGCCGTTGCGCCGCAGATCCGCCTCGAGCGGCGCCGTGACTCTGCCGTGGGCGCCGCGGCTGCCGTCCTCGGTGGCCAGCACGAGCTCGACACCGGCACGCTCGAACCAGTCCAGATAGAAGAGATCGGCCGCGCGGCGGCCGCCGTAGTAGAGGCGTGTCACGGTGCCTCGGCGCCGAAGCGCCTCGGCCAGCATCGCGAACGGGGCGAGCCCGACGCCGCCGGCCACCAGCCAGGCCGTGGACGGGGGATCGACCGGTGTGAACGGCTTTCCGAGCGGACCCAGGCAGCAGATTCTCTCACCGGGTTCGGCCTCGAACAGCCGTGCCGTCGTCGCTCCGACGCGCTTGCTCAACAGCGACAGGCCCGTGACGTGGTCGTCGTCTCTCAGGACTTCGAACACCGAGAAGGGCCGTCGCAGGAGCGGATCGGCGGACTCGCTCGGCTTCACCATCACGAACTGCCCGGGCTCGGTCTCTTGCGCGATGGCCGGAGCGGCCAGCGCCAGCACGTTGTACTCCGAGGAGAGCCGATGGTTGCTGATGACGACTGCCTCGACGTCGTGCGGCATCGCCCGGAAGTATACTCGTACGGACGAACTCATGCGGTACCTGCGGATGCTGACCAATTCGGCGGTCGGCGGGATCGTCGTGGCCGCCTACCTGACGGTGCTCGTCCTGCACCTCAACCCGGCCCTCGAGCTGCGTCCAGACCGATCGATTCCGCTGTTCCTGACCATGGCGCTGTTCTACGGCGTCCACGCGGCCGCCTTGTTCTACCTGTTGATCGTCGCCCGGCAGCTCGTGGCCGTGGAGGTGCTCTCACCCGGCTGGCTGAGCGTGCGCCTCCTCGTGTGGCTGTTTGCCGGCGCCTCGGCCGTCGGAGGGGCGCTGATGTGGATGAATCTGGCCAGCTTCCGCGCGGCGCTGGATCCGAGGGTCGCCGAGCGCATGACCGCCGCCGCGCTGGCGCTGACGGTCTGTGCGGCGTGCCTGTTCGCCCTCGCCTGGCTCCACTATTCGTTCGGGCGGCAGGGAAGCCGGGCCAGCGCGGGCCTGCTCGCCCTTTTCGCGGCCGCGTCGTTCGTCGTGCCGC
>Ga0302046_10003943_pt1 | contig 13282 bp, 13 predicted proteins | sample RVTome_11_FD_200261 | JGI IMG/M metagenome (GOLD analysis project Ga0302046, IMG submission 200261) | Soil microbial communities from uranium-contaminated site in the Upper Colorado River Basin, Wyoming, United States - RVT147D111 (version 2) ...
GCGTAGACAAGATGTTCCGTTGTTTGCTTGAAAACGCCGAACCGGATCGAAGGATTCTCGATAAGTTCCAGGGTAAGGATTTGGTTGGCTCTCATTTGAATGTCCGGAGAACCATTCGCATTGAGGTGATCAAAAACACGGCCCGTCGATGGATCGACAAAAAGACGGTTGAATGAGATACGAACCTGTTCTGCATACGAAAACCATTCGCGAAAACTCTTCTCATCATCGGCAATTCCGGCAAGCCACGTTGAAATCAGAAGTTGTCGATACCAGAGAGCCTGGATATCGTTTGCCCTGTTCCCGCGCGGGGTCTGGGGCCCTCGAGGGCCAACGGTGTCCATCCATGTTTCAGTGTCTCCATGGGCCAGGAGAGCATAGCGGTCCACGCGGTGTTTCAAGGCTCCCACGATTGCGCGCCTGACCGCGGGAAACATTGTCCGTGCAAAAGCGGTGTCGCCGGAATAATTAACGTACTCTCCAAGCGCCTCGATAAAGCGAGGAGTGACATCCGCTGAGGAGTAAAAAACCGAAGCAGGAGTTATATGGCTTGGAATACGGCCATAGGTAGAACTCGCCGGATTCATGTCCTGCCGTTGGGCAAAGAAACTGATGATTCCCCGGGCAATCTGAAAATTGCCGCTCACAAGCAGGCAGCCGGGTACGGATTGCAGAATATCCCGGCTGCGGATTTCCCCGGATCTCACATCGGTTGTTTGGCTGCTTTGCGCTGCGATATAAGCGTCGGCGGAGATCAATGCCCAGTTGACCGCTTTGTTAAGCCGCCGATCGGATGTGTGGAGACCGGCACGATCTATAATCTTCTGCATCCGCACCTTCCGCCTCTGGATAAGAGCTTTGTAATTCTCCTGCACGAAGCGGATCTGTTCGAGAACGTGTTCCTCCGTTTTGCCCGCCGTCAAGATCGCCACTGCCGCGCCGTTGACCAGAGAGGCCTGGACGACCACGGGGCCTGTCAATGCCCCGTTCTCAGCCGGAGTCTGGGTGACCGCCGGGTCAGCGCCGACGACTGTTACACCCAGCCACATTGAATCTGACGCGGCAGTCAGGGAGTCGCGTTTACGAGTCACGATTGCTGAATTTCCGCGCGATCGAATCACGTAATCCGCCGGGGTTCCCGGTCCCGAAAACAAAGGTCGAAGACCGACCACTGATCCCTTGACGATACTGAGTTCGACAACGATGGCGTCAAGTGAATCGAGAACAGTTACTGTTTCCTGAACGCCAATGGGATAAGCACGCTGAAATTGATGAGGAGAGACCTGGGCAAGATGGACTTGTGATTTCCCCAGCCCGCGATTATCAACCGTCAGAAGATAGTCATCGAGAATTCGCCCGGAAGGCACATTCCAACCGTGCCGCTCCACGCGATGATCGGCGTTGGTTTCCGTGATGAAAAAACTGTTCCCGCCATTGGAATATTGGAGCTCACGGGATGCACCAAAGATGTCAATCCGGAGGTCGTCGACCGATACCCCGGGATTTGCATCGAATATGGTGCAGCCGGCAAGAAGCAGCGTGGAAACGAGGAAAACGAGTTTTTGCATGGACGTCGGGAAGAAGACGAAACAGTGTAAAATTCAAAGTACAGTTTTTTGTCAGGAGCCGCAATGAAAACCGGTATTTCCGCCGCAGAAAAACGGATTTTTCGCCGGGCTGGCGATTTTTTTGTATCTTAGAGAGAGGAAGGAGCGATACCAATGCTTGAACAGGCGAAACAGGCTGCAGTCGCAGCGGGAAGATTGATAAAAGATCGTGCGGGGAAAGCCGCGAGCATTCAGTCGAAAGCGGGCCAGGAAACAAATCTCGTCACCGAACTCGACCGTGAGGCGGAGTCCCTTATAATCAAAACTCTCCTCACACGCTATCCGGATCACGATATTCTCGCCGAAGAATCAGGGAGCCACAACCACGTGTCGGATTACCGGTGGGTGATCGATCCGATTGACGGCACGACCAACTTTGCCCACGGCCTGCCGATTTTTTGCGTTTCTATCGGACTGGAGTACCGGGGGAATATTATCCTTGGTGTTGTCTATGACCCTACGCGCGATGAGCTGTTTACCGCGGAACGCGGAAAAGGGACATTTATGAACGGCATGCCGATCCGTGTCTCCAACACTCCTTCTCTTATTGAAAGCGTTCTGGTCACCGGATTCGCGTACAATGTAAGCTCGACCCGTGAGAATATTGATCATTTCCAGAATTTTCTTCTTGAGGCCCGTGCGGTGCGAAGGTTGGGATCCGCTGCCCTCGACCTGTGCTATGTTGCAGCGGGGAGGCTGGATGGATATTGGGAAATGTCGCTGAACCCCTGGGACATGGCGGCGGGAGTATTGCTTGTGGAAGAAGCGGGAGGAAAATTTACCGATCTTGATGGCGGACCGTCAACAATTTACAACAAGAAGATACTGGTCTCGAACGGAAGGATCCATGAACAGATGGTTGAGGTTTTGAAAAGAGGAAAGGTCTGATATTAGAGTTATGCGCTTTTCTTTTACAGAATCTTAACGAGATCCAACCCCATCACCGCAAATGTCAACACCATAATAAGCGCAAAGAGTCCCAGGGCCGCGAAATATCCCACTTGACGCTTTGTTTCTTCGAGGTCGAGTTCGCGTGACGGCCGGGTGCGAACAGATATGTCTCCCGTGACCTGAACCTGGCACGCAAGCCGGTGGTTTAGGCCGACTTTTCGTTTCAAGATCCGTCCGCTAATTAATCGCTCTTCGTCCGGTGTCCTTCCATTCACGCCTTTCCCTTCTGTAATTTCCACGACATCCGAAGTGCAGGGAATTTTGATCGGCCCCAGCTGCAGATTTATTCTGAAGAATCTCTGGAACGGACCCGCAAGGCCGACCCCGGCTTTTAGAGCAGCCTTTCTGAGATTGGCTCCGGGAAGGACATCAACGGATTTGTGATCATTGAGGAAGTGGATGGTCGGCATGGGAGTGTAATGGTTAATGTCCCTGATATTTTTTTGCTGTCCCCGGGGGGATCGTATAAATATAGCTTTCCAGATATTCCAGGTTTCGTTCCTTTTCGTCAATATCGACCATCAAAAGATCGCGGAGAGAAACCATTCCGATTAACTGATCGCCCGAAACAACCGGGAGATGACGGCAATGGGCCTTTTGCATTTTCAGCAGGCATGACACGTGATTCTCATCTGCCTCGGCCACAACGATGCGCGTGGTCATGACGTCTCCGATGACAGTCTTTGACGGATCGCGCCCGAGTGCAATGACACGAGTAATCACGTCCCGCTCCGAAAAGATGCCGACGAGACGGTTCTCCTTTGTGACCGGTACCGCTCCAACCTTCTTTTCCGCCATGAAGCGTGCAGCTTCCGCAACCGTCAGTTCGCGTCTCACTGCATGAATCGGGCGATCTTGAACGAATTCGCCAATCAATCTCATACGCCTGCCCTCCTTCCATGGGAATGTGTCGCTCGGATCAAAAAACTTAAGAACTTTTCTTATATGACGCAAGTTTGGGTGGTAAAGAATTCCTCTGAGCGAGGATTCTTGCATGGCGGCCATTATGTCGATACATTGAATTGGCTGTAACGGGTTCGTATGACTATCGAGAAAGGATGTACTCCATGCGAATAGGAATTCTCACCGGGGGAGGTGATGTCCCCGGACTTAATCCCTGCATCAAAGGCGTTGTGTATCGATCGGTGGATAACGGTGCAGAAGTGGTTGGCATCAAACGCGGATGGGCGGGTCTTCTTGAATATGACCTTTCACACGCTGACGACCGCGAATGGGTCACCCGTTTGGACAAGCGAAATACCCGAACCATCGATCGTACCGGCGGAACATTTCTCCATACGTCCCGCACAAACCCCGGAAAAGTCAAGCCGGAGGATCTTCCGGTGTTCCTCCGAACGGCGGATGCTCCCTTAAAGGATGGCCGAGTCGACTGTACGGCTCATGTCCTGAAGGTGATCAATCACCTGGAGCTCGATGTCCTTATTACCATCGGTGGAGATGATACGCAAAGCTATGCCGTACGCTTGCATAAAGAAGGTTTTCCCGTGATTGCCATTCCGAAAACCATGGACAACGACGTCTTTGGCACGGACTATTGCATCGGATTCTCCACTGCCGTGACGCGGAGCGTTGATATCATCACGTCTCTGCGGACCGTGGCGGGCTCGCACGAGCGTATTGCCATTGTCGAACTCTTTGGCCGGAACTCAGGGGAAACCTCGCTGATTTCCGCGTACCTCGCAGGCGTCGACCGGGCCGTCATTTCGGAAGTCCCCTTTGATCCCGACCGGCTTGTGCAACTTCTGGATGAAGACAAACGCTCGAACCCGAGCAACTACGCGATCATGACGATCTCAGAAGGCGCTCATATGAAGGGGGGAGGCATTGTTCAAAGCGGACCCGAAGATGCTTATGGACATCAGAAGCTCGGGGGCATTGGAGAGGAAACGGAAGATTACATCAAACGGAAACTGAAAACCCATACCGTGTATCAGCAGGTGGCGTACTTGATGCGAAGCGGGGAACCGGACGCATTGGACCGGATGGTTGCCTTCAGCTATGCGAACCTGGCTACGGATCTTGTTCTACGCAAGGAATTCGGAAGGATGGTCGCGCTTCAGGAAGGAAAGTATGCGACTGTTCCGATCGACACCTTGACCAAAGGGGTTAAACGGGTTGATGTCGATGCTCTCTACGACAAAGAGGAGTACCGGCCGAAAATTGCACACATGCTTGGGAAACCCATGTTCCTGTATTGATTGTCGGGGAGCTCCTCGGAAACCTGGTTTCTCAACATTTCACCTCTTGCATTTCACAGATCACTGCGGTGTGGTCCAAGGATGTACCCCCGATTCATCAATAAAACTATGAATGAGCGGACGCGGATCGGAAGGGCGGTTTGCAAGCAGGTAAGCGTGTTTCAGTCGTTCCCTGGCTTCTGAAAGTACATCGTCACGGTCGGTCAGTATCTCTGCCAGAACATCGCCGGCTTCCACCCTGCTTCCGGTTTTCTTTCGGAGGAGAATGCCGGCTTTTGGATCGAGAATGTCGCCGAGCTTCTGTCTGCCGGCCCCGAGCATGATGGATGTTTGCCCCACCTCAAAAGCATTCAATCCGACAACAAATCCTGCCGTGTCTGATTTTACCTGGATGGAATGCCGTGAAATGGGGTAGGCCTGGAGATTCTCGATTGCCGCGGCATCTCCACCCTGAGCGTCCACAATATCGAGGAGCTTGTTGTAAGCGGAACCATCGGCAACGGCGGCCCGCGATTGACGTATGCCGTCCCGAAGTGACTCTGCCTTCCCCCCCGCGAGAATCATCGCACCCGCAAGTACGTGTGTCACATCCATAAGATCACGGGAATCACCGTTCATTCCGCGGTTCCCCCGCAAACATTCTACGCTTTCCACAATCTCCACCCAGTTTCCGACGGCAACGCCGAGCGGCTGATCCATGTCTGTAATGAACCCGATCGTCTTTTTTCCAAACCTGGTGCCGATGGAGACAAGGGTCTGCGCGAGCGAAAGTGAATCCTTGTACTCCTTCATGAATGCACCGCCACCGGTTTTGACATCCAGGACGAGAGCATCGATTCCCTCTGCAAGCTTCTTGCTCATGATGCTGCCGGCAATGAGGGGAGTACACTCAATGGTTCCCGTAACGTCGCGAAGCGCATAAAGTTTGCGGTCCGCCGGGGCAATCTCTGCGGTTTGCCCGATCATAACCGCGCCTGTGGCTTTGATAATACGATGGTATTCAGTGATCGGGATATCCGTCCGGAATCCCGGAATTGATTCCAGCTTGTCCAATGTTCCGCCCGTATGTCCGAGCCCCCGGCCGGAGATCATGGGAACAGGAACCCCCCGTGAGGCCACGATTGGAACGAGAAGCAATGAAGTTTTGTCTCCCACGCCCCCAGTCGAGTGCTTGTCGACCTTGATTCCCGGAATATCCGAGAGGTCGACAACACTGCCCGAATGCAGCATCAGATCGGTGAATATCACTGTCTCGTCCTTGGTCATGCCGCGGAAATAGCACGCCATGAGGAAGGCAGACATCTGATAGTCCGGTAATTCGCCGCTGACATAACCGGAAATTAACAAATGTAGTTCGCTTTCAGTGAGGGCACCGCCCCCTCGTTTTTTTCGAATGAGTTCGACAGGAAGAGGGGCCATTCTAGCACTCCACCTTCACGGTAAATTCTCTCCCGCATTTATTGCATTTATATTCCACGGTCACCCAGTTGTTCCGCTCGTAATAACTGAGTTCCGCAAGCTCGCCGCCGCAGGTTGCGACAGGGCAACCCTTAAGATCGAGCCGGTAGAGGCGATTCGACGGCTCCCTGCCAGGCCGATTTCCAGGCTCGTTCATTTATGGTTCCACATCGTGTTCATCGCAAGGTGAAATCCGCAAATGGTTTTGGCATCGACAATGGTTCCGCTTTCAATCATCGCAGCCACCGATGCGACCGCGGTTGGTTCCACAATCAACCCTGACTCGCCCTCCTCCAACTGTGGTCCCTCGGCGGTCCGCGAGAGGCCGGTTGCAAAAAACAAATGCAGGATCTCGCTGCAAAAACCCGGACTTGTGTAGATGCGCCCCAGGTATTTCATTGCGCCGGCCGCATATCCCGTTTCTTCTGACAGTTCACGCCTGGCGCACTCTTCGGGATCTTCACCTTCGTTGAGCTTGCCCGCAGGGAACTCGAATAACTCTTCCTTCATCGGATACCGGAACTGATGGATAAGGAGAAGGGTGTTGTCGTCAATGAGGGGCACGATAACCGCGCCGCCGGGGTGGCTCGCGACTTCGCGGACTGTTCGGTTTCCCGAAGGATATTCCAGTTCGTCAACGATCAGGTCGAAAACCCTACCGGCGTAGCGCTTTTCGCTTTTGAGAAGCTTGAGGTTTTGCATGGGCGGCTTGCTGAAGGTGAACTACGCGTAAGGAACGAAATCTCAATCCCCTTTCCATCGACCTCCACCGTGGACGGGTTTTCACCGAAGGGCCGGTTATGGAAAGCGCATTAGTAGTTTCCGCGGCTTCCCGGCTTGATCACAGGATCGCCTCGCCGGCACAGGGGACATTCCTCCGGCTTGTGGGCGATAACATCGAGCTGGAGAATGGAGAAGTGTTTTGAATCAAATTTGAGTTTTCCGTTGCTTCGATCGACAATGTAACCGACCCCCGCAAGCTTTGCCTGCGCCTTGTTGACAAGGTCCACCACTTCGAAGACCGATCCCCCCGTGGTGACGACATCTTCCACAACGAGGGCTCGTTCACCGGGTTTGATCTCGAACCCGCGGCGGATTTCCATTGCTTGACCTTTTCTCTCGGCAAAGATCGTGCGGACTCCCAACAGGCGCCCGACTTCTGTGCCTACGACAACGCCGCCCAGGGCCGGAGAAATAACGAGTTCCACGTCGCTGTACTCGAAATGCTTTGCGATTTCACCCGCGAACAAATGAAGGTACTTCGGAAATTGAAGAACCCGGGCACATTGGAAATATTGCGGACTGTGAAGACCGGATGTCAGCTGAAAATGACCTTCGAGGAGAGCCTTAGTCTCCCGAAAAATGTCGAGGATTTGTTCCTTGGGGATTTTTGAGGGCATCAGGAAGTCGGAAGTAGTTTGGAAGCACAAGGTAGGGAAAAAAACGTCGAAACTCTAATATCAAAATACGAAACAAATTCTAACAATGTAACTCCGAAGATTTCTCGATGTGAAATTTAGTGCTTGGGAATTGTCTCGTGTTTAGATATTTGGTGATCCGAATTTCCGTACATGCCGGAATTCAGCCGGTTTCATGAAATCTCATCGAGCGCGTCATGCATTTCCCGCTGGGCATGTGTGTCACCTTGCTCACGGGCAACTTCGATGCCGCGCTGCAATACCTGGATCGCCTCAGCCCTGCGGTCCAGTTTTTGGTATTGGAAACCAAGCTGCTGATAGGCCGGAACATAGGCCGGATTCCTCTCCAACACTTCGAGCAACAGGGAAATGGCAAGGGGAGTTTCGCCCAATCCTGCATATTCCAGGGCGAGAGCGTAACGGGTAAAGGAATCGTTAGGGTCGTTCTCAAGGAAGTCCTTGAGTTGTGCGATACGATCGTTTCTCATAGTTCATCAATGCGCGCGGCAAGCGTGAAGTCGGCGTCCGTCAGACCGCCCGCGCTGTGCGTTGAAAGCACCAGGGTAACCTTGTTCCACCGGATATCGATGTCCGGATGATGATTCTGCCGTTCCGCCAGGAGGGCTACGGAATTCACAAACCCCATGGCTCTGACAAAATCCTTTGCTTCAATGGTCTTTCGGATTTGCGCTCCCTCGAGGACCCACCCCTTGAGGGTCTTCAGCTTTGTTTGAACCTCTTCTTTGGTCAGTACAGTTTGTCGCATAAGGCCCTCATTGCGATTGGTTAAAAACTTATCGGTTCCTGGTGAACGTGTTTCTCGTGCTCGCTTCTGAGAATTATGTGTTTCGAGTCGATTGCCCGGTCGATGGCCAATATCCCGTTCACGTGATCGATTTCGTGCTGGAGAAGTTCAGAAAGCGCTCCCTGAGCGTTGACTGTTCGGGCCTTGCCTTGCTCATCCCGGTATGCAACCTTGATCGCGTATGCGCGCTCAAGCATGACAAGCAGATCCGGAAAGGAAAAGCAATCGTCCCACAGTTTCATCTTCTTGCGGCTTCTGGCGACGATCCGTGGATTGATGAGCGGGCCGTGGATCTCACAATCCAGATAAATAATCTGTCTTGTCACGCCAATCTGGGGTGCCGCAATCCCCCGCCCAAATCCCCTGCGTGAACGAAAATCGGCAAGCGTATCGGCAAGGTCTGCGATCAGAGACCGGGTCTCTGAAGATTCAAAGTCCTTCACCGGGAAACAACGTTGCCGCAAAACCGGATTCCCGAGGAGTGCTATTTCGCGAATCATGGTATTTCAATATAGAAAAGTCACGCATCCGAGGCAATATTTGCGCCGGAGCCTGGTGTACTGTGAATAATGAGCAGCGAACAGCAAACAATGTCTACACACGAACTCAAACCACCATTTATGATTCACCGGGTTGCTTCTGTGCTAAGCTCTATGAACCCTACCAAGCTTCTGTCCCAGAAACCGCTCGCCAACTTCCGTAAACTTGTGCGGAATGTCGCTGACGTAGAACTGAAGGTTGGGCTTCAACATACTCGGGTTTCGCAGTCCGTTCTCATCCAGAACGTTTCCCACTGCCGCCGCCGTTGATTCGCCGGAATCGATGAGCGTTACCGAATGATTGAGAACAGTATCGATGGTGGTGCGGAGGATCGGATAATGCGTACACCCGAGTACAAGTGTGTCGATTTTCTCAAGTGTCAGGGGAAAGAGATACTCGCGGGCGATCAACTCGGTGGCCTTGTGATCAACCCATCCCTCTTCGGCGAGCGGAACAAAAAGAGGACAAGCTTTCGAAAACACCTGGATTGCCGGATCTGCCTGACGGATCGCATTATCGTACGCCTGACTCAGAACGGTCCCGGCTGTACCAATAACGCCCACCCGTTTCTTGCCGGACGCAGCCGCGGCCGCCGCGGCCCCCGGGACAATGACACCGACGACCGGTACGCGTGAATGCTTTTGGACAACATCAAGGGCAACGGCCGAAACAGTGTTACACGCGACGACGATCAGTTTAACATCATGGGCAAGCAAAACCTCCGTGTCTTCCGCCGCATACGTCCGGACGACTTGAGGAGATTTCGGACCGTAAGGTACACGCGCCGTGTCTCCGAAGTAGACAATATTCTCGTGAGGCAGGTGGTGCGTCAACGCCCTCACAACCGTCAATCCCCCGATTCCGGAATCAAATACGCCTATAGGACGGGATGCGCTCATGACATCACCGGTGCCAGTTCTGATTCGATGATTTCCGTAATAGTCTGAAGGAGTGCCGTCCTGACGGTCTCACGATGATGTGCACTTTCGATCTTCCTGCCTTCCCGGTCGCGGACGTAGAACGAATCCACAATTCCGTCGGCCCTCGTTGCGATCTTTGCCGATGCTATGTCAAGTTCCAGCCGCGACATCGATTCAGTGATCTTGTAGAGAAACCCGAGCCGGTCTGGGGCAAATACATCGATGATCGAGTAAAAAGGATGGTCTTCAAACTCCACTCCGATGCGTGCATTCGGATTTACCGGCTTCGTCAGGCGCTTCCATTTCATGCGGTGCCGCTCGAGGAGATGCTCGATGTCCGTGGAACCCGTAATGACGTCGCTGAGTTCCTGCCGGATTTTATCACACTGGGAATCGGACAGCCGTTTGTGATGAAGGAAATCGGTGACGCGAAATTTATCGATAATGACCCCATCATTGCGGGTGAAAATATGGGCATCGAGAATATTGGCATCGTTGGCAGAGAGCACTCCGCAAAACCGGGATAAGGCAAACCGCCGGTCACGTGCGATGATGGTCACTTCGGTCATGGAATCCTGGTGCGCAAAAAGGGCCGCAACGGGCTCATTGCGCTCAATCCGCCGAATGTGCTCAGCAATTTCCTCAGCGTTGAACGCCGCGAGATATCCCGCGTTGTCAACGGCCTCGAGGTGACCGGTGGACGATTCTTCCGGGAGGACGCCCGCGAGGGTTTGTACCAACTCCTGAACGGCCTTCGCGTGTCTCGTAACCGCGCCCTGGCGAATTTGCTCTTCAGAAAGGCTCTTATTGAGCACCTCTTTTGACTTCTTGTAAAGCTCAAATAACAACATTCCCTTCCAGTCCGTCCAAACCGTTTTGTTGACGGCGCTAAGGTCGGCGTAGGTCAGGACGTAGAGATAATCCAGGAGCTCGGGGCGGGGGATTCGCGAGCAGAAGTCTATTATGGTCTGCGGATCGCTAAGGTTCCGGCGGAAGGCCACATGCTCCATGAGCAAATGATTCCGTACAAGAAACGAAACATCCTCGACGATGTCATTAAACCGTAATCGCTTAAGGACCTTTCTTGCTACAGCCGATCCGGTAATTTCGTGATCACCGACGCGCTCGGGTTTTGCAATGTCGTGAAGAATGCAAGCGAGATACAGGACATCACGCCGGGGGAGCCCCCGAAATACCCCGCCCAGACTGTTCGGCTGATCTGCAAGGGCTTCTGCTGCCGCAACGACACGTAATGTGTGCTCGTCGGCAGTGTAATAGTGGTACTGGTTGTGTTGAAAAAAAGCCACCATCGGCTTCCATTCGGGAATCCATCGTTCAAAGATCCCCAGCTCGGACAACGCATGAAGTCCGCGACCAACACCCTGTGGGAGGTTAAGAAACTCGCGAAACCTGATTGTTTCGCTCTTCACCGAGAGCATTGTGCAGCGACGATACTGTTTTGAAATGCTATCCTCCAGGTCCTCTGAAATCGGGACCCGATGTCGTGCTGAGTGGATAAGGGCCTGGAGAACACTGGCGTTTGTAATCGTCAGCCTGGATCGCGGAGCAATCTGGCCGCCCCGGATTGTAAAGGACTTGTCAAGTTGAGTCGTTTCCTGCCGAGTGTGTGCGAGGAACTGCCGCTGAATCCCTCCCGTAATTCTGCGGCTGAACATGAACACACGTCGTGAAGCGACGTAGTACTCCTGCATGAATCGTTCGACATTTGAGCGGTTACGTGTGGATTTGTACTTCATGGCGTCGGCGACCCTGCGTTGAAAAGCGAACTCGAGGGAATCATGCAGCCCTTTTGATTCCATATGCATCGCACTTCTCGTGCGGAGCAATTGGTCGAACGCTTGCCGTAAGTTCTTGAGTTGTCCCGCTGGCACATGACGTCGGATGAACGGAACGGTGAGAAGCCGTGTAAAGGCGGTTTCGCCGGGCTTCAGACCTCGAAACAGTTTCACAACTCCGGACCCCAGCGCAAGCCACAGAACCGCGTGCAGATCGCGCAATCCTCCTGCGCTGTTTTTAATATTCGGCTCAAGCAATTTTGTCGATTGACCGTATTTCCGGTGGCGTAGTTCCGTCCGCCCAACGAGATCGCGGACAAGATCGGCCCGGTCGCCCGTTTGTATTTGGGCCAGAAGTCCTGATCTCAGCTTGTTGAACAGTGACATATCTCCGCAAAGGAACCGTGATTCCAAAAGGGAAACCCATGACTCGACATCCGTTCCCCGCAATGTAAGACAATCATCCGCCGATCGTACGCTGTGACCGATGTTCAATCCGATGTCAAGCAGATCGTGCAGGAGCTTTTGAACGGCAAAGCCAACCTCGGGCGTGTTGGTTTCCGGAATCAGAAACATGATATCGGTATCCGAGGCAAAACAGAGCTCTTTGCGGCCGAATCCGCCGAGGCACACGACGGCGAAGGATGATTTTGCGGGATGGGTGAGGGATCGGTAGGTGGCAGTGATGGCCGAGTCCATGGCCTTCGTGAGCGCAAGGCCGGTTTGGATTCCACCCGCTCCCTTGCTGTGAAGCCGGGCAACTGCCTGCAGTTGATTCTGAAAACTATTCCGGGGGGTTACATCACGGTCCACATCATAATATAAAGAATGAGGCCGCAAACGGCAACGAATCCAGGAAAGGCACTACGGAATCGGCAATTTGTTTGGAACTCAGTGAAACATAAGGTCAGCGAAAGTATCCCGCAATTTCCATCGCAAGATCCCTGGCTGCACCCTCGGCAGCACGGTTCACGAGTTCATCATCCGGTGGCGGATAGGCCTCAGGGATCGAGCATAATTGCCGGGATCTATAACTTAACGCCTCTTTGTCCCCGCGGTATTTCCCAAACTTGATCTCGATGTTCACGATGTGCGGAACGTTCCCGGATTTGACGATCGTACCACGTTCGACGTCGACAATCTGATAACTCGCATTCAGTTTCCCCGTCGCCCGCCGCGTGATGGCCGTAACTGTGGCTGTTACTTTCTTCTTGGGTTTGTTTTTCCCCTGAGAAACTTCCTCTTCTTCACGGTAATTGGACACAATATCCGGCGGATAATCGCTTACAACGGAAGTGATCTTTCCGAAGACGAATGCATGAATGCCGAGGAGCCTTCCGATCCGGGCGGCCGACGCGGGATCCACAAACTCCGTCTGCTCAAACTTCAGCTCCTTGATGAGGTCATCAATCTTCTCCCTGGTCACAAACTCCAGGAATTCCATATTCTTCGGATTTTCCATTGCCTCGCTGATAATACGATCCGCGACCACCACTCCAATCGCTCCGTACCACTCTTTGCCGCTCAGATTGTCAAACGGCATCACGGCAATGCGCATGACGGCTGCC
>Ga0302046_10003944_pt1 | contig 13282 bp, 14 predicted proteins | sample RVTome_11_FD_200261 | JGI IMG/M metagenome (GOLD analysis project Ga0302046, IMG submission 200261) | Soil microbial communities from uranium-contaminated site in the Upper Colorado River Basin, Wyoming, United States - RVT147D111 (version 2) ...
TCCCGGGCTGCTTGTACCGCTCATGGCAAGCTATTTCGACAAACTAAGGATTCCCAGTTCGTACGCCTTTGCAGCAATGTTGGTTGGTTGGCTCACGTCAACGGGAAGTCTTGTGTATGGTCAGGCAATGGAGGAGGGTGGAATACCGGCGTATTGGTTCGGATTGGAGCCGATGTATCCCGGGCTTATTGTGTCGATCCTGATCTGGGTTGCGGGAAGAGTGTCGCTAAGACAAAGGTTACCTTCATCGTTGATCAATCCCCGACGAAGGTAACCTTCATCATTGATTCCGCTACTGGCTTCCGAGTATCAGCGGAAGCCCGTCTTTCCCGCTTCCGATGACGATGACTTTTGCATTCTGTGAACTTGCCAGCTTCTCGGTTGCTTCGATTCCCTTCCACCTCAGGAGCTGTTCGCTGATTCCCTGCGCGACAATGCGCTGAAAGTCCGCAATACCCTGCGCCTCGATGCGCTTCCGGTCCGCTTCCTGACCTTCCTTGGTCAGAATAAACTCCATTCGTTGACTTTCCTGGTCTGCTTTCTGCTTCTGTTCGATGGCTTCCGTAAGCTGAAGAGGCAACCCGACATTCCGCAACGGAGTTGTCTCCACAATGACTCCTCTGGACGCAACAGCCTCTGCCAATTCTTCCTGAATGGCGACACCGAGTGCCTCGCGTTCAGTAGAGTAAAGAGCACTAGCCCGAAAGCTTCCGGCGACAGCCCGGCTGATCGAGCGGAACTGCGGAATGAGAATAACGCCCTCATAATCTCCGCCGCTGATTTTCTTGTAAACGCTCGCGGCTGAATCCGGATTGAGACGGTAGAGAGCGCTGATCTCCAGCTCGATGGTAAGGCCTTCATTTGAAAGAACCCGCATTGATTCTTTGTGCTCCTTCGTTTGCACGGAGTATTTATGGACACGGGCAAGTGGGTTTACGGGATTGACCCCGGCAAACAGCGGTTCTTCCGACACGTATCCAAACAAATCGACGACGCCTACATGACCGGCCGGCACCACCGTGAGGCATTGACCAAGCGCTAACAGACTGAACCCGGCCGCGGCGGCGGCGGCGAGATTCGCTGTCTTCTTCAACATGGCATTGTGTTCGGCTTTCCTCTTGGCCGAGAACCATACAAAAGCCGCGCCGACCGCTATGAATAAACTCAGAATAAATAGCATAGTGACCTCCTGTTGCTATTGGTTTATGGGTTGTTGTTCTGTGAAAGAATGAAATCGTAAATATTCGGGTCCTTCGGGTTGCGTTTGCCCCCGCCTGTCCATTCGCCTGCCTGAAATTCAATATTCCGAAAATCACCCAATCCGGCCCCTCCGTGATCGTCTTGTGCACCCACAAGAACTGCGTAGTGCCAGGAGCGGTGCGGTTGACCGATCAGGCTGACCGGAACGGCAAAGGAAATTGTTCCCGAAGCGGCGTTCCCGAGAGGATTGTTTTTATCTTCCGGAACAGGAAGATATTCAGCCAGCACGTTTCCCTTGCTGTCTTCAATCCGAACACCCCCGCCGAGATAAATCACGTTTTCGTAAGCACGGGAAACGGGTAACGTATAACGTGCGTTCCGCCCCACAGCTCGCCGGCCGGAATTCGTCCTTCCATCCTTATCGATGGCAATGACGGCAAACGTCAACTGGAACCCGTACTCGGGATGCCAGCCCGGATTCGAAAGGGCTCTGAACTGAAGATTGAAATAGGCATTGCTGTCATCGGCAGCCACCGTGAATTCCGTTAAGTCGAGACTCCCTTCGCGAAGCTGGGGTGTCTTCGGGTAAACATACGCACCGGTCCCGTGGTCATCACCCGCAGGATCGGAAGTCTTATACACAACCTCGGAAGCGGGATTCGTTGCCTTGATCTCAGCGTTGCTCAGCAGGCGATGATCCGGGCCCTTCAGCGCCTTGAGATCGGGCCCGACAACCGGCCTGGAAAGGGAAACCGGGGTGAGCGATGAATCGGGATCGAAGGGCCGAATGACATTCATCTGGAGTTTGCGGGATCCGTTCTGATCTTCAACAAAGACTCCCTCTGGTTTGATCGTCAAGGTTGCTTCTGTCATCGGAGCAAGGAGGTAGGCGAAATTGTGCTCAAGGCCGGATTCAAGCCTCCAGGTCACGACCACGTCGATCGTTGGAGCTGCTGCAGGAGAAGAGAGCTGAACGACGCCGTCCGACGAAGAAGCGTCGTAGCGAACGCGAAATTGATGGTCTCCAACGGAAACATTGAAAGAAGCTTTTGTGATCGAGCCGGGAAGATGCGGCGCAAGTTCGAGACGGTTCTCCACTGCATCAACCGCAACGCCCAGATAGTCCTGGTAGGCATTCCGCAAAAATTCAGCCAGGCTCCAGGCTTGTGTGAAGGTGCCCGAAAGCCGGGGCTCCGGTTCTCCATCCCTGGGGGCGGCGTCAAGAAGCTCCGACATTGTACCGACGGCGCCCCTGTCAAGTATCTGGTGAATCATATTTTCCGTAACAGTGTAAGCCGTTTCTGTGTACCGGTATTGCGTGGCTGCGGTGATCCATGGGCCCGCAAGCCACGTCCAGACGATCCCGTTATGGTAGGCCGCGTCCTGCACATAATATGGCCGGAAATGATGATAAGGATGGAAGTGTTCATCCTTCTGCGAAAGCGAAGCTACCCCGTGAGGATAGACCATCTGCTCGGAAGTCTCTTTGAAAATAGAGAACCGGAGATCGGGATTTTCAATGAGGCTAAGAGCGAAGACCTGATTTGGACGAAGCTGTCGATCGCGCGAGCCATCGGCATTCAGGTGGTCTGCCATCGTCGATGTCTCTGTGTCGAGGAACAGGCGATTGAACGAGATCCGGACCTGTTCGGCATAGGAAAACCACTCGCGGAAGCGCCGCTCGTCGTCCATAAATCCGGCAAGCCAGGAGGAGACCAGAAGCTGGTTATACCATAGAGCCTGGATATCGTTGGCCCGGTTTCCGCGCGGACTCCAGGGACCTTCAGGGCCAACCGCATCCATCCACGTTTCTGCGTCGCCATGGGTCAGCAGGCCGTACCGATCGGTCCGGTGTTTCAGAGCACCCTCGATGGCCCGAGTGACGACGGGGTACATTGAACGGGCAAACGCTGTATCACCCGAGTAGCTTACATAGTCCCCAAGCGCTTCGATGAACCTCGGTGTTCCATCGGCTGTATTGTAGATGATGGAAGTGGGAGTGACCCGATTCGGAACTCTGCCGAATGTCGGACTCAAAGGGTCCCTGTCCTGCCATTGCCCAAACGAGCGTAGAATTTCCCTTGCATCAGAAAAGTTACCCTGGATGAGTGTAGCTCCCGGAAGTGCAATGAACGTGTCTCTTCCCCAGTAATTGCTGAACCACGGGAGACCGGCAAAAATCCCTTTTTTCCCCTGATGCATGATCAAGGCGTCCATGGACAGGAGCGCCCAACAAAATGCTTTGTCAAACCGATCATCGGTTGTCCGGAGGGCGGACTGGTCGATAAGGTTCTGCATCCGGTTTTTCCGCCTTTCCTTCAGGCCTTCATATTGCAGAGCAACACGTCTGGCAAGTTCAACTGTCTGTTCCTCTGTGTCACCTGCCACCAGAACACCGACCGCTGCACCGTTCAAAATGGCGGCCTGGACTCCGGCCGGCCCTATTCGAAGTCCGCCGCTGAAGGGTGTTGTGTTGATTTCCTTCTCAGCTCCCGTTACCGTCACGCCGACCCAAACAGGATAGTCGGCTTCCGGGCTTCGCTGAAGATGGTTTTTCCGGGCGATGAGAAGCACGTCTTCGTGAGACCGGGTAAGGTAATCGGCGAAATCCGGAGATTCCGAAAACAAGGGTCGTAGAGAGATCGATGTCCCTTTAATAATGCTGAGTTCGATAATGATCGCATCAACGGAATCGAGAAGTGTTACCGTTTCCTGTATTCCATTGGGGTACGCCCGGCGGAACTGATGCGGATATACCTGGGTCAGGTGAACAGTGGATTTCAGGAGTTCCCGGTTATCGACCGTTATCAGATAGTCGTCAAGAATTTTGTGTGACATGATATGCCACCCATGCCAGCCTGATTGATGTTCAGCGTTGGTTTCCGTGTAGAAAAACCCGGCCATTTTGTTGGTATAGCCCAATTCACGGGAAACGCCAAAAACATCAATCCCAAGGTCGTCCACCGGGTATGGCCGGTCAGAGACGAATTTTGAGCAACCTGCAAGAAGGAACAACAAGAAGAATTGGGATCTCAGCATGGGTGTTGTGGGATGGAGACAGATGAATACATGTCAACTTAAAGATTTTTATAGGCAGCCGCAACAGAAAGAGGACCCGGGGAGCGATCGTTGAGTCACCTTGCGCCGTTTTTTGGGGACTCATTTTCGTATCTTGGTAGGACGAAAGGAGTTGCTATGCTTGAACTTGGCGTGAAGGCCGCACTTGCGGCGGGGGAACTGATCAGGGAGCGGGCGGGAAAAGCGCAAAACGTGGAACGAAAATCCGGACAGGAGACGAATCTGGTCACGGAGCTTGACAGACAAGCAGAAGAAATTATCATCAAGCGCATCCGGCAGGAATACCCGGACCATGATTTCCTTGCGGAAGAGTCGGGAGGCCATGACCGCAAGTCCGACTATCGATGGGTCATCGATCCCATCGACGGAACCACCAATTTTGCGCACGGTTTGCCGATTTTTTCAATTTCCATAGCCCTTGAACACAAAGGAAATCTCATTTCAGGTGTTGTCTATGATCCGACCCGGGACGAGCTGTTCACGGTCGAAAAAGGGAAGGGAGCGTTCCTGAATCGGAATCGAATCCGCGTGTCGACAGTTTCAACGCTGATCGAAAGCGTTCTCGTGACAGGGTTTCCGTACGACGTGAAATCGAGCAACGAAAACATCCGGCACTTTCAGAGCTTTCTCGTGGAAGCGCAGGCAGTACGAAGGCTGGGTTCGGCGGCGCTCGACCTTTGTTACGTTGCGGCCGGAAGGCTCGATGGGTACTGGGAGATGTCGCTATCCCCATGGGATATGGCTGCCGGAGTTTTGCTTGTGCAGGAAGCGGGGGGAACTTTCACGGACCAGGAGGGGCGTCCATCAACGATCTATAACAAAAGCGTTCTTACATCAAACGGCCTGATCCACGATCAAATGATCCGAATCCTTGCAAAGGGGAGCATGAAGTGAGGATTACAGGGCTTTGATCAAATCGAGCGACATGACCGCGAACGTCAGTATCATCAACAGGGTAAAAATTCCAAGCACTGCAAAGAATCCCACCTGCCGTTTTGTTTCCTGAAGGTCCAGTTCCAGCACCGGGGTGGTTCGGAGACTGATATCTCCGTTGACCTGCACATGGCAAGCCAGCCTGTGATTGGGGCCGACCTTGCGCTTGAGGAACCTGCCGCTGATTAATCGCTCTTCATCTGCAGTCCGAGGGTTCACTCCTTTTCCATCCACCAACTCCACCACATCTGAAGCACATGCTATCCGGACCGGACCGATGCTCAGATTCAGATGAAATACACGGCTGAACGGTTTGTAGAGCTGAATGCCGGCTTTTAGAGCAGCTTCGCGGAGGTTGGCACCGGGAAGGACATCGAGGGACTTGTTGCTATTCAGAAAATGAACAGTAGGCATACGGGCGATAAAAGTTACGGAGTTTTGGTTGATTGGTCTTTATATTTTTTGGCGGTGCCGGGCGGAATCGTATAGATATAGCTTTCAAGATATTCCAGATTTCGTTCCTTTTCATCCAGATCGACCATCAGGAGATCGCGAAGGGATACGACTCCCACCAATTCGCCGTTCGAAACAACCGGGAGATGCCGGCAATGCGCCCCCTGCATCTTCTGAAGACAAGATTCATAACTCTCTTCCGCCTCAGCCACGACAATCCTCTTCGTCATGACGTCCCCCACAAGGACTTTCTCAGGGTTCATCTTCATTGCAACGACCCTTGTGATAACATCCCGCTCGGAAAAAATCCCCACCAGCCGGGTCTCTTTTGTCACCGGTAACGCGCCGATGTTCTTTTCCGCCATGACCCTGGCCGCCTCGGCCACCGTCTGATGGCGGTCTACTGAGTGGATTGGGCGTTCCATGACAATCTCACTGACCGATCTCATCCGCTCTTGCCTCCTTCCCGTGAATTGGGTGCGATTTCTTCACAAAAACGTGGGCCAAAAAGTAAGAACTTTTCCTAACTGACGCAAGGGTACAATGACAGGAGAGAGGCCTGTGGAAAAATCCTAACCTTACCTGCTAAACAACCCCAGTTTCTAAATTCAAACAAAAAGCATCCTTGAATGTGGTACCTCGGTTGTTCCCGGGTTGAGTAACCATGTTGGGGCGATTTTGTTGCATTGGGGGAAGATTGTCGATACATTTGTGAGAATATGGGAGGATGTGAGGGGCCAATACCGATCAGAAAGGAATTTTGATACGATGCGAATAGGAATCCTTACAGGCGGCGGTGACGTCCCGGGTCTCAATCCATGCATAAAGGGAGTGGTATATCGCGCCATTGAGAATGGCGGAGAAGTGATCGGCATCAAAAGAGGTTGGGGGGGACTTCTGGAATACAACCCTTCGGAGAAAGAAGACAGCAAGTGGGTCATGCGGTTGGATAAACGGAATACACGCACAATCGACAGGACGGGCGGAACATTCCTCCACACCTCACGCACCAATCCGGCAAAAGTGAAGCCGGGAGATTTGCCGGATTTCCTCAAGTCGGCGGACAACAGCAAACTGGAAAAAGATGCAAGAATCGATTGCACGCCGCACATCCTCAAGGTTATCGACCAGTTGAAACTCGATGTTCTGGTCACAATCGGCGGCGACGATACCCAGAGCTATTCCGTAAAGCTTCATAAGGCGGGGTTCCCCGTCATCGCAATCCCCAAGACAATGGACAATGACGTCTTTGGGACCGATTACTGCATCGGATTTTCAACAGCGGTTACCCGGAGCGTCGATTTTATCACTTCCCTTCGGACGGTTGCGGGATCGCACGAGAGAATCGCGATCGTTGAGCTCTTTGGACGTAATTCCGGCGAAACATCCCTGATCTCTGCCTATCTCGCAGGAGTCGATCGGGCGATCATTTCCGAGGTCCCCTTTGACCCCGACAAGCTTGCCGGGTTCCTGGCGGAGGATCAGCGGCACAATCCCAGCAACTACGCCATCATGACGATTTCAGAAGGAGCGCAAATGGTGGGCGGCAGTATCATCGAAACGGGTCCCGAAGACGCGTTCGGGCACAGGAAATTGGGCGGCGTGGGGATTCACACGGAGGAATACATCAAGAAAAAACTCCATATCCACACGGTGTATCAACAGGTTGCGTATCTCATGAGAAGTGGGGAGCCCGACGCGCTTGACCGCATGGTTGCCTTCAGTTATGCAAATCTGGCATCGGACCTCATCATCAAGAAGGAATTCGGCAAGATGGTGGCGCTCCAGGATGGCAAGTACACAACGGTGCCCATTGACACGTTGACAAAGGGTGTGAAGCGCGTTGACGTTGATTCCCTTTACGATTCCGACCAATACAGGCCGAAAATTGCACATGTGCTCGGCAAGCCGATGTTCCTTCATTAAAGTGGAGAGAATTCCGACGAGGGTTTGTTCAAACCCGTTGGTTTAGGGATTGCCCGGCCACGAGTGCACTCCGGTTTGATCAACCACGTTCAGAATAAGGGGCGTTGACCGCGGGGATTCGGCTGTAACCCGGAATGCGTTCTGCAATCGTTTTCGTGCCGGTGAAAGAGTCTGTTCCTCGTCTGTGAAGATTTCTGCAAGCACATCTCCCGATGAGACCTTGTTACCCACCTTCTTTTTCAACAGAATTCCGGCCTTGGGATCGATGACGTCGTCCATTTGTCGACGTCCAGCTCCGAGCATGATGGCCGTGAATCCCACTTCGAGTGCGTCAATGGCCGAAAGAAATCCGTCTGATTCCGATTTTACCTGAAGAGTGCACCGCGCGTAAGGATAGGATTCGAGATTCTCAATCACGGAAACATCCCCTCCCTGAGCGCGAACAAGGTCGAGAAATTTTCTATACGCAGAGCCATCGGTGATCGCCTTTCTGGAGAGGTCGATTCCTCTTTGGACTGAACCGGCTTTTCCCCCCGCCATCAACATTGCCCCCGCCAGCGTGTGTGTCAGTTCCATCAGATCTGCCGACATTTCCATTCCGCGGCTTCCCCGAAGGCACTCCACGCTTTCAACCACCTCCAGCCAGTTGCCGACTGCGACCCCGAGCGGTTGATCCATGGCGGTAACAAAACCGGTGGTTTTCTTTCCGAATTTCGCCCCCAGAGAAACCAGTGTCTCGGCAAGTCGTACGGATTCATCGTACGTCGGCATGAACGCCCCGCGCCCCGTTTTGACATCGAGAACAAGAGCATCGATGCCCTCGGCGAGCTTCTTGCTGAGAATACTCCCGGCGATGAGCGGAATGCACTCAACGGTTGCCGTTACGTCCCGCAGGGAATAAAGCTTTCGGTCGGCCGGCGCAATATCGTCTGTTTGCCCGATCATCACAACCCCGGCAGATGCCAGGATGCGTTTGTATTCCGAAATGGGGATGTTCGTCTTAAATCCCGGGATGGACTCGAGTTTGTCGAGCGTTCCACCGGTATGTCCGAGTCCCCGTCCGGAGATCATCGGAACAGGTACGCCGCACGAGGCAACAATGGGGGCAAGGATCAGGGACACTTTGTCTCCGACACCGCCGGTCGAATGCTTGTCCACTTTGATTCCCGGAATATCGGAAAGATCAATAACCTGGCCTGAATGAAGCATCAGCCGGGTCAGTATGAGCGTTTCTTCTTCGCTCATGCCCCGAAAATAACAGGCCATCAGAAAGGCGGACATCTGGTAGTCGGGTATCCGGTCCAGGACGTACCCCTCAATCAGGAACCGGAGTTCCTCCTCGGAGAGAGAATCGCCGCCGCGCTTTTTCCGTATGAGTTCGGTTGGGGAAATGGGGATGAGATGTGGTTAATGTGGTTCGTCCGCTCCTTGAGGGCTTTTGAAGGAGACGGGGGATCTGGATTTTAAACGCCCTCCTAACACTCCACCTTCACCGTATACTCTCTCTCGCACTTTGTACATTTGAATTCAACCGTAACCCAGTTGTTGCGCTCATAATAGCTCAGTTCTGCCAATTCACCCCCGCACGAAACCAGAGGACAGCTTTTCATGTCAAGCCTGTACATCCTGTCTTTCGGATACTGATCAAAATCCTGGGGTGACTTCGTCATTTCCATCCTCCCTTGCTCTAAACCGACAATCCCAATTTTCTGATTGCCAGAAAAATGGCGCAAATGGACTTGCCGTCGACAATGATGTTGTTCTCGATCATCGCAACCGCTTCGGCAATTGGCGTGGGTTCGACGGTAAGTCCGGCTTCTCCTTCTTCAAGTCGCGGCCCTTGTTCGGTTTTTGTCAAACCGGTTGCCAGATACAAATGCAGCTGTTCGTTGCAGAATCCCGGGCTCGTATAGATCGCAGTCAGCTTTTCGAGATGGGACGCCTTGTATCCGGTCTCCTCCTCGAGTTCGCGGCCGGCGCAGACCTCGGGGGCTTCGCCCGGATCGAGTTTTCCCGCGGGAAGCTCGTAGAGAATCTTCTTCATCGGATGACGATACTGCTTAATCAGGAAAATTGTCTGCAAATCCGGAAACGCCGCGACGACGGCGCCGCCAGGATGATCCGCTATTTCACGGATGGATCGCCGGCCTGACGGGTATTCCACCTCATCAATAATGAGGTTGAACACGTTACCGGCGAAACGTTTTTCGGTTTTGAGGACCTTGAGGTTTTCCATTCTGAATTACCGGAAAATGTACAACACCTGTGGGAACAGTATTTGGACGCCTTCTTCATTAAAGGCGTTGTACACCTGTTCTCTAGGTAGACCGAGAACGCCCCCGATCCATGTGATGCGGTCGATGAGGATTTCGAGGACCTTGTTAGTAATTACCCCTGCTTCCCGGCTTGACGGCCGCGCCCCCCTGTTTGCACATGGGACACTCCTCGGGGTTGTATGAAGTCACGTCGAGCTGGAGGACCGAAAACTGTTTAGCGTCGAACTTGAGTTTCCCGTTGCTCCGGTCGACAATGTAGCCGACGCCTGCAACAACGGCGCCTGCACGGCTGACAAGGTCGACAACCTCGAACACCGATCCCCCTGTGGTGACCACATCCTCAACGACAAGAACCCGTTCTCCCGGTTTGAGCTCAAACCCGCGCCGGATTTCCATCGCCTGGTTCTTCCGTTCCGCAAAGATCGTGCGTGTCGCCAGGAGCCTTCCGACTTCCGTTCCGACAACGATTCCGCCCAGGGCGGGGGAAATCACGACTTCAATATCGCTGTATTCGAAATGCTTGGCGATCTCGCCTGCAAAAAGATGAAGGTATTTCGGATATTGCAGTACGCGGGCGCATTGGAAATATTGCGGACTGTGCAACCCTGAGGTGAGCTGAAAGTGCCCTTCGAGGAGGGCCCTGGTCTCGCGGAAGATTTCAAGGACCTCTTCTCTGGGGATTTTGGATGGCATGATGGACGAGTAGTGGATACCGGGAAGCAGAAAATAGGAAAAACTCCGAAGAGTCTCAATGTTGCTGCCGATTATTTCACGGTCTGTGAAACTATCTTGGTGAAGGTCAGGAAAGCTCGTCTAACGCGTCCTGCATCTCGCGTTGCGCGTGGACGTCATTCTGCTCGCGCGCAACTTCAATGCCGCGCTTGAATACCTGCTCCGCCTCGGAGCGCCGGTCGAGCTTCTGGTACTGATAGCCGAGCTGCTGATACGCGGGAACATACGCGGGGTCCCGTTCGATGACCTCGAGCAGCATCGAGATAGCAATCTGGATTTCACCCAAACCGGCATATTCAAGGGCCAGGGCGTAGCGTGTGAAAGAGTCGCCTGGATCGTTCTCGAGGAATTCCTTCAGTTGGGCAATACGATCCTGAGTCATAATTGGTCAATCTTTGCCGCGAGATCAAAATCGTTGTCGGTCAACCCTCCGGCGCTGTGCGTGGATAACGCGAGCGTTACCTTGTTCCAACGGATATCGATATCCGGATGGTGGTTCTTTCCCTCGGCCAGGAGAGCCACGGAGTTGACAAATCCCATGGCGCGGACGAAATCCTTTGCTTCAATCGTCTTCCGGATTTCTTTTCCGTCAAGGCTCCAGCCTTTCAGGGATTGCAGTTTCTTCTGAATCTGATCCTTGTCCAGTACTTTGCTTCCCATCGCACAAGCCTCCTTCCTTCAGTTAAAGAATATTTTCCCGATGTACAAGTTTCTCATGCTCACTGCGGAGAACGATGTGTCTCGGGTCGATCGCCCTGTCGATGGCCAAAATGCCGTTCAAATGGTCGATCTCATGCTGAAGGAGTTCTGAAAGACCTCCTTCAGCTTTCAGTGTCTGCGGCTTGCCCGCCTCGTCACGGTACTCCACGGTAATCCGATAGGACCGGTCGACCATCACCACAAGGTCCGGAAATGAGAAGCAGTCATCCCAGAGCCGAAAAGCCCGCTGGCTTCGGGAGGTGATTTTCGGATTGATCAACGGCCCTTTGATCTCGAAATCCAGAACGATAATCTGCTTTGTGGATCCGATCTGAGGGGCGGCGATTCCGCGGCCAAATCCCTTGCGCGACTGAAACTCTGCCAGCGTGTCCGTAAGATCTCTGATGACAATCTTCGTCTCCTCGGCATCAAAATCCCGCACCCGCTGACATTTCTGCCGTAAAACGGGATTTCCCAGAAGTGTTATTTCCCGAACCATGGCTGTATTGCCCTTCTTTCAATATAGAGAACCGATCAGAGCTTTTCAAGGACTTGAGCGTGGCAAGGGTAAACACAACCAAACCACCGATTCACGCTCACCCTTCACCGTTCACTCGTTTATCCTTTACCGCATTTGCGTTATCAGAGCTTATGAACCCTTCCCAGCTTCTGCCCGAGAAACCGTTCGCCGATTTCCGTGAACTTGTAGGGAAGATCGCTGACGAAGAATTGCAGATTGGGTCTCAAGGCGCTGGTGTTGCGGAGTTCGTGTTCATCGAGCGCTCTGGCAACTGCTCCGGCGGTGGCTTCGCCGGAATCAACCAGGGTCACGGAATGGTGCAGAACCCGGTCGATCACGTTTTTCAGAAGCGGATAATGCGTGCAACCGAGAACAAGAGTGTCGATTTTCTCGGTCGAGAGCGGGAACAGGTATTCCCGTGCGATGAGTTCAGTGGCTTTGTGGTCAATCCAGCCTTCCTCCGCGAGGGGAACAAACAACGGGCAGGCGGTTGAAAAAATCTGCACGGCCGAATCCGTCTGGCGGAGGGCATTCTCATACGCCTTGCTGTTGATGGTACCCGTCGTTCCGATAACGCCGATCCGTTTGGTCTTCGAGGCCGCCACAGCGGCAGCCGCGCCCGGGATGATCACTCCGATCACGGGCACGCGGGAGCGTTTCTGAACCACTTCCAGCGCGACGGCAGAAACCGTATTGCAGGCAACAACGATCATCTTCACGCCGTGAGCCAGGAGAACGTCGGTGTCCCCGGCTGCATATTCGCGTACCATCTGAGGGGATTTGGAACCGTACGGAACACGGGCAGTATCTCCGAAATACACGATGTTCTCGTGAGGCAACTGTCTCGTGAGGGCACGGACAACGGTGAGCCCGCCAATCCCGGAGTCAAAAACACCTATCGGTTTTTCGCCTGTCATGGTTATCCCGGGGTGAGTTCCGACTCGGCCACGCCGGCGATGGTCTGAAGAAGGGAAGTCCGGATCTCTTCGAGCCGATTCGCACTGTCAACCTTGCCGCCGTCCTTGTCGAGAACGTAAAAAGAGTCAACGATCCCGTCGGCCCTGGTGGCGATTTTGGCCGAAGAGATGTTGAGGCCGAGAGAAGAGATGGATTCGGTGATTTTGTAGAGAACGCCAAGCCGGTCGGGAGCAAAGACATCGATAATGGTGAACAACGGATGGGATTCGAACTCGACGGCGATCCTGGTGTTGGGGTTTTGAGGTTTCGTGAGGCGCTTCCACTTCATCCGGTGGCGCTTGAGCAGGTGATCGATGTCGGAATTCCCGCTCAGCACGTCGATCAACTCCTGGCGAATCTTGATACATTGAGACTCGCTCAGTCTTGTATGCTGAAGAAAGTCCGTGACCCGGAATTTGTCGATGATGACGCCGTCGTTTCGCGTAAAAATGTGTGCATCGAGGATGTTTGCGTCGTTGGCGGAAAGAACCCCGCAGAATCGTGACAA
>Ga0302046_10003945_pt1 | contig 13282 bp, 4 predicted proteins | sample RVTome_11_FD_200261 | JGI IMG/M metagenome (GOLD analysis project Ga0302046, IMG submission 200261) | Soil microbial communities from uranium-contaminated site in the Upper Colorado River Basin, Wyoming, United States - RVT147D111 (version 2) ...
GAGGGAGCTCCGCCCCGGCGGCAGGTCGACTCCCAGGATCACGTCCTCGTGCGGCGTCACGGCGAGCGATCGACCCTCTCCGTCGCGAGCCCGCCAACCCGGATCGAAGGACTCGGCGACCACCAGCCGGCCGGCGCGGTCCGCGTCGACCTCGAGCTCGAGCAGGCCGGGGCGGAGTCGCAGGAGCGAAACCGCGTAGCGTGCGGGCGAGCCGTCGGCCGGGCGGAACCAGGCCTCGCGCGCGCCGGGGAGATGCGCCAGGACGCTGCGCTCCGGCCCGGTGTCGAACCGATGCGTCGCCTCCAGGATCAGCCCATGGTTCGCGAGCTCCCGGGCTCGCGCCGGAGTGGTGAAGAGCCAGCGCACGCCGGTGAGGCGGCAGAAGGTCGCCAGCTCGCGACTGGCGGTTCCTGGGAGCCGTGCGCTCGCGCGCAGGGCCGCCATGGGCTTCGCCTCGAGCGGGGAGAACCCGTCCGCCGTCCGTACTCCCCACAGGATGGGCGAGCCGTAGCTCATGCGCGCGATGCGGAGCAGGTCGCCCGGCAACTCCTCCGCAGCGAGCTCGTCCCACTCCTCGGGATGCGGGAACACCTGCGCCGCGAGATCGATGAAGAGCCGACCCTTTGGATCGTCGGAGGCGAGCACGGCCTCGGCGAGGGGCGGCGTACGCCAGGGATCGACCACGGAGATCGTGGGCTGCTCGCGAAGCCAGGGCACGAGCAGGCACCAGCCACACAGCGCCGGGACGAGCCAGCGCGCCTTCCTGCGCGCGAGCGGGAGTACCAGGAGCAGCGACGGACCCGCGGTCAGGGCGAAGTCGAGCCAACGCTCGCGGATCCAGTCCGCGTGACGCGCCAACCGGCTGGGATCGAGCTCGGCGGCTGCGCCGAGCTCCGCGCGCGCCACGCTCAGGGCGAAGGCGGTCGACACAGCGGCCAGGAGGATCCAGCCGAAGAGGAGAGCGCGCGGAGAGCCGATCCGGCAGCGCGCGGTCAGGCTGCGGGCACCCACCGCCGCGAGCAGCGCCAGGGCGAAGGTCGACCACAAGAGGTACTTCTCCGGATAACGGAAGCTGCCCAGGAGCGGGAGCTCCAGCCACCAGCGGAAGCCCGGCAGGAAGCGGCCGAAGGCGAGCGCCGTCGCGGCCAGGAACACGGAGCCCGACCACGCGAGGAGCGTGCATCGCCGTCGACGGAGGAGCGCCAGCGCGACGAGGAGGGGTGCGAGGAGTCCGAGGTGGAAGGAGGCGGACCAGGGCATGCGCACCACGGCGCCGGCTCCGAAGAGGCGGTCGGCGAACCACGACTCGTGATCGCCGAAGAGGTGCGGCGTGACGAGCTCGAGGAGCCGCAGCGGGTGGAACGAGCGCTCCATCGCTTCCGCCTGCGCCAGACCGCCGGCGCGCTCCGAGAGGCGCAGCGTCTCCAGCGTCGGGAGCCACTGAGGCGCGCTGGCGAGGAGTCCCAGTGCGACGCCCGCGATCAGGACCACGAGCAGCCGGCGGCGCTCCGCGTGCAACACGGCCAGCAGCACGGCTGCTGCCGTCCACAGCACCAGCGCCTGGACGTCACCGCCCAGGAGGAAGAGGCACCAGACCGGGGACAGCAGCAGGACGGCTCGCCCGCCGCGGTTCGGGGCACGCGCGACCAGGAGCGCGGCGAAGCCGAGCGGGATCCACGGCAGCGCGACGAAGTTGTGCGTGTCCCACATCCCGCGCGCGTAGCCCGACAGGCCGTAGGCGAGGGCGCCGACGGCCGCCGCCGGTCCACCGAGGCCCAGGCTCCGCGCCAGGAAAAGGTGCATTCCCAGCAGCGCGCCCCAGTGGTGGGCGAACAGGAACAGCCCGTAGCCGGAGGTCAGCGGCAGGAACCAGTGCAGGATCCGGAGAGGATACAGGGCACCCGCGTTGACGTTGGCGAGGAGCGGCGTGCCCGCGGAGAAGGAGTCCGCCCACGCCGGCAGATGTCCCGCGAGGACCTGTGCTCGAACCTCCGAGTGCACGGGCCAGACATAGAGGAACGTATCCCAGCGGAACAGGTGCTGCGAAGGGCTGAGGAGCGCCCAGCAGAAGACCGCCGTGACCGCCAGGTAGCCGAGGGCCGGCGCGAGCACCGAACGAGGGCGCACTCTCGTTATCCCTCGAGCTCGAGTCCCTGTTCGCGCAGGTAGTCCCGCAGCTCGGCTGCGTCCTCTTCGTTGCCGTCGTCGACCAGGGAACGATAGATCTCGTTCGCCGCGTCGCGCGGAGTGCGTCCGAGTCCGTCCGCCAACCACACGCTCTCGGGCGCGGCGGCGACGCCCTCGCGCAGCGCCTCGATCGCGAGCTGCCAGTCCCCTGCGGTGGCGCGGATCCGGGCGACGCCGGCCAGGGCGAGGCACAGGTAGTGGCCAGCGGATCCCTCCTGCCCGCCGCCGTGCTCCGGTGCGGCGCGGAAACGGTCGGCGCCGGCCAGGTAGGCGGTCAGGGCCGAGGCCTGGTCGCGGTTCTCGACGTGGCGTTCGGCGGCCGCGAGCTGGGCGAGCCCGTCGTACCAGCGCAGGCAGGCGTCCTCCCGGTTCCCGAGCCGCGCGTACACGCCCTCGAGGGTGTGGGCGTCGGCGTCGCGCAGGAGCTGGCGGCGCAGGGCGGCGTTCAGCTCGCCGGACTGCGGGAAGCGTTCCAGGGCGGCCAGCAGGATGCGCTCCTGCGGGCCCGCGATGCCGAGCGCGTCGAGCAACTCGACCTCCGCCAGGGCCTGGGTCTCGATGCCGAGCGGATGCTCGCGCAGAGTCGCGTAGGCGGCGTGCGCATCGGCACTCCAGGCGACGGGCCAGCTCTCGCCGTTCCGTGCGGCGGCCAGGATCGCGCGGCTGCGCGCCGTGGCGAGGATCTCGAGCGCTTTCCCGGCGAGCTGCGTCCCGGCCCAGGGCAGGAGTCGGGGCAAGGCACGCGCGGCGTCGGCTGCGGCCCCCTCCGCGTCGCCGCGCAGGGAGCGAGCCCAGGCCCGGAAGGCCAGTGCCCGAGCCTCTTCCGGGTTCGCCTCCAGGACGCGTGCCGCGGCCGCGAGAACGTCCTCGAGCAGCAGGCCGGGATCCTTCCCGTCCCGCATCTCGAAAGTGGCGTTGCGCAGGGTGGCCGAGGCGAAGGCCAGGTTGAGCTCGTGGTCGTCCGTATCTCCGGCGAGCTGCTCCTCGAGGCGCGCGAGGAGGCGGTAGAGCTCGTCGCGCGACTCGGGCCGCGCAGGTCCCACCGGGACGGCCCAGGAGAGCGCTACGCGCCAGCGGTCGACCTCGACGATCTCCGACGCGAGCTCCTGGCCGCGGATGGCGAGCAGCAGCCTCGTCGCGCGCGCGCGAGTCGCCGGGGGACCAGAAGCGCGCTCGATGCGACCGAGCGCGTCCGCCAGCGCCGCGCGTGCTGCGGCGGCATCGGTGCGTCCGTCCCGGGCCAGGAGGTCCGTGGTCCGCCAGGCGGCTGAGAAGGACTCGAACGAGTGCCGCGCGCCCTCCAGCGGGCTCTGGGCCAGGGTCCAGGCGGCCTGAACGCGGACGGCGGGCTCCGGGTCGCGCAGCGCGAGGCGCAGGAGCTCGGGATGTTGCGTGCGGCGGACCGAGGAGAGCGCGAGGGCGGCCAGACGCGCGCGCGTGCGCGAGTCTCCCTCCAGGAAGCGCGTCTCGAGCCGGTCGCGGTGGAGGGCGTCGGGGCTGGCGAGCAGCTCCTCCTCCGACATACCGGCGGGATCGATCGGCTCGACTCCGGGCTGGCCGTGCTCGCGCAGAGCGTCGTCCACCTGCGTCAGGTCGTTCACCAGGAAGATGTCGAACAGGACGTTCCCCTGCGAGTCGACGCCCAGGTGGCGCGGGGACACGCGCCGGCCATCGAAGTAGCGCTCGAAGAGCTCCGGCTCGAGATCGAGGTGCTCCCCGGACACGATCCGGCCGAACTTCGCGTCGACGATGCGCCGGCCGCGGTCGTCGTGGTCGCGCGGATCGTGCCGGTCGGGGGACACGAGCAGCGGGACGAAGCCGCGCGCGAGCTCGACGAAGGCCGGGTCGCGGTAGCGCGAGAGCGCCAGGGACTCGCTCGCCATCTCGCCGTCCATGTTCACGCAGATCAGGAGCGGCTTGCCGGTCGCTGCGGACAGCGCCAAGGCGTCGTCGAGGTTTCGCTGCCAGGGCATGAGCGGCACGCGACCTCGGTCCTCGGCGCTCGGGCGGAACTGCGTCGAGGAGAAGGCCAGCTCGCCGAGCGAGAGCGTGCCGTCCTCGTCCGTGTCCAGGGCCGAATGGAAGCTCTCCAGGTCGGAGAGCGACACGGCCCCGTCCTGGTCGGCGCCCAGCTCGTCGGACACCCAGCGCAGGATCGCGGCGGAGGTGAAGGCGCCAGGGGTCGGCTCCTGCACCTGCTCCGCGTCCATCCAGCGAACTAGGGTCGGGGTCTCGATCGTGCCGTCCGGAGCGAGGCCCACCTGGTCGACGAAGAGTCCCCACTCGTTCGCGTCCACGGCGCCGTCGGCATTCTGGTCGGCCGCGCGCAGGACGACCGTCGCCGAGCCGAGGTTGGCGGCGGTCTGCCCCGGAGCCACGGCGCCGGTACCGCGCGAAGAGGGGGGCGGGAACTCGCTCGCCTCGATCGCGTAGTCGACGTCCTTGTCGAGCGCCTCGAACAGCGCGAACAGATCGTCGAGGGTGAGACGCGCGTCCCTGTCCTGGTCGAGCATCGGCACCAGGACGCGCGCTCGTACCTCGTCGCGCTCGACGCGGCCCTCCTCGTCGGCGCCGAGGGATGCGAGGAACGCGGCCCACTCCTCGGCGCTGACCACGCCGTCGACGTTCGCATCCGCCGCGCGCACGATCTGACGGTTCGGCCGGAATCCGGAACGACGCCCGCCTCGGGAGTCGGGGCGGTCCTGTGCCGCGACCAGGGCCGTCAGGAGCACGACGGAGAGGGAGGTCGTGAGGAGTCGAGGCCGGGCCGGGAGGGTCATGGGCAGAGATCGCATGGGAGGGGAGCCCGGATTGTAGGGTCGTTCCGCCCCAGTGCACGGCGTTCGGCGGCCGACTCGCGCTTGCGGACGCGCCTCGCCGGCGAGCCGTCGCGGGAGACCGGTCAGGAACCCAGGAGACGGTCGAGCTCGGCCCGCGCCAGCTCTTCCGTCATCTTGCCGACCAGGTCGAGCGTGATCGCCGCGTCCTGCAGGAGGAGGGTCGTCGGCAGCAGCACGTTGTTCTGCTCCGTCATCGTCTGCGTGGTGACGTAGCGGCACCAGCCGAAGGTGAAGGGGTCCTTCGACGCTGCGATGCGCTCGTACATCGCGCGGCGGAATCCCTCGCCGTGCGGCTCGACGAAGAGAACGAGCACGCCGAGCCCCGGGTGTCTCTCCCGTGCGGATCGCAGGAAGGCGAGCTGGTCGTCGTAGGACGGCAACCAGGAGGTCACGAACGAGACGAGCAGCGGGCGCTGCAGGGCCTCGAGGGCGAGCGGCTCGTCGTCCGGCCGGAACACGAGCGGAGTCACCGGCACGGGGCGCGGACGGGAGAAGACCTGCTGGCGCGTCACTTCGCCGGTTGGCTCGGGCGCGAGCCGCGCGAGGCCGGCGTCGGAGCGAAAGGCGATCGTCTCGACGACGCCCGCATCCTCGTCGACGAGGTAGGTCCTGTCGGCCTCGAGCGCCTCGAGGGAGGTGGTCGCACCCGAGGGCCAGCGGATGGTGACCCGATCGACGAGAGTGGCGTTCCCGAGTCCGAAACAGACCTCGCCCGGACCCTGCGACTGGAACCCGGAGGCGGAACGGACCTCGGCCATCTGCCGCGTCGCGCCGTGCTCGACGCGGAGAAGCGCGCCGACCGCGTCACGGTTCGACTTCGTTCCTCGCAGCCGGAAGAACACGCGGTGGTTCGTGCGCGGGTCGTCGTTCCGGTACGCCTGGAGCAGCCGCGTCTTGAGGTTCTTGACCACCAGGTCGAGGTCGCCGTCGCGGTCCAGGTCGCCGAACGCGAAGCTGCGTCCGTCGAGCACGGAATCGACGCCGGAGAGAGCGCCCAACGAGTGGAAGCGCGTTCCGTCGTTGCGGAAGAGCATGTTCCGCTCCGATCCGTTCAACGAGAAGCCGTTGTTCGTGGCCAGGCCGACGTGTCCCTGCAGCGCCTGTCGCGTGATGGCGTCCGTCGCTTCGTCCACCTCGGCGCCCAGCGAGTACTCGGCGCGGTCGGCCAAGAGGTTACCGGCGTACCCCGGCCGCTCTTCCTCCGGGACGCAGGCTGCGAGCACCTCGCGCCAATAGAACGTTCAGCAGTCCTTGGCCTCGACGCCGGTGAAGTAGCCGTTCACGACGAAGAGGTCCTGGTCCGCGTCCGCGTCCACGTCGACGAAGTCGCCGTGCCAAGCCCAGCCGCAGTTCGCGACGCCGACCTCGATGGCGCTGGACGGCGCGAAACCGGGTCCGGCAATCCCCTGGTACAGGGTGTTGCCGACGGTGAGCTTCCAGAGCAGGTCCATGTCGGCCCGGCTCGTCTTGCCCGTGGCCGTGGCCAGGACGCGCTGGCCGGTCGTCGACTGCATGTTCGTGACGTACAGGTCCCAGGTCCCGTCGTTGTCCGCGTCGGCGAAGGCCGCACCCATGCCGTTGCCCACGTCCTCGACTCCGAGCGCCGCCGCGCGGTCCTCGAAGGTCCCGTCGCCGACGTTGACGTAGAGCTGGTTCGGTCCGAAGTCGTTGGCGACGTAGACGTCTGGCAGTCCGTCCAGGTTCCAGTCGCACACGGCCACCGCGTAGCTGAAACGCGTCTCGGCCGCCATGCCCGAGGGTCCGGATACGTCCACGAAGGTTCCGTCTCCCTCGTTGCGGTAGAGGAGGTTCGCGTCGCCGTGCTTCGCGTCGAAGGGGTGGTGCGCCGAGCGTGCGTAGTTCGACGGACCCCCGTAGTTGGCGACGAACAGGTCCAGGTCGCCGTCGACGTCGTAGTCGAGGAACACGGGGGTCATCGCGGCTCCCCGATCCGAGGGTCGCGAGAGGCCGACCTCCTCCGTGGTCTCCCGAAAGCGTCCACCTCCCAGGTTCTCGAAGAACTGGTTGCCGGTGTCCGGGAGCGAGACGTGGTGGAAGGGTCCGCAGGCGACGAACAGGTCCGGATCGCCGTCGTTGTCGACGTCGCCGAACACGGCGCCGCGCGAGCGACCAGCGGTGCGGATGCCGCGCTCGGCCGCCTCCTCGGAGAACGTGCCGTCGCCGCGGCCCACGAACAGCCGGCTGGGTCCGTAGGCATCCGGAAGGAAGACGTCCAAGAACCCGTCCCCGTCGACGTCCGTGAGGGCGAGGCCGCCGTAGTCGTACTGCGTCCGATCGAGGACCGCGTTCAGGTTGCCGACCCCGTTGATGGTGAGCTCCGGCGGCTCCTCCACGAGCAGCCCCGCCGCGGTCGTCACCTCGGTGAACAGCGGCGCGCGGGCGCTCTCCTGCTCGCGGGCAACCAGGAACAGGCGGTCGACGAGCCAGCCGGCCTCGGTGCGCGCGAAGGAGACGCGCCAGCTCGCGTGCTCCTGGTGGACGGCGCCGTCCGCGCGCCTCCCGCGCAGGTCCTGCGCGAGGCGAGCATCCGCGCGCCGCGCGAAGACCCGACCCCGTTGGTACTCCTTCAGCTTGAAGTGCGACTCGTGGATCTGTTCGAAGCCCGCGAAGTAGTCTGCCAGGGCGGCTTGCAGCTCTTCCTTGCCGTCCACGTAGCGCTCCGACGGCGAACCGGCACGCAGGTGCGCCGTCCCCGTTTCGCCGAGGGAGACGAGGCCGTCGAAGGAGGAGCCGCGGAAACCGGCCGTGACCAGCGCGGTGCAGGCGTCCGCGTCGCGCGCCTCGAAGGCCTCCTCGAGGCGGGCCAGGACGTCCTTGAGGTCGAGGTCCAGGAGCTCGATCGAGTAGTCCTCGAAGCTCGCCTGGATCGGCTCGCCCGGATCGCGGTCGTCGCTCCGGAAGCGCTCCTCGAGACTCTCCGAGCAGGCCGCCAGGTGGAGACCGAGGAGATACGGCGCGAGCGGACGGAGCATGCGCCGCCATCGTAGCGGAGCGATGGAGCGGCTCAAGCGGACCGTCGCTCGCGCGCGTGCGTTGAAGGATTCCGCCTTGTCGGCCGGACGACGAGGAGGTTGGATGAGACCAGAGGCCTCACCCCATGCTGCCCTTTCTCTGCTTCCTGCTGCTCGCCGTTCCTTCGACTCCTCCGCAAGAGCGGGCCGGTCCTGCGCCGAGCGCTTCCATGGCCGCGACGATCGCCTTCCTGGACGATGCCAGCGCGGAGCTCGAGAACCAGAAGGACGTCAAGTGCTGGACCTGGCTCAGAAGCCGAGGAGGATGTCGATCGCGTTGCAGAGCTCCGCGCCCGCGCCCCCCAAGATCACCGGTTGCACCGACGCCGACAGGCCCGAGAAGGACGTGTCGAAGGGCAGCGGCAACGAGTGGAGGTCCTCCGTGCCCGCGGACGCCTTCGTGCTCTGGAAGAACTTCGGACCCGCGATCAGGACCTCGCCGTAGGAGAGGATCGGTCCGGTCGAGGGGAAGGGGCGGCCGATGATCACGGTCGCCGTCGCGCCCGGGTGTCCGGAGTGGTCGACCCGCGTCGTCCAGGTCGTCCCCAGGGTCGGAGGCGTGATCGCCGAGTAGCACAGGGCGTTGACGCCCGTGCCGTTGCGCGTCGTGGAGGTCGCGAAGGGGCCGAGGCGGAACGCATCGACGTAGCCCTTCGACGGGGTGAGGCCGTCGCCCCCGTTCCCTACTTCGGCGCTGAGGGTGAAGACCGTGCTCGGGGTCGAGGCGGGGAAGAGCGTCTGGAGGTCCGCGAAGACCTGCGAGACGACCGTCATCGGGAGACCGTGCTTCGTCGACACGTTGGGGAACGCGGAGAACGAGTCACGATAGTAGATGTTGTGGGTGGTCGTGCCGTCGGAGATGTCCACGCTCATGAAGTCATTGAACGAGGCATCGGCCGCGGGACCCGCGAGGACGAAGGCCGCCGAGAAGAGCAGGTGCGGCGACGAACTCGGGTACGCGAAGGTCTGCGAGACGCCCGCCGCGCCGACCGGGGGGAGGCCCGGGCCGCCGGGGTTCGAGGGCGGAGTCGCCGCCGTCGTGCTGTCGGCCGCGAGCTCGCACCACTTGCTCCCGAACAGGGCCGGCATGCCGTTGTCGGAAGCCGGACCGACCGGGTTGACGACGTGTCCCGCGCCGAAGGTGATCGACCAGGCCCCTGCCGGCGGCGTACCCGCCACCTGCATCTCGAAGCTGCCGTCGTCGAGCGTCGGGATCGTGCCGGCGACGACGTAGTCGACCTTCGTCTCCATGTCCATGCCGCCGGGGCTCGTCACCGTGAGGCTCACGGTGTAGACGCCGAGCGCGGAGTAGACGTGGCTCGGGTTCTGGAGCGCGGAGCTCCCGCCGTCGCCGAAGTCCCAGCTCCACGCGCTGACGCCCGGCGTGGAAAGGTCGGTGAAGTTCACCGTCAACGGCAACGCGCCGGACAGCGGCGTCCCGGAGAACTCCGCCGTCGGCGCCGGGTCGGTCAGCACGACGTAGTCGACCTTCGTCTCCGTGTCGGGGCCGGCCGGGCCGCTGGCCGTCAGGCTCACGGTGAAGCTGCCGCCCTGGACGTAGTTGTGCACAGGGTTCTGCTCCGTCGACGTGTTCCCGTCGCCGAAGTCCCACATCCAGCTCGTGACGTCTCCCGTGGAGAGATCGCTGAACGTCACGTCGAGCGGCGCGTCGCCGGAGAGCGGCGTGGCGGAGAACTCGGCCACGGTCGGCTGGTCGACGACCTGGATGTAGCCGTTCTTCACCTCGGAGTCGACGCCGCCCGGACCTGTGAGGGTCAGGCTGACGGTGTAGAGCCCCGGTGCCGTGTAGGTGTGGCTTGGCATGATCGCGGACGTGGTCGAGTTGTCCCCGAAGTTCCACAGGCCGCTCGTGATCGCGCCGCCGCTGGGCATGGGCGTGAAGGTGACGGTGAGCGGGGCGAGCCCGCTCAGGACGTTCGCGCTGAAGTCGGCGATCGGCGGCGGCTCGCCGACGACCACGTAGCCGACCTTCGTTTCGCCGTCGGATCCGCCCGCGCTCGTCACGTCGAGCGTGACGGTATAGGAGCCGGCCGTGGCGTAGGTGTGCGAGGGGTGCTGGACCGTCGAGGTCCCCCCGTCCCCGAAGTTCCAGGACCAGGCCGTCACCGAGCCGGAGGAGAAGTCCGTGAACTGCACCTGGAGCGGATAGGCACCTTGCAGCGGCGTGCCCGAGAACTGGGCCACGGGGACGGGCTCGTTGATCGTGATGTAGCCGACCTTGGTCTCGACGTCGACGCCGCCCGGACCGATCGCGGTCAGGGACACGGTGTAGGAGCCGGCCTCGGTGTAGGTGTGCCCAGGATCGCGCAGGGTCGAGGTTCCTCCGTCGCCGAAGGACCAGGACCAAGCCGTGACCATGCCGGTCGTCAGGTTGCTGAAGCTCACGAAGCGCGGCGCGGTGCCCGAGGTCGGGCTGGCGACGAAGTTGGTCGTGGGCGGAGGCTCGATGACGGTGATGTAGTCGTACTTCGTCTCCGTGCTGCTGCCCCCCGGACCGGTGGCGGTCAGGCTCACCGTGTACACGCCCGCCGTCGTGTAGGTGTGCTGGGGGTTGAGCGCCGTCGAGAAGTTGCTGTCCCCGAAGGTCCAGGAGGCGCTCGAGGCGTCGGTCGACAGGTTCGTGAAGTCGACCGTCAGCGGCGCGAGACCTCCTATCGGTAGGCCGGAGAACTCCGCCACGGGCACCGGATCGGCGACGACGACGTACCCGAGCTTCGTGTTCGTGTCCGAGCCGCCCGGGCCGGTCGCGGTCAAGGAGACCGAGTAGACGCCGGGGGACGTGTAGCTGTGGGTCGGGTTCTGCAGCGTCGAAGTGCCGCCATCACCGAAGTCCCAGCTCCAGCTCGTGACCATGCCGGTCGACAGGTCCGTGAAGAAGGAGAGCAGCGGATTCGGTCCGGAGAGCTGCGTTCCGGCGAACTCCGCCACCGGCGGCGGCTCGAGGACCGTGACGTAGGCGACCTTCGTTTCGGTGTCGACGCCCCCGGGGCCGGTCGCGGTCAGGCTGACCGTGTACACGCCGGGCGTGGTGTAGACGTGCGTCGGATTCAGCTCCGACGACGTGGCCGCGTCTCCGAAGTCCCAGTCACCGCCGGTCGCCGGGCCTCCGCCCGTCAGGTTCGTGAAGTTCACCGAGAGCGGCGCCACGCCCGAGAGCGGCGTGCCCGCGAACTCGGCGATGGGCGGCGCGTCGGTAGCGACTACGTAGCCGACCTTGGTCTTCGTGTCCATCCCGCCCGCGCTGGTCACGGTGAGGCTCACGGTGTAGGTGCCCGCGACCGTGTAGCTGTGCGAGGGGTTCTTCTGGGTCGAAGTCCCACCGTCTCCGAAGTCCCAGGACCACGCGGTCGTGTTCCCGAGGGACAGGTCCTTGAAGGTGGTCGTGAACGGGACGTGGCCCGTCCTCGGCGTACCGGTGAACTCGGCCACCGGCGCCGGCTCGGTGACCGTGACGTAGTCGACCTTGGTCTCGACGTCGGTGCCGCCCGGCCCGACCGCCGTCAGGGTCACCGTGTAGGTTCCGGCCTGCGTGTAGATGCGGCTCGGGTTCTGGGAGGAGGAGCTCCCGCCGTCGCCGAAGGTCCACGACCAGCCCGTCACCATGCCTGCGGTGAGGTCCGTGAAGGCGACGGAGAGCGGTGCGACGCCCGAGAGCGGGGAGGCCGAGAAGTCCGCCGCGGGCGGCGGCTCGATCACCGTCACGTACTCGAACTTGGTCTCCGTATCGACGCCGCCCGGCCCCGTGGCCGTGAGGCTGACCGTGTACTTGCCGGCGTTCGCGTAGGTGTGGCTCGGGTTCAGGGCGGTGGAGGTCCCTCCGTCCCCGAAGGTCCAGTCCCCGCCCGTCGCCGGGCCGCCGCTCGTCAGGTTCGTGAAGTTCACCGTGAGCGGCGCCAGCCCCGAGAGCGGTGCGCCGGAGAAGTCCGCGATCGGCGGATGCTCCGAGACGACGACGTAGCCGACCTTGGTCTCGGAGTCCATGCCGCCAGGCGCGGTGACGGTCAGGCTCACCGTGTAGGTCCCGGCCGCGGCGTAGACGTGGCTCGGGTTCTGGACGGAAGAAGTGCCGGAGTCTCCGAAGTCCCAGGACCAGCTCGTCACGCCGCCGGTCGACAGGTCGGTGAAGTAGGAGGTCATGCCCTCCGCGCCGGAGAGCGGCGCTCCGGAGAACGCCGCGACGGGCGGCGGCGGGCTGACGACGACGTAGGCCGTCTTGATCTCGCTGTCGACTCCGCCCGGCCCCGACGCGGTGAGGCTCACCGTGTAGCTGCCCGCCGCCGTGTACGTGTGGCTCGGATTCAGCTCGGTGGAAGTCCCCAGGTCACCGAAGTCCCAGAAACGACTGGTGGTCGCTCCGCCGGTGATCGCGTTGGTGAAGTTCACCGTGAGCGGCGCGATGCCCGCGAGCGGCGCTCCGCTGAAGTCCGCGATGGGGGGCGGATCGAGGACGGTGACGTAGCCCGTCTTCGTCTCCGTGTCCGAACCTCCCGGCCCGACGACCGTCAAGCTGACGGTGTAGGTGCCGGGAGCCGTGTAGGTGTGGACCGGATCCTCGAGAGTCGAGGTGCCGACGTCGCCGAAGGTCCAGAACCAGCTCGTGACGGTTCCCGTCGAGAAGTCCGTGAACGCGACGTCGAGCGGCGCCACACCGGAAACGGGTGTTCCGGAGAACTGCGCGACCGGTGCCTGCGCCTGGGAGAGCGCGGTCAGCGCGAGCAGGGAGAGGATGGACAGAACGAACGAGCGAGTGCGGGACAGGGGGGCGAACATGGAGACCTCGCGATGCAGGCTCGGAAGCGGGGGGGTGATGCGCGGGGGGGCGCAGGGATCGTGGCGGCGGGAGGAGCGGTCGAGCTGTGCCTCGCACATTGTAGAGCTGGATCCGGGAACCGGGGGATTCTGGCCTGGGGACCCGCTGATCCAGCGCCGCTCGAGGCGCTCCTGATGCCGTCCTGCACGCGGAAGTCCTTTCCGACATCACCGGTTCGGGCACCACGACGCGGCGGCGTCGCGCTGCGGCGCGAAGTGGGTAGCATGGGCTCGACCCCTCAGCCCCACGAGAACCATGCAACCCCATCGATCGCATCGCCTGCTCGTGTCCTCGTTGCTCGTGGCACTCGCCCCGTGCTCGCTCTCCGCCCAGGCGCCGCATCGTCCAGCGGCGAGCGTGTCACTCGAGCGTGCAGCGAGCGACAAGATCCA
>Ga0302046_10003946_pt1 | contig 13281 bp, 12 predicted proteins | sample RVTome_11_FD_200261 | JGI IMG/M metagenome (GOLD analysis project Ga0302046, IMG submission 200261) | Soil microbial communities from uranium-contaminated site in the Upper Colorado River Basin, Wyoming, United States - RVT147D111 (version 2) ...
GCGTGTCCGGTTGCAGAATGATTTCCACCAGGCGGATCGGCCGGTCCGGCTCCACCAGAATCTCGCGCTCGTACGGCCGGTAGCCGTCGCGCGTGATGCGAATGTGGTGCAGCCCCGCGCTCAGAGAGGTGCTCACGAGCGGCGTGTTGCCTGCGGGCGTGCCGTCGAGGAAGAGGCGGCCCCATGGTCTCGATGAGATGGAGAGCGTGCCGGTCCCGCTCGATGCGGTGCGGTCTGCGGTGGCGGGTGGCCGTGCGGGCCGGCTGACCGGTGCATCGCCATCGGGCGGCCGGGCGCCTTCCGTGCGGCGTGCTTCAGGCGCCCGCGTGGCCTCGGGCGGTAGCGTCGCCTGCGGTTGCGATTCCGGCGCGGCCTCGACCGTGTCCTCGACAGCGAACGACGCGCGTTCCTCCGCCGGACTCGTAAGCCACGAAACATCGATCGGCACATCTCCGGGCCAGAACGCGGCGGCCACCACGGCCACAACTGCGCCCGCAACGACGCCCGCTCTGCGGCCGCGCGCCGGACGCTCGTCGATGAGGTCATCCGGCAGCAGCACGCGCGGGAGCGGTTCGGGCTCCGGCGTCGCATGCGTTGTCGAGGCGGCAGCCTCCAGCGCACCCAGCGCCCAGACGAACTCGATCACGCTCGAGAACCGCTCCGACGGGTCGTCGTGCAATGCGCGCCGCAATGCGTCGGCCGCGCTCTCCGGAAGCCGGGTTCGCTCGACCCCCTGCCCGCCCGCGAACGGTGGTGTGCCGGTCAGAAACGCGTGCAGCGTGGCGGCCAGCGCGTACTGATCGGTCGAGGGCGATGGCGGTGCACCGTCCCGCAATTCGGGTGCACGATACGGCCCGCGCCGAACCACGACCGCGTCGTCCGATCCGGCAAGCTCGTTCAGCAGCGCACTCACCGCGAAATCGCGCAGCCACGCCGTGTGCGCGGCATCCACGAGCACCGTCTCCGGGCACACATCGCCGTGGATCACTCCGCACTGATGCGCGTACTGCAACGCACCACCCAGCTGGCGCGCGATCGCCAGGAACCCGTTCAGCCTGCCGGGGCCCCGCTCCGCGAGCATGCGCGCCAGTGTGGGCGCATCCGTACGATCCATTGCACACCAGATCAGGCTTTCCGTCGTGCCGTGTGCAATGACCGGCACGATGTGCCAGTGCCGCAGCGCCGCGCCCCTTTCGAGCGCACGCTCCATCCGCCCCTCCAGCCCGCGTACATGCAGCCGCGCGCGCGGAACCGCTCGCAGCCACACCCGCTGGCCCGTGTCGACCTCCCGCGCCTGACCGATGATCGAGCCCCGGTCCGGAAACACGTCCGGGATGATCTCGTACCGGCCGGCGATCTCGCGCCGTGCCGCGCCGATCACCGTTTCGATCCTCACGATTGGACTCCCCGTTTCCTTCTCGGACGCTCGCGCACCGCACGAGCGGTTGTCCGGGCGCTACTGCAAACAGGAGACCGGAACCGACGGCGCCGCGGTTTTGCGGGGTGGACCCTGGTGCTGATGCCACGGACCGCCCGATCATCCGGGTCCCTGGTCGCATCGCGACTGGCGGTCCTCCAGCCTGGCGCTGCCTCCCGCTGTTCGGAGACCGGGCGCTCGTTCGTTGTAACGGATGGACCGGTTCGCATGAAGCGGATCCGAATCGGCGATGATTCGTGGCGAATTGTTGGATTCGTGGCGAATTGTTGGGCGACAGCGCGCGCGAGACGCGGCGCGCACGCGCGCGCACAGGCGGCTGACCACGCCGGGCTCCCGCCGGATCGAGCGAACGAAGTCCTTGACGGCGATCGATCGCCTCGCTACCGTTGCTGCCATCGAACTTTCAACAGGCTGAAAACAACGTGTACGCTTCGCCTTGCTGCTGTCGCTGCTGTTGTCGAGCACACTCCGTTCGCGGAGTGGGCACGGGGGCCGCGTACCGTTCGGATCCGGATCGCTGAAGTCGACCGGACCGAGAGGAACCAGACCCGGCCCGCTTCGCGGACCGGGTCTTTTTGTCGGCCCGCCGCGATACCCGCGCGGGCGTACACCGATGGAGTTCGCATGAAGACACCGTTTTCCTGTCGCACCGCATGTACCTGTTGCGCGGCACTGGCTGCCGTGGCAGGAGGCGCGTGTGCGCAGGGTGGGCGGCGAAGACGAGTCCACATGTGAGACAGGGAACACACGCGGAGACCTCGAGGCCACGGCTCACGATGCCGTGGCCTTCGTGTTTTCGGACGCGTTGCAGGCGCCAGCTCATTCGGGAGGAGAGACCCGTGACGTACGTGATCGCACAGCCGTGCATCGGGACGAAGGACGCCAGCTGCGTCGACGTCTGCCCCGTCGACTGCATCCACGAAGCCGATGACCAGTTCTTCATCCATCCGGCGGATTGCATCGACTGCGGCGCGTGCGAACCGGAATGCCCGGTGACGGCGATCTTCCCGGAGGATGCCGTGCCGGCCGAATGGGAGGAGTACATCGCGCGCAATCGCGCGCACTTCGAGGGAGGCGCGGCATGAGTTCCGGCAATGGAACGGAGGAGGGGCGCAGCGAGGTCGAGCGGATCAAGGAGCAGAGCCGGGGCCTGCGCGGGCGGCTGCGTGAGGAACTGCTGGAAGAGAGCAGCCATCTCTCGGATGAGTCGAAGCAGCTGCTGAAATTCCACGGATCGTATCAGCAGGAGGACCGCGACCAGCGGCGTGCGCTCAAGAAGGCCGGCCAGGAGCCTGCGTGGTCGTTCATGATCCGCTCGCGGATTCCCGGCGGCGTGCTGACGGCGGAGCAGTACCTCGTGCACGACGATCTGGCGGGCCGCTTCGCGAACGGCTCGCTCCGCCTGACCACGCGCCAGGGCATCCAGCTGCACGGTGTGATCAAGAGCGAGCTGCGCGCCACGATCCGCGCGCTGAACGACGAGCTGGTGTCGACGCTCGGTGCGTGCGGCGACGTGAACCGCAACGTGATGAGCTGCCCGGCGCCGCTGCCCGGTGCGCTGCGCGCGGAGGTGTTCCACGTCGCGTTGCGGGTCTCGCAGCACCTGCTGCCGGACACGCGAGCCTATGCGGAGATCTGGCTGGACGGCGAGCGCGTCACGGACGAGCCCGAGCCCGACCCGCTCTACGGCGACCGCTACCTGCCACGCAAGTTCAAGACGACGTTCGCGTTCCCGGACGACAACTGCACCGACGTATACGCGAACGATCTCGGGTTCCTCGCCGTGCACGACGTGAAGTTGCGCGGGTTCGACGTTCTCGTGGGCGGTGGGCTGGGGCAGACACACGGCAAGGCGGAGACGTTCCCGCGCCTGGCCGAGCCGCTCGGTTTCATCAAGCCGGACGAAGCACTCGCGGTCGCGGCCGCCGTCGTCGCCGTGCAGCGCGACCACGGCAACCGCGCGGACCGCAGGCGAGCGCGCCTCAAGTATCTGATCGACGAGCGCGGCATCGACTGGTTCCGTGAACAGGTCGAACAGCGCATCGGCCGGAAACTGGAGAACCCGTCCGGCGCGACGGTCACGGCCACGCACGACCACCTCGGCTGGCACGGTCAGGGTGACGGCCTCTGGTTCCTCGGCCTGCACGTCGAGAACGGCCGCGTTCGCGACAACGCTGACCTCGAACTGCGCACTGCACTGCGCCGCATCACGGCGTCGATCCGGCCGGGCGTTCACCTGACGCCGCAGCAGAACGTGCTGCTGGCCGGCATCCCGGAAGCGCGCCGCGTCGAGGTCGACCGCATCCTCGGCGACCACGGCGTTCACACGCTCACGGAGCTGAGCGTCGTGCGGCGCTGGGCCATGGCGTGCCCCGCACTGCCCACCTGCCCGCTCGCGCTTGCCGAGGCCGAGCGCGCATTGCCCGCCGTCCTCACCGAACTCGAGGCCGAACTCGAACGGCTCGGCCTGGCGGACGAGCGCTTCACCGTGCGCATGACGGGCTGCCCGAACGGCTGCGCACGGCCCTACACCGCGGACATCGCGTTCGTCGGGCGCTCCCTCGACAAGTACGCGGTCTACGCGGGTGGCAATCTCGTGGGCACGCGGCTGAACCATGCGTACGCCGACCTGGTCCGCACGGCGGACCTGGTCTCGGCGGTGCGGCCGCTTCTCGAGCGGTATCGCGAAGAGCGGCTGCCGGGCGAGGCGCTCGGTGACTTCGCGCACCGGGTGCAGGCGCAGGCGGCAGAACCGGCGAGGCTGTCGTGAGGGCGATCGCCATCGCGGCGGGCGTCGAGCCCGGCCTCGTCGAGGAGGCGCGAGACGCACTCGCAGACGCCAACGCACAGTTCGCCCGGGACCGGTTGGCGCTCGTCTCCGCCTTCGGGCCCGGCAGCATCGTGATCGCGCACCTGCTCCGGCAGTTGCGGACACGCGTGCCCGTCGTGTTCGTCGACACGCTGCACCATTTCCCGGAGACGCTCGCCCTGGCCGAACGTGTCACTGCGTTCTTCGGGCTCGACCTGCGCGTGTTCCGCGCGGCGACGACGCGGGAGGAGTTCGAGTCCCTCCATGGCCCCGATCTGTGGGCGCGCGACCTCGCTCGGTATCAGCGTCTGACCAAGATCGAGCCCTACGCGCGCGCCATGACCGGCCTGGACGCGTGCATCACCGGCCGCCGCCGCGAGCAGGCGGAGACGCGCGCAGCGCTGCCCATCCGCGAGGAGGGTCAGCCCGTGCGATTCAATCCGCTTGCGTCGTGGCGCCGCGCGGACGTCTGGTCGTGGATCCGCCGTCACGACCTGCCCTACAACCCGCTGCATGACCGCGGCTATGCCAGCATTGGCGATGCGCCGCTCACGACCCCGGTCCGTGACGGCGAGCACGAGCGCGCCGGCCGCTGGCGTGGCACGGACCGCACGGAATGCGGCATCCACTTCCTCAACAACGAAGCAACGATTCCACCCCGACCAATGGAGGCATGACATGTCGAGCACGCAGACAGCAGCAGCGACGACGCCCATCGAGCAGCGCGGCTACGCGAGGCCGGAGGTCCTCGTGTCGACGGACTGGGTGGCGGAACATCTCGCGGATCCGGATGTGCGGCTCCTCGAGTCGGACGAAGACCCGCTCGTCTACGAAGTGGGGCACATCCCGGGCGCGCTGAAGATCGACTGGGTCAGCGAGCTGAACGACCCGCTCACGCGCGATTACATCGACCGCGCGCGGCTCCAGACGCTGCTGCGCGCAAGAGGCGTGAACCGCGACACGCGCATCGTGCTGTACGGCGACCGGAACAACTGGTGGGCGACCTACACGTTCTGGGTGCTGCGCCTGTTCGGTCTCGAGAACCTGTTCCTGCTGGATGGCGGCCGCGCGCGCTGGGAACTCGTGGGCCGACCCCTCGTCCCGGACGTGCCGGAATACCCCGCCGGCAACGTCGACGTACAGGACCGCAACGACACGCCGATCCGCGCGTTCCGGCCCGAAGTGTTCCGTCACATCGAGAGCGGCGGACAGCTGGTGGACGTTCGCAGCCCTGCGGAGTTCAGCGGCGAGCGCATGCACATGCCCGACTATCCGAACGAGGGCGCGCTGCGCGGTGGCCACATCCCGCGGGCGAGGAACGTGCCGTGGGCGCGCGCCGTCGATCCCGACACGCACGTGTTCCGTCCCGCACAGGAACTGCGCGCCATCTACGTCGAGGAACAGGGGCTCCGTGCCGATGCGGAGACGCTCACATACTGCCGCATCGGCGAGAGGTCGAGCCACACCTGGTTCGCACTCACGTACCTGCTCGGCTTCGAGGCCGTGCGCAACTACGACGGCTCGTGGACCGAGTGGGGCAACCTCGTGCGCGCGCCGATCGAGAAGTGAGCGGGACGGGTACGGTCTGGCTGGTGGGGGCGGGGCCCGGCGATCCCGGGCTCCTCACCCTGCGCGCCGCGCGACTGCTGCGCCGCGCGGACATCGTCGTCCACGACGCGCTCGTCGGCGAACGCGTGCTCGCACGCATTTCTCCGCGTGCCGAGCGCATCGATGTCGGCAAGCGGGCGGGCCGTCCTCACTACTCGCAGACCGCGATCGGGGAGATCCTCGTCGAGGCGGCGGGCCGGGCACGCACCGTCGTTCGTCTGAAGGGCGGCGACCCGTTCGTCTTCGGGCGTGGCGGCGAGGAGGTGGAGGCGCTCGCGCATGCGGGCGTGCGCTACCGGGTCGTGCCCGGCGTCACCGCCGCGATCGGCGCGGCCGCGTCCGCCGCGATTCCACTCACCCACCGCGACCACGCGTCCGCCGTGACGTTCGTGACGGGCCAGGAGGATCCGGATCGCGCGTCCAGAGTCGACTGGAGCGCGCTGGCGCAGCTGCACGGGACACTGGCCATCTACATGGGCGTCCGCCGCCTGCGCGAGATCGCCTGCCGCCTGCTGGCCGGCGGACGTGCGCAGGATACGCCCGCCGCGATCATCGAGAACGCTACGGAGCCGAACCAGCGCATCATTACCGCTCCACTGTGCGGCATCGCGGACGCCGCCGAACGTGCCGCCGTGCAATCGCCCGCCATCCTGCTCATTGGCGACGTCGTCGCGCTGCAACCGTCGCGGTTCCGGCCACTGGAATGACGCGTGCACTGCTCCTCGCCGGCCACGGGTCGGCGCACGATCCGCTCGCGGGTGCGCCCGTGCGGCAGAATGCCGAGCGCATCCGCGCGCTCGGCCTGTTCGATGCCGTCCATGTCGCGTTCTGGAAGGAAGCGCCGTACCTGGCGGGTGCGCTCGAGCGGATCCGGGCCGACGACATCTTCGTCGTGCCGATGTTCCTCGCCGAGGGCTGGTACACGCGGCGCGTCGTACCACGCGAGCTGGGGATCGAGCGCGCTCTCACGCACCGCGGCGGAACGCGGATCCACTATCGCGATCCGATCGGCGCGCACCCCGCCATCGCGCGCGTCGTCTGGAGACGCGCCCGGCGCTGCCTGGCGGCCGACGGCGTCGATGCCCGCGCTGCGACGCTCGCGATCGTCGGACACGGCACACGGCGCGTGTCCGGCTCGGGCCACACGGTCGAGCGGATCGCACGCGCACTGCGCCGCCGATTCGCCGACGTCACGTTCGGCTTCCTCGATCAGGATCCGTGCATCGAGCATGCGCTCGAGGATCTGCGGGCGCGGCACACCGTCGTCGTTCCGTTCCTTCTCGCGGAGGGCTGGCATACGCGGATCACGATTCCGGAGCGCCTCGGCCCGGCGCGCGCGCTGGCGGATCGCGACAGCCGGTTCCTCACCACGCCGCCCGTCGGCACGCACCCCGCCGTGACGCGCATCATCCTGGATCTCGCCCGGCCCGCCGGCATGGAAATGGACGGTACGGTGCCGAGTCCCGTATCCACGCTCCCCTTTCCCGTCCCACGCTCCACGGATATCGTTATGGGACCGACCTTTGCAGGAGACCACCGGAGCGGATGATGAGCGAGCGGGAAAACGGCAGGCGCGGCGTCAACGACTTCGCGTTCAAGATCGCTACGGTGAACGGGACCGGTTCGGCGAGTGCCAACAGCCTCCTCATGCAGGCGATCTTCCGCATGGGCATCCCCGTGTCCGGCAAGAACGTGTTCCCGTCGAACATCCAGGGCCTGCCGACGTGGTACGAGATCCGGGTGAACGCGAAGGGGCATACCGCCCGCACGCCGGACTTCGACCTGTTCGTCGCCATGAACTCGAACACGTATGCGCAGGACCTCGCGGCGCTGCAGCCCGGCGGCTGGCTGATCTACGATTCGACCTGGCCGCGGCCGGAGATCCTGAAGCGCGACGACGTGCAGATCGTGGGGATCCCGCTCGCGAAGATGTGCAACGAGGCCTTCGAGGGCGGCCGCGAGCGGCTGCTCATGAAGAACATCGCGTACGTCGGCGCGTTGGCCGCGCTGCTCGAGGTCGACGTGCCTACCATCGAGCAGCTGCTCGAGGAACAGTTCGGCGCGAAGAAGAAGGCGCTGATGGAGTCGAATTACACGGCTGTGCGCCTGGGCCATGACTATGCGAAGGAGCACTTCGAGTGCCCGCTGCCCATCCATCTCGAGATGATGACGCCGCCGGACGACTTCATCCTGATCGACGGCAACACCGCGGCCGCGCTCGGCTGCCTCTATGCCGGCGCAACCGTCGGCGCGTGGTATCCCATCACGCCCGCGACCTCGATGATGGACGCGTTCCGCGGCTTCTGCCAGCGCTTCCGCAAGGATCCGGAGACGGGGAAGAACCGGTTCATGGTCGTGCAGGCGGAGGACGAGCTGTCCGCGGCGGGTGTCGTCATAGGCGCCGCGTGGACGGGCGCGCGCGCGTTCACACCCACGAGCGGACCCGGCATCTCCCTGATGAGCGAATTCATCGGTCTCGCCTATTATGCGGAGGTGCCCTCCGTTTTCTTCGACATCCAGCGGACCGGCCCGTCCACCGGCATGCCCACGCGCACGCAGCAGGGTGATCTGATGCTGTGCGCCTACGCGTCGCACGGCGATACGAAGCACATCGTGCTGTTCCCCAGCGACCCGGCGGAGTGCTTCGACTTCGCGGTCCGCGCGTTCGATCTGGCCGAACGGTACCAGACGCCGGTGTTCGTTCTGTCCGACCTCGACATCGGCATGAACGACTGGATGGTCCGCAAGTTCGCCTGGGATGACGCGTATCGGCCCGACCGCGGCAAGGTGCTCACGCCCGAGCAGCTCGATGCCATGGAGAAGTTCCACCGCTACCTCGATGTCGACGGCGATGGCATCGCCGCGCGCACGCTGCCGGGTGTGCACCCCAGGGGCGCGTTCTTCACGCGCGGTTCCGGCCACAACAAGTTCGGCGGCTATACGGAGGACGCGGACGAGTACGTCGAGGTCGTCGACCGCATTGCGCGCAAGATCGCGGGCGCCGCGACCGCCGTCCCCGCACCGATCGTGCACCGGCGCGATGGTGCGCGCATCGGCATCGTTTCGATCGGCGGCTGCAATGCGGGCGTGCTCGAGGCGACCGACTGGCTCGCCGCGCACGGCATTGCCGCGAACTACATGCGCATTCGCGGATTCCCGTTCAGCGACGACGTGAAGGCGTTCATCGACGAGAACGAGACCGTCTTCGTCGTCGAGCAGAACCGCGACGCACAACTGCGCTCGCTGCTCGCGCTCGAGACGGGCATTCCGCGCGACCGGATGCGTTCCGTCCGCCGCTACGGCGGCCTGCCGATGAGCCGGCGCGCCGTCGTCGACGGGATCATGAGACTGCTGGCAGAGGAAACGCCGGGCCGAACCACGCGGCCCGTGGAGGTGACCGCATGACCACGTCCATCTCGAAACCGAAGGTCCACCACCCGGGTCTGCCGCGCAACGAGATCGGCCTCACCCGCCGCGACTACGAGGGCACGATGTCCACCCTCTGCGCGGGCTGCGGCCACGACTCCATCACGGCCGCCATCATCCGCGCCTTCTGGGAGCTGTCCATCCCGCCTCACAAGGTCGCGAAGCTCTCCGGCATCGGCTGCTCGTCCAAGACGCCCGCGTATTTCCTCAAGGAATCACACGGCTTCAACGCCGTGCACGGCCGCATGCCATCCATTGCGACAGGCGCGAGCGCCGCACGCCGCGACATGATCATGATCGGCGTGTCCGGTGATGGCGACTCGCTCTCGATCGGGCTCGGCCAGTTCTGTCACGCGATCCGCCGCAACGTGCGGCTGCTCTACATCCTCGAGAACAACGGTGTGTACGGGCTGACGAAGGGCCAGTTCAGCGCGTCCGCGGACGTGGGCAGCAAGCCGAAGCGCGGCGAGCCGAACCGGCAGATGCCCATCGACCCCGTTCTTCTCGCGCTCAACCTCGGAGCCACCTTCGTCGCACGCACCTTCAGCGGCGACAAGGAGCAGCTCGTGCCGATCCTCAAGGCCGGCCTGCTGCACAACGGCTTCGCGTTCGTCGACATCATCTCGCCCTGCGTCACGTTCAACGACCACGTGGGCTCGACAAAGAGCTACATGTACACCCGCGAGCACATGCGCGAGATCGTGCACGCCGACCTCGTCCCGATCCAGTCCGAGATCACCGTGCAGTACGCGGAGGGCGAAGCAACGAGCGTGCGCATGCATGACGGCAGCGCCGTGCGCCTGCGCAAGATCGCGCCCGATTACGATCCCACCGATCGCGACGCTGCCTATGCCTACATCCGGGCGAAGCAGGAAGCCGGCGAGGTCACGACCGGTCTGTTGTACATGGGGCAGGGTGCTCCCGAAATGCACGAGAACGACGACACGGTGGACACTCCGCTCGCGCAGCTGCCTTTCGAAGCCGTCTGTCCCGGGAACGACGCGCTCCAGAAGCTCATGGAGCGCTATCGGTAAAAACACGCGTGCGCGTGCGCGTGCGGGCACGATCACGTACACGATCCGTTCATCGCAGTGCCTGCAACGCCGGGCCCGTGCCGCATGCCCGTGAGCGCATGCGCCCTCGCACAAGTGTCCGAAACGATGGGGTAGCCATGCACCTCCACGGCCATCCGGTCATGTTTCCGTTTGCCGGAATCACGATACTCGCGGCGTGTACGGCGGGTGACACGGGCAATGGCGCTGCCACGGTTCGCGACAGCGCGGGCGTCAGCATCGTGCACAGCAGCGGCGGACTGTGGAGCGGTCCGCCCCCCCTGGTAACGGAAGTCGTCCGCATCGGTGCCGTCGAAGGTGCCGATCATCTCCAGTTCCACCGCATCCTCACGATCGATGTGGACGCCGGGGGCACGATCTTCGTCGGCAACGACCAGACGGGCACGGTGCGCGTTTTCGGCCGCGATGGCACGTTCCTGCACGAGTTCGGCGGCAAGGGCAACGGCCCGGGCGAGTACCAGGAGCTGAGCAGAGTCATGGTGGCGGATGACCGTGTGGTTGTCAGCGACCTCGTGGATGGCGGTCGGCACGGCGTCTACGATCGTGACGGCACGCTCATGGCGTTCTGGACCGGCGCACAGATCGGTGGCGGCAGGGTTTCTCTCCACGCGATGACACCGTTCGCGTGGATCGCCATTCAGCCCCCCGCCGACCTGCCGTCGCTCGCACCGGGCGAGACGTTCGAGTATCGGACTGCACTCGTACGCGTCGATCCCGAGGCGGGCACGATCGGTGACACACTGTTCCATCTGCCGGGACAGAAGTTCTACGGCGGGTATCTGACACCACTGTTCGATCCACCCAAGGCGCTCGAGATCGACGACACCGGAAGATTGTATCTTTCGCTGGGCGATCCGTATCGCATTGAAGTCCTTGCACCGGGCGCCGACATGCCGCGGGCGTATCGTCTCCAACGCATCATCACTCGCGACATCGAAGGGGTCCCCGTCTCGGATCCGGACATCGAAGTGCTGAAGGCGCGTATCGCTTCACGCTACGACACGATGACGACGGTACCGGCCGAGCGGCGGACCGCATTGCGCGATCGTGCGGTCAGCCGAATCGACGAGCGCAGCCGCCTCGTGCGGCGATCCACCCTGCCACCGCTCGGCCGCCTGCTCGTCTCCCCCGATGGATCGTTCTGGGTTGAGCGGATCGACACGGTTTCTCCCGCCGATTTCGAATATGGCCGCATCACCGGCGCGCCCCTTCCCACGCGCTGGGATCTGTTCGACGAGCAGGGCCGCTTCCTCGTCCAGGTCGAGCTCGATCCTCGCTTCACGCCATTCGCCGCGCGCGGCACCGAGATCACCGGCGTGCTGAAGGATCAGCTGGACGTCGAGTTCGTAGTGACGTATCGCATCGAGCAGCAACGGTGAGCAGGGAGCAGCGCGCGAGCGCACGCCCATGGACGCGTTCCGTGTCGTACCGCATCTCTGCTGCCGGCATCATTACCGTGCTCATGACGGCCTGTGCAACCCACCGCGGGCCGGACCCGGCGCAGGTCTTTCCCGCGCTGTGTCAGAGCGAAGTCTGTCTGCCCGGCTGGTGGCTGGCCTGTGACAGTCTGCCCGTCCACCCGGCGCTGCCCGCCAGAGGAACGCCGGTCAGTCGGCTGAGACGGAACGAGGAGTTCGAGGTGCAGGCCGCCAGCACGGTCGTTCTGGTTCCTGGAATCGTGCTCGTCACTCGCGACACGCGTCAGAGACATGCAGGCCGGGAAACACTGTTCAGTGCCGGCGACACTCTCCACGTCCTGGACTATCTCGGCGAAGGCGATTTCAATGTCCGGTACCGCGGCGAGATCATCGCCGTCGAAGCATTCTGGCCCATCCGCCAGGGCAGCCTGCCGGAGTACTCGGCCGACGTGCTGCGCGAGCAGCAGAGCGAGTTCTGGCTGCGGATCGAGGCGCGCTCCGGCGTTCGTGGCTGGGTTCTCCAGGACAGAGGGAAGATGCTCGATCCGTTGGCGCGCACGATTGCCACCGGCGCTGCGTACGCATGCACATGAAGCCCGGACCCCACCATCCCCGGCACCAAACCGTCATCCGTTGCAACAGAACGCTGTTGCCGCTGATCTCGGCGCCCTCGGTGGAGTCGAAGATCAGGAGGAAACGACCGCCTCTCTGACCGCACTCTCGACCTCGGGCAGGAACTCCGGCTGCAATGCGAAGACGGTAACTTCGTAGACGCGCGCATCGCCTTCCTCGTGATGCAGGCGGACGCGCGGCTCGCGGCGAGGCGACGCGTGGAAGGAGTTGAGCGCCGCGGTACGGATGCGGGCGGTGGCCGCATTGCGTGACAGTGAGCGCGGCACCGGGACGTGGAAGGTGTGGGCGGGCGCGCCATCCGTGATACCCGTACGTGCAGTGGTCGACCCGGCGACACGGTGCCAGGGCACGCGCACGCGCTCGCCCGCTTCCGTCTCGACGTCGAGCGAGCGGTAGCCGACGCGCTGGATGCGGCCGCTCACATCACCGACGCGCAGCGACTGGTCCGGTTCGAAGCGATCCTCCGTGCGCAGGATCACGCCGGCGACGAGATCGCGTACGGCGAACCACGCGGCGCCGACGGCCACGGCAAGGAGCAGGAAGAGCGCACCCAGGCGCACGTCGTTCCGGCCATCCGTGAAGCGCAGCACCAGCCACGCGAGCGCGCCGAACACGAGCATGGCCTCGAGCAGGGGCGTGAGGTGGGCCAGGTGTTGTCGCAGGGCGCGGCCCGGCCGCACCAATGCGGGCAGCCAACGCAGGAGCACGATGCCGGCAATGACGACAACCGCCGCGATGAGAAGAGCCAGGACGTCGCCGAGCGTGCTCATTCCACGATCTGCCGTTCGAGGAAGGCGCCGGTCACGTGCGGCCGGACGAAGCGATCCATGGCGAATGTTCCGTCAGTGCGTTCGACGATGAGGCCGGCTCTGCGCA
>Ga0302046_10003948_pt1 | contig 13278 bp, 11 predicted proteins | sample RVTome_11_FD_200261 | JGI IMG/M metagenome (GOLD analysis project Ga0302046, IMG submission 200261) | Soil microbial communities from uranium-contaminated site in the Upper Colorado River Basin, Wyoming, United States - RVT147D111 (version 2) ...
GATCTTCGGGCGGCTCGACGGCCGGCGAGCGCTGATCGTGGGGGCCGGGGAGATCAGCACGCTCACCGCGCAACACCTGCGCCGCCAGGGTGTCGGTACGATCGCGATCACCAGCCGCACGGCGGCGCACGCCGAGACGCTGGCCGCGGAGGTGGACGGCGCCGTGGTGCCCTGGGACGGCCTGGGCGAAGCGCTCGGCCGCGCCGACATCGTCGTCACGGCCACCGGGTCCCAGCGACCGATCCTCACGCGCGCGCAGGTCGAGGCGGTCACGCGCCGTCGTGGGGATCCGCTCTTCATCATCGACGTCGCGGTCCCCCGCGACGTCGAGGCCTCGGTCGGCGAGATCGAGCAGGCCTTCCTCTACAACGTGGACGACCTGCAGGCCATCGTGCACGAGAACCTGTCGCGACGGAGCTCGGAGGTCGAGCGGGCCGAGGCGATCGTCTCCGAGGAGCTCGCCCGGTTCCTGGCCTGGCGTCGCTCGCGCGCCGCCGTGCCGACCGTGGTGGCGCTGCGGCAGCGCTTCGACCGCATCCGACGCGCCGAGCTGCAGCGGCTCGAGGCCAAGCTGACGCATCTCACGCCCGAGGATCGCGCGCGCGTCGACGAGGTCACGCGCCTCATCGTCGAAAAGCTCCTCATCGAGCCGACCGAGCAGCTCAAGGACCTGCCCGACGAGGAGACGCAGATCGCCTACACCGAGGCCATCAACCGCGTGTTCCGCCTGCGCGAGGGCGAGCCGTCGCCCATGCCGGGCGACTCGGCCGCCGAGGCGACGCCGGCCGATCCTCACGATACGTAGAGGCTCGATGTCCCCGTTGACGCTCGGCACGCGTGGCAGCCCGCTCGCGCTCTACCAGGCCCACGCGGTCGCACGGCTGGTCGAGGCCCGCTCGGGGGTCGCGAGCGAGATCGTCGTCATCCGGACCTCGGGCGACCGGCTGGGCGAGAGCCCGCTCGCGGAGGCGGGCGGCAAGCGTCTCTTCGTCAAGGAGCTCGAGGACGCGCTGCTCGCCGGCACGATCGATCTGGCCGTGCACAGCAGCAAGGACATGTCGGCGGTGCTCCCCCAGGGGCTCGGCATCGCCGCCGTGCTTCCCCGGGAGGACCCCCGTGATGCGCTGGTCCTCCCCTCCGGGCGCGCCGTGGCCGACGGGGATGCCGGCATCGACGAGGCTCTGGCCGGCACGCCCCGCATCGGCACGAGCAGCGTGCGCCGGACGGCACAGCTCGCGATGCTGAGCCCCGACGCCCGCTTTCTGCCGGTCCGCGGCAACCTGGGTACGCGACTGCACAAACTCGACGCGGGCAACTATGATGCCCTTGTGCTCGCTGCCGCCGGACTTCGCCGTCTCGACCAGGGTGCACGCATCTCGGCCCTGCTGCCGGTGGAGCGCTGCGTGCCGGCGCCCGGACAGGGGATCATCGCCGTGGAGACGCGGGACGGGGACGCGCGCGTCGCCGGCGCGTTGGCGACCATCGACGACCTGGACACGGGACGCGCGCTGGCCGCCGAGCGAGCCGTCGTGGCGCGTCTCGGCGGCGGCTGCCAGATGCCGATTGGCGCCTACGCCCGCATCGAGGGCGACCGGATCACGGTGACCGGCGTGGTCGTGGCGCCGGACGGCTCCAGGTCGGCGCGCGCCGAGGTCTCCGGCCCCGCGCACGAGGCGCGTGACACCGGCGCCCGTGCCGCCGCCGCCCTGCTCGCGCGCGGTGCCGACGCGATCCTCGACGAGGCCCGCCGGGCGCTTTCGACGGTGGAAGGCCGGCAGGAATGAAGAACCCAGCGGTGTTTCTGATCGGTACCGGGCCCGGCGATCCCGGACTGATGACGGTTCGCGGTCTCGACTGCCTGAGCCGGGCCGACGTGGTGATCCACGACCACGAGGTGCCGGCGCGCCTGCTGAAGCGGGCCCGGCCCGGCGCCGAGCTGATCGACGTCGGCGGCGGCGTCCGGCAGCAGATGGCGCAGGACGCGATCTCGCTGCTGCTCGCCGAGAAGGCGCGCGAGGACAAGATCGTCGCGCGACTCAAGCGGGGGGACCCCTTCCTCTTCGACCACGGCGGCGCCGAGGCGCTCTTCCTGCACGAGCAGCGCGTGCCCTTCGAGGTCGTGCCCGGCATCCCGATCGGCGTGGGCGTGCCCGCGTACGCGGGCGTGCCGGTGACCTATCCTGGCGGGGGCGACACCGTCACGCTCGTGCGCGGCTACGAGGACCAGAGCCGGACGCCGCCCGACATCGACTGGGAGAGCCTGGCCAGGCTGGAGGGCACCGTCGTGTGCTACGCCGGGCCCCAGCAGCTTCCGCGCATCCTCGAGACGCTGCTCGAGAAGGGGTGGACGCCGGACGAGGCCGCCGCCGTCGTCTACGACGGCACGCTCACGAGCCAGCAGGCCGTGTCCGGCACCATCGCCGACGTGCTCTGTGCCGTCCGCGATCATCCGCGCCGCACCCCGGGCACGCTCGTCGTCGGACGCGTCGTCGGCTTCCGCGATCACCTGCGCTGGTTCGACGCGCGGCCGCTGTTCGGCAAGCGCGTGCTCGTGACGCGCCCGCGGGAACAGGCCGCCGAGATGCTCGACCGGCTGGCCGTGCTGGGCGCCGAGGCGGTCGAGGCGCCGATGATCCGGATCGAGCCGCCCGAGGATCCCACGCCGCTCGCCGACGCGGCGAGCCAGGCGGCCACCTTCGACTGGATCGTGTTCACCAGCGGCAACGCCGTCGAGGCGTTCATGGCGGCGCTGCTCCGCGACGACCGGGACGTGCGGGCCCTCAAGGGACCGCGGCTCTGCGCCGTGGGCAGCGGTACGGCCGAGCACCTCGCGCACTACGGCATCAAGGTCGACCTGGTGCCGGCCGAGTTCAGGGCCGAGGCGGTGCTCGCCGCCCTGGGTGCCAACGGGTCGCTCGAGGGGCAGCGGATCCTGCTGCCCAGGGCCGACATCGGCCGGGACGTGATCGGCGACGGACTCCGCAAGGCCGGCGTCTCGGTGACCGACGTCGTCGCCTATCGGACGGTGCTCGAGGACGCACAGCGCGAGGGAGACCCCGACATCTACCGCATGCTGCTCGACGGCGAGATCGACGTGGTGACCTTCACGAGCCCGTCCGCCGTGCGGAACTTCGCCGCCATCTACGGCACGGAGCAGACCGTGGATCTGCTGTCGCGCACGGTGGTCGCGACGATCGGACCGGTCACCGCGGAAGCCGCCCACCAGCTCGGCGTGGAGGTGGACGTCCAGCCCAATTCGGCCACCATCACCGCTCTGGTCGACGCCATCGCGGCGTACGCGGCGAGGGAACGATTCGCAAGCGCGTAAAGAGGTTCGGAGTGCACGGGCATGGCTGTTGAGATGAGCGCTCGGCTGGCGTTGACGCGCCGGCCGCGACGCCTGCGTCGCACCGAGGCGATGCGCGCGCTCGTGCGCGAGACGCGGCTCTCGCCCGACGCCTTCATCTACCCGCTCTTCGTCTGCGACGGCGAGGGCGTCCGGCGCGAGATCGCCTCCATGCCCGGCATCTGCCAGTTGTCGGTGGACGAGGCGGTCGCCGAGGCGCGCGCCGCGAAGGCCGAGGGGGTGCCCGCCGTGATCCTGTTCGGCATCCCCGGCCGCAAGGACGCCACCGGGTCGGCCGCGGCCGACCCGGACGCGCCGGTCCAGCGGGCGGTCCGCGCGCTGAAGCGGGAGGTCAGGGATCTGCTGGTCGTCACCGACGTGTGCCTCTGCGAGTACACCTCGCACGGGCACTGCGGCATCCTCGAGGGCGAGGAGATCGTCAACGACCTCACGGTCGAGCATCTGGCGCGCGCCGCCGTCTCGCACGCCGCGGCCGGCGCCGACGTCGTGGCACCGTCGGACATGATGGACGGCCGCGTGGCGGCCATCCGGCAGGCGCTCGACGAGCGCGGGCTGGAGCAGACGGCCATCATGTCCTACGCCGTGAAGTACTGCTCCGGCTTCTACGGCCCCTTCCGAGAGGCGGCCGATTCGGCTCCCGAGTCCGGCGACCGCCGCAGCCACCAGATGGACCCGGCCAACGTCGAGGAGGCCCTCCGGGAGGTCGAGATCGACCTGGCCGAGGGGGCCGACATCGTGATGGTCAAGCCCGCGCTGCCGTACCTCGACGTGCTGACGAAGGTGAAGGCACGGTTCGGGCAGCCGACGGCCGCCTATCAGGTGAGCGGCGAGTACTCGATGCTCAAGGCCGCCGCGCAGCGCGGCTGGCTCGACGAGCCGCGCGTGATGCTCGAGACGCTCACGGCCATCCGCCGGGCCGGCGCGGACATGATCGTCACCTACTACGCGCGCGAGGCCGCCCGGGCGCTGTGAGCCGCGCGGCTGTGAGGCACCGGACGTCGTGAAGAAGCCCGTCCGCTCGCGGCAGCTCTTTGCCCGCGCCTCCGCGGTCCTGCCTGGCGGCGTCGACAGCCCGGTTCGCGCCTTCGGCGCCGTGGGCGGCGTGCCCCTCTTCGTCCGCCGCGCCTCCGGGGCCCGGATCGAGGACGCGGACGGCAACCGCTTCATCGACTACGTGATGTCGTGGGGACCGCTGATCCACGGTCACGCGCCGCGGGGACTCGTGCGGGCGGTCGCCGCGGCCGCCCGCCGCGGCACGAGCTTCGGCGCCCCGAGCCCGCTGGAGCACGAACTGGGGGAGCGCGTGCGCGCGCTCGTGCCGTCGATCGAGAAGATCCGGTTCGTCAGCTCCGGCACCGAGGCCACGATGAGCGCCATCCGCCTGGCGCGCGCCTTCTCGGAGCGGGAGAAGATCGTCAAGTTCGAGGGGTGCTACCACGGACACGGCGACGCGTTCCTGGTGAAGGCGGGCTCGGGCGCCACGACCTTCGGCGTCCCGACGAGTCCCGGAGTGCCGGCGCACGTCGTGTCGAACACGCTGCTCGCGCGCTACAACGACCTGGCGTCGGTCGACGCGCTGCTCGAGACCCACGCCGCGTCGACGGCCGCCATCATCGTGGAGCCGATCGCCGGCAACATGGGCCTCGTGCCACCGGCGCCGGGATTCCTGGCAGGCCTCCGCGACCGCTGCACCCGTCACGGCATCCTGCTGGTGTTCGACGAGGTGATCTCCGGCTTTCGCGCCGCGGCCGGCGGCGCGCAGGCCGTCTTCGACGTACGCCCGGATCTGACCTGCCTCGGCAAGATCATCGGCGGCGGCTTTCCGGTGGGCGCCTACGGCGGCCGCGCCGAGATCATGGACCAGCTCGCACCGTCGGGACCGGTGTACCAGGCAGGCACGCTCTCGGGCAATCCGGTCGCCATGACCGCGGGCCTCTGGGCGCTCGGACGGCTGAAGCCGGCGCTCTACCGGGCGCTCGCCCGCCGCGGATCGACGCTGGCGGCCGGGCTCGCCGACGCGGCGCGCGAGGCCGGCGTCGCGCTCCAGGTCAACGCCTTCGGCTCGCTGGTCACGCCGTTCTTCACCTCGACGCCGGTCCGCGACTACGACTCGGCCCTCGTCGCCGACACGAACGCCTACGCCACGTTCTTCCGCGGCATGCTCGCCAGGGGCGTCTACCCGCCACCCTCGCAGTTCGAGGCGTGGTTCCTGTCGGCCGCGCACACCGACACGCACGTGCGGAAGACCGTCACGGCTGCACGAGGCGCGATGAAGGACGTGCGGCGCGCGAGCCGATCCCGCGAGCCAGGGTGAGAGCAGGTCACCCCGCCGTCGCCGCGCCAGGGACGCCCCCGCTGGCACCGGGCGACGGTCAGCGCGCCGGCGGCTGGACCTGCACGGGCGAGTCGAAGCGGACGCGCAGGACCGCCCCCTGGGGCAGGTCGAGCTCCCGTCCCTCGGTGGCCGCGATCGTGCCGCCGCCACCGATCAGCACGCCCGCCATCGCGCCCTTGAAGCCCCCGAGGATGCCGCCGATGATGCCGCCCACCGTGGCGCCCGCGGCCGTGCGTCCGGTCTCGCCCCGGATGCCCTCGCCCTCGAGCGCCTGCGTCACCGTGACGCGGATCGGATAGGACCGGCCGTCGAAGGTCACCTGGTCGAAGGTCAGCGTCATCCGCGCCGTGCGATTGGTCCGCGTCGCCGGCTCGACGTTGCTGACCACGCCGCGGACGACCGCACCGGCCGGGATCGCCAGACGTCCGTCGATGCCGAGATCCGCGATCGTCGTCCCCTCGAACCGGTCCTCGACCTGCGCCGTCCCCGAGTTGAGCCGCTGCTGCAGGCGCACGTCGAGCTCCGCGCCCGACGGGATCGCGATCATCCCCGCGGCGACTGCCGGAGCCGGTGCCGGGGCTGCCGCGGCGGGAGCCGGAGGTGCGGGCGCTGCCGGCGCGGGGGCGGGCGGCGGCGCGGCCTGCAGCACCGGTGTCGCGACACGCGGCTCGCCGCGGGCGCTGGTCCGCACGCCCTCGATCCGGTCGCGCACGTCGGCATACTCGCTGCGCGCCAGCGAGCCCTCCTTGCGCAGCTTCACCTTCAGGTAGATGACCTCTTCGCCCAGCTCGTCGAGCTCGGACTGCAGCGTAGTGGCTCGATTGGCGTCCCGGTTGCGCAGCTGCGAGATGTCGCGCTCGGCCAGGTACACGTTGTCCTGCAGACGCGTGATGTCGTCCTGGCTCACGCTCGACGCCTGCTGCGCCAGGGCAGGCACGGCGAGGGCCAGCAGTACGACGGCCGCGACAGGCCGGAGTCCGACGGTTCTACGGATGCCTCGCATGGGGTTCTGCTCCTTCACCATCTATCAGTCGGACGCGCCGTCCTGCTGGCCCGAGTCGCGCCACGGCATCAGCCCCTCGATCCACTGGATGCGCGTCAGGTCATTGTAGATGACCGTCACCATCAGCATCATCAGCACGACGAAGCCGGCAAGCAGCATGCGTTCCTTGATCTGCATGCTGAAGTCGCGCCGCGCGACCCCTTCGAGCAGCAGGATCAGGATGTGACCGCCGTCGAGCACCGGCACCGGCATCAGGTTCAGGATGCCGAGATTGATGCTGAGCATCGCCATGAGCGACAGCAGCGCCACGAAGCCCCGTTCGGCCGACTCGCCAGAAAGCTGGGCGATGCCCACCGGCCCCTGGAGCTGTCTCACCGAGGTCTGCCCGGTGAAGAGCCCGCCGAGCGTCCGGAAGATGAGCCCGGAGAACTCGTAGTTGCGCTCCACGCTCAGCCGGATCGCCTCGAGCGGGCCCGGCTTGAACGACCGGGTCGGCTCCCCGATGTAGAAACCGAGCATGCCGCGATCGCCGCGAAGCTCGGGCACGGCGCGAAAGGTCAGCTCCCGCTCGTCGCGCAGCACCGTCAGCGCGATCTCGCGGCCGGCGCTGCCGGAGATGGCCTCGATGAGCTGGTTGCGCGTCACCACGTCCTCGCCGTTCACCGCCAGCACGACGTCGCCGCCCCGCAGCCCGGCCCGCTCGGCCGGCTCGCCCTCGTTCACCGACGTGATGATCGGGTTGATGTCGGGCAGCACGCCGATGTTGCCGATCTCGTAGCGGTTGTCGGCCACCGGCCGGACGGTCGTCTCCATCGTGCGGCCGTCGCGCCGCAGCTCCAGCCTGACGTCGCGGTCCGGTCGCGTGCCGATCTGAATCAGCAGGTCCTCCCAGGTCTCGACCCGCGTGCCGGCCACGCTCAGGATCAGATCGTCGCGCCGGATCCCGGCCTCGGCGGCCGGCGAGTCCTCCTCCACCGTGCCCACGACGGGCGGCTCGTCCCGGTAGACTTCCACCTCGGCGCCCTGCGACAGCACCACGGCCAGCACGACGACCGCCAGCAGGATGTTCATCAGGGGGCCGGCGAACAGGATCTGGAAGCGCTGCCATTTGGTCTTCGACAGGAACTCGTCGTCCTGCCCCGAGCGCGGATCGTCCGGGTTCTCGCCGGCCATCTTCACGTAGCCGCCCAGCGGAACGGCGCTCACGCAGTACTCGGTGCCGCCGCGCGTGACCTTGAGGACCTTGGGGCCGAAGCCGAGCGAGAAGGTGAGCACCCGCACGCCGTGGCGACGCGCGGCCAGGAAGTGACCCAGCTCGTGCACGAAGATCAGCACGCCGAGCACGAACAGGAACGCGAGGAGGGTGGTCACGGCGAATGCCTCAGACGCTCAATTCTAACTCGCCCGCCGTCTCCCGGGCGTAACGGCGGGCCCAGGCGTCGACGCGGCGCACGGTCTGAAGGTCGGCCACCGGCTCGACCGTATGCGCGTCCATGGCCCGCTCGATGACACGGGGAATCGAGGTAAAGCCGAGCCGTCCCTCCAGGAACGCCGCGACGGCGACCTCGTTGGCCGCATTGAGCACCACCGGGAGCGTGCCCTCGGCGCGGAGGGCCCGGTAGGCCAGCTCGAGACAGGGAAAGCGAGCCCGGTCCGGCTCCCCGAACTCGAGACGTCCCGCGCGCGCGAGGTCGAGCGACGGAAGCGCCGCGTCCCAGCGCTCGGGGTACGAGCAGGCGTACTGGATCGGCAGCCGCATGTCGGTCACCCCGAGCTGCGCGATCAGCGACCCGTCGGTCAGCTCGACCAGCGAGTGCACGATCGACTGGGGATGCACGACGACGTCGATCCGGTCGGGCGGCACATCGAAGAGCCACCGGGCCTCGATCACCTCGAGGCCCTTGTTCATGAGCGTGGCCGAATCGACGGTGATCTTCCGTCCCATCCGCCAGGTGGGGTGTCGCAGCGCCTGCTCGGGACCCACGCGCTCGAGCGCCTGGGGCGTCAGATCGCGGAACGGCCCGCCCGAGGCCGTCAGGATGATGCGGCGCACCTCGGCCGGCGTGCGCCCGTGCAGGCACTGGTGCACGGCGTTGTGCTCGCTGTCCACCGGCAGGATCGGCACGCCCCGGCGCCTGGCGGCGGCGGTCACGAGCGCGCCCGCCATCACCAGCACTTCCTTGTTGGCGAGCGCGATCGTCTTGCCGGCCTCGATGGCGGCCAGGATCGCCTCGAGCCCGGCCGTCCCGGCTGACGCGCAGATCACGATGTCGACGGAAGGATGCGTGGCCACCGCCACGAGCCCCTCGGCACCGGTGACCACACGCGCCGGGGTCTCGACCCCGCACGCCGCGCGCAGGCGATCGACCGCCCCGGGCGTGGCCAGCGCCGCCACCTCCGGCCGGTACCGGCGCACCTGCTCGGCCAGCAGATCGGCGTTGTCGCCGGCGGCAAGCGCCGCCACGCGCAGGCGGTCCGCGTGCGCGTCCACCACCGACAGCGTGCTGCGGCCGATCGAGCCGGTAGAGCCGAGAATGGCCAGGTGCTTCACGGGATGTTCCGGACGAAGAGGTAGAACGGCACCACGGCGAACAGCAGCGCGTCGACGCGATCGAGCACGCCGCCGTGACCCGGTATGAGCGAGGAGCTGTCCTTGACCGCCGCGTCGCGCTTGAGCCGCGACTCGAAGAGGTCCCCGCAGATCCCCATGATCACCACGAACGCGCCGAGCCCGGCGAGCGCCGCCGGTCCGGCCGACGGCAGCGCCCGGCCGCCCGCGAGCGTCATGAACGCCGTGCCGAGGACGAGACCGCCGAGCGCGCCCTCCACCGTCTTGTTCGGGCTGATCGCGGGCGCCAGCGGTCGACGGCCGAGCAGGCGGCCGGTGTAGTACTGGCTCGAGTCGCTCACGACGATCGTGGCCACGAGCAGCAGCGTGGCCGGCCAGCCGTGCGCGTCGTGCACGGCGACGAGCAGGCCGAGCGGCAGCCCGATGTAGACGGAGGCGAACAGCCCCGCCGCCGCCTCGTGAACACTGTCGCCGCCGAACAGGACGTCCACGGCCACCCACAGCAGGGCCATGGACAGCAGCACGTAGGCCGGCGGCAGCTCGGGCCCGGCCGCCACCCAGCAGAGCGCGACGACGAGCACGACGGCGCGCAGATGCACGCCGGCGATCTCGAAGTACTCGCGCCCGGCCAGCGCCGCCACGGCGCAGGCCACCACGCGCAGGGCCGTCACCGGCAGCAGCAGCACCGCCGCGACCACGGCGGCGGCGAGCGCGACACCGCTGGCCAGACGCACCATCGGCTAACGCGGCCCTGCCACGGGCTGACGGATTCGTAATGGGGTCGGGCGTCGTTGCACGACGCCCGACCCCATTACGAATCCGTCAGCTCGTGGTAGAGCCGCGCGCGTCACTTGGCCCCGATGGCCGCAGCCGACCCGCGGATCCCCCCGTAGCGCCGCTCGCGCTTCTGATAGGCGAGCACCGCCTCGAGCAGATGGCGCCGGCGGAAGTCCGGCCACAGCGTGTCGGTCACGTAAATCTCCGAGTACGCGATCTGCCAGAGGAGATAGTTGCTCACGCGCATCTCTCCGCTCGTGCGGATGAGCAGATCGGGATCGGGCTGGCCGGCCGTGTACAGGAAGCTCGCGAACAGGTCCTCGTCCAGATCGTCGGGCCGCACGCCCGACGCGATCGCGCGACGCGCGGCGTCGACGATCTCGGCGCGGCCGCCGTAGTTGAGGGCGATGTTGAAGAGCATGCCACGGCTCGACGACGTGCGCTCGACCGCGCCCTCGAGCTCGTTGCGGATGTCGGGCGAGAGGTCCTCGATGCGTCCGATCACGCGGAAGCGGATGTCGTTGCTGAGCAGCGCGTGGAGCTCCGAGCGCAGGTACACCTTCAGCAGGTGCATCAGCGTGCCGACCTCGCTGGCCGGCCGCTTCCAGTTCTCGATCGAAAACGCGTACAGGGTCAGGACGCGGATGCCGAGGCGGGCGGCCGTCTCCACCGAGTCCCGGACGGCGTCGATGCCGGCGCGGTGGCCTTCCACCCGTGGCAGCAGGCGCTGCTCGGCCCACCGGCCGTTGCCGTCCATGATGACGGCCACGTGGGCCGGAAGGCGGTCGAACTGGACCTCACGGACGAGCGGTTCGTCGGGATGTCCGGGCGGGATCCACGCCAGGAGCTCCTCAAGCGGCACGGCTCAAATCCTCTCCTGAAACCACCGTCCATCATAGTCCACGCGGACCAGGAAGAGCCCGTGCGCGGGGGCCGTCGGCCCGGCCTCCGCGCGCCTGCCCCCGGCGAGCAGACGGCTCACATCCGCGGCGTCTCTCCAGCCTCGCCCGATCTCCACGAGCGTGCCCACGATCGCCCGCACCATGTGCCGCAGGAACCCGTCGCCGGCAATCTCGTACACCAGCAGGTCGCCCGCCGCGCGCCACTCCGAACGGACGATCGTCCGCGTCGTCCCCGAGCGCGGGCTGCCCGCGCTCTCGAAGGCGGCGAAGTCGTGCGTGCCGACGAGCGCGGCGGCCGCCCGCTGCATGCGTTCTGGATCGAGCGGCTCGGGCAGGAACCAGGTGTACGCGCGATCGAAGGGATCGGCGATGGGCGTGTGACGGATGCGGTACTCGTACGTCTTCGCACGCGCGCTGAAGCGGGCGTGGAAGCCGGCCGCCTCCTCCTCGACGGCCAGGACGCGCACGTCGGGTGGCAGCCACGCGTTGAGCGCCCGTACGAGCGTGGCCGTCCCGTGATCGAAGCGGACCTGCGCGCTCGCCACCTGCCCGAGCGCATGCACGCCGGCATCGGTGCGCCCGGCCCCGTGCACCGTGACCGGCGCCGCCTCGAACCGTGCGAGCGCCGCCTCGAGCAGCGCCTGCACCGAGTGCCCCTCGACCTGTCGCTGCCACCCGACGAAGCGTGTGCCGTCGTACGCCAGGGTCAGCTTCAACGTCCGCATGGCCTCTACTCCCACAACCCACCTGTGTTGATGCCTGCAAGCGGGTGGCGCCGCGGAGGGGGCCCCCCGGCCCGCCGGAGGCGCGTCCCCTGTTACGGGCGCCCTTCGCGCCGAGGAGGCCGGGGGAGGAGCGGCGACAGGACCCGCGTCGATATCAACACACCCGAGCTGCGGTCTACGCGGATCGCGAGCCGGGCTTCACGACAGGCACGCCGGAGGCGCACAGCGGGCACGACGCCGGATCGTAGGTCGGCAGGGCCAGCTCGGCCAGCGCCTGAAACGGCACGTCGAGCTGCCGGGTGCCGCCGCTGCGATCGATGATCGCGGCCGCCCCCACGACCTGCGCACCCGCCGCGCGAGCCACCTCGATGGTCTCCCGGGTGGAACCCCCCGTCGTCACCACGTCCTCCACGACCAGCACGCGCTCGCCGGGCGCCAGCGAGAACCCGCGACGCAGCGTGAGCGTCCCCTCCTGCCGCTCGGCGAAGACGGCGCGCACGCCGAGCGCGCGGCCCACTTCCTGGCCGATGACGATGCCGCCCAGCGCCGGGGACAGGACCGCCTGCGGATCGAGACCCCGCACCCGCTCGGCCAGGGCACGTCCGAGCGCGTCGGCCTGGCGCGGATGCTGCAAAACCAGGGCGCACTGCAGGAAACCGGGGCTGTGCAGCCCGGAGGACAGGCGGAAATGGCCCTCCAGCAGGGCCCCCTCGCGACGGAACACGTCGAGGACCGAGTCCGCGCCGGCCTGGGGCATGCCAGGGGGGAGTATACCCCTTGCAGTACAGGGAGATGGCCGGCTAGAACAGTTTCGGGCGGCCATTCGTCAAACGGTTGGACCCCCAATCTCTTACTTGGAGCTCTGCCGCATGAGAACGATGGTGATCCGCACGTATCTGGTGGTGGCCCTGGTGGCCGTTTTCGGAACGCCCGCGTCCGTGTCCGCACAGGAGATTCTCCCGGGCGCCGGACAGCAACCCGCCGTGGAGGGTCCGGTCCGCCGGCTCACCGCGGACGAGGCCGTCGCCCTGGCCCTCGAGAACAACCTGGGCCTGAAGATTGCCCGCGTGGACCCGCAGCTCCAGGACCTCAACCTGGTGGCCGCCAGGACGGCCTGGGCGCCGACGGTGGGCACACAGCTCCAGTCCAGCAGCAGCGTGCAGCCGAACCAGAGCTTTCTCGACGGCGGCCAGGGTGGCTCGACGAGCAGCGACGGGTTCAACAGCAACGTCACCCTCCAGCAGGCGCTGCCGTGGGCGGCCAGCTACGACGTCGGGTGGAGCAGCAACCGGACCGTCACCAACAACACGTTCACCAACTTCTCGCCGCGGCTGTCGTCGAACCTGCAGCTCAACTACTCGCAGTCGCTGCTGCGGAACTTCTCCATCGACGGCACGCGGCAGCAGATCCAGCAGGGCGAGCTGCAGCGCGAGATGGCCGACGTCTCACTGCGCGAGCAGATCGCCGTCACGTCGCGCACGGTCCGCAACGCCTACTGGGACCTCGCCTACGCCGTGGAGTCCCTGGCCGTGGCGCAGCAGTCGCTCGAGCTGGCCGAGGAGCAACTGCGCAACACGCAGGCACGTGTCAAGATCGGCAC
>Ga0302046_10003950_pt1 | contig 13276 bp, 13 predicted proteins | sample RVTome_11_FD_200261 | JGI IMG/M metagenome (GOLD analysis project Ga0302046, IMG submission 200261) | Soil microbial communities from uranium-contaminated site in the Upper Colorado River Basin, Wyoming, United States - RVT147D111 (version 2) ...
CAACCCGATGAGCCTGCGCGAATACGTGTTGGCCACAATCGCTTCGGTAGCCAGGAACGTTTCGCGGGACGTGTTGTACACGTACACCCGCCCGTTACGATCCACCATTCCTCCTCGCTTCGCCCCAAAACGAAGCGACGCTGAAGTATGACTTCCGGATGCGATTACTCGGTGGCCCGGCGGCGGCGCCATACGATAATCAGGAGAACGACGACCGCCAAGATGCCCGCAACCACGCGAATCATGGTCACGCTGTCCATGTGTTCCTCCTTTCGTGAGGCTCAGTGTGACCGTTTGGAGTCACACTTCTCAGAAAAACCATCCGCTTGGGGTTACTTGCCCAACATAGGAAGCAATTGGCGTACCACGTTGATGAACGCCGGTCCCAGAACCACCACAAACAGCGCCGGGAAAATAAAAAACACCAGCACGGGAACCATCTTCACCGGGGTCTTGGCGGCCATTTCTTCGGCGCGCTGGCGCCGCTTGACGCGCAGGTCATCGGAATGGACGCGCAATGAGCGGGCGATACTCGTCCCAAAGCGCTCGGTCTGAATCAGCATGGCTACCAAGGCCTTGATGTCGTCCACGCCGGTGCGCTCGGCCAGCTCGCGCATGGCGTCGGTGCGACTCTTGCCCACGCGCATTTCCAGATTGACCAGCCGCAGCTCATCGCTCAGGTCGGGGTGGGCGATGCGCAACTCCTCGGAGACGCGGGAGAAGGCCTGGTCGAGCCCCAGGCCGGCTTCCACGCACACCACCAGCAGGTCGAGCGCGTCAGGAAGCGCCAGGCGGATGCGGTGCTGGCGCGCGCCCACGCGGCTGCTCAGCCACAGGTCGGGTCCTACAACACCCACCATGCCGGCGAAAAGGAGATAGAACATGTTCTCGGCGTGAAGCCCGGCAAGGTACACCCCTGATACGCAGGCCGTAAAGAACAGCACCCGGGCTCCGCGGAAGGCCATGGCCGTCTGCGGCTGGCGGTAACCGGCGCGCACCAGCATGCGGGTTGTGCGCGACAGCGACTTCGGCGAAGAAGGCAGGGCGTTCCCAATGTTGCGAAGGACCTTCTGGGCGCGCTCCGACTGTTTCTTCCGGAAGCGATCCTCCTGGGTGAAAGCGGGCCGCCACAAACGGTTCAGGCGCTCCACGGCGGGGTTCGCGCCGGGGCTGAGAGCTACCGCCAGGGTCATCAGCACCACGACGGTGGCCACAAAAGTCACAGCCGTTGCCACCCAGATCATCCCCGCCTCCTTTCTGCTTACACCTTAATGTTGACGATACGCCACAACAGGGCCGCTCCCAGAACCTGCAACGAAATGGCGCCGGCCAGCATGTAGGGTCCCCACGCGTCGGTGAACAACACGCCGACATATCCGGGATTGAGCACGCCCATCATCACCAGCATGCCCACCGGAAGGGCTATCAGGATGCCGGCCGTCAAGCGTCCCTGCGCGGTCTTGATGCGCACTTCGCCCAAAATCTTGAAGCGTTCGCGGATGACCTTGGACAGGTTGTCCAGGATTTCCGCCAGGTTGCCGCCGCTTTCCTTTTGAATCAGCAGGGCGATGACGAAGAAGCGGACGTCGATCATCGGCACGCGGTCGGTGAGGTTGAGGAGCGCGTCCCGCAAGGGGAGCCCGTAGTTCTGCTGCTCAAACGTAGTGCGGAACTCACCGGCCACCGGCTCGGGAAGCTCCTTGGCGATCATTTCCATCCCCGTGGTGAAGGCGTGACCCGCGCGCACCGCGCGGGCGAGCAGATCAATAGCCTCGGGGAACACTTTTTCGAACGCGTGGAGCCGGCGCACCCGCTTGATGGCCACGATCAACAGGGGAATGGGAATGCATGCGGCCCCGATGGCCGCCCCCAGAAGCACGTTACTCAGCAGGTTGCGACCGATCAGGTAGCCCCCGAACCCGAGCACGCCGCACCACAGAATGAGCACGCCGGGTTTGGTGCGCATGCCCGCTTGAGTGACGAGGTCCCTCAGGCGGCGGGCCCACGGCCAGGACATCAGCAGGCGGTTCAGGGCAGGGACATCGCTCAGCAACTCGCTGCGCAGCAGGTCGAGTTCGGGCGAAGCGCTGGCCCGGCGGTCGGCCTGGTCCAACGCTTCCAGGCGCTGCTGGATGACTTCAGATTGTTCCGAGCCGCGAGTGGCCAGCATGACCAGCCAGATGACCACGCCCATCACCAGGACGAAGGTGGCGGCTGCAACCAGAATGGGTATCACATATCCTCTCTAGTAACTCAGTTCCGTGTGGAACATGTCCATGGCCAGTTTGATCCCCGAGGTCGCCAGCCGCTCGGCAAACTTGGGGCGAATGCCCGTGGCGCCGAACGAGCCCAAGGTCTCACCGTTGGGGCCGATACCTTTTTTGCGGAAAACGAAAATATCCTGCATGGTGACCACATCGCCTTCCATGCCGGTGATCTCCGACAGGTTGACCACCTTGCGGGTGCCGTCGCTCATGCGGCTGACCTGCACGACCACGTCGATGGCCGAGGCAATCTGGCGGCGAATGGCCGTGTCCGGCAGATTGAGGTTGGCCATGGCCACCATGGTTTCCAGGCGATGCAGGGCGTCGCGGGGAGAGTTGGCGTGAATCGTGGTCAGTGAGCCGTCATGGCCGGTGTTCATGGCCTGCAGCATGTCCAGGGCTTCTTCGCCGCGGACCTCGCCGACGATGATGCGGTCTGGGCGCATGCGCAGGCAGTTGATGACCAACTGGCGCTGGCGGATGGCGCCTTTGCCCTCGATGTTCGGCGGGCGCGTTTCCAGGCGCACGACGTGCTCCTGATGCATCTGCAACTCGGCGGCGTCTTCAATGGTGACAATCCGCTCGCGGTTGGAAATGAACGAGGACAGAACGTTGAGCAGCGTGGTCTTCCCTGCTCCAGTGCCTCCGGAGACCAGGACGTTCAGCCGGGCGCGGACGCAGGCGGTCAACAGCTCCAGTATCTCCGGGGTCAGCGACCGCTTGTTGATCAGGTCATCGGCCATCAGGGGCTTGCCGCCGAAACGGCGGATGGACAAGCAAGGCCCGTCGACGGCCAGCGGCGGGATGATAGCGTTCACGCGGGAGCCGTCAGGAAGGCGTGCGTCCACCATGGGCGAAGACTCGTCCACGCGGCGGCCCACGGCCGAGACGATGCGGTCGATGATGGCCATCAGGTGAGCGTCGTCCTGAAATCTGACGGGCGTGTGCTCGAGGATTCCGGCGCGTTCGATATACACCGAGCGGTAGGTGTTCACCAGGATGTCAGAAATCGTGTGGTCCTTCAGCAGCGGCTCCAACGGCCCCAACCCGAAAACCTCGTCCAGCACCTCATCGGAGAGGCGTTCCTTTTCCTGGAAGGTCAGCGGGGTGTGCTCATCGGCCACCAGGCGCGAAATAATCTGGCTCAGCTCGGCGCGCACAACGGTGCGGTCGGACTTGGCGATGCGGTCCAGATCCAGCTTCTGGATCAGCTTGCGGTGAATGACCGACTTCAGTGCGCCAAAGTCAGACCGTATGGGCGTGATTTGCACGTTCATCGTCACCTTTCTCAGCGGAGCGACGTCAGGCGGAGAAGGCCCTTTTTCTTGTCTGCGTTCGCCGTATTGGGGACACCCGCCAAGGAGCAGGCCAGCTGCTGGTATTGCGTGACCAGGGCGTTGTTGTGATTGCGGCTCAACGGCTGCCCTTGATTGGTGGCTTCGCACACCTGCTGGAAATCGTTAGACAATCTGGCAAACACGTGAAGCTTGGCGTTCTTCTCAAAAGCTTTCAGGGTTTCGTCGTCTTTTCTCATCCAGCGGTTGACAACCACGCGGACATGGTTGGCCTGGCGCGCCGCGGCGCCGAGCGTGGTCAGGCTCTTCTCCACGGCCCACAGGGCGGGCACGTTCGTCTCGGTCACCAGCAGCACATTGCTGCCGTCTTGCACCAGAGGGAGCCACTCGGCCAGGCTGACCGCCCCGGCATCGATGACCACGGCGTCGCACAACGTCCGGGCCACGTTGACGACGCGGGTGATGGCCGAGAAGTCCGGCGCCGGCCATTCCCCCGGCTGGGTCACGCCGCACAGAACCGACAGGCCGGACTTGTGCTCGGCCAGAAGTCCCTTCATGAAATGGCCGTCCAGGCGCTCCAGGTTGGTGATGGCGTCACGCACGGTGAACTTCGGCCGCAAGTCCAGGAGAAGAGACACATGGCCGATAGGCCGGGCCAAGTCCAGCAGGATCACCCGGCGCTTGGCCGACAGGGCCATCTGCGCGGCCAGGTTCACAACCACGGTGCTGGTCCCCACGCCGCCCTTGGCGCCGACTACCACCGTCGTCTTGGCAGCCGGATTCGAGGCCGACGGCCGGGCCTCGGCGGTAAAGCGCGTGAACATCTGCTGCAATTCCTGGGGCGCTACGTCCGGGCTTACAAAGTCCTGCACGCCGCTGCGCATGGCCAACAGCAGCACTTCGGGGTCGGTCTGCGACTGGCGGGAGCAGGCCGCAATCCACACGGCGGGCTGTATCAGGCGCAGATGCGCTGCGGCGGCAAAGAACGGCTTGGAGTCGCGGTCCAGGAGCAGGAAGACAATGTGGGGGACATTTGCAGGAGAATCGATTCTCTGGATGACATCCCCCGACAGGGGCCATTCGACCACCGAGGCAATGGATCCCGTCTGGTAGAGCGCGGCGCACAACGCGCCGGCCTTTCCTGTTTCATTGCAGATGATCGCTACCGTTAACACTGGGTCCTCACTTCCCCGGTCACTTGTGGTCTGGCGTTGGTCCCTGTTTGTATTGAACCGGCGCGTCTCCTAGGCCTACGGATTCCCCGGGCGCGTCAGGGGCAGAAAAGCCTTTGGGAATTTTGGGCCGGCGGGCGCCTGGCCCGCCGCGTACGGCTTCACCACGCGGGGTGTGACCAGAATCAGCAGCTCCGTTTTCGTTTTGTTGGTCGTACGGCTGCGGAACAGTTTGCCTAGCAGGGGAATGTCGCCCAGCCAGGGAATCTTCTGCGCCGATTCGGCCACGCGGTCATCCACCAGCCCGGCGATGGCAAAGCTCTGCCCGTCGGCCAGCTCCATTTCCGTCTCCACGCGGCGTGTGGAAAGCGCAGGGATCAGGAAACCGGAAATGGTCAGGGCGTTGGCGAAATCCAGCGCGCTGACTTCCGGGCGCACTTTGAGGTGGATTTTATTGTCGGCGGTCAGCGTGGGGGTAAACGTCAACCTCACACCGAACTCTTTGAATTGGATGGTCACCGCGTTTCCCGTCGTCCCCGCCTGCAGAATGGGAAACGGGAATTCGCCGCCGGCAACAAAGTGCGCTTCCTTGCCGGACTGGGTGATCAGGTTGGGTTCCGCCAGGATCTGCAGCAGGTTCTGCTGCTCCAGCGCGCGAATCACCGCGCCCAGGTTGATGTCGGCGCGGAAGAGGAAAATATTCAGCAAATCGTTGAACCGGAACTCCGTCGAGTCCAGCTGGCCGTCGGAGCGCGTGGTCAACGAGTCCAGCTGGCCGAAACCGAACTGCTGGGTCCCGGTGGCGCCGACCGTGCTCCGCGGGCCGAAGGAGTTGGACCCCGGGCTGAAGAAATTGACGCCAAACTGGGTGACCGCCGAGCGGTTTACCTCCGCGAAGCGCACCTCGAGCATGATCTCGGTGGGACGCGGAGGCATAGGCACTTCAATCACATCGACCACTTTGGGCGTCACCGCGGAGACAAACTTAACGATCTGCTCGGCCACTTCCTTCGACGAGGCCTTGCCATCGAGGATGACCACGTCTTTGTTGGCTGTCACCCGGACCTGCTCCTGCGGAAACACTTCGCGGACCTTTTGTGTCAACCCAAGAATGTCCAGATCCACAAACACGTCGAACGTTTGGCTGGCGTCGTTTTCATCCCACAGCACCAGAGAAACACCGCCGGGAGCTTTGCCATTGATCAGGATCTGGTTCGGCGTCACCACGATGGCGTCGGCGATGTTGGGGTCGGCCACGGAGATGCGCTTGATCCGCGCGGGCGAGTTCAGCACCAGCGAGCGGCCCACCATCAGGTGCAGCTCGCCGCCCTCCCCGGTGGTCTGCGGAGGAAGCTCGACGGCCGGCGCGGGATCCGGAGGAGAGGCGGGCATCCCCTGGGCAGGCAGCGCGGGCGCAAAGGACAAAGCAAGAAGAGCAGCAGAGATGGCGCAAACGAGCAGTGCACCGCGTTGGGGGTGCGTCATCACGTATTCACCTCGTCTCACCAGAATGTTCCCCCTCCGGATCAAAACACACTCGATTCGCGTTTCGTCCCGCGGATCACTTCCACCACAAACGCAGGAGCCTGCTTGGGAGCTGCGGGCCTCATTGGCCCGGCCACGCGCGGAGCGGCCGGCGGAGTGAACAGCGATGAGCGCAGCACCAAGGGCGGGTTTTCCATCTTGGAATCAATGGTGTTGCGCAGGGCCAGTTGGATGCGCCCTTCGGTGCTGGCCATAGTGAGTTTGTTGGCGTCTTCCGGGCTCACCAGCAGGGTGATCACCGGCACGGTTTGCGGCTTGCCGTCTTTGTCCTGTTCCACCCGCTGGCCGGCGGCCAGCACAGGGACATTCTCCAGGATGGTGCGGGTGATGCTCTGCCGGCCGGCGCCTCCTTCAACGGCGCCCGTGGCCAGCACATCCACCATCGTACCCGGAGCGACGAATCCGGCCACGGCGACCACGTCGTTGACGGCCACCGAGACGGCGCGCATCCCCTCGGGGATCACCGCAGGCAGGCCGGAGCCGCCGTTGAGCGGCGCCAGCTTGTTTTCGAGAATGGGTTCATTCTCCACCACCGGGGTCATCAGCGCGCGGCCCAGGCAATCGGCGGGGTTGGAGAACATCCCGGGAACCGGAGCGCTTCCCGGCCAGGGCACTGTCCGCAGGTGGCTCGCCTCCAGGCGCGTCCCCAGCGGGATGCGTGCCGCCGCTAACACCACCTGGCTCATGACCGGCGTGGGAGCCGCCTTGGCCTGCTGCATCTGCCGGTAGACGAATGTGGCGGCCGTCAATCCCGCCGCGACGGCGATCACGATGGCAATCAGAATCCGTGTTCCTTTCATCGCTGTACTCCTTTCCTTCCCAATCCCTACGAAACAGCCCGCACCAAGCGCATGGCGTACGGAAGCAGAAACGCAAAAACAGCCGCCAGGGCCACGGCCGTCCCAAAGGGAACGGAGATGGCCCGCGGAGAATCAATCCGCAGGTCGGGGTGGGCCTTCGGTCCGAAAATCAGAAATCCATTCACCAGGCTCACCAAGTTGCCGCCCACTTGCTTCCAACGGCGCAGGCGCGTCACCTGCACGATGGCCATCAGTCCGGCCACCATCACGGAAAGCCACAACAGAACCAGAACGCTCTGCGTTCCCAGTAGGCTTCCCAGAGCGCCCATCAATTTCCAGTCGCCGGCCCCCAGGCCGCGCAGCAGTACGAGGGGCAAAAGCACCAGCAGGGCCACGCCGGCCCCGGCCAGCGCTGCCAGCAGTCCGGACCACCCGCCGGTAGCCAGGCCCAACACCAACCCCAGCGCGAAGCCGGACACGGTCAGGAAATTAGGGATGCGGCGTGTGCGCCAATCCGTCCACCCGGCGGCCACCGCCAATACCAGCGCTGCGATCGATCCAGGGTGCAGCATCGGTCTCCTTGATACCCAATCGTCTCTGGCCACCGTCGGGGGGGATACCCCACGGCAGCCAGAGCGAATGAGGAACGTGTTCCAATTACGTCGTGGGCGCGGTCGTGGTGGTGAGGTTCGTCGCCGCGTTTGAGAACACGTTGTTGATGGCTATGGCCAGATCGCCAAGAAAGACCACCGCCGCCAGGGAAAGCAGCACCAGCAGCAGCGCATACTCGGTCAGGTCCTGGCCTTCCTCTTCCCGCCACAAACGACGCAGGTATTCTTTCATGTTGTTTCTCCCTGTCGGGTGCGGACAGTGGTCTGCCCTCCGACGCAATTCCAAGGAAGCACCTAGGTGGCCAAAGTTGCTGAGCGGATTGGTCAGCGAAGAGGGCTATAGACGCCGCAGAATCTTGGATATGGGGCCACAGCCGGATTCATCGGCTTAGCTACCGGCTGCCGTGCGTAACCTTTTACGGACAGCAGCCTCATAACAAACGTCCCTTATCGTGATTCTTGGGGGGGGCAGCAAGACACCCGCGCGCACCAAAGGCGCAGGCCTCGCCGGTGAACCGGACATGCTACGGCGTAACTTTCGCCGCCGGGCTGTTGCGTACGAAGACGGCGGCGAGATCGTCAGCGTAAATCAAACGCCACTGGGGTGAGGCGCTGAGAAGAGTGGCCACGGGGTCCTTGCGGCGTACCAAAGCGGAACGCAGCCCGTACTTGTCCAGAAGCCGAAGCGCGTCCGGCTTGATAAGCGTGATGCTCATGTAGTCGGCAAGAACTCCTGTGTAGTCGTAAAGGTCTGCGCGCCCGTCAATGAACACCCGCGCCTCGCGGCCCTTGGACCAGATCAGATAACCGCCCCACCCGTATTCGTTGAACATCGGCTCAGGAGCCGGATTCTCCTGCAAGTACGCAACAGCCTGAACCGGGTAATAGCGCTCCACCACGCCCGTCAGGGTCTGCTCGGATGGGAAACCCAATCCGACTCCGGCCAGAATCAGCAAACATCCCGCGGCATTCAGCGCCGGACGGTCTTTGGCCGGATCGTAGGCCGGAACCAGGCGGGCCAGCAGCACAGCCACCAGCGGCACCAGCACGGCCAGCAGCACAATCAAGAAGCGACGATGGACGGAAGCCGAGTATACGGCGAAGCACAGCAGAGCGATTTCCTCCAAGCGGAAGCGCGGGCGGATGGCCAGCACTCCCACCAGGAAAGCGAGGAGCAAGGCAACGAACACCTTGCCCAACGCCAGATCGGGAGTTAAGGGCTGCCACTCGATGATGCTGGCCACGTTGGTTCCCTGCAGGAACGCCATTTCGAACGGGTAGGCCGCCACTTCGGTTCCGTAGGGAGTGAGCGGCAGCACCAGAACGCACAGCAGAAAGGCCAGGCCCAGGTGACGGCTCTCCTGCGCCGTCCACTTCTGGCCCCTGATTCCACCCAGGTCGAAACCGATCCAGCCCGACGCCCAGTACAGCCCCACGGCCATCAGCCCGAAGGCGAACGACCCGTGGGTGTTCACCCAAAGGAGAAACACCAGCGGAAGCAGCCATAGCGTGTGCTGCCGCCCCTGGCGGAACCGCTCGAGAAGAACCAGGGTAGCCAGCAGAAACAAGTAGCCGATCAACTGCGGGCGCAGAGTGAAGAAGACTGCGGCCAAGGGCAGACACACCACGCAGGCCAAGAAAGCCGACTTCATGCATCCGCTGCGCAGCCATGCGTAGTAATAGAGCAGCAGAAAAAATGTGGTGGCGAGCGCCAGAAGCAGCGCGGCGCGCCCCTGCAGGCCCGCCGTGCTGGCCAACGCCAGAACGACTTCTCCAAGCCACTCATAGGCGATCCAGCGCACCCCGCCGGCCGTCGCCGAATAGGGGTCGAACTGCGGCAATACGCCGGTGCGCAGGATTTCCTCGCCGGCGGCGATGTGCCACCACATGTCCGGGTCGGCCGGGTTCAACCGCGCGCAGACGAAGACTCCGGCCACCAGCAACGCCGCCAGCAGAACAGGAAAAGAAAACACGCGGGGCACGGCGCCTTCGCGCCGGCCGGCGATGCTGCTGATCGCGGATGCTGCGTTGCTGACCATGACCTGACTCTAGTTGGCCGGACGCACCAGGCGCACCGGGAAAAGCGATCCACCGGGACCGGTGATCGCCCCGCTGCCGCCCGATCCCGTACCCCCGCCTCCGCTGCCTCCTTCTTCGTCCTCGCCGCCGCCGGAGCCGGATCCCCCTCCGCTTCCGCCGGTGCCGCAGCCGGCGATGTTGGTCACATAGCCAGTGACCTTCCCCTGGGGGCCCGCTTTCTCGACAAACACCTGAAGGAACCCGGAGATGGTGGCTGTACCGCACGTGTCGGCGCCGCCGGGGCAGAGCTGCGCACCGTTGTAGAGCGGCACGGTGACGAAGGAATCGCTGGAAATGACCTGTTGCCCACGCACCAGCGGGTTGGGGTTGTTATCCCCGCCCATTATGGGGAATGGGTAGTTGGTCGTGCTCTGGATGAAGTCCTGGCCGCAAGCCGAGGGGTTGCCCCCGCACGTGTTGTTTTTCTGGTGGATCAAGCAGCTCACGCCCTGCGCGGTGGGGCCCACCATGTTGCCGGTCTGGCGGTCGAGTGTGACCTCCTGCCCGCAACTCACAATACTGGTATTGCAGCAGGCGATGTTGCGCCGGTAGAGCGCCGCCCCCGGGCCATCCGAACCTCCGGCTTCCGACGCACAGGGAGGGCAGATGGCCGGTTCTTCACCTGGGGGTATCTGAATGGGGTAGAACTGGCTGGGTGCGGGGGCTTCGCCAGGATTGCCGGGTTTCAGGGTGATGTTCTGTCCGATGACACCGCCTGAACTTACCGGACCGGGGTTTACGATGGCGCCGGTAGTGGGGTCCACGAAGTAGGCGCTCCCGGGGCAGTTGGGATTCTCGGGAGATGCGCTGGCCTCGTCGCAGTTGGGCAGCATCCACGGTTTCATGCAGCCTGTGCCCACCGGGGTGTTGCCTCCTGAGGGGCTGTAGGCCTCGGCCGTTGCGGTTGCCGAGATGTCGACTTCGGCGAATCCCAGCGCTTTGCCAAAAAACGTGGGCACGGCGGTGCCCCGCGCCGCGGTGCGTTGCACCACCACGGTGATCAACGGATTGGTGGGATTCGAGAAATCAAACGTAATGTCGCCGGGCTGGATATCGGCCGGCTGCCCGCCCACCAGATTCTGCGCGCCAATCTGGATGGCCTCGGTGGTGGCCAGGCTCTGCGCTGTGGTTTGAGGAACGGCTCCGGAGAGGAATCCGGATTCAACGAATTTTTTGGCCCCGGCCAGGGCGGCGGCGTCGGCGGCGCGCTGGGCCTCATTGCGGCGGACATACAAGGCCGCCAAATCGATGGCCAGCGCGGAGATGCCCAGCAGGACCACCAGAATGGCGGCGACCAGAACCAACGACATGCCGCGCTGGGTGTTGCGTTCGATAGGATGGCTCATGGTTCCCTCTCTAGGTCAGATTCCTCATCACCGCTTGTGCCCGCAGCGTAATGCTGTTGGTGTTGCCGCCCAGCGGGTCCGGACCGGGACCCGGCGTGGGTGGCGCGGGCAGCACTCGGCCGAGCATCCAGTTATAGGGAAACGAGACGGTCACTCGGGTATTAAAAACCAAAATGCCGTTAATGATCACGATGTGCTGGCGCTCGATGGTGATGGAAAGCCCGCCGCCACAATACGTCCATGTAAACAACGAAGAAGAACACAACGGCAGCGGGCCGGTGGGCACGTTGACTCCGGCGTTGTCCAGATAGGTGACCACCGCGTCGCGAATGGACTGCACGGTCAGGGGATCGGCTTGCATCAGGTCGGCAGTCGGCTTGCCAATGCCGATGCGCGCGCCTTCGCGCGCCGCGTTGGTGAGCTTATCCAGGGTGACAAAGGCCCCGCCCAGGTCGGCCACGGCCACCGCCAGCGCCACCAGCAGGGGCAGTACCAGGGCGAACTCCAGCAACTGGGCGCCGTGGCACCGCCGCCACAGGGCCGCCAGCCCGCGGCCACCGCGCGCCGGGTTACAGCGCACAGGCTGAGATCCGGTCATCCGCGCGTTTCTCACTCGGCAATCCTCACGTGTCGTCCCATCTGCGTTCATTCCTCACGCATCTGCACCGTGGTGGTAAGCGTAATCGTCGTCATGTTGAGCGACGTAAACGGCAAAACGAACTGAAACGGATAGTTGAACGTCAGCACCACTCCCCGTTCCGCCAAGGGGCTTCCGGGATTCAGGACTACGCCGCGGGTCAGCGAGAAACTGGACAGGTCAGCGGGATCAAGAGCAGAAACCTCCAGCGCACCCTCGATCACGGCTTGTACCTCGGCATCGGAGGGAAGAATATTGCCGCAAGTGACGCAGGTCGGGGTGATCGCAAAACGCGCCCCCTCGCGCGCCGCGCGGGTCATGGTTTCGTAAGTGTTGTAAGCGCGGGCCATCCACACGATGCCAATCAGCAGCATCAGCAGCATGGGGATGACCAGGGCGGCTTCCAGTAATTCCTGGCCGGACTGACCGGTCACACGTGTCCGCCAAAGGTAACACCCCGCCCGTCGATGGGTCGCTGTGCGGTCACACATCGGCGCACTCTTCCCTGTTTCCCAGCTCTTCTTAAGCAGATGCCATGCCAATGCGCGGGGAACTGACGTACCGTTTTACATCAGCAGTTTGGGGGGCGGATTGGTCACCTTGGAAACGGAGTCGCCCCCCGGCCCTGGATCCTGTTCCGGACGGGAGGCATCAATCCGCAGTTGGTTGATCAGCCGGTGCAGATAACCGCGGGCCACACCCAGCGTGCGCGCGGTTTCCGCCTTGCAACCCTCGCATTCCTGCAGCGTGCGCAGGATAAGCCGCCGCTTGAAGTCGCGCACCTGGTCTTCGTAACTCGACCGGCTGGCCCATGGGGAGACAGAGCGGAATCCGACGCGGACCCGCGCCGGGAGAAGGGACAGCTCGACATTCGTACCCTCGGCCAGCACCACAGCGCGTTGAACCATGTTCTCTAATTCGCGGACATTGCCCGGCCAGTCGTACTCCTCCAGGGCGTGTAGCGCCATGCGCGAAAACTTGTGCACCTTCTTGCCGAACTGCCCGGCGAAGTGGTCGCGGAAGTGGTACGCGAGCAGGGGGATGTCGTCGCGCCGTTCGCGAAGTGCGGGCAAAGCAATCTGCACGACGTTCAAGCGGTAGTACAGATCCTCGCGGAACTGGCCGCTCTTCACCATTTCGCTGAGGTCCCGGTTGGTGGCGCACACCAACCGTATGTTCACGGGAATGGAAACGTTGCTCCCCAGCCGCTCGATGGTGCGCTCCTGAATCACGCGGAGAAGTTTGGACTGCAAACCCGGCGCCAGGTCGCCGACTTCGTCGAGGAACAGCGTGCCCTGGTCGGCGGCTTCGAACCGCCCGTGGCGCATGCCCACCGCTCCGGTGAACGCTCCGCGGTCGTGTCCGAACAGTTCATCCTCGACCAGCGTTTCCGGCAGGTTGGCGCAGGAAAAGGCCACGAAGGGTCCCTGGGCGCGACGGCTGAGGCGGTGGATGGCCCGGGCCACCAGCTCCTTGCCCGTTCCCGTTTCACCGGTGATGAGCACGGTGACATCACAGGCGGCAATC
>Ga0302046_10003951_pt1 | contig 13274 bp, 10 predicted proteins | sample RVTome_11_FD_200261 | JGI IMG/M metagenome (GOLD analysis project Ga0302046, IMG submission 200261) | Soil microbial communities from uranium-contaminated site in the Upper Colorado River Basin, Wyoming, United States - RVT147D111 (version 2) ...
CGCTGTTCCAGACCCCGGAGGAGACCGCCCGCCAGGCGGTCGAGAACGACGTCCACGTGGTCGGAGTCAGCTCTCAGGCCGCCGGCCACATGACCCTGGTGCCGGCGCTGCGGCGCGAGCTGGAGCGGCTCGGCCGCGGCGATGTCCTGGTCGCGGTCGGCGGCGTGGTGCCGCCGGACGACGTGCCGCGGCTCGAGGAGGCCGGCGCGGTCGCGGTCTTCGGGCCGGGCACGGTGATCTCCGAGGCCGCCCACGCGCTGCTCGACGCGCTCGGGGCGCCGAAAGCCGACGCCGAGCCCTCGAGAGTCACGGCCGACTGACCGCGCCGACCTGCCGAGCCGCCGCTCGACGATCCGACCCCGATGCCTTCCGACAACCCGAACGCCCCGCCTCCCGGCGACCGCCGCGGCGCCGACCGCCTCGCCGAGGGCGTCCGCACCGGCGACCGCACCGTGCTCGCCCGCGCGATCACCCTGGTCGAGAGCACCAGCTCCGCCGACGAGGCGCTCGCGCAGGAGGTGCTGACGCGGCTGCTGCCGCACACCGGCGGTGCGGTGCGGGTCGGGATCAGCGGCGCTCCGGGGGTCGGCAAGAGCACGCTGATCGACGCCCTCGGCATGCACCTGGTCGAGAGCGGCCGCCGGGTCGCGGTGCTCGCGGTCGATCCCTCGAGCGCCCGCTCCGGCGGCAGCCTGCTCGGCGACAAGACCCGCATGGAACGGCTCGCGCAGCATCCCGCCGCCTACATCCGCCCGTCGCCGGCCGCGCGCACCCTCGGCGGCGTCGCCCGCCGCACCCGCGAGGCGCTGCTGGTCTGCGAGGCCGCCGGTTTCGACGTCGTCCTGGTCGAGACCGTCGGCGTCGGCCAGTCCGAGGCCGCGGTCGCCGGCATGGCCGACTTCTTCCTCCTGCTCGTCCAGCCCGGCGCCGGCGACGAGCTGCAGGGGATCAAGCGGGGCGTCATCGAACTGGCCGACGCCGTGGCGGTGACCAAGGCGGACGGCGAGACCCTCGCCCCGGCCCGCCGAGCCGCCGCCGACTACGGCGCCGCTCTCTCCTACCTCCGCCCGCGGAGCGTGGGCTGGAGTCCACGGGCGGTGACCGTCAGCGCGGTGACCGGCGAGGGGATCCCCGAGCTGTGGGCCCTGGTCGAGGAGCACCGCCGCGCGCTCAGCACCTCCGGCGAGCTGGAGCGGCTCCGCCGCGGTCAGCGCACGGACTGGCTGCACGCGGCGATCGAGGAGCACTTGTCGGCTGCATTTCGCAGTCGACCTGGAATCCGAGAGCGCCTCGCGCGGGCAGAGCGGGCGGTCGCCGCCGGCGAGAGCACTCCGGGGCGCGCAGCCGCCGATCTCGTATCACGGCCGCCATCGCGGAGTCGTCCTCGGGAACCGATCTTCGCGGAGATCGCCGCAGACCCACTCTTTTGGTTCTGGGCGGCTGACGATCTTCTGTCGGCAGCCGAAGCCCTCAAGCCCCTCGTGGAGGCCTATTGGCAGCTGGAGCACAGGCGAGCAAAGCGGCGTCAGGAGGGACGAGGTCTGGTGGCATTCAGTTATGTCCCAGACCCAAGGGGCATCTATTTCATGCTGGTCGGCTACGCCCTCGAGAACCTCTGCAAGGGTGAACTGATCCAGCGGGGGAAGATCGATGTCGAGACGGTAGCGCTGGAGAAAGGCGAGCTGCCGAAGGAAATGACCAGTCACAACCTGACGGTCCTGCTACAGAGGCTCGGCTTTCAGCTCGATCAGCAGGATGCCCTGTTGGTCAAGCGCCTGGAGCGAAGCGTCGTCTGGGCTGCGCGATACCCCGTACCGAAGTCCACAGACCATTCGAGCCTGATGGACCCGGAAGCGTGCCGTGAGAGGGAAGGAGATGTCGAGGCCGTGGAGAATCTCGTGACCCGGGTCAAGGAGTTCATCGACGAATCATGATGTCGTTTCATCGCCCACACGTGATCGCCAGTACTCGGGGCGGCGGCTCTGATGAGCGACCGCCACCACCCGCACTGCTTCGGTCGAGACGCTGTAGATGAGCGTGAATGGAAAGCGGTACAGGACCCAGCTACGCAGATCCTCGTCCAGAGGAGCGCCGATCTCGGGGTGGCGCAGCAGCAAGGTGGTGGCTCGCTCGACTTCCGCTCCCAGGCGCTCCCCGAGACCCGTAACTTCGCCCTCGTAGCGTTCTGCGGCCTCGTTGAGTTCGTGTTGCGCTTCGGGATGGAACTCGAGCCTCATCTCCTCAGGCGAGCACGGAGATTCTCGAAGACCTGATCTCCGGGGACGGTCTCGACCTTGCCATCGAGGATCTCGCGATGGCGCCGTTGTGCTTCCTGGAGCCAAGCTCGCTCGACGTCTCGGTCGGGCGGACCGTCGATCTCAGCGATTAGGGCGCGGATGAGCTCGGCCCTGTGGTCGGCGTCCAGTGCTCGGATGCGTTCTTCGAGTTCGGCGACTACGGGTGACATCGGCATCTCCTCTGCTTAGCTGGATCGAGTGTAACTCGATTGCAGCATGGCGGCCAGTCGGCACGCGAAGCTCACGCTGCTGGCCAAACCCGCAACAGTCCGGCCAACGCCCCTAGCTGGGCCGCGATCTGATGAGAGCGAATGGGACGGTCCATGCAGCGGGCGAGCGGCTCGGGGACGGCGAGCGGGCGGCCGAGGATCGGCTCGACCTGCTCGAGGAACTTCGCCGGGTGGGCGGTCGCGAGGAGGATGCCGGGTCCTCCTCCGCCGCGCTCCTTGAGGGTCCTGCGGAGGCCGAGGTAGCCGACGGCAGTGTGGGGGTCGAGGAGGTAGCCGGTGCGGGCGGCGACGTCGTGGATCGCCCCGGCGGTGGCGTCGTCGTCGAAGCTCGCGGCGGTGACGTCGCGGCGGATCGCCGCCGGGTCGTCGCCGTAGAGGGCGCGGATGCGGGCGAGGTTGCTCGGGTCGCCGACGTCCATCGCGCTCGACATGGTGGGGACCGACGGCCGTGGCGTGAAGACGCCGGTCTCGAGGTAGGCGGGCACCACGTCGTTGACGTTGGTGGCGGCGACGAAGCCGGCGGCGGGCATGCCCATGCGGTGCGCCATCAGGCCGGCGGTGAGATTGCCGAAGTTGCCGCTCGGGACGCTGAACAGGACCCTCGCCGGGGCGAGCCGCGCGGCGGCGTGAGCGTAGTAGACCATCTGCGGCAGCAGGCGGCCGACGTTGATCGAGTTGGCCGAGGTCAGGCGCATCTCGCAGGCCAGCCCGCGGTCGCCGAACACCTGCCGGACCAGCCGCTGGCAGTCGTCGAAGCCGCCCTCGACCGCGAGCGCCAGGACGTTGCCGCCGAGGGTGGCGATCTGCTTCTCCTGGAGCGGGCTGATCCGGCCGCTCGGGTAGAGGACGGCGACCCGCGTGCCGGCGACCCCGGCGAAGGCGTGGGCGACCGCTCCGCCGGTGTCGCCCGAGGTGGCCACCAGCACCGTCACCTCACGATCATCGTCGCCGCGCAGCGCCGCGATCAGCCGGGCGAGGGTGCGCGCGCCGACGTCCTTGAACGCGAGTGTCGGGCCGTGGAACAGCTCGAGGACGTGGATGCCGTCCTCGAGCTCGACCAGCGGGAGCGGGAAGTCGAGAGCCTCGGCGAGCAACTGCGTGAGGGTGCCGGCGTCGAGGTCGCCGAGGAAGGGCGCGAGCAGCCGCGCGGATCGTTCGGCCACGCTCAAGCTGGGGTCGGAGAAGACCTCGGGGTCCGCGGCCGGCAGGGACTCCGGCAGGTAGAGCCCGCCGTCGGGTGCCGGGCCGGCGAAGACGGCGGTGGCGAGGTCGACCGGCGGGCCGGCGCCCGCGGTGCTCACGAAGCGCACGGAGTCCTCGGCCGGCCGGTCGATCGCGCACGGTGCTCGCGGAGCGCGCGGGCTCGCCGCCGGGCACGACGCACATCCGCGGCGGTCACGAAAGGCGCGCCTCCCCGTTGCGGATCACGCGCGCTCCCGCCGCACCGACCGGAGAGATCCGCACCAGCGCCCCGATGCCGGAGGGCCGGAAGGCCTCGGCCATCGCCTCCCCGGCTCGCCGGGCCGTCTCGGGGTCCGGGCAGAGGGCGAAGACCGCCGGACCGGAGCCCGACAGCCCCGCGCCGAGCGCGCCGGCGGCGATGGCCGCCTCCTTGACCGTGAAATAGCGCGGCACCGCGTCGTGGCGCAACGGCTCGGCGAGGCGGTCCTCGAGCGCGCTCGCGATCAGCGCCGGGTCGCCGCGGAACAGCCCCGCGACCAGCGCCGCGGTGTTGCCCCAGTGGCTGCGGGCGACGTCCAGCGGCACCGTCCGGCCGATCCGGCCGCGGCTGGCGTTCGTCTCGACGGCGAGGCGCGGCGAGAGCAGCGCGCAGGTCAGCCCGTCCGGCACCGGCAGCGAGACGGTGCGCGGCTCGCGATCGACCCGCACCAGCACGAAGCCGCCGAGCAGCGACGGCGCGACGTTGTCGCCGTGGACGGCGCCCGAGGTGGCCGCCTCGCCGGCGAGGGCGGCGTCGAGCAGCCGGCCGGGGTCGCCGCCGAGCCCGAACAACGCGTCCACCGCCACCGCCGCCGCCACCGCGCTGGCCGCGCTCGAGCCGAGTCCGCCCGCGGGCGCGACACCCTTGTCGATCTCCAGCGCGACGCCCGGCGCGCGGCCGTCCGGAAACGCCGATTCGAGGAGCGCCCGGGCGGCGACGCCGGCGGTGTTGCGCGCGGCGTCCATCGGCAGACCCTCGGCGCCCGAGATCGCCTCGATGACGACGCCCGCGGAGTCGCGCCGCCGCGCCGTCACCACGTCGCCGATGCCCTCGAGCGCGAAGCCGAGGACGTCGAAGCCGCAGGCGACGTTGGAGACGCTCGCCGGCGCGAACGCCCGCACTGAGCTCGGGCCGCCGCTCACGGCGCGCTTCCGACCAGCCCGCGGGCGACCGCCAGCTCCGCGATCAGGATCGCCCCGCCGGCGGCGCCGCGGACGGTGTTGTGGGCAAGGGCGACGAACCGGAGATCGAGCAGCGGGCAGGGCCGCAGCCGCCCGACGCTCACCGCCATGCCGCCGCCGAGGTCGCGGTGGAGGCGTGGCTGGGGCGCGTCGTCGCCGTCGAGGACGACGATCGGCGGCTCCGGCGCCGAAGGCAGGCCGAGTTCCTGCGGCGCGCCGCGAAAGCTCCTCCAGGCCTCGCGCACGGCGTCGAGGCTCGGCGGCCGCGTCAGCTCGACCGAGACGCAGAGGGTGTGACCGTCGACCACCGGTACGCGGTTGCACGCGGCGCTGACGGTCAGCGGATGGGGCTCGATCGCCCCGCCGGTGAAACGGCCGAGGATCTTGCGAGGCTCGCTCTCGACCTTGGCCTCCTCGCCGGCGATGAACGGCACGACGTTGTCGATGGCGAGCAGGCTCGGCACCCCCGGGAAGCCGGCGCCCGAGACCGCCTGGAGCGTGACCGCATGGACGCGCTCGACGCCGAACGCGCGGTCGAGCGGGGCCAGGGCCAGCACCAGGCCGATGGTGGAGCAGTTCGGGTTGGTCAGGATGACGCCGCGGCCGGAGCCTCCGCCTCCGTGGCGCTGGAGCCGCGCGAGGTCGAGGTGGTCGGGGTTGACCTCGGGCACGACCAGCGGCACGTCCGGGTCCATGCGGTGGCTGCTCGCGTTCGAGACCACGGTCGCCCCGGCCGAGGCGAAGCGCACCTCTGCCTCGGCGGCGGCCGCGGAGTCGAGGGCGGAGAAGGCGAGCGCGCAGCCTCCGGCGGCCGCGGGCTCTGTGGCGGCGAGGACCAGGTCGCGGACCTCCTCGGGGATGGGCGTCGTCTGGGTCCACCGCACCGCCTCGGCGTAGCGGCGCCCGGCCGAGCCCGGCGAGGCGGTAACCGCCCGGACCTCGAACCACGGATGCCCTGCGAGCAGGCTCAGGAAGCGCTGCCCGACCTGGCCGGTGGCGCCGAGCACGGCGACCGGCAGCCTGGCCGCGGGAGCGCTCATTGCGTGGACCCCGAGGCGACCGCCGCCGGCCGCGACGCGGGCTCCGCGGCGAGGAAGGTCCGATGCAGCGCGCGCACCGCCTCGGCGCGGTCGGCGGCGGCGACCACCAGCGAGATGTTCAGCTCCGAGGAGCCCTGGGTGATCGCGCGGACGTTGATCCCGAGCCCGCCGAGGGTGCTGAAGACCGCGCCGGCGATCCCCGGGCGGTCGCGCATGCCGGCGCCGACCACGGCGATGACCGCGAGGTCGTCCTCGACCACCGGCGGCTCGACCAGCCCCAGCCGCCGTTCGAGCGCGAAGGTGGCCTCGATGGCGCGGACGGCGCGCTCGACCGCGCCCGGCTCGACTGCGCAGCAGATCGAGTGCTCGCTCGACGCCTGGGAGATCAGGATCACGCTGACGTCGCGCTCGGCGAGCGCGCTGAACAGGCGGCCGGCGATGCCGGGGACGCCGATCATCCCCTCGCCCTCGAGGCGCAGCAGGGCGATCCGCCCGATCGACGAGATGCCGCGCACCGGCGGCGGGTGCGGGCCGGTCTCGGTGGTGACCGTCGTGTACGGCGCGTCGGGACGGAAGGTGTTGCGGATCAGCACCGGGATGCGCGCGGCGCGGCTCGGGTGGATCGCCGGCGGGAAGACGATCTTGGCGCCGAAGTGACAGAGCTCGAGCAGCTCGACGTAGGAGAGGTGGGCGATCGGGCGCGCCTCGGGCACGAGGCCGGGATCGGCGGTCATCACCGCGTCGACGTCGGTCCACAGCTCGAGGGCGCCGGCGTCGAGCGCCGCCGCGAGCAGCGCCGCCGTGTAGTCGCTGCCGCCGCGGCCGAGGGTGGTGGCGTGGCCGTGCGGGGTCGCTCCGACGAAGCCGGGCACCACCTGGACCCGGTCCTCGCCGGCGGCGGCGAAGTGCCGGCGCACCCGCGCGCGCGTCGTCTCGTGGTCGACCCGGGCCGCGCCGAAGCGGTCGTCGGTCTCGATCAGTTCGCGGGCGTCGACCGCGTCGGCCGCGACGCGGCGGCCGCGCAGCGCCGCGGCGACGATCCAGCTCGACAGCCGCTCGCCATAGCCGGCGACGGAGTCGAGAGTGCGGCCGCTGGCCTCGCGCAGCAGGTAGGTGCCGTGGAGGAGGTCGGCGAGGTCGGCGAAGGCGCGCTCGAGCGCCGAGGCCAGCTCGGCCCGCTCGTCCTCGGCGGCGAGCGCCCGGGCGGCCTCGAGGTGGCGGCCGCGGAGCGCCTCGATGCCGTCGTGGTAGCCGTCGTCCCGCAGCTCGGCCTTGCGGGCGGCGGCGAGCAGGGCGTCGGTGACCCCGCCCATCGCCGACACCACGACGGCCCGAGCCGCCGTCCCCGCCGCGGCGACGATCCCCACCGCGCGCCGGATCGCCGCCGCGTCGCGCAGCGACGAGCCGCCGAATTTGAGGATCTTCAGCGCCGGTCCACCTGCCCTGCTCACGATCGTTCTCCCAGAAAGCGAAAACCCCCGGGACGGTCCCGGGGGCTGGTTCGCCTGACGCCTATGCGGACGCTTCAGACGGCCCCCGGTCTCCCGCGGGTCGTCGAGACGGCGGTCGCGGTCTCTGTGGCGCGATGCGTCATGTCGAGCGTCCCTGGTGCCGGAGGCTACCGCCACCGGCGGCCGGGCGTCAATCGGCCGCGCGGCGCTCGTCCACGATCGGCCTCGGCAAGGCGGGTGCAATCCCGATCCCGCCGAGGCGCGGGCATGGTTTCGCCTTGCGCGGACGCCACTTACGGGACGCCGCGGTCTGCTACAATCCCTGCTCGCACTGCAGAATCCGGAGGGAGCATGACCCGAACCATCCTGCTCGCCGATGACAGCGTCACCATCCAGAAGGTCATCGAGCTGACCTTCATGGAGGAGGACTACGAGGTGGTGTCCGCCAGCGACGGTGACGAGGCGCTGGAGCGGCTGGAGGAGATCACCCCCGACTTCGTCATCGCCGACGTGCACATGCCGGGGGCGTCGGGGATCGACGTCTGCCGGCGCTCCAAGGAGTTGAACCCGCAGGTGCCGGTGCTGCTCCTGGTCGGCACTTTCGAGCCGTTCGACGAGGGCGCGGCGCGGGCCGCCGGCGCCGATGCCCATCTCAAGAAGCCGTTCGACTCGCAGGAGCTGATCCAGCTCGTCGGCGACCTGATGGGGACGCCCGAGGCCGGCGAGGCCGCGCCCGAGGCCGCGCCGGCCGAGGAGCCGGCCGCCGCGGAGCCGGAGGGCGACGACACCTGGGGCTTCAGCGCCGCGGCTGCCGAGCTGGAGGATGCGGCGGCGGAGGTCGGCGCCGAGCCGGTGGCGCAGGCGGGAGCCGGCGAGGAGGACGCCGCCGACCTCGACTGGGCGGCCCCGCTCGAGCCGCTGCCCGAGGAGGAGGAGCGGGAGGCGGCGGGTCAGACCGAGGAGCCGGCGCCGGTCTGGGAGCAGCGCCCGGCGGAGGCGGCGACGCCCTCCGGGACCGGCGGTGAGCCGTTCCACCTCGGGCCGGTCGAACGCGCCGAGCACCGCGGCGAGGTCTTCGACCTCCGCGAGGCGGGCGACGACGAGACCGCGGAGGTGGCGGAGGAGATCGCCGGGCCCGCGGCGGCCGGGCCGGCCGCCGGCTCCCCGGCCGAGGGCCGCTGGGGCACCGAGCGCTGGGGCTTCGCGGTGGACGAGCCGGCCGCGGCGGAAGCGGCCCCTGGGGTGGACACCGGATGGGAGGACGTCGAGGAGCCGTCCGCCGGCGCCGAGGATGGCGCCTGGGGCGGACCCGAGGCCGAACCGCAGGTCGCGGAGCCGGCGTGGGGCGAGCCGGAGGACGAAGAGGTGCCGCCGCCGACCGCCGCGCCGCCGCCCTGGGAGCAGCCCGGGGACGAGGAGGCACGGGCCGGCGCGCCGCCGCCGGACTGGGACGGCGAGAGCGAGCCCGCCGCGGACGAGGCGGCCGAGGAGTGGATCGCGGGGGACGCCGGCGCCGCCGCAACCGGCGCCGGCGGCCTCTCCGAGCACGACGTCGACCGTATCGCCCGCCGGGTCGCCGAGCTGCTCGGCGAGCGGGTGACCCGCGAGGTCGTCTGGGAGGTGGTGCCCGACCTCGCCGAGGTGGTGATCCGCGAGCGCCTGCGCGAGCTGGAGGGGCAGATCGACTGAACCCCGGCCGCGCCGGCCGCGCCGGCCGCTCGGGCCGGCGCCGCGCCGGGTCCCGTGGCCGTTCCGCCCTGCCGGTATCGCGCTTGCGAGACCCCGCGCCGGGGCGGGAGCAGCGCGCCGCTCCCGAATCCGAACCAGCGATGAGCCTGATCCCGTGAGCCGCGAGACCGCCCCCCGAACCCGCGCCGCGAGCGGGGACGCGATGGACACCCGCTTCGACCCCGCCCGCTTCGAACCCGAGTGGCAGCGCCGCTGGGCCGAGGGCGGCTGGTTCACCGCCGAGGCGCCCTCGGAGCGGCCGCCGTTCTGCATCATGATCCCGCCGCCCAACGTCACCGGCAAGCTCCACATGGGGCACGCGCTCCAGACCGCGCTCCAGGACCTGCTGACGCGGTGGAAGCGGATGCACGGCTACAACGCGCTCTGGCTGCCGGGCACCGACCACGCCGGCATCGCCACCCAGCTCATGGTCGAGCGGACGCTCGAGGCCGAGGGCACCCGCCGCGAGGAGCTGGGCCGCGAGCGTTTCGAGGCGAGGATGTGGGAGTGGAAGGAGCGATACCACGACAACATCCGCCGCCAGCTCCAGCAGCTCGGCGCGAGCTGCGACTGGAGCCGCGAGCGGTTCACGATGGACGAGGGGCTGAGCCGGGCGGTGCGCACCGCCTTCGTCCGCCTCTACCGCGAGGGGCTGATCACCCGCGGCGAGTACATGGTCAACTGGTCGCCGGGGCTGCAGACCGCGGTCTCCGATCTCGAGGTCGAGAGCCGCGAGGTGCGCGGCAAGCTCTACCACGTCGCCTACCCGATCGCCGGGACCGACGAGCGGGTGGTGGTCGCGACCACCCGGCCGGAGACCATGCTCGGCGACACCGCGATCGCGATGCACCCCGACGACCGGCGCTACGCCCACCTGCTCGAGGCGACCGCGGTGCTGCCGCTGGTCGGCCGCGCGCTGCGGTTGGTCGCCGACCGGGTGGTCGACCCGGAGTTCGGCACCGGGCTGGTCAAGGTCACCCCGGCGCACGACCCGGCCGACTTCGAGCTCGGCCGCCGCCACGGGCTCGACGAGGTCCAGGTGATCGACCGCCGCGGCCGGATGACCGACGCGGCGGGGCCGGAGTTCGCCGGCCTCGACCGCGACGAGGCGCGCGAGAAGGTGGTCGCGATGCTGCGCGACCAGGGCTACCTGGTCAAGGTCGAGGACCACGTCCACAACGTCGGCCACAGCCAGCGCAGCGGCGAGCCGATCGAGCCGCTGATCTCGACCCAGTGGTTCTGCGACGTCTCCGCGATGGCCAGACAGGCCCTCGAGTCGGCGCGCCGCGGCGACCTCGAGCTGATCCCCGGGAGCTGGCTCAAGACCTGGGAGCACTGGCTCGAGAACATCCGACCCTGGTGCATCTCGCGCCAGCTCTGGTGGGGGCACCGGATCCCGGCCTGGTACACGGCCGACGGCCGCACCGTCGTCGCCCACGACGCCGAGGAGGCGGCGCGGCTGGCCGGCAGCGACGAGCTGGAGCAGGACTCCGACGTCCTCGACACCTGGTTCTCGTCGGCGCTGTGGCCGTTTTCGACCCTCGGCTGGCCCGACGAGACCGCCGACCTGCGCACCTTCTATCCCACCGACGTCCTGATCACCGGCTACGACATCGTGTTCTTCTGGGTGGCGCGGATGGTGATGTTCGGGCACCACTTCACCGGTGAGGTGCCGTTCGCGAAGGTCCACCTGACCGGGCTGGTGCGCGACGCCGAGGGCGTCAAGATGTCGAAGACGCGCGGCAACGTGGTCGATCCCTCGGACCTGGTCGCCGAGTACGGCGCCGACGCCCTGCGCTTCACCCTGTCGATCCTCGACACCCCGGGCAACGACATCCCGCTCGATCCCGAGCGGATGGCCGGCTACCGGGCGTTCGGCAACAAGATCTGGAACGCGACCCGTTTCGCGCTGTCGCGGGTGGGGGAGGGGGCGCGGGTCCAGCCGGCGCTCGACCCGGCCGGGCTGGCGGCGCCCGAGCGCTGGATCCTCTCCCGGCTGTCGGCGACCGCGGGCGAGGTCGACGAGCAGCTCGGCGCCTTCCGCTTCGACCTCGCCTGCCACCGCCTCTACCACTTCTTCTGGGGCGAGCTGTGCGACTGGTACATCGAGCTGGCCAAGCCGGCGCTCGCCGGCGAGTCGCCGCGTCCGCGGGTCGACGAGGTGCTGCTCACCGTGCTCGACCGCAGCCTGCGCCTGCTCCACCCGGTGATGCCGCACCTGACCGAGGAGCTGTGGCAGCGGCTGCCCGGCCACCAGGCGCTGCACCCGGAGACGATCGCGCTGGCGCCCTACCCGGAGGAGGAGCGGGCGTGGCGCGACGACGCCGCCGAGGCGGCGATGGCGGCGCTGATCGAGACGGTGACTCGCGTGCGCACCCTGCGTGCCGAGCTGCGGGTGCCGGCGGGCGAGTGGGTGCGGGTGTGGCTCGACGCCGACGATCCCGCCCTCGCCGCCTTCCTCGCCGAGCAGGCGCCGCTGGCGGGACTGCTCGCCCGCGCCGAGGTGACCGCCGGAGGCGGCGCGCCCGACGAGGCCGCCCGCGACCTGGTCGCCGGGGTGCGGCTGGCCGTGGTGCCGCCGGAGCGCGAGCTGGGCGAGGAGGAGCGGCGGCGGCTGGCGCGCGAGCTGGAGAAGGTCGAGGGCGAGATCGCGGCCGCCGAGAAGCGCCTCGCCAATCAGGCGTTCCTCGCCAAGGCGCCGCCGGCGGTGGTCGAAGGCAACCGCGCCCGGCTGGCCGACCTCACCGAGCGCCGGAGTGGCCTGCTCGCCGGGCTCGGCGGCGGCGGTACGGAGGCCGGCCCGTAGGGCCGAGGGGCCGGGCCGGGAGGACGGCGCAACGGCGATGGGCTTCGAGCGCTTCCTCGACGAGTTGCTGAGCCTCCACGCCGCCGGGCCCGCGCGGCTGCCCGCCAACCTCGTCGTGCTGCCGCGCATCGGCTCGACCAACGCGCTCGGCCGGCGCATCGCCCGCGAGTACTTCGCCGAGGCGCAGTCGCCGCCGCCGGTGCTGCTGGTCGCCTGGGAGCAGACCGCCGGCCGCGGCCGGCGCGGCCGCACCTGGACGAGCCCGCCGGGCCGCGGCGTCTACGCCAGCCTGCTCACTCCGCTGCCGGCGGCCGACGACCTGCACACCCTGCCGCTGCTCGCCGCGATCGGGCTGTGCCGGGCCGCCAACCGGCACCTCCCGGGCGGCGGCCTGCGCTGCCGTCTGAAATGGCCCAACGACCTCCTGCTGATCGATGATCGGGGGGGCCGCAAGCTCGGCGGCCTGCTGATCGAGAGCGAGCGCGGCGAGGAGGGGACGGCGGCCGCGGTGATCGGCTTCGGGGTCAACCACCGGCCGGCGCCCGAGGTCGAGGCCGAGGCCGCCGCCGGCGGGCGCGGCGGGCGGGTCGCGGCGCTGTCCGCCGAGAGCCCAAAGCCGCCGTCGCTGGCCGAGCTGGTGCGCGACCTCGGGGCCGCGCTGGTCGCCGAGCTGGATCACCTCGGCGACGAGACCTACGCCGCCCGCGAGTACCAGGCGCTCTCCGCCCATCGACCCGGCGACACCCTGCGCTGCCGCGACGGCGAGCGCACGGTCGAGGGGGTGTTCCTCGGCTTCGACCGCCGGGGCTTCCTGCGGCTGCGGCCGGTGGCGGGCGGGGGCGGCGAGCTGCGCCTGGCGGCCGGCGAGGTGTTGGCGTGAGCGCGCGGCCGGAACGCTCCGGCGGGCCGCTGCTGATCCTGATCGACGTCGGCAACACCAACACCGTGCTCGGCATCGACCGCGCCGGCGCGCTGGTCGAGAGCCTCCGTCTGTCGACCGACAGCGGGCGCACCGCGGACGAGCACGGCGCCCTGCTGCTGCCGCTGTTCGAGCGCTGGGGGATCGACCCCGGGGCGGTCGAGGCGGTGGTGATCTCCTCGGTGGTGCCGCCGCTGCGCTCGACCCTCGAGCTGCTCTCCCGCCGCTATTTCGGCACCGCGCCGCTGTTCGTCGAGCCGGGGATCAAGACCGGCCTGCCGATCCGCTACGACCACCCCTCGGAGGTCGGCGCCGACCGCATCGTCAACAGCCTGGCGGCGCGCGAGCGGTACGGCGCGCCGGTGGTGGTGGTCGACTTCGGTACCGCCACCACCTTCGA
>Ga0302046_10003952_pt1 | contig 13274 bp, 13 predicted proteins | sample RVTome_11_FD_200261 | JGI IMG/M metagenome (GOLD analysis project Ga0302046, IMG submission 200261) | Soil microbial communities from uranium-contaminated site in the Upper Colorado River Basin, Wyoming, United States - RVT147D111 (version 2) ...
TGGCACGGGAGGCACGAAAAAAGCGCCCCGGGGGCGCATCCTCCGACAAAACTGCGCGCCGACCGGCCGGAGGTCAAACGGTCGGGAGTGCCAGCCGATGGCCGGGGCCGGAGTTGTCGCCGCGACAGGGGAGTTTAGGCTCCCCGCCGTGCCGTCCCTCCTCAAGCCCTCGCTCAACTGGCTGCTGCCGCTGGTCCCGGCGGCGATCGGGCTCCGCTTCCTCGCCCCGGAGGCCCACGTCTGGATCTTTATCGTGGCCGGGCTGGCGATCGTCCCGCTGGCGGGCTGGATGGGGAAGGCCACCGAGCACCTCGCCGACCGCACCGGAGAAGGGATCGGCGGTCTCCTGAACGCGACCTTCGGCAACATGGCCGAGATCATCATCGCGATCATGGCGCTCCGAGAGGGGCTCACGGAGATCGTGAAGGCGTCGCTCACCGGCTCGATCATCGGCAACGCGCTGCTCATTCTGGGCATGTCGATGCTGGGTGGGGGTCTCAAGGTGCCGATCCAGAAGTTCAATCCGGCGGGCGCCCGGACGCGGGCAACCCAGCTCACCCTGGCCGCGATCGCGCTCGTCATCCCGGCCGTCTACCATCAGCTCGCGGGTGGGGCAGGGGCCGCCCGCGAGGGCGCGCTCTCCCTGGAGATCAGCGTGCTCCTGATGGTCGTCTACGGGCTCGCCTTGGTGTTCTCGCTCCACACGCACACCCCGTACTTCACTCGCGAGGCCGCCGAGGCAGGCCGGCTGGAGGCCTCCCACGCCGCCTGGAGCATCCGGCGCTCGCTGGCGGTCCTGATCGGCGCCACCGCAATCGTAAGCTGGATGGCCGAGATCCTGGTCGGATCCGTCGAGCCGGCCGCCGAGGCGCTCGGGATGACCGAGGTGTTCGTCGGCGTCATCGTGGTCGCCGTCGTCGGGAACGCGGCCGAGCATTCGACCGCCATCCTCATGGCCCTCGAGGACCGCATGGACCTGGCGATAGGGATCGCGATCGGAAGCGCTACCCAGATCGCCCTCTTCGCGGCGCCCGTGCTGGTTCTCCTCAGCTACGCGATCGGCCCCGCGCCTATGGACCTCGTGTTCACGCCCGCCGAGGTGGTCGCGGTCGGCCTGTGCGTGCTGATTGTGGGTCAGGTCGCGGAGGACGGCGAGTCGAACTGGCTGGAGGGGGTGCAGCTGCTGGCGGTGTACGCGATCCTGGCCCTCATGTTCTACTTCCTGCCATAAGATCGCTCTAGACGGTCGACGTCTGCGTTGCGCTTCCTCGGCCCGGTGCCCGCGTCAGCGGGCGCTGCGGACCCGCTCAGTAGCCGGTCGGGGAATCGAGGAACACGGTCTCCACGCCGAACTCCCCGGCCAGGTGGTCGCCGAGCGCGCGCACCCCCAGCGTCTCGGTCGCGTAGTGGCCGGCGAAGAACACGTTCACCCCGAGCTCCCGGGCGTGGTGCCAGGCGACGTGGCTGGTCTCGCCGGTGACGAACGCGTCGACCCCGGTCTCGGCGGCCTCGGCTACCAAGTCCGCGGCGGCCCCCGAGACAATCGCCACGCTCCGGATCTCGTCGGCTCCGAAGGGCAGGACGTCCGGCCGCGCCCGGAGGAGCGCCTCGAGGCCGGCCGCGAGCGTGGCCCGGTCCGTGGGCGATCTCAGTAGTCCCCGCCAGCCGATGTCCCGGGTGCCCCAGCGGCCGAAGGGCAAGAGGTTCTCCAGCTTGAGCAGGCGCGCCAGAACGGCGTTGTTCCCGACCCCCGGATGGGCGTCCAGCGGCAGGTGGGCGGCGTAGAGGGAGATTCCGGCCTCGAGCAGGGCCGCGATCCGGGCCCGCAGCGGCCCGACGATGGCCTGGACCTGCCCCCAGAACAGCCCGTGGTGGACGATCAGGAAGCCGGCCCCGGCCTCCACGGCCATGGCGAATGTGGCCAGCGCGGCGTCGGTGGCGAGCGCGATCCGCTCCACCTCCGCCACGCCTTCGACCTGGAGCCCGTTGAGGGACTTCTCCTGCCACTCGGCGACCCCCAGGTACTCGTCCAGGTAGGTCACGAGACGGTCGCGAGGGAAGCTCACCGCGCACCACCCGTCGCGGCGATCTCGACCCCCGCCAGCTCGAGCGCCTTGGCCACCGCCAGGCGGCCGTCCTGGTCGAGCTCCCGGAGGGGAGCCCGGAGCGGCCCGCCGCCGGGCCAGCCGCGCAGGTCGAGCGCCGCCTTGATGCCGGCGACGCCGAACCGCGGACCCAGGCACTCGGCGAGGGGCCGCAGGCGATCCTGGATCGCTCGCGCGGTCGCGAGGTCCCCCGCCGCGTGGGCGGCAAAGAGGTCGCACACGGCCTCGGGAGCGGCGTCGGCCACGGCCAGGATGGCGCCATCGGCCCCGAGGGCCAGCGACTCGGCCACCACCGAGGCCTTGCCGTCCAGGAGCGAGAAGCCCGGGCCCGCGTCCCGGCGCAGGCGCGCCTGGAGCGCGAGGTCCCCCGCCGAGTCCTTGATCCCCCGGACGACCCCCTCCCGGGCGAGCCCGACGATCAGGTCGGCCGGCAGGTCGACCTTGGAGCGCTGGGGGATGTGGTAGGCGAGGAGGGGCACGTCCAGGGGCTCGGCCACCGCCCGGAAGAACCCGGCGATCACGTTCTCGTCGAGCGCGTAGTAGCGGAGGGGGAGGCACAGGACGGCGTCGGCCCCGGCGTCCACGGCGCGGCGCGCGGCGGCCCGACTGGCACGCACGCTCTCCCGTCCGACCTGGACGATCAGCCGGCGGCCCCGAGGCGTAGCCCGGCGCGCCGCGGCGAGGAGCGGGGCCTCCTCGTCCGGGTCGAGCATCGGCCCTTCCCCGCTCGTCCCGAAGAGGACGATCCCCGCCAGGTCGGTCCCGGCGTAGATCTCGATCTGGGCTGCCAGCCGTCCGGGGTCCGCCGCGCCGTCGGGGCCGAAGGGGGTCGTGACGGGGGCGAAGACGCCGGAGAGCGGCGCCGTCATTCGCCCACTTGGACCGACTCCACGGCCTCGATCTCGAGCATCCGCTCGACGAACTCGTCGCGCGTCTCGACCGAGCAGGTGAGTGCGAACTCGACCTCCATCCCGTCCTCCTCCCTCGACAGCCGGAAGTCGTCGAGCTTGAGGTCATGCTCCTCAGCGATGTCGTTGATCTCGTCGAGCACGCCCGCCTCGCGCCGGGCGCTCACCAGAAAATGCACGAACCGGCGCGGCTTCGTCATGCGATTCTCGATCCGTCCGAGGATCCACAGGATGACGAGCAGGATCAGCGTGGAGGCGACAGCGAGCGCGTACATGCCGGAACCGATCGTGAGCCCGACGCCGGCCATGTACCAGATCGTGGCCGCGGTCGTGAGCCCGTGGACGGAGCCTCTGGCCTGGATGATCACGCCGGCCCCGAGGAAACCGATCCCGGAGATCATCTCTCCCGCGATCCGCCCCGGGTCGCCGATGGCGGTTTGTCGCTCCGAGAAGACGAGGGCGACGTAGACGGACGCCATCGTGATCACGGTCGACCCCACGCAGATCAGCATGTTCGTACGCAGGCCGGCGGCCTTGTCGCTGAGCTCCCGCTCGAGCCCGATCGCGCCGCCGCAGGCGACCGCCAGGCCCAGCTTGATCCACAGCTCCGCGGTCAGGAGCTCGCTCAGCTCAGCGTTCCTCGACGGGCGTCGTGTCTCGCTCGGCGCGGTAGGACCGGAATCGGCTCATCACCTCGTCCAGGGCGGCGTACGACTGCACGCCGCACAGGTCGCACAGATCGTCGTAGAGCTCGATGGCTTCCCAGTTCGCCTCGGCGCTCGTGAAGAACCGTCGCGATTCCAGGGCCTCCACGAGGTACGGGATCCGGTAGTCATCCTCGGCCGGGCCCCCGAACGGCCGGACGACGCGGTCGAGGAAGTAGAGATCCTGCAGGACGATCTCGGGATCGACGTCGGAGGGCATACGCTCGAGTCGTTCGAACAGCAAGTCTTCCACGACCGCGAAGTTAGAGGCCGCGCCCCCCCGGGCAAGCGTCGTCCATCCAGATCGCCCCCCCCGGGGAACGTCCGCCATCATTCCGTGGGCGCGTGGCGCCAGTGCCGGGCGAGGCGCGAAGGCGGCACGCCGAGGAGATAGCCGGCCCGGAGCGCCCACATGCGGAGCGTCGTCCGGACGATCCCTTGATCGACCCAGCGCCGGGCGGAGGTCTCCAGGGGCCCGGCAGAAACGGCCGGACGGCCGAAACGGCCGAGACGGCTCGCGAGGGCCACGTCCTCGAACAGCGGCCAGTCGGGGAACCCTCCGATCCCGTCGAAGACTTCACGCCGGACGTAGATCCCCTGGTCTCCCGTGCCGGTGCCCGTGACGCGGGTTCGCGCGTTGATCCCGAAGGCGACCGGCCGGAGCAACGGGTGGTCCGTCCACTCGTCGCGCGGGAAGGCGATCCGGAAGCAGCCCCCCGGGGCCCCGCCGTCGAGGGCCGAGCGGATCTGACCGATCGCGTCGGGCGGCGGGCGCGAGTCGGCGTGCAGGAACCAGAGGACCGCGCCCGTGGAGGCGCGCGCGCCGGCGTTCTGCTGGCGGGCACGGCCACGTTCGGCGGGGATCACGCGGGCCCGTCCGCGGCCGATCAGGGCGGTCCCGTCCGACGACCCGCCGTCGACCACGATCACCTCATGGGGTGCCGGAGAGCAGCGCGAGAGAGCGTCCAGGAGCCGCGGAAGCCGACGCGCCTCGTTCCACGCCGGGACGATGACGCTGACCGTGAGGGCGGGCAACCGCCTAGCCGGCGGGATCCGGCGTCGCGGACGGGGGCACCGACGTCGCCGGGAGCGTCTCGTGGTAGGGGATTCGGAAGCGCATGACCGTTCCCTCTTCGACGCGGGACTCGGCCCAGATCCGCCCGCCGTGCATCTCGACGAGCTGCTTGCAGATCGCGAGCCCGAGCCCGACGCCCTGATAGGCGCGTGTCTGGGACGGCTCCACCTGACGAAAGGCGTCGAAGACCTCGGTCAGCTTGTCCTCGGGGATTCCGATCCCGTGGTCGGTGACGCGTCCCTCGACCTCGCCGTCGACCCGCTCCGCCTCGACCACGATCTCGCCCTCCTGGGAGAACTTGATCGCGTTCTCCACCAGGTTCAGGAAGACCCGGTAGATCTTCTCCCCATCCATGTAGCACGGTCCGAGGCGTTCGTCGACGCGTCCGGCGACGCGCCGCGCCCCGTCGCCCGTCAGGGGAGCGGCCGTGTCGACGACCCCTTCGACCAGGGTCCGCAGGTCGACCTTCTCGTAGCGCAGGGTGGCGTGGCCTTCCTCGTGGCGTGCGAAGTCCAGCAGCCGCGAGATCATCTCCAGCAGATGCTGGCTGTTGCGGCTGATGTTGGCCAGCACCTTCCGCTGCTCCTCATTGACGGGACCGCACATTTCGTATTCGAGGATCTCGGTGTTGGCGATGATGGAGGTCAGCGGGGTCTTCAGCTCGTGGCTGGTGTTCGAGAGAAACTCGCTCTTGATCTCGTTGCTGCGCTCGAGCTCGCGGTTGATGTGCTGGAGCTCCTCGTTGATCTTCCGCACCTCGTCCTCAGCCCGGCGCCGGCTCGTCACGTCGATGAATTCGTACTTGAGGGCCTGTCGGCCGCGCCACGGGACCGGATCGGCCACCACCAGGACCGGGACGCGGCCGCCGCGCGCGTCGAGCAGGTCGATCTCCAGGCTTCCCGCCGGCGTCCGGGCGGCGGAGCCGCGACCGTCCTCGGGCTTCGGGATCCGATCGCGGTGCTCGGGCGGCACGATCTTCCCCAGGTCCCCGTCGGAGAAATCGCCGGCCTTGCGGCCCGTCCGCTCCGCGAACGCCCGGTTGACGAACGACACCCGGCCGTCCTGGAAGACCAGGATCATGTTGGGGTCGTCCTCGAACAGGGTCGCGGGATCGATCCGGTAGCCGGCGTAGCGCGTGCGCGCCTCCTCGACTCCGAGGACGATCATGCCGGCCCCGAGGAACAGGCCCAGCCCGGTTTCGAGGATCTCCTGCCACGCCGGCTCGAGCCCCGGCGCGAAGATCCAGATCGACGCCGCGGCCAGCGGCGTCATCACGAGGGCCAGCCCGGCGACGCGCGCGCCCAACGGAGCGAACTCGCGGACGTACCGATCTACCGCCCAGCCCGAGGCGATCCACAGGACGGCGAAGAAGGCGAGCGCCGCGCTGCGGATCGGGGCCACCTCGGGGCGCACGCTCATCAGGACCGCTAGGACGGCCAGGAAGCCGGCTCCGATGGCCGCGCCGACCCACATGGCGTGGCTGCGACCGAGCCGCTCCGGACCGGCGGCCGACAGGGCCCCGAGAAGCAACAGGGAGCTGGACACGACGACCAGGCCCGCGTCCAGGGCGAGCCACCGCGGTTCCGCGACCCGGAACAGGCCGACGAGCGCCCGCACCACGAGGAAGGTCCACGCCAGCAGCCACAGCAGGTGGTGGGGCAGGCGGTATTCTCGGTGCAGGTACAGGAATACGATCGCCAGGGCGGCGAAGAAGGCGGCGGCGTGAAGGGTCGACCCCCAGGTCATGGGCGTCGCTCCCGAACTGCGCGGTCCGCGCCGGCGGGATGTCCGGCGCGGACCTTCAGGCGGCTGGGGAGGGGTAGGCGGGCGCTAGTTCCACTCCTGTTCGTCGTCATCGTAGGACTCTTCGAGGTCCTCGTCGTCCGATTCGACCGGCTCGAACTCGAGCGGAGAGGTGTTGATCACCTCCAGCTCCACCCCGCACTCGCCGCACTCGATGATCTCGCCCTCCTCGAACTCGAAAGGATCGCCTTCGATCTCGGCGTCGCATTCCGGACAGTGCGCCACGCGTACACCTCCTCTCCAAGGAAATCGGGCTGGCAATTATAACATTCCCGGTCGCCGCACTGTCCAGCGTCCCCGTCATCTCCGGATCCTCCCTCCCGCCCCCATCAACGCAAGAAATCGACCGCACGGTCCCTTGCGGGGCGTCCTCAGGCCCCCACGACGCGGGCGACCAGGCTCCTCGCCTCGGTCTCGTCCGAGGTCCCCTCGACGATCGCCCGGCCGTCCCGGAAGACGCTCACCGTCCGATCCCCGCGACGGGCCCGGAGGAGGTGCTCGTTCAGAGTGACCTCCCACTCGGACCGGAGTCGCGCGGCCAGGTCCGGAAGCCGGGGCGGCCGGGCGCCTTCGCCGGGAAGGAGCTGGATCGCCCGCCGCCCGCAGAGGCGCGCGGCGCGGCCTCCACGCCTGCCCTCCAGCCATTCGTAGACCCCCTCTCCGCAGACCAGGCAGTCCGGCCGCGGGGAGCCGGTGGCCACCGACGTCCAGGTGGATTCCCAGACGTCGAAGCGGACGAGCGCCCGCGCGACCCGGTCCCCGGCCCCGGTGAGCAGCTTCAGGATCTCCGCGTTCTGCTGTCCCGCCACCACCGCCACGGCGGCCCCCAGGACCCCCGCCGTCTCGCACGTCGGCAGAGATCCCGGCGCGGGGACGGTCTCGAACACGCAGCGGAGGCAGGCCGTCTCGCGGGGCAGGATCGGCATCACCAGGCCGGCCGTTCCGATGACGCCCGCGTAGACCCACGGCACGCCTTCCCGCACAGACCAGTCGTTGACCAGATAACGGGCCTCGAAGTTGTCGGTGCCATCGGCGATCAGGTCGGCTCCGCCCAGGAGGGCCGGTGCCGTTCCGGGGTTCAGATCCTCGACGACGCCGTCCACCAGGATCTCCGGGTTGATCGCGCGGAGCGCCCGCTCCGCCGCGAGCGCCTTGGGGAGCCCGAGCTCGGCGTCCTGGTCGGTGAAGAGGACCTGCCGCTGGAGGTTGGACCGCTCGACGAAATCGCGGTCCAGGACGGTTAGCCGGCCTACGCCGGCGCGCGCCAGCAGCTCGGCCTGGAGTGAGCCCAGGGCGCCGCAGCCGACGACGAGGACGTGCGCTTCGGCCAGCCGGGCCTGCCCGCGGGCTCCGATCTCGGGCAGAATCGACTGGCGGATGTAGCGGGCGTCCGGCGGCGCATCGATCATGGAACCAAACTACCCCGTGCGCCCTATATTCGTCCTGCCCGCGAGCCCCTCGATCCCTGCGCGCGGACCTCGCGCGAAAACCTCGACCCACGGACCTGCGGATGGACGGACCACGCGTCGTGATCACCGGCATGGGGGCGGTGAGCCCCAACGGGATCGGCCGGGAGGCCTTCTGGCACGCATGCGCCACAGGCGGGAGCGGGACCGGCTCCATCACCCTCTTCGATCCCTCCGACCTGCCATGCAGGGTCGCCGGCGAGGTGCGGGGCTTCGACGTCGAGGCGCACCTCCCTCCCAAGTCGCGCCGCTACGGGATGCGCGTAGTGGCGATGGCGCTGGCCGCCGGCGCCGAGGCCCTCGAGAACGCGGGCCTGCAGGCCGACGCCCTGGACGACGAGGAACGCCGCCGGACGGGCGTGATCGTCGGCACGGGCGCAGCCGGGATCGCCTTCGGCGAGGAGCAGTACGAGGTCTTCTTCCGCGAAGGATACCGGAAGGTGAGCCCGTACGGGATCGTCGCGACGTTCGTAGGGATGCTGTCGAGCGAGATCTCGATGGCCTTCAACCTCCGCGGTATGAGCCACGTCATCTCGACCGGCTGCACGTCGGCGTCGGACGCGATGGGATACGCCCTCCTGGCGCTGCGCGCCGGCTGGGTCGACCGCGTGATCACGGGCGGCGCCGAGGCGTGCATCGTCCCCGGAATCATGGCCGGCTTCTGCCGCATGGGCACGATGACCACGCGGAATGGCGATCCTTCGCGGGCCAGCCGACCCTTCAACGCCGACCGCGACGGCTTCGTGATGGGCGAGGGCGCGTGGATGCTCGTCTTCGAGACTCTGGCGAGCGCCCGCCGGCGCGGCGCGCCGGTCCTGGCCGAGGTGCTGGGGTACGGGACGACCTGCGACGCGTACCATCGGGTCCAGCCCGAGCCGACGGGCGAGGAGGCCGGCCGGGCGATCGCGATGGCGCTCGCCGAAGCCGGGCTCGATCCGGACGCGATCGGCTACGTCAACCTGCACGGCACCGCGACCGAGCTCAACGACCGGATCGAGTCGCGCGCCGTCCGGCTGGCCTTCGACGGCCACGCCGACCGGCTCGCCACCTCGGCCCTCAAGTCGATGATCGGGCATCCGCAGGGCGCCTGCGGCGCCGCCGGCATGGTCGAGACCGTCGAGGCGCTCCGCACGGGCTGGATCCCCCCCACCGTGAACTACGAGACGCCCGATCCCGCCTGCGACCTGGACTACGTCCCCAACGAGGGGCGGGCGGCGGATCTCGCCGTCGCGGTCGTCAACTGCATCGCGTTCGGGTCGAAGAACTCGGCGCTGGTCGTGCGGCGGTGGGGGGGGTGATGGGCTCCGACCACCCTGCGGCCGTCCGATGTACTCCCGTTATGCCAGGCCGGTACGGCTAGGTTTTGACAGCGACATCAAACGTCTCATCGCACCAGCATGCTTTCGATCGCCCTTCCCGTCATGCGTTCGAGAATTGGCTCACCCAGGAGCGTCTGGAATGTGGGAGCCAGATCCAGCACTTCGAGGTCTCCCAGGTGGTTACGACGCCGAATTCCCGGACCTGCCGCGGCGACGAAGCCACGGTGGGTGTGATGACTACCACGCGTAAAGTCGAGATTCTTCTGGAGCAGCACGGCTTTGGGATGAACCACCTTCTCCACGAGATAGGTCGTGGGTACCCAGACTACGAACAGGTCGGGTAGCCAGATCGGAGGATCCCCACCGAACAGATCGACGGTCCGCGTCACTTTCTTCACGGCAGGCAGGTTCGAGCGTGGATCGACCAGCAGAGCGAGATCTTCCTCGACACGATCGAGAAGTTCGGCGTACTCCTGGCCCGGATCGACGATGCCTCCGGGCTCTCGACCGCGCAGGTTCACCCGCAGAAACCCGGTATACAGGGACGGGATCGGAAAGACCCTCGTCCGGCTCCAATCGGTCCCCGCTCGATACTCACCGGTATTCAGCCGTTGAAGCATTCGTTTCGGCAAACGATCTCTCAGGGCGAAGCGCCAGGAACGGGGCATCTTGCCGCGCGCCCAAGTCAACGCGTTGAAGCCGGTGGCTCGTGAGCGGGCGGCCACTTGATATCCCAGTTCAAGACAGAATGCCTCGAGCAGGTTGCGGCTCGGATATTCCTCGTGGAGCCCGACATTTGAAAGGACGAAGATGTTCGACGCCTCGGGGACAACAGCCATGATGTGACCTAATTGTTCGTCGATGGCCTGATAGACATCCCGAATGGCGTTCGCCAGCCCAGTGCCCGGTGGGCTGTCTTCCGCCAGATACTTCAGGAACTGGTGTCCCGCCACATGGGACTCGAAAAAGGTCGTCACGATCAGGTCAAATCGATCGGTCCCAATCAGGTGACGGCAGATGGCGCCCTTCTGCTCGATCTGCTTCAGCAGTCCTCGATGGATAGTCATGTCTGCCCGGGGAGTGCTTCGGACCATCTCCTCGACGTACATCGGTGGACCGAATCGGTTTCGAAGTTTACCGAACAGGTCAGCGGGGAGACTGCAGGTCGGGTAGCGTGCGTTGTGGGGCGCCCAGTTGGCAAGCTGCACGCCGGAGAGCCCCTGTAGCGGATAGCCCTCCGGTGGGTCGATGATCGCGACCTTCTTGGGACGGCCTCGGAGGCCGGCCCAGAAAGGGAGCATTCCCAGCGCCCGGAAGTCGGCCAGATCGAGGTCGTATGTGCCGGGCTTCAGCGGCCTCCAGTAGTAATAGCCATGTTGATGTCGCGAAAGGCCGCTGTACAGGGACACCCAGACTCCGTGCTCGCTCACCATGTCCGGCCCGCCCAGCTTGCCCCAGCAGCCGTGCTCCATCAACGTGGCGATGTTCGGCAAATGCCCCTCTTCCGCCCACCGCTGGATGAGATGGAAATCGGCAGCCTCCAGCCCGAACAGGATCAACGGCGGGGGAGTCACAGCGGTAACCATCCACACCTCCCTCTATCGGCGGGACGCCTCGGAGCGACCGCCAGGACGCCTAAAGGTATCCCTGCACTCGATACCAACCTATCGTGTTTCTCAATCCGACGTGAATGGAAGTCGCGGGCGCGTATCCCACTTCGTTTTGCGCTTTGGAAATGGAGAAGACTCTGTCATCCAGGAACAGGTCGAGCTTCCTCGAGAACGGCAGGCCGATACCAAGCCTTCGATACGCCGCTGCGCACGCATGATGCAAGACCATGAAGGGAGCGGCTGGAAGTCGGGCCGGCAGTGGAGAGACTCCCAGCTCATTTGCGAGTAGCTCGACCAGGCGTTTTAGGGTGATCGGAGCTTCGCCAGCGACCAGGTAGCATCCCCCCACGACGGTCCGGCCTTCGGCGCAGCGCCGGAGTCCCTCAACGGCATCGCTGATGTAGACGTCATGAACGTGATTCTCCCCGGATCCGACCAGCCGGGCTCGCCCCGCGACCAAGGCGCGAGCGAATCCCAGCCACCGGAAGGAGCCGGGGCCGTAGATCGTGGACAAGCGGGCGATCACGACCGGCAGGCCCCTTGCGGCCCAGGACAGGGCGACTCTCTCCCCCTGCAGCTTGGACTGACGATAGGCGGAATCGGGGTGGGGGGGCGTGGATTCATCCACGCGGCCGCTGCAGTGTCCGTACACCCCGACCGTGCTCGCGTAGACCAACCGCCCGACCCCGGCTTCCAGGGCGGCGCGCGCCACGTTCGCGGTCCCCTGCACATTCACCGTTGAGTATTCGCGCTTCGCGGGCTTGCACCATGATGTGGCAGCCGCGAGATGATAGACGTGTTCGCAGCCACGCACCGAGGCGCGAACTGCGTCCATGTCCCCAATGTCGCCGCGGACGATCTTGACCCCGAGTGACCGGAGCCGTGAAACATCGGAGGCTTGGCGAGCCAGAGCCGTGACCGAGTGCTCGAGCCGGAGGAGCCTCTCGCATAAGATCATTCCCACATACCCGGTCGCTCCGGTGACCAGGATCCTCATCCCGGCTCAGCTCAGAGAAAACGGGATGGGGATGAAGCAGCCCACCAGCAGGGCCACGGCCAGCCAGCCCGCGAGCTTTCTCCAGGGGTCCAGCGCGACCTGCGGGTCGAGGACGGGAGGGTGCTTGAGGCGGATGACGATCAGCATGAGCACCGCCCACACGTACCATCCCTGCCACCACCACCCCAAGACGAGCAGCGCGAGGAAGAAGAGCCAGGCGATCCGGTGCTGCGCCCGGCCGACCAGGGCGTACAGGACGTGGCCGCCGTCCAGCTGGCCGAGCGGCAGCATGTTGAGGGCGGTGACGAAGAATCCGATCCACCCCGCGAAGGCGATCGAGTTCAGGTACAGGTCGTGGGTCTCGGGATGCGCGGGAGCGAGGAGCGCCACCAGGGCCTTGAAGAGTAGGGGCTCGCCGAGCTGGAGGCCCCCTCCGCCCTCGATCGGCAGGACCTGCGACCCGAGGATGCCGTAGATGACCACGGGGATCGCGACGACCATGCCGGCGATCGGCCCCGCGGCCCCGACGTCGAGCAGCATGCGCCGCGTGTAGATCGGGGTCCGCATCTTGATCACCGCCCCCAGGGTCCCGATCGGCGAGAGCGGCATGGGGATGAAGAAGGGCAGCGTGACGTGGAGCCCGTACCGGCGGGCGGCCACGTAGTGGCCCAACTCGTGGGCGGTCAGGATCCCCATCAACGACGCCGAGAAGGGGATCCCGTCGAGGAGACGGCCGGGGCTTCGCAGGAAGAGGTCGAGGGGCGCTCCCTCCATCACCGCTCCCGCCCACAAGGTGGTCAGAACCGTCGCCAGGAACAGGGCCGCGTTCCAAGGCCACTCGCGCGGGACCCGCTCCGGCTCGGGGTGGGTCACGGTCGCCAGCGTGGTCCCGTTCACGCGCTCGAAGTAGAGCGAGACGTGAAGCGGCTCGAGCGCGGCCGCGAAGCGGGCACGGTCCCCGGGCGAGTCGTACCTTAGCCGACCGCGCAAGATCCTCTCGCGACCCGCGGAGAACACACGCGGGTCCTCGAGGAAGACCCGCGCCACGACCTCCGCGGGATGGCTCTGCGGCAGCGGCTCGACCTCGACGTCGGGAACGAGGCGCGCGCGTTTCCAGAACTTCCAGCTCATCGGGCTCCGGTTGGAGATCTACGTCGACGGAACGTACCAGCCGCTGGCGCGGCCCGCGATCCGGGCCACCGACCGCGGGCTGCGCCAGGGCGAGGCGGTCTACGAAGGGGTGAAGATCGTCGATCGGCGGCCCCTCTTCCTGGAGGAGCACCTGGA